>Ga0302181_10002530_pt1 | contig 12875 bp, 13 predicted proteins | sample I_Palsa_E3_3_FD_198786 | JGI IMG/M metagenome (GOLD analysis project Ga0302181, IMG submission 198786) | Peat permafrost microbial communities from Stordalen Mire near Abisko, Sweden - I_Palsa_E3_3 | ecosystem: Environmental > Terrestrial > Soil > Palsa > Peat permafrost | place: Sweden... | reverse complement strand
GACGAACTACGAGCTGGCCGGTAAGGCAGTCCTGGCCGCCGTGGCCGACGCCGGCTTGTCGCTCCAGGACGTGGACGGCATCACCTACTACGCCTATGGCGCCGGCATCGACTCTGCGGTGCTCGCCCAGGTGCTCGGCATCCCGAACCTGCGGTGGAGCGTCTGCGTCACCGGTGGCGGTGGCGGGTCGGCCGGGGCGATCGGCGCGGCCGCCGCGGCGGTCGTGGCCGGCATGGCGTCGGTGGTCGTCACCGTCTCGGCCAGCCAGCACCTCACCAGTCGGACGACGGCGGCGTTCGCCACGCCGTCCAACAGGGGTAGCCACTGGGACTTCGTCACGCCGACGGGGTTGGTGGCGCCCGGGCAGCTCTTCGCCATGCTGGCCCGGCGCCACATGCACCTGTACGGCACGACACGGGAGCATTTCGGCGCCGTGGCCATCTCGAGCCGGGACAACGCGTCGCGCATGCCCAGTGCCGTTCGTCGGGTTCCGATCACCATGGACGACTACCTGTCGTCGCGCATGATCGCCGACCCCTTCTGTCTCTTCGACTACTGCCAGGAGACCGACGGCGCGGCCGCCTGTGTCACGACGTCCGTCGACCGGGCCCGCGACCTCCCCCGTCCGCCCGTTCTCATCCGGGCCGCCGCGCAGGGTGGCGAGGGAGCATGGGGTCAGGGCGAGGAGTGGCTGCAGATGCCCGACGACTACTTCGCCGCCGCTGGCTATCGCGCCATCGCCTCGGACCTCTACAGCCGGGCCGGACTGGGTCCGGCGGACATAGACGTCGTCGAGCTCTACGACCACTTCACCGGCATGGTCCTCATGCAACTCGAGGACCTCGGGTTCTGCCAACCCGGTGAGAGCGGTCCGTTCGCGCTCGACGGCGGCATCCGCTGGCCGGATGGGCAGCTCCCACTCAACACGCACGGCGGCTCTCACTCCCACGTCAACCTGAACGGCATGAACCACATCGTCGAGGCCGTTCGCCAGATGCGCGGTGACGCGGTGAACCAGGTCCGGGGCGCCGAGACGGTACTCGTCAGCGGTGGTCCGGGCAAGCTGCCCATGAGCGCCTTGATCCTCACGAAGGCCTGATACGTGGAGCTGAAGGTCCCGCCCGCCGAGCTGATCACGATAGACCCCGACCGATGGACTGCGCCGTTCTGGGCTGCGGCACAAGAGCACCGGCTCGTGTGCGCCCGGTGCCGCAACTGTGGGAGGTTCCGCATGCCGGCCGGCCCGTTCTGTCCCCAGTGCCAATCGCAGGAGGTGGAGTGGCCCGAGCTCAGCGGTCACGGCACGGTCTTCACCTACACGATCGTGATGCACCCTGTACTTCCCAGCCTGCGCGAGTGCGTGCCGTACGCCGTGGCCGCGGTGACCCTGCCCGATGCCGACGGTGTCCGTTTGCTGGGGAACATCGTGGAGATGGACAGCGATCAGCTGGCGGTGGACCTGCCGGTCAAGGTCCAGTGGGCCGACATCGCCGACGGCGTGGTGGTCCCGCGGTTCGCCCCGGCCTGACCCGCCGACCACGTCATCCGCGCACGTGCGGCACTCTGTTCCCGGATCCGGTTACGGGTCCGCCCGCGTCGGCAGTCCGAGCGCGGGACCAGCGAAGCGAAGCACGTGGGCCTTGGCGCTCGCCCGAGTCCGGAACTGGGTGTCGTGGCGGTTGAAGACGGCATTGACCAGCCCGAACATGGTGTAGGCGTCGGCCACGGGGGTCGGCGAGTACAAGATCTGCGCCTCGTGTCCGGCGCGCAGGACCTCGATCAACGGCCGGCAGAAGATGCGTCGCATCTCCTGCGCCTCATGGGCGATGGGGAGCGCGGCGGTCAGAGCGGCCGACGAGAACAGGGCGGTGCGGGCGGCCCGCTTCGGTTCGAAGAAGACGTCCAGATAGCGTTCGAGCCACGCGTCGAGGGCGGCGACCGGGTCGGCCGCCCCGGCCACCGCCCGAGCGAGCGACGTCCCCACCGATTCGGAGTCCCGTCGGACGAGTGCCGGTAGCAGGGCCTCCCTCGAGTCGAAGTGCCGGTAGAAGGCGCGGGTGGAAAGCCCGGACTCGGTGAGCACGTCGCCCACGGACATCGCCGCGTAGCCGTTCCGGGCCATGACCCTCATTGCCGCGTCCATCAGCATGCCGCGCTCGGTCTCGTGGTCAAAGCGGCGGGGTCGCCCCACCGTGGGCGTCGTCACTGCGGTCCGTTTGCTCACTGGGCTCTCCGAACATCGTCGCCGCGGGACAGTTTGAAAATCAGCCTTGCATACATTGTGACCCGGTTCTATCGTACGGGTAAGGCAGAGTGCCGGGGGAGGGAGATGGTGAACGGTTGGCGCCGCTGTTAGAAGGTCTGCGGGTCGTCGAGCTTGCCGGTACCGAAAGTAGTGCCCGTGTCGGGCAGTTCCTCGCCGACTACGGCGCGGACGTCGACATGATCGAGAAGCCGGGAGGTACCGCCCTCCGTCGACTTCCCGGCTGGCTGACGCTGGGGCGGGGAAAGCGCAGTCGGCTGATCGACATCACGACGACTGAGGGCAGGTCCGCCCTGACCGAGCAGGTGAACACGAGCGACGTTCTGGTGCATTCGATGCGTCCGGCAGCCATGGACGCCCTCGGTCTTACCTACGCTGCGTTTGCGGAGGCCAACCCTCGCCTGGTCGTGGCATCCATCAGCGGTTTCGGCCGCCTCGGTCCTTTCAGCGACGTGAAGGGCTACGAAGGCATCGTGATGGCCAAGCTCGGCGTCTATCAGAGTTTTGAGCGGGCCACCCGGAGGCCCGGTCCAACCTTCGTGACGGTCCCCTTCGCCAGCTACTGCGCGGCCCAGATCGCCGTCCAAGGCCTCTTGGCCGCCCTCATCGAGCGGGAGAGGAGCGGCCTCGGGCAGCAGGTCGAGACCAACATGGCCCAGGCCCTCGCCACCCTGGACTGCTGGATGTGGTTTCTGCGCATACTGGCGGAGCGGTACCCCGACGCGTTCACGCAGGTTCCCGCCTTCGACGACAGCGGCCAACCGAACGCGCATCAAGCGCTCACGCTCTTGGTCGCGGCCACTTCTGACGACAGATGGCTTCAGTTCGCGCAGCTGCAGCCCCATCTCTTCGCGTCGTTCCTCCGGGCCCTGGACATGGAGGACCTGCTGGAGGAGCCCGGTTGGACCGGCCTGCCCATCTATGAGAGCAAGGAGAAGCGGACCGCCGTCTGGGAACGGTTGCACCAGGCGGTGAACCGGTTCTCACTCGCCGAGTGGCAGGACAAGTTCGACATCGATCGCGACGTCTTCGCCGAGTTGTTCCGGAGCGGAACCGAAGTGCTCGACCATCCTGCGCTGAGTGGCGGCGGCTGGGTCGCATCGAGCGAAGACCCCGATGTGGGGCCGGTGCGGCAACTCGGGCGGGCAGTGCGAGTGATCGGCGAGGAGTGGTCGCCTTCGGCCTGCCCCGCGCCTGAGGGAGGAGGAGCCGCGCCCGAAGTGTCGCCCAGCCCCGTGGGGCAGCTGACCCCGGTGCGTGGAGCACCGGGAGCCGCGGGGGCCTTGCACGGAACGACCATTCTGGACCTCTGCGTGTGGTACGCCGCACCGTACGCAACCGCGCTGCTGAGCGACCTCGGGGCTCGCGTGATCCACATCGAACCCCTCGATGGCGATCCCATCCGGGTGGCAGCCGGCTTTCCCGAGGCAGGTGGGGTGAAGGTGATGCAGGGCAAGGAGAGCATCGCCGTCGACCTCTCCACTCCCGAGGGCAGGGAGATAGTGCACGAGCTGGTCAGGCGCAGCTCGGCCGTCTTGCATGGCTTCCGTGCCGGAGTCGCCGAGAAGCTCGGGCTGGACGCCGACACCCTGAGGACCCTGAACCCCCGTCTCGTGTACGTCGATGCCACCGGATACGGCATGCGGGGCCCCTACGCCAAACGGCCCTCGTACGCTCCGTCGATTGCCGTCGCGGCGGGGATCACCCTGCGCAATGTGGAACGGCATCTGGGCCAGGAGCCGGCCACGAGCCTCCCGGCCCGCGAGGAGCGGGCGATACGCCTCTCGGCCGGCACCTCCGCGCCACCCGTCAACGCGGATGGGCTATCGGCCCTCGGAACGGCCAACGCACTCTTGCTCGGGCTCCTTTCCGCGGCCCGCGGACAGGTACCGCCGCACCTCGAGACGACGATGCTCTCCACCACTGCGTCGGTCAACTTCGAAGCCCTCATCGAAGGCAGCGGAATCGTCCCGTCCGCTCCGGACCCCGAGTTGTTGGGGCTCGGTGCCCTGTACCGCCTGTACGAGGCGGCGGACGGCTGGATCTTCCTCGCCGTCGTCACGGAGCGCGAGTGGGAAGCGCTGCTCGAGGCGGTGGAGCCTTACGGCTCGCTTGGAGGAGATGATCGGTTCCGCACGTCGAGCGGCCGGGCTGCGCACGATGCCGAGCTTGCCCGGGTCCTCGGGCAGGTGTTCCGCTCACGGAGCGGAGCCGAGTGGGAGAAGGACCTGACCCGGCGCAACATCGCCTGCACGGTGTCGTCGGAGACACCCACCGAGGGGATGTTCTTCAGCAGCGAGGTGGGCGGCGCGTCGGGCTACCTGTCCGACGTCATCCATCCGACCTTCAATGAACACCCGCGGTTGGCTCCGATCCTTCGTTTCTCGAGGTCGCACACCGTGGCGCGGCCCGGATGCCTGGCCGGTCAGCACACGGAATCGATCCTTGGCGAGCTCGGGATGGGCGCTGACCGCATCGCCGACCTCAAGATGCGGCGAGTGGTGGGGTAGAGGGAGGCAGATGATGGGAGAGCTTGACGGAAAGGTCGCCGTCGTGACCGGTGGTGCCGGCAACATCGGCCGGGCATGTGCAACCGCACTCGCCCGATCAGGGGCGAAGGTCGTGGTCGCCGACGTGGACGAGGCGGGGGCGAAGGAGTGCGCCGATCGGATCACCGCTGCCGGTGGAACCGGGATGGCGATCGGGGTGGATCTCGGCGACGAGGAGTCCATCCGCAGTCTGATCGACACGACGGTCGACGCGTTCGGTCGGTTGGACATCCTCCACAACAACGCCGCGGCGACGGTGCTGGCCAGGAGCAGAGATCTCGGCGTGGCCGACATGGACCTCGAGGTGTGGGACACATCCCTGCGGATCAACCTGAGAGGCCCGATGCTGGCATCGAAGATGGCCATTCCGCACATGAAAGCGGCCGGAGAGGGCTGCATCATCAATACGGTCTCGGGCGCAGGGAACATCGGCGACTTCCGTCATACGGCCTACGGCGTGACCAAGGCGGGGCTCATGCAGCTGACGCGAGCGATCGCGACCCAGCACGGCATCGACGGCATCCGGTGCAACGCCGTGTCTCCGGGCTTCATCGCCAGCGATGACCCGAACCGCGCCGGCGCGGCGCAGCACTCCCACGAGATTATCGAGCAGAACCTGGTGTCTCGCTTTGGTGCTCCGGCCGATATCGCCAACGCCGTCCTGTTCCTCGTGTCCGAGAGCTCGGGATTCATGACCGGTCAGATCCTGGTCGTGGACGGGGGCGCGTCGGTCCACGGGCCGAACTATGCGAAGGCCCTGGCGCGCCGTGCCGAGACGGCGGCCGGGTGATGCACGGACCACCGCTCGGGCGTCGGTGCGGTTGACCGCGATGGGGGCAGGCGCTAAGGTCCTCGACGCAATTTGGGTCGACACGTGTCACCGGTGGCAGGGGAGGGAGTCGTGGAGCGTCGGTTGGTGACGTCGGACCGCCACATCACTGCACCGTTTTCCTTGGTGGAGGAAGTTCCGGAGTCGTATCGCGAGCGGACGGTGGGAGGGGAAGGGCTATGAGTGCAGCAGATGCGGAACGGGTCGCCGAGCAGCTTCGGGCAGAGGCCGAGGCTCCCCGGGCAGGGGGACCGTCGGTGATGTCGTCGCTATTCGCGGACACGATCGAGCTCAGTCATGTGCCGCCACTCCCTGCGGACGGGCCGATCACCGCAGACCTACTGCGGGCGATCTCGGCCGCCGACATGACGGCAGTGAGCGGAGGCCTGCTCGACCCGGTGGCCGAGAAGGCCACGATCACCGTCGAGGGGTCCTCCATTCGTATCCGGTCGAGCTTTCGGGGAAGTCTGGCAACCGGAAAGCCGATCAAGGTCGACAATGACGTCCTGATTGAAGTGCGCGAGGGGAAGATCGTCGCCCTGCAGGGTCATCGTGACGAGGAGAGCTGGGCCCAGTGGTTCGAGGTGCTCGAGGCCGGCAACTTCGATCCTCCGGCAGAGTGGGTGGCCCGCGGCGGTCATACCCCCGCCGGCTTCCGGGGCGGCCGGCGGGGGTAGTGGACGTGGAGCTGATGAGCATGGCCACCCACCTCACCTCGGGGTACGCCGCACCGGGTTACGCCTCGACCGGCTCGACCCGCAGCGCCCGGTTCTCCCCCGGCGGGTTCAGTCTGTGGGTGGTCGTCGCCCGGCTGGAATCCGGATCGACCCTCCGTTGGGAGGGTGCCCATGGCGACGAGGGTGTCTACGTCGTCGACGGTGCCATTAGCGTCGAGGACGACATGTGCGAGACAGGTGGAGCGCTGATCGTCGAGTCGGGAGTCGCCGCCGTGCTTCGGGCCGACAAGCCGACGGAGCTGGTTCACGTGGGGCCCGGGGTCGGCTCGCCCCCCACCGGCGGCCTGCTCGGTGCGGCCGAACCCGTCGGCCACCGGGTGCACGTCATCGGGAACGAGGACGCCGACACCATGGAATTCGGTGCCTTCGCACAGGTATCCTTCGCCGACTCGACCTGCCCGACCTGTCGTCTCACCCTATTCCGAGTGGACGGCGCCGATGCTCCGTACGTCGTCGGTTCCCACTTGCACTCCGAGGACGAGATCATCCACGTCCTCTCCGGCGCCCTGCAGGTCGGCCCGCGCCGCGTGGAGGCTGGCATGAGCATCGCCATTTCGGGTGGAGAGCGCTACGGCTTCCGAACGAACGGCGCCTTTTCCTTTCTCAACTACCGTGCCGACGCCTCGACGGTCGTGACGGCCCCGGGCAGCGAACCGCGCCTGGAAACGGTCGACGCCCTCCGAACGGCGATCGCACAGAGCCGGCAGGGCTGATCCGTCCTCATCGCAACGGTGCGGAGCCTGCGGTGCACGTTGCACATTCACTGTCCGGGAAACGAGAGTTGGGAGAAACCACATGGAGACGAATGAGCCGCACGACCGTCTGGCTGCCCTCGAGGAGCGGGTCCGGCTGCTGGAGGACCACGTCGCGGTCTACCGGCTGATCTGCAGCTGGGGGGTGGGGGCGGACATCGGGAGCGGCGAGGCGGTGGCGGCCCTGTGGACCGACGACGCCGTGCTGGAGTTCGAGGCGACGCGGGTCGAGGGGCGGTCGGAGATCTCGGCGATGATCGACAGCGACCATCAGCAGTCGCTGGTCCGGCAAGGGTGTGCGCACGTGCAGGGTCTTCCCGTGGTCAGGGTCAAGGGGAATCACGCCCTCGCCACCAACTACTCGCAGGTGTTCCTGCACACCGACGACGACGGCTTCGAAACCTGGCGCGTCACGGCGAACAACTGGGAGTTCCTTCGGACGGCGGACGGCTGGCGGGCGGCGCGTCGGACCTCCCACGTGTTGGATTGCAGTCCGCAGGCACGCGAGCTGCTCGGCAGAGCACTCGGCGAGTCCGCCTGAGCGAGAGCCGGGGACGACGGTCCTGCGATGTCGTAGGCTGCGCCGGAGAGGGATGGGAGGATGCTGATGCGTGCAGTGCCGGTGTCAGAGGCGCTCGGGGTCGAACTACTGGACTTCGACATCACACGGCCGAGCGGCGCGGCGGAGCAGTCGGAGTTGCGCGAGCTTCTCTGTGAGCACCACCTGCTCCTCGTACGGGGCCAGGACCTGACGGCCGACGACCAGACCAGGTTCGTCGGGTACTTCGGCCCACTCCACACGAGAGCGGACGGGATGAAGGAGACCTACGTCACCAACGTGACCGCGACGGGGGAGCCGGCGCCCCGGACGGGCACGGCGCGGCTCATCTGGCACCAGGACGGCACCTACGGGCTCCGGCCCGGGATCGCGACGTCGCTGTGGGCACAGGACGTCGCGCCGGACTCCGTTCCCACCTTGTACGCCAACGCCGTGCGGGCCCTCGAGCGCATGCCCGCGGACCTCCGGGCACGCATTGAGCCGCTGCATGCACTGCATTTGCGAGACACCCAGGAAGAGCGGACCGACTATCGCTGGCGAGAGGAGAACGTCCCCCCCGATGCCGAACCTGGTCGGTTCCTCCGTCACGAGCACCCGATCGTCTACCAGATGCCCCATACCGACCAGAAGACGATCCTGGTGAACCAGTTGATGACCAGCCACGTGGTCGAGCTCCCACTCGACGAGGGCGAGGCGCTGATTCAGGAACTGTTCTCACTGATTTACGCGGACGACAATGTCTACGCCCATCACTGGCAGACGAACGACATGATCGTCTGGGACAACTTCGCACTCCATCACTGCCGCCCGGCGGAGCTGGGACTTCCCGTCCGCCGTCTGCGCCGTCAGTCGCTCGACGGGTGGTACACGGACACCGGCACCCTCGACTGGACCGAGACCGTCGTCGCGTACGTCGGACACTCCCAGAAAGCGGCGGGCATGTGACGAGGGGCTGTAGTTGGCTGGGGCCGACGTGACGGCACGTTTCGCGGACAAAGTCGCCATCATCACCGGCGCGAGCACGGGGTTGGGCCCGGTGATGGCCAAGATGATGGCAGCCGAGGGTGCCGGCGTCGTCGTGGCCGCCCGGCGGCTCGAACTGCTCGAGGCGGTGGCGGGCGAGATCGGCGAGGCGGCGGTCGCCGTGCGGGCGGATGTGACCGACGAGGAGGACGTGGCTGCCTTGGTCGAGGTGGCGATGAGCCGCTGGGGCAAGGTCGACATCATGATGAACAACGCCGCCGCGCCCGGCACGGACAAGTTCATCTGGGAGCAGACGCTCGAGAACTGGAACGCGACGATCGCCACCGATGTCACGGCGGCCATGCTGTGCAGCCGCGAGGTGCTGCGGCGCTCGATGCTCGAGCGCCGCACCGGCGTCATCGTGAACTTCTCCTCGACGGCCGGCTGGACCGGACTGCCGAGGAAGAGCCACTACTCGGTCGGCAAATCGGGTCTGCACGTCCTGACCAAGGTCATCGCCACCGAGGTCGGGCCCTACGGCATCCGCTGCAACTGCGTCGTGCCCGGGTTCATCGAGACCGATCTGCTGCGTGACTGGATGGAGCGAGTCGCCGCGGAGGAAGGCATCAGCCTGGAGGAGAAGCGGGCCGGGCTCACGCAGGATGTGCCGTTGCGGACATTCAGCGCCACCGAGGACGTCGCGCACCTGGCCCTGTTCCTGGCCTCCGATCACGCTCGCACGATCACCGGTCAGTCGATCGCGGTCGATGCCGGTGGCGTGATGATGGGGTGATGCAGCGCACCATCGTCGAGCCGGACGTTCGTCAGACCCCCATCTGCGCGGGGACCTCGCCGTCGGCGATGGCCACGGCCAGGCGTTGATGGTCGAGTTCGTTCTGGTCGGCATAGGCGACCGAGAAACGGGCGATCGCCTCGTCGAAGCTCGGACCGCTGCCCAGGTACGCGGCGATGGCCAGCCGGTCGCCCGAACGGGCATGGGCGCGGGCCAGGGACCAACCGCACGCCCGGGTGTACGCGTGCAGCCCTGATTCGCTCATGGTCGAGAGGTCGATGGACGCCTTCCAGTCCCAGAGCTGTCGGACGTAGAAGTCGTGCTCCTTGCCGTCGAGGCCCATGCTCCGGGTCCAACTGAGGAAGATGTCGCTTGCGGCGTGAGAGATTCGTTGCCCGTGGACCACGCGTTCGCCGTGGTTGGCGAAGACACTCGCCCCCAGGTAGGGCTCGAGCACGGATGCCTGTGCCTCCTTGGCCTGGAGCACGAGAGGGTCCTTCCCGTCCCGCCCGACGAGGAGGAACACCGTGGCCCGCGTGCCCACGCTGCCGACGCCGACGACCTTGCGCGCCATGTCCACGAACCGGTAGGTCCCGAAGAGGTAACGGCGGTCCTCGTCGAGACCCTCGGCGTACTCGTCCATGAGCTCCCGTACGTACTCCTCCTCGCCCTGAGGGTGGCCCTCATCGAGCGCGTCGCGCAAGGGAACGAGCAGCGGGGGGACGCTCCGAAAGCGGAGCTGGCCGTCGACCCGCTCGGTCAGCTTCGTGACCGCCCGCAGGCTGGTCTTGCGCCGGCCTTTGGCGAAGGGCTGCGAGAAGAGGATCCTGCCCTTTCGGCCGAGCCTGCCACCGAATCGGTCGACCAGCTCACTGGCGTTCAGCCGGTCGTACCAGACATTGAGGTGGCTCTCGGCGGCGAAACCCCGCATACCCTCGCGGTACTCCCGTACGCAGGCCGTCACGAGGCGGCGGCGCCTACCGGCCGGTAGCCCGACGTCGCGGCCGGCGATCTCGACGCTGGCCGCCATCCGCTTGACGTCCCACTCCCAGGGCCCGGGCAGTGTCTCGTCGAAGTCGTTCGGGCCGAAGACCATCCTGCGGTCGGGGGCCCCGAACCCCCCGAAGTTCGATATGTGGGCGTCTCCGCAGGCCTGCACCATGACGCCCGAGACGGGGGTGGGTGCGAGATCCCCGGCCATCACGGCCGCGGCGCCCCGGTAGAACGTAAAAGGGGAGACCAGCATCCGCCCGTAGCGGATTGGCACCAGTTCGGCCACTCGCGTCGCCGCCTGGGCCTTGAGAACGGCGATCGGATCGGGCCGGCCGGCCGCGGGCGCCCAGTCCCCGTGCGCGGACCGCGGTGACGTCCGGCGGGCCGCTCGGCCCCGCTCGGCAGATTCGCCCGACTGCAGCAGGGCCTGCTCGGGGATAGGTCGCCGATCGGAGGGGCCGTCATGGCCGGGGCCTCTCGATAGCGTTGTCGTCCCCGATGACACGGTCCGAAGCCTATAGTCGATCCCACGGTTCACGGCCGCTCGATTCCGCCGACGGGGGCGGATCGGTGGCCGAAACCGCCGAAACTCAGACGCTCCACTGCACGACGAGGAACATGTCACATCACCGAGACGTTGGTAAGGAGCTAGAGGGGATATACAGGCGACGAAGGAGTGGATATGACAGACCGATACAGCAAGGAGCCTGAGGCGATTGCCCAGCTCACCCCCCGACAGTTCGCGGTGACCCAGGAGAGCGCCACCGAACCGCCGTTCGACAACGAGTTCTGGGACAGCAAAGAGGCGGGCATCTACGTCGACGTGGTGTCGGGCGAGCCGTTGTTCGCGTCCACCAAGAAGTTCGACAGCGGGTGCGGCTGGCCCAGCTTCACGGTACCGCTCGAATCGGGAAACGTCGTGGAGAACCAGGACCGGACGCACGGGATGATCAGGACCGAGGTTCGCTCGACCCACGGGGACAGCCACCTCGGCCACGTCTTTACCGACGGCCCCCGCGAAGAGGGAGGCCTGCGGTACTGCATCAACTCGGCCTCCCTGCGGTTCGTTCCTTACGACGACCTCGAGGCCCAAGGCTACGGCGAGTACAAGAAGCTCTTCGAGGGCGCGCCCGAGGAGGTCGTACAGTGAGCTCCACCACACAGAAGGCGGTCCTGGCCGGCGGGTGCTTCTGGGGAATGGAAGACCTCATCCGCAAGCGCCCGGGGGTCCTTTCGACCCGGGTGGGGTACACCGGGGGCGACGTTGCCAACGCCACGTACCGCAACCACAAGGGCCACGCCGAGGCGATCGAGATTACGTTCGATCCGGCGCAGACCTCCTATCGTGAGCTGCTCGAGTTCTTCTTCCAGATCCACGACCCGACGACGCTGAATCGCCAGGGCAACGACGTCGGTACGAGCTACCGATCGGCCATCTTCTATCTCGACGACGAGCAGCGACGGGTGGCCGAGGACACCATTGCCGACGTCGAGGCGTCCGGGCTGTGGCCGGGAAAGGTCGTCACCGAGGTGGCGCCGGCCGGGCCGTTCTGGGAGGCAGAGCCCGAGCACCAGGACTATCTCGAGCGCTACCCGAACGGGTACACCTGCCACTTCCCGCGCCCGGGCTGGGTGCTGCCCCACCGGAGTGACGCGGTCACCCGATAGGGCACGCGCGCGTCATGACGGACATGCTGGCGCTGTCGACGCACCTCCCCGTGGTCGAGTACGCCCCCGGCCAGGCGATCTTCGTCGAGGGGGAGCCCAGCAGGGCGATCTGGATCCTGATGTCCGGAGAACTCGAAGTGCGGAAGGGCGACGTGTCGATCAACACCATCAACCAGCCCGGAGCCCTCGTGGGAGAGGTTTCCGTCCTACTCGGCGCCGACCACACTGCGACGGTCGCGGCAACCGAGCCGAGCCGCCTCCGGATCGCGGCCGACGGCCAATCTCTCCTGCTGGGCGATCCGACCATCGCCGGTCTCGTCGCCGTCGGCCTGGCAGAGCGGCTGAACTTCGTCAATACATATCTGGTCGATTTGAAGCTCCAGTACGAGGAGGTGCCGGGTCTGGCGATGATCTCTGACGTTTTGAGTCGCCTGGCTCAGCGACAAGCGCCCTCGGCCCGACCCGGGTCGGAGCGCGACCCGTATCCCGAGTATTGAGTAACGGCGTTGTCGTCCGGGTACCGCCCGGCACCCGGACGTCGGGCGGTCAGAACAGGGTCCGCGCCAGCGGCTTGGTTCCGGTCAGGTCGAACTCCTCGGTTCCGAGAGTCGATACCCACGTGGCCCTGTTCGCCGTCAGGTCGATTTCGATGTAGGTCGGCGCATGACCGATCTGATGGCCGGCATTGAACACCCATGTGTCGCCGACCCGATCGATCCACGAGCCGTCGGGCTGGAAGGGCGATTGGTGGACGTGGCCGGCCAGCACG
>Ga0302181_10002528_pt1 | contig 12876 bp, 12 predicted proteins | sample I_Palsa_E3_3_FD_198786 | JGI IMG/M metagenome (GOLD analysis project Ga0302181, IMG submission 198786) | Peat permafrost microbial communities from Stordalen Mire near Abisko, Sweden - I_Palsa_E3_3 | ecosystem: Environmental > Terrestrial > Soil > Palsa > Peat permafrost | place: Sweden... | reverse complement strand
AGCTCGGGAATGAAGTGCTCGCAGAGGAGCCCGATAGCGCCGCGGTCCACCGCCTCGGCGGCGTGGACGTGGCCGTCGCTGACGCCGCCGGGAACGCAGCAGAAGAGGTCCCCGGGCACGACCCGTCGGCTGTCGTGGGCGATGCCGCTCACCTCGACCGCGGAGGGGTCGCCGACGGACTCGATCACCTCTATGTCGTCGAAGAGGAGATTCATGGGCACGCGTGACATGGTCGAACCGACAGCGTTGCATGCCGCGGACACCCCTGCGACACGGCCGCAACGGGTGTGTGGTCCAAGATCACGTGATGTCCTGGGCTTGAGCCGCCGCCGACTCGGTCGAGGTGCCCGGCGTGGCGGGCGCCGTCTGCACACCGGGCGTGGTGGGGATGTCGTAGCGGTGGAGCGCGTAGCTCATGATCTGCGAGAACACGGGTGCCGCCACCGTGCCGCCGAAGATCGGTGTGGGACGGTCGAGGACCACGATCATGGAGAGGGTCGGATTGGCGGCGGGGGCGAACCCGACGAAGGAGGCCATGTAGGCGCCCGTGACGTAGGAGTCCTTGCCGGTCGTGGGGATCTGGGCGGTCCCGGTCTTGCCGGCCACGGTGTACCCGGGGACGGCGGCGCTGGTCCCGGTGCCCGCGCCCACGACCTGCTCCAGCATGGTGGTCAGCTGGGAGTCGACCGTCGGTGAGAAGACCTCGTGGGTGGCCGAGGGGGCGGTCTTCGTCACGGCGCCCGCCGTGCTGACCGTGGCCTGGACGAGTTTCGGCGCCACGTAGGTGCCACCGTTGGCAACCGCGTTGTACGCATCGAGCACCTGCAGGGCGCTGACGGCGTCGACCTGGCCGATGGGGAGGGACACGTAGTCCGTCGGCTCCCACTGGGCGGCGGTCGCCAGGAGCCCGGGCGACTCCCCCGGGAAATCGAGACCGGTGGACTGGCCGAAGCCCAGCGTCTTCACCTGCTTGAGCAGGCGCTGCTCCCCCACGCCCTGGGCGATCTCCGAGGTCCCGATGTTGGAGGACTGGGCCAGGATCTGGGTGGCGGTGAGTTGCTCGGTCGGGTGGGGATCGGCGTCGTGGAAGATCGACCCGTCCAGGCTGATCTGGTCGGGCACGGTGAAGATCGAGTTGGGGTTGATCAGGCCGTCCTGCAACGCGGCCGAGAAGGTCACCAGCTTGAACACCGAGCCGGGCTCGTAGAGCTGGGTCACGGCCAGGTTGCTCTGCGCCTCGTTGACGGCGTCGTTCGGCCCGATCGGCACGACGCCTCCGGGGTCGGCGGGGGTCGCCGGCGGAGTCGCGCCGAGGGCGACCGGGTGGGTCGCGGTGAGATTGGCCATCGAGAGGATCTGGCCGGTCTTCACGTCCATGACGACGGCGGTGCCGCTGACTGAGTCGGAGGTCTCGATGGCCTTGGCCAGTGCCTGCTCCGATTCGTACTGGAGCTGAGAGTCGAGTGTGAGCTCCAGGCCGGTGCCCGGGCTCGAGGCCACCTGCTGCGTCACCGGGGACTGGGGCAGCGTGACGCCGGCGGGTGATTCCATGTACGTCGCCTTGCCGGTGGTGCCGGCCAGGAGGTGGTTGTCACCGAACTCGAGCCCGGCGGCACCCTGGCCGGCGGCGTTCGTGAACCCGACGACTGGTGCGGCAAGGTTCCCGTTCGGCACCACCCGCTTGGAGTCCGCGATCAGCGAGATGCCCGGGAACGCGTCCGCCGAGATGGTCTGTCCCGTGGCCTGGGAGAGCTGGCGTGCCACCACGACGTAGCCCGTCCGGCGGTGCAGCTCGGCGGCCAGCGTCGCCGTCGGGACGTGAATGATGGGCGACAGCGCCAGGGCCGTCTGCACCGGATGCGCGATCTGGAAGTCGTCGGCGACGACGTCATCGGTGGCGACGGAGACCGCGAGTGGCGATCCGTCCCGGTCGTAGATACCGCCCCGCAACGCTGCGAGGGAGACGGAGATGGAGGACTCCCCGCGCGCCGCGGCCTGGTACGAGCCGGCTCGCAGGACCTGGACGTCGACCAGTCGTGCGACGAGGAGCAGCATGGCGACGAGCAGCACCATGCGGACGAGCCGCACCCGGCGGGAGAAAGTCCCGCTCTCCCAACCGCGACGCTGGCGCGAGAGCGGGACGCGCGCGACCTTGGCGTGCGGGCGGTGGGGGCGCTGCCGAGGACGCGTCGCTGTCGTCGACCCTGCGCCGACGACGGATCGGCGAGGTACGGCGGGTTCACGGCGCCCGTGCTGAGAGGGGCGAGAGGGGCGAGAGGGGCGAGAGGGCCGGGGAGTACGGGCCGACCCTGTCCGAGAGGTGCTCTGAGGGCCTGAACCAGCGCGCGCGCCGTCAGACCCTTGTCGCGTCGTGACGCTCACGGCGTCGACGTCGGTGTCGTTGCGGCCGGGGACGATGAGGAAGAAGGAGAAGAAGAGGAAGCGGCGCCCGCGGTCCCCGTTCCCGATGGCGCGCCCGCACCCGCCGAGGAAGTGGTCGGCGGTGTTGGCGCGGGTGCGGGCGTCACCTTCGGGGTTGGGAGGGGCACGGACAGTGAGACGTAGGGCAGCTCTATGACGTTGGACTGGGCGACCAGGCCACCTTTCGTGGCGGCTGCCACAATCCGCGTCGGCGTCTCGAGCTGGGCCACGGCCAACTCGGCCTGGCTGTGGGAGCTCTGCTCCATGGTGAGCTGGTGGTGCAGGGCCGACAGCCTCACCTGGCCGTTGGCCAGAAGGGCCTGTCCCACGACGACGGCCAACAAGGCAGCCACGACCATCGAGACGGACAATATGGTGAGGAGCCTTCCCCGACCGGCAGCGGTGCGGCCCCCTCGAATGCCGCGCCGCGTGCCGGTCGGGACGACCCGGAGCGGGGCGCGCCGGGTGGAAGGAGCTTCTGCGCCACGCCCCGCCCGGCGGGGCGTGACGACGGCTGTCGAACCGGCGGCATGCCGGCCGGTCGCTGTTGCCGTGGCGGCGGGGGGAGGCGCCATCAGGACGCTCCGCCTGCGAGATCGGGCCCGGGCTCGGTCCGCACGATGGCCCGCAGCCGGGCGCTCTCGGAGCGGGGGTTGGCGACGATCTCCGCCGCCGACGCCTTGCGGGCACCACGGAAGACGAGCTGATGACGCACGACGGCACCGCAGACGCACGGCAGGCCGGGGGGGCAGACGCACCCGCCGGACGCGGCGTCGGCGAAGACCCGCTTGGTCAGGCGATCCTCGCCGGAGTGGTAGCTGATCACCGCGCAGACGCCCCCGACCTCAAGGTGGGACAGGGCGGCGGGCAGGGCGGCCTCGAGCTGGCCCAATTCGTCGTTGACCTGAATGCGCAGGGCTTGGAAGACCCGGCGGGCGGGATGGCCCTTCCTGCGGGCCGGCGCCGGTACCGCCGACGCCACGACTTCGGCCAGCTGCCTCGTGGAGGTCAGTGGCCGGGCTTTGACGACGGCACGGGCGATGCGCCCGGACAGGCGTCCCTCCCCGTTCTCGCGGAACAGGGCCGCCAGGTCCTCCACCGGGAGGCTGTTGACGAGGTCGGCGGCGGTGGGCCCGGTGGTCGAGTCCATGCGCATGTCGAGCGGCCCGTCCTCGCGAAACGAGAAGCCGCGTTCTGACCAGTCGAGTTGCGGGGAGCTGACACCGAGATCGAAGAGCACGCCCGCCAGCGGCCCGAACCCGGGACGGGAGAGAACCGATTCCAGCGTGGAGAACGGGGCTGCAATGAGCTTCACGCGATCCTCGAAAGTGGACAGCCGCTCCCGTGCCGCCTCAAGGGCGACCGGATCCCGGTCGAGCCCGACAATGCGTAGCTCTGCGAACGCCTGCAGCAACGCCGCGGCGTGGCCGCCCCCACCGATGGTCGCGTCGACGACCGCCCCGGGGGGCACGGATGCGAACAGCGAGACCACTTCGTCGCGCAGCACGGGAATGTGTTCGAACGAATGGGCCATTTGCAGCCCCCCGACCGGTGGGTCGAGCAGGGGGTGGAGATCCGTACGACCAACGTGGAGGTGGGTGGAGTGGCCTTCCAGCGCGCCGATCGAGGAGCTGCACATGGTCCAGTGCGTTCCGCGTGTCCTTGTTCTCGTCGTGTTCAGAGTCCTGTTGAGTGTCCTTTCTGTTGTTGCACTTGTCGCTGTCGCTGTTGTCGGGTCGTCGATCGTCTTCGTCCCTAGGCCTCGTCGTCCAGCAGCCAGCTCTCTTCGGGCAACACCCGCTCGGCCCAGGCCGTCGGATTCCACAGCTCCACCCGGTCGATGGCTCCGTGCACCAGCACCTCGGCCTCCAGTTGGGCGAACGCCCGCAGATGAGCCGGAATGGGCATACGTCCCTGCCGATCGATTTCGACTTCGGCGGAGTTCGCCGCCCAGATACGGGCCCGGTTCCGATCGGCGCGACCCGCGTCCGTCTTCTCCTGCATCGCCTCCATCTGCCGCTCGAACTCGCCGGGCGTCCACAGCGCCAGACAGCCCTCGGAGTTCTGCGTGAGATAGCCGCCCCGCTCGAATTGGCCGCGGAACTTCGCGGGCAGGATCACCCTGCCCTTCGTGTCGAGCGAATGCTCGTATCTCCCTACGAAGCCTGCCACCAGCTGTATCTCCCACGACGCTCCCTGGCTTGCGTCCTCTGACGCCCCCTCACACCACTGCGCGCCACTTTAAACCCTTTTCCCCCACCACACAACTACTTGGACCCACTGCAACGCAACTGAAACCCCCCGGGCGCCCTGGCCCCTCATGGAGCCCGTCGAACGACCTCCGGATAACTCGCCGCGCCTGCCCGCTGGGACCTGGTCCGGCGGCCAGGCCGCACGGGAAGGGCGCCAAAGGGCCACACGACAGGAGGACGTGGAGAAAGGAAGAGGAAAGAACGCCCGCCGGGCATGCCGAGGAGGCCGGCAGCAGTACTACTTCGGAGGTGGAGTCACCCCGGAGGTGGAGTCACCCGAACGCCGGAAAGGAGTCCAGCAACAGCCCGCAGACGCCGGTGAAGCCGGCAGCCGGCGGTACCAGGTCGGCCAGACCCACCGCCATCGGCGCCAGGTCCCGCGCCAGCCCGGCGCGGGGGCCCTCCTCGACGTCGACCAGCGCCAGCAGCGGCTCGGGATCCCAGCGCAGGTAGGCGCAGGAGGAGAACAGAGCTCCTTCCCTCGCCCGCCACTGCGACAGGCCGACCACCTTGGCAGCGCCCTGGAACACTTCACCTGGCCCGCGGCCGGCGAAGCAGACGAGGTCGCCGAGTGCGCCGGGCACCGAGCGGCCGCGGTGGACGTCGAAGCCGCGCTGCCCGATGCCGGCGAGCGCCTCCGTCCACCACGCACCGACCCACTCGGCGGCGGCCGACACATCGCCCACCCAGAGGGGGTCGTCCCGCGGCACCCAGGCGTCGAGCCACAGCTGCTCCCCCGGTGCGAGATACACGGCACCACCCCCGCCGCGCCGTCGGGCCAGCTCTACGTCGCGCTGCCGCAGTGCGATGACGTCGACGAGCTCCGTGGGCTGGGTGCTGCCCAGCACCAGCGTCGGCCGGATGACGTCACGGGCGACCACCGCCCGCCTCGGCTCGGCGCGGAACCGCTCGACGTCAAACAAAGGAGAGGATGATGAATCCGAGGAGGCCAACCGTCAGGATGCAGCGGCGAGATACGGCTCCCACAAGGGGTCCACATCCGACAGGTGCCGCAACCGCCAGAGGTGCCCGTCCGGCGGAGCCGGCTTCACGTTCATCGTCCAACCCAGCTCGGAGAGGAGCTGATCGGCTTTGACAAGGTTGTCGCGCTTGCAGGCGGCGACGACGTTCGACCAGTCGTGGGTGCCTCCCCGGCTGCGCGGGATCACGTGGTCGATGGTGTCGGCCGGCTGAGAGCAGTAGACACACAGCCCACCGTCACGTCGGAGGACGGACCGGCGCGTCACGGGCGGGGTCCTGGCCCAGCGCGGGATACGCACCATGTGCGACAGCTTGACGATCGATGGCACGTCGACGGCGAGCCGGGCGGAGTGGAAGACCGTGCAGTCCTCGCGGATAGCGACAGCCTCGGCGCGTCCCGCCAGCATGAGCACGACGGCACGACGATCCGAGACGAGGGCCAGCGGCTCGTAGGTCGCATTGAGGAGGAGCACCCGCTCCATACTTCCGAGAGGCTATCCGCGGCGGGGCCGCGACCTCTGACACCAGCACAAGAAGGCCACCACGTCCCCCGGTGACAACTCCCCGGTCTGGCCGTCCCCGCCGGCTCCGGCGTCCCCGCCGTCCCCGCCGTAGGCGGTCTCCAGACGGAAGCGCCAGTAGGCGTCGCCGGGCAGGGGCAGGAAGGGGGTCCGGTGCCACCAGCCCCGCCGGGCCATCCGGCGCAGGGCGCCGGCGGAGGCCCACCAGAGCCGGGGGTGGAGCCCCACTGCCCGGAGCACGACCCCGGCGTCCCGGCCCCAGCCCCGGCGCTCGCCCCGGTCCCGGCCCGACCCCCCGGCACTCACGCCTCGAGCCCGCCCTCGCACAGCCCGACCCGGGCGGCCCCGATCAGCGGGCCACCGTCGCCCAGGCCGCCTGGAACCACCCGTGTCCCCCGGGCGAACTCAATGCGGCAGAGCGCATCCATCTCCGCCTGTGCCCTTTGGAAGAAGGGCTCCCCGAAACCAAGCGCCACCGATCCGCTCACCACAGCCAGCGAAAGGTCGAGCAGGACCGCCACGGACGCGACGGCACGGCCGACGAGCATGCCCGTGCGCTCGACCCATTCCGGGGGAGCCAGGCGCGCCGGCTGCCCCGTGAGGGCCTCGAGTGCAGTGCCCGACGCCTCCGCCTCCAGACAGCCCCTGCTGCCGCACGAGCAGTGACGACCGTCGGGGACGACGACGATGTGGCCGATGTGGCCCGCATTCCCGAGCCGCCCGTTGAGCAGACGGCCGTCGAGCACGATCCCGCCGCCCACACCCGTCGACACGACCATGGCGAGGAAGTCGTCGTAGCCGGCCGCGGCGCCGACCCACCCTTCGCCGAGCGCCAGCGCCTTGGCATCGTTGTCGACGAACGTCGGAAGCCCCGTCAGGGCCGCCAGCCGTGCCCGCAGGGGAAAGGACCTCCACCCGGCAATGTTCAAGGGCGACACTTCCTCACCGCCGGGACTCATGGGTCCCCCGCACCCGGCGCCGCAGACCACGAGCCGGTCTCCCGGTCTCAGCGCCGCGGTCACCTCCCCCAACACGCCCGCCAGGTTGTCCCACAGCACTTCGGCCTCGTCCGGGCCGGCGGTGGCCGGGGTCGGCCGCATCGCCCGTTCCAGCAGGGTGCCGTCGAGGGCAACAAGACCGGCGGCCATCTTGGTGCCGCCGACGTCGACGGCGAGAGCGAGGTCTGCCACGGGAGGATTGTTACCGCGACCCGGGTCCGGGCCGTGTGATCGCTGTCACAAACTCAGCGGAGCCGACGACGGCCCCGCGCGGTCTTCAGCTCTCGCGCCGGTGGAAGCGGGAGCGGAACCAGTCACGGGCGTCGCTCACCGCGCTCTCGATCCCGTTCGCCGCACCCTCCGATTTCGACTCCCCGTCCTTCGAGCGCGTCAAGTCGTGCCACCCGGCCCGTCCCATGCGGCGCAGGTTGCGCTCGAACCAGACAGCTGAACCGAACATGATCACGACCCCGAGGAAGCCCGCGATGACCGACTTGCTGTAGAAGGCGACGAGGATCACCACACCGAGGACGAAGGTCACGGCGGCCCACTTGCAATAGCGGCCGGCGTGCCGGTAGACGGTCTCCGAGCGCACGCGCTCCGCGAACTCAGGGTCCTGTCGAACAAGTGACTCCTCGAGCTCAGCCAGAATGCGCTGTTCGTGGTCCGAAAGCGGCACTACCACCTACCCCCTTGGATCTCCACATCCACCTGAGCCACATGTTGCCACGCCTCACGGACGCGGACAACGAGGATGTGTCCCCTAGCGCCGACCTGCACCGCTGTATCCACCGCACGCAGCTTAGAACCGGATCGCCGGCATGGGGACGCGGTCATCGAGTTGCAATGATGGCCTCAGGTCCCGCCCAGGCGGCTGAGGCCACCCCGCCGAACCGCCGGACCGGTGCCTGGCGGCCTGCCCGCTACTCCTCAGCCTTGGGCTTGCGGCGCATGATCAGGAGCGCGATCAGCGCCCCGAGCAGGCCCGAAATCAAAATGACCAGGATCAGCGGCGCCTGGCGGTGGAAGACCCAGAAGTCGATCTGCACCTTCCGGGTGTTGGCCACCGCGAACCACCCCAGCAAGATGACCACCACCGCGATGGCGATCAGGCGGACCTGGCGCCGACGGTCGACCTCCTTCTCGGCGCCGCCACCAGTCTCCACCTCACGGGCCTCTGAATGAACCGGACGTCTCGCCACCCAGCCATTCTGCCCTGCCGCCGCCCCCACGGCGCGCCGCCTCCGATCCGCCGCACCGCCGCCAGCTGCTATGAGAGTGGTCCCGGAAGGAGGGGTCATGACCACGAGCGAGATACTGACCGGCGCCCGCACCATGTGGGAGCTGGTCGACCGCAGAGCCCAGGTGTCGCCGGACCGTCCCATGCTCATTGCGGCAGATGGCGAGACGCTCACCTTCGGCCAGTTCCGCGACCGGGTCGAGCGGGTCGCTGCTGGCCTGCACGGGCTCGGTATCACGACCGGATCCGTCGTGTCGTGGCAGCTGCCGACCCGGATCGACACCGTCGTCCTGTCCATCGCGCTCGCCCGCCTCGGCGCAGTGCAGAACCCGATCATCCACCTCTACCGCGAGCGTGAGGTGGGCTTCGCCCTTCGCCAGACCGGTGCCGAACTGTTCGTCATCCCCACCACCTGGCGGAACACCGACTTCACCGCGATCGCCGAAGTTGCCTTGGCCGGCGTCGCGGCGCCCCCGACCATCCTCAGCACCGACGAAGGCCTGCCCGAAGGCGATCCCGCCGTACTGTCACCGCCGCCCGAGGGGACGGCGCCGGAGGACGCCCCGATCCGCTGGATCTACTACACGTCCGGCTCGACGGCCGACCCCAAGGGCGTGCAGCACACCGACCAGACGCTGATCGCCGGCGGCTGGGGCCTCGCCCGCGCCCTCGACATGGGGCCAGACGACGTCGGCTCCATTGCCTTCCCCTTCGCGCACATCGCCGGGCCGGACTATCTGGTCACGATGCTGTCCATGGGCTTTCCGGCCATCCTCGTGGAGGCCTTCTCGGCGCCCGACGTGCTGCCCGTCTTCCGCCGGCATGGCGCCACCATGGTGGGCGGGAGCACCGCGTTCTACGTGTCCTACCTCGGCGAGCAACGCAAGGCGCCGAAGGAACCGATCCTCCCGACGCTCCGGCTGATGTCCGGCGGTGGGGCGGCCAAGCCGCCCGAGGTCCATTACGAGGTACGGGACGAGATCGGCGGACGCGGCGTGGTGCACGGTTACGGCATGACCGAGGTGCCCATGATCTCCAACGGCTCGCCCCACGACACCGACGAGCAGCTGGCGAACACGGACGGCAAACCGGTGGAGGGCGCAGACGTGCGCATCGTGACGCTCGACGGCCGGGTCGCCGCAGCGGACGAGGAGGGCGAAGTGCGAGTGAAAGGCCCGATGGTCTTCCACGGCTACACCGACCCAGCCCTCGACGCCGAGGCCTTCGACGGCGATGGCTACTTCCGCACCGGTGATCTGGGCCGGCTGCGGTCCGACGGGCACCTGACCCTGACCGGGCGGTTGAAGGATGTCATCGTCCGCAAGGGGGAGAACATCAGCGCCAAAGAGATCGAGGACCTGCTCTACACCCACCCCCAGGTGATCGAGGTGGCCGTGATCGGACTCCCCGACCCAGAGCGGGGCGAGCGGGTCTGCGCCGTCGTGCAGCTCGCCGAGGGTGCCGACGGCCTCGAGCTCACCGACGTGGTCTCCTTCTGCCGCGAGGCCGGGCTGATGACGCAGAAGATCCCCGAGCAGCTCGAGCGACGGACCGACTGGCCCCGCGCCGGCACCGGCAAGATCGTCAAGAAGTCGCTGCGCGACGAGTACGCGGCCCAGGCGAAGTCACGGTGAGCCGCAGCGACCCGGCCGTCTCCCGCTCTCGCGGCCTCATCGTTCCCCCGGAGCCGCTCGGTGACCAGCCGTACCGCATCACCTTCGTCTGCACCGGGAACATCTGCCGCTCTCCCATGGCCGAGGCGATCACGAGGTCGCTGGCCACCTCCACGGTGCTCGGTGACGGCACCACCTTGGCCGACCATCTCGAAGTGCGCAGCGCCGGCACGGGGCCATGGCACGAGGGCGAACCGATGCATGCGCTCGCCCAGGTCTCGCTGGCCCGGGGCGGGTACCCGAACCACAGGCACGTTGCCCACCAGATCGTCTCCGCGGAGCTGGGCGACATCGAGCTCATGATCGCCCTCGATCGCCGCCATCAGCAGACGCTGCGCAGTCTGGGCGCAGACCCCGAGCGCCTCGCCCTCCTCAGAGCATTCGATCCCGCTGCGGGGGCCGCCGCCGACGTCCCCGACCCCTACTACGGCGACGACGCCGTCTTCGACGACTGCCGCGACATGATCGCTGCCGGATGCGCAGGGCTCATCGCCTCTCTGGCCTCCCACTCGGACACCCTCTGGGCGGCCTAGCGAGTCCACCCATGACCCGACCGCGCCAGGAGGCCCCTCCGGCCTCCTCCCGCACACCGCGCCAGCCGCGCGAATCCGCTGGTCAGGAACCATCCTCCCCGGGGTGGGCGCCAGAGTCTGTGCCATAGTGCCGACGTGGTCTCACGAAAGGTCATGCGCCGGCGGCGCCAGTTCGCAGTGGGCGGCGCTCTCGTCCTGCTCCTGCTGATCTATTTCGCGTTCTTCTCGGGTGGTTCGAGCGCGCCGCCCAAGCCCGCCGCGACCCACCACGCTGTCGCCACGACGGAGCACTTCCCGAAGCACTCGCCGCTCAACCCGGACTGGACCGGCAACGGCAAGACGGTCACCCTCGGCTTCGGCGGCGACGTGCACTTCGCGGGCGACGTCGGCGAGCGCCTGACCCAGGACCCCTCGACCGCCCTCGGCACCGGCATCCCGCAGCTCTTCGACGGGACCCAGCTCAAAATGGTGAACGTCGAGACAGCGGTGACCAACGGGACCTGCCCGGAGCCACAGAGCAAGCCGTACATCTTCGACGCGCCCGCCTCCGCCGTCACGGCTCTCAAGAGCGCCACGGTGACCGTGGCCACCGAGGCCAACGATCACGGCATGGACTGCGGGGCGGAGGGCATGTCGCAGAACCTGACGATCGCCTCCCAGGCCAGCTTCCCCATCATCGGCATCGGCAGCACGGCGGCACAGGCCTTCGCTCCCTACCGGGTGACGATCGACGGCCAGAGGGTGGCGATCATCGCGGCGACCCAGGTGATCGCCGACAATCTGATCAACACATGGACGGCCTCGGCCACCCAGCCGGGCGTCGCCTCGGCGATCGACCCGACCGAGCTCGTGCGCGAGGTGCAACAGGTGCGCCGCACGGCCGACACCGTGATCGTCTACGTGCATTGGGGCACCGAGACGCAGGCATGTCCCGATCCGCAGCAGGAGCCACTGGCGCAGCAGCTCGTCAAGGCGGGGGCCGACGTCGTGGTGGGCTCGGGCACCCACGTCCTCCTCGGCGCCGGGTACCTCGGCAAGGCCTACGTCGATTACGGCCTCGGGAACCTCGCCTTCTACGACAACACCGCCCCCGAGACCGACAGCGGCACGCTCGTCGTCACAGCCAAGGGGCGCAACATCACGGGCGCCGTCTGGCGCCCCGCCACGATCCTCGGCGGCGTGCCCCAGCCGTTGACTGGCACCCCGGCCGCGACGGCGGTCCAGAGCTGGAATGCCGCCCGCAGTTGCACCGGACTGTCCGTGGGACCCGCCACCAGCGTCACGACCCTGCAGAGCGAGACGGTGCCGTTCGTCGCTCCGGCGGCGCCACCGGCCACCACCACCACCACCACAGCAGAAGCCGGAACATCGACCGGCGGCGCCAGTACCACGAACTCCACCACTCCGGCGTCGACGGGATCAACGGGCGGGACCGGGTCCGGCCCCGCCACGACCACCACGACGACGACGTACGCCCCGACCACCACCACCCCGACCGACAACGCCGGGTAGCCGACGGGGTCCGAGCGCTCGCTCAGGGCAGGTCGAGCTTGGACCAGGTGTGCGGCTGCTCCCTGAAGGCGTCCTCACCGGGAATGCGGCGGTACCTGAACCGGATCTCTTCGAGGTCATTCGGTTCTGCGACCGTCGCCTCGGACAGGCGAAGGACCATGTCAGCCTGGCGTCGGAGGACCTCTCGCTGTTCGACCGATGTGGTGTCGAGCATGATGGAACCCAGAGAGTCCATGAGCCGGATCAGGACAGCCGGCATTGCGGAGGCCGCTTGGCGGATCTTGTCGAAGGCACGATTCACCATGCGCGCGTACGACGGGTCGGACTCGATCAGGCGCACGTTGCCCGCCGAATCGCGATAGACGCCCTCGTCGAGGACTCTGCCGGAGACCCGACCCAGGCCCGCCGACAACCAGTCGATACAGGTCAGGGCCGTGAAGGTGTCGTTGACGGCAGCCGAAAGCGCCCTGATGGCGATCTCGACTAATTGGTCGATGGCGAACACGGGGTCCTGCACGAGTGTGCGGTGCGGCCCCGTCACGTGGGCCTTGGACAGTGCCAAGGCGACCTCGGGAGCCGCTCCCCGGGGCCATACGATGGCGAGCGGCCGGCCGGTTGCCAGATAGTGACCTGGGCGGTGCTCGAGACGGATCACCGAGTCGGTCCGCGTTGCGATGCCGATCAACTGGGAATAACCGACGTACTGAATGTAGCCACTCACCTGCGACGGCACCGCGGCGCCGCG
>Ga0302181_10002527_pt1 | contig 12877 bp, 16 predicted proteins | sample I_Palsa_E3_3_FD_198786 | JGI IMG/M metagenome (GOLD analysis project Ga0302181, IMG submission 198786) | Peat permafrost microbial communities from Stordalen Mire near Abisko, Sweden - I_Palsa_E3_3 | ecosystem: Environmental > Terrestrial > Soil > Palsa > Peat permafrost | place: Sweden... | reverse complement strand
GCCCAGGTGCTCACGAATCTCAGCGAGCCGCAGCTCCGGCCGCCGGGCGAGCAGCTCCAGAGCGAGCAGGGTCCGGTCGACCGCACCGACAGGGTACTGCGGACTGGGCCGCCGCGGCTCAGCGCCGACGGCCGGACCGGGTTCTCCATGATCCATGCTCACCTCGGGACGCCTCACCGTTCCGGGTCCTGCGGCCCGGCTGGAACAGCAAGCTCGCGGGCGATACGCTGCGCGGTCGCGGTCAGCTGGGAACTCCACTCGGGCAGTCGCTCGCGACGATACCGGGCGGTCGGCATGGCGATGGATACCGCGGCCAGCGGCGCACCTTCGGCTCCGGGCACCGTGCATCCGATGGCGATCAGCCCGGTCTCGGTGGCCTGGTTGTTGACGGCGAAGCCCAGCCGCCGGATCCGCCTCAGGTCGCGGAGCAGCCGCGGTATGTCGGTGACGGGCGAGTCCGGCCCGGCGTAGAGGGCCTCGATCGCCTCATCGGTCCACGTCGCCAGCACGGCCCGGCCGCCCGAGACGAGGTGGGCCGGCAGCATGCGGCCTTCCCGGTCCCCGACCCGTAGCACCTGCGTGCATTCCGCTGAAGCCACGAACCGCACCTGATCCCCGCTGACCACCATCACATGTGTCGTCTCGTTGGTGAGGCCGGTCAGCCGCTGCAGATGAGGAAGTGCCGCCTTCCGCAGTTCGGCGACGGGCTCGGGTATGGCCCGACTCCGCAGGACCGGACCCGCCGTGTACCGCCGGTCGGGTCCTTGCTCGGCGAAGTCACGGTACACCAGCATCGTGAGCAGGCGGTGCGCCGTCGAGCGCGCCACCCCCAGGCGCTCGGCCGCATCAGCGACGCGCAAGGGCCCCTCCTGCTGCAGCACCGCGGCCAGGCGGAGGGCATGGTCCACCGAGTCGATGCTGTAGGCCGGACGATTCTTCACTCTGGAATCCTACATCCGCTCTACAGAATCCTAATGCTGGCGCAACTGTCTCTTCGGGGCCGTGCGCTCACCGCGGACCTTTCGTCCAGAGGCGGCGACGCGCTACAGCCAGCGGGGCAGGGCGGGCAGCGGCCCACTCGCCTGCAGCCCCGTTCCGGCCGACCGGCCGGTGAGCCACGCTGTCACCGCGGGCAGAGGGCCGGCGACGGTGACACGGCCACTTCCCCACGCACCGCCGCCGGCCCGCACCGTGACGTCGGGAACCTGGTTACGACGGGCCCAACTGGCGAAGACGTCGCCGGCGAGCGCGGCGAGCACCTCGCCGGGCATATCGCCGAAGCCGACGTCGGCAGCGAGATCCACGGCGTGGACCCACACCTCCCGGCAGCGCATCCACGGCACCTCACGGGCCGGCACCGTCCGGCCCTGAGCCGTCCGCACCGATGCCGACCATGCGGCGTCAGGCAGCTGCCGCATCGCGTCGCCGAGCCGGACGGCGGCAGCCGCGGCATGGTGGCGCAACTCATCCGGCGGTAGCGTCGCGGCGGCGGCTATCTGCGTGTCGCGTGCCTCGGGCGAGGGATACATCGGGGTCTCCACGCCGGTGCGCGCCCAGCGGAGCAGGTTAATGAGCGCGTCGGCGTTGCCCGCCAAGTGCGCGAGCAGGTGAGCCCGGTCCCAGCCCGGCAGCAGGGTGGGGTCACCGCCGTCGTCGGGCAGCTGTCGGATAACGGCGGATAGCCGCTTTTCCCCTAGCTCGCACCAGGAGAGCAGCGCGGCGGGAGCAGTCATGGCCGCTTCTCGGCCACGCACGTGTTGCTGCAGGCTCCCAGCCCTGCGATCGAGGTGGTCAGTACCTGGCCCGGCTGCAGGTAGCGCGGTGGCGTGCGAGCGTGGCCCACTCCGCCGGGGTTTCCCAGGGCGACGACATCGCCGGGCTGCAACGTCAGGATCATCGAGATGTAGGCGACGGTGGCAGCCGGCCCGAACACGAGATCGGCGGTGTTCGCCGTCTGCATCGTGTCGCCATCGACTGTGCAGGAGAGCTCGAGTCGCTTTCCTGCCTCGTCCGGGGTGACCAGCTCCGGGCCCAGGGGGGTGGTGGCCTCGAACGTCTTGCCCTGCAGCCACTGCAGGGTCCGGTACTGCCAGTCGCGGGCCGTGACGTCGTTGATGACGGTGTAGCCGGCTATGGCCGCCTCAGCGGCCTGCTCGTCGGCGTGCCGCACCGGCGCACCGATCACCAGTGCCAGCTCAGCTTCCCAGTCGACCGCCTCGGACGCAGCTGGAAGGACGATGTCGTCGCGTGCCCCGATAAGAGCCTCGGCATACTTAGCGAACAGCGTCGGGTAGCGCGGGGTCTCCCGGCCCATCTCACGGATGTGCGCCGCGTAGTTGACTCCCACGCAAATGATCTTGCCGGGACAAGGCACCACCGGTGCGTAATCAAGGCCGTCCCGGTCGTGCACCGGTCCGGCGGCGGCCTCGGCGACCGCTCGCCAGTCCGGTGCCGCCAGGAGGGCACCGATGTCGGGATGACCTGTCTCGACCGCTCGGTCAGCATCGACCCGGACCGCGCGGGTGCCACGGGCGGTCCGGATGGTCGCCAGCCTCACGCGACCACCTCGGTGCGCAGCAGGGACAGCTTCTCGAAGATCGGCGCGTCTGAGTAGGTGAACAGGTCCAGTCCCTCCTCGGCGGCAGTCAGACTGAACTCGGTCCACGCCGGGACGGCGATTACGTCACCATGGACCACCGTGAGCGGCTGCCCGTTCAGCGTCACGGTGCCGCCTCCGGAAAAGACCTGCCACACCGAGGACGCCGACGTGCGGGTGCACCGTGTCTTCATCTCCGGCGCCAGCCGGTGCATCTCGGTTCGCATCGTCGTCAGCGCGTCTCCACCGGTGGTGGGATTAGTGAACCGGATCGCGGCGTGCCCGGGCTCGACGACGGCGCCGTCGACTTTCTCGGCGGCCAGTTCCAGCTGGGCGGCTAGTGCTGCGTCGGTGTGCGCCCAGCGATAGGCCATCAACGGCGACGACGGCGAAGCCCCGGCCGCGGCCACCGGAGTCAGGCCGGGACCGCCCCACAGCCGCTCGGACCGCGACCGATCCGGAGTTCGCTTGTCCCGCACCTCGTCCGGTCCGAACTCGAAGAAGCCCTGGTCAGTGGCGGCGACAAAGGGAATGTCCAGGCCGTCCAGCCAGGCCATCGGGGTATCAGAAACATTCTGGTGGCCATGGAAGCGCCAACCCGGCGTCAGCAGCAAGTCACCCCGGCGCATGGCGACCGGGTCACCGTCGACAACCGTCCAGACCCCCTCGCCCTCGAGCACGAAACGGAAAGCGGACTGCGAGTGCCGGTGCTCCGGGGCGCTCTCACGGGGAGCGAGGTACTGGATCGCCGCCCACAGCGTAGGGGTGGCGAACGGATCACCGGGAAGTCCTGGATTGCCGAGGCCGATCGCCCGTCGCTCCCCGCCCCGCCCCACCGGTACGAGCGCGGCGCTGCGGGCCGCCAGCGGGTGGAGCTCGGCCCAACGCCATACGTGCGGCACCGCCCTCGGCTGCGGAGCTGCCGGCATCAGTCCCTCACGGGTGAGCCACAGCGGGGTCATGCCGGCCGCCTCGAAATCGCGGTAGAGCTCGGTCAGTTGCGCCTGATGTTCCTCGCTGTCGAAGTCGGCAGGCGCAGGCCCGCTGCCCAGAAGGGTCATGGTTCGTCTCCTCTGTGAAGCCCCGCGGGGCATGACGCGTCTGCCACCACGCTAGGCAGGCGCCGAGCCGGAGAGAACAGATGCTGACGCCTATTCTGGTCAGCGGAATCGCCGACTGCTGGCGGACAGCGCATTAGCGCCGTCCCGGCTCCCAGGAGTCTCCAGTATTCTGGACAGCGGAATACTAGCCCGGTATCATTGCGCTCTCCAGAAACCGTCTTACCGTCGGACTATGGTGAACTCGGTCACGGCAGTAGATCAGGTGCTCGTGGTGGGCGGCGGCATCGGCGGTCTCGCCACCGCCTACGCGTTGGCCCAGACGGGGCTGCAGGTGCGCGTGCTGGAACGGGCGGCCGAGTTCGCCGAGATCGGCGCCGGCCTCCAGCTCGCTCCCAACGCCACTCGCCTACTGCGCCGGTTCGGCCTGCTCGGGGACGTGCTGACCACGTCCGTCCGGCCTCGTCGCCTAGTGGCCCGCAACGCTGTCAGCGGCGAGGAACTGACCTGGCTGGACCTGGCCGCGACTGCGGAGCGCTACGGCGCCCCCTACATCGTGCTGCACCGCAGCGATCTGCTGAACGTCCTGCTCGCCCGTTGCCGGGCCGAGAGCCGGATTGAACTGGAGACGTCCAAGCGGGTGGTGCGCACTACGGACCATGGCGACGTCGTCGAGGTCGCCTGCGCCGACGGGACTATCTACCAGGCCACCGCCGTCGTGGGTGCCGACGGACTGAACTCGGTGGTCCGGCCGCTCGTTGTGCAGGACCAGCCGATCTGCTCGGGGTACGTCGCCTACCGCGGTGCGGTGCCGCTGGACACCATACGAGGGCGCCCGCCGCTCGAGGACGTCATCGTATGGTTCGGCCCCGGTATGCACCTCGTGCAGTACCCCGTGCGCAGCGCCACGCTTTACAACCAGGTGGCCGTCTTCCGCAGCGACGCATTCGCGGCCGGTGCCCAGGACTGGGGCACTCCCGAAGAACTGGACGCCCGCTTCTCGGTCTGCGCCGGGCCGGTCCGCGAAGCGCTCCCGGCGCTGCGCCGCGACCGCCGCTGGCCGATGTACGACCGGATCCCGTCCGGGACCTGGTCGAAGGGCCGAGTCGTCCTCATCGGAGACGCCGCCCACCCGATGCTGCAGTACCTGGCCCAGGGCGCCTGCCAGGCGATGGAGGACGCCGCCGCGCTCGCCGGTGCGCTGGAGAAGACAGCCACGACGCCGCATCTGGCCGCCGGGGACCTGGAAGTCGCCTTCGGCGAATACCAGGCGGCACGCGTCGAGCAGGCCGGCCGCGTCCAACGTGCCGCCCGGACATGGGGTGATATCTGGCACGTCGACGGCTTGGCCATGGCGCTGCGCGATGAGGCTTTCCGGCTGCGGCCGCTCAACGATTACCGGCACGTCGACTGGCTCTACGCCGGCGATCAGCTCACGCAGGAATACGGAACCGATCTGGCGAGCACATCGGCGAACTGACACGACGGCGTGACCGCCCGCGCGGGTGGCAACGGGATGGTTACTCAGTCCGGCCGCGGGCTGGGCGCTGCGGGCTGCGGGCGTTGTTGCTGGGGTGAGATGTCGCCGTCGATGTAGCGCTGGCGGTTCGGCGTCATGACGGCCAGGATTTCTTCCCCGCTCATGGAGGCGATCGGCTCGATGTGCCAGACGTAGCGCATGAAGGCGAAGCCGAGCCCCGAGTTGGCTCAAACTAGTGCGCACGTTGGCTGCTGCGGGTGATGGCTTCGAGGACCTGGCGGAGGTCGTCAGGAAGTGTCGGACGTAGGCACGAGCGCTGGCTCCTCATCGAGACGCCAGTAGGCGTTTCGCGCATGACAGACAATAAGAGCGGCGTTCACGGCGGCCGTGTAGTAGGTGAGCCCCACTCCGGGGACGTTGAAGACGTACTCGATGATGAGGCCGGCGGTGAGCACCGCGGGGACGGACAGCCCGACCAGCGTCGTCACCGAGGCCAGTGAGTTGCGGACCACGTGGCGGGTCAGCACCAGCCGGTTCGACAGCCCTTTGGCCCTGGCCACCCGCACGTAGTCCTCAGCGAGGGTGCCAATGCTCGCGGCTCGCATGTACCGGCTGAACAGCGCGATGTTGACCAGGGTGAGGGTGAGCACGGGCAGAACCAGTGCCCTGGGGTCGGCCAGCAGCCCGCCCACGGTCGATGCCTGCGGTGCCTCGGGCGGGAGCACGTGCAGACCGGTGGAGAGCCCGGCGACCAGCAGGATCGCCAGCCAGTACGACGGCATCGAGTACAAGGTAAAGGCCGCGGAGGTGGCGAGATGATCAACCGGCCGGTCCCGGTGCACGGCCTGCGCGATGCCCAGCGGGATGGCGATGATAAGCGCGAGGGCGAGCGCCGTACCTACCAGCACGACGTCGTTGGGCAGCTGATGAAGGACGAGCGAGTCGACGCTCTGGTTCAGCCGGTAAGAATAGCCGAGGTTCCCGCGGACCAGGCGGCTCACAAAGGCGAGGTACTGCTCGGCGAACGGGCGGTTCAGGCCGTTGGCGCGATCAAACGCCGCGATCTCGGCCCCGCTGGCCCGGGGGCCGAGAATCGCCTTGGCTAGGTTGCCAGGGATCAGGTGCTCCAGGGTGAACGTCACCACAGTCACCCCGAACACGACCGGGAGGGCCTGGGCGATCCGCCGGATAATGTATCCGATCACGTCGTCTCGTGCCTTTCATTCGTGCCGTCCTAGCTCTTCGTGAAGTACCACTCCTCCGGGTTGATGAAGCCGTAGGCGTTCAGCGAGAAGCCGTGCAGGTTCGACTGAACAGTTTCCAGGGTGCCGGGGCTCGGCTGCCAGAAGTTCGGCAGCTGGAGCCGGACCGCGTCGGCGTAGGCATTGAGCGCGGTCTGGGCGTTGGCCGCCGAGGTGGTCGTCGTGGCGATAATCAGCTTGTCGATGGCCGGGTCGGAATAGTTGTTGACGTTGCCGAGCGCGCCGGTCTGGAAGATCTCCTCGCCACTCGGATAGTGGTCGGGCTCGAAAGTCCAGCTGACGCCGTAATTGCCGAGCTCCCAGCTGCAGGCGGAAGATGACGCCGCGCACGGCTCGATCGTCTGATCGATGGTGGCGGAGGTCACCTCATCTAGTGCGATCTCGATCCCGACCTGCTTGGCGACCGACTGCAGGTCGGTCATCGAGCCATCGGTGTAGGGAGTACCGCTCGGATACATCAGGGTAAAGTTCAGCGGCTCGCCGGACTTGATGCCCGTACCGCAATCGTTGGCCGCGGCCCCAGGGCGGACGCAGGTGGTGACCCCGTTCGGGACGATCTTCCAGCCGTGTGCGGCCAGCAGGCTCTCAGCGGCCGGCACGCTGAAGGGGTACGGGTTCACCGATGCGTTGGCATCTGAGTAGGGATTGGCCGGGCTGGCGGGCACCGGGCTATAGGTGGGCACGCCGAGTCCAGCGTAGTAGGCGTGGATCCACCCGGTCTGGTCGACGAGATGCTGGAAGGCCTGGCGGAAGTACAGCTGCTTGAGTATCGGCCCCACCTTCGGGTTGTTGAAGTTCGGTTCGAAATAATCAAAGCCGAACGGGAAGTCCTTGACCAGCTGATAACCCTGCGATCGCAGGGCCGGCTGCTGGGGCAGGTCATTGTCTGGCACGTACCCGACGGAGAGCTGCTCGTCGGAACTGCCAGGCCCGCCGGTGGCCGAGCCGGCCCTCAGGACGGAGAATTCGGCGGTGGTGCTGGTGAACGGCAGCTCGACGAACTTCGCCAGATGCGGCTTCTGCGGACCGGAGTAGCTCTTGTCGGGCACGAAGGTCGCGGTGCCGTCGCTGGTCAGGCTGGCTAGCTTCCACGGGCCGTCGACGACCGACCAGACCGGGCTGGACGCGTAGCCGGAGATCGTCTTGGCCTGGCCGTTCAGGAAGTTGTACACGGCCGTGGCACCTGCCGTGGTGGTGTCAGGCAGGTTCGCCGCGGTCGGCGAGGGAGCCGGCGCGGTCAGTGACGTCCGGTCCCACGCGATCGGCAGGGGGGTGATCTGGGACAGCTCGTTGTAGGTGTACCAGGTCGGGTTGTAGCTCGCGTTCAGCTGCAGCTGCAGCGTGGTCGGGCCGAGCGCCTGCCAGGAGACCACGTTGTCGGGGAAGCCGCCGGGGACGTAGGATGCCCAGTCCTGCTTGTTGGCCTTGAGCAGGTTGATCCAGAACCCGACGTCGCGAGCGCTGACGGTCTCGCCGTCCGACCAGACGTAATGCTTGAGCGTGATGGTCACCACGCGGTTGCCGTCACTGTAGACCGGCGCATTGCCGATCGACAGCGGGTAGTCGATCGAGGTGTTCCCCTTGTCCCCGTACCAGTAGAGCGGCTGGTAGAGCAGGGTCTGCAGGTCGGCCGTGTTGGCGCCGCTGTAGTTCTCGCCGGACACCAGCGGGAAGATGTAAGTGGGGGTATCCAGCGGCTGTTCGGCGAAGTAGGCGGTACCGCCCTGCAGCGGCTGGCCGCCGGAGCGGCTGGTAGTCGCGCCCGAGCTGCAGGCGGCCACGCCCAGGGCCGCGGCGGCCGCGAGCGCTAGGGCCGCGAGTCTCATGCGGCGGCCGCGAATGCTCATCTCGCTCCCCCGGCCGCGTCCGGGACGAACTCATTGGTGGTAGCCCCGCGCCAGGTGATCAGCTCGTCCTCGGGGACGTCCTTCGACAGCACGTCCCAGCACCAGTAGCCGCCGAAGATCGCGTCGACGTCGCTGGAGACGAGGTAGCCGGGCGTCAGCTCGTCGGGCGCCGAGTCGACGGTAATGACCTGCGACGGATCGCCGCCGTCGGCGGCGACCAGGTGGCTGACCATCGCCCTCCCCCGAGGCGTCGGGCCGTAGCCAACGCGGTGGCCCGCCAGGTCACGGGGCCGGGCGATGCCTGTGCTGCGGATCGCCTGGATCGTCTCGAGGCCGGCCTGGCTGATGGCCGCGACGCCGATCAGCGGCTCGCCCTTCTCCCGGCAGACGAGCAGCCGGATCGAGGGGAACACGGCGAAGTCGACCTCGAAGCGGCTCAGGTACGCGAGCGTGTCACCGCGGCCGTAGTCATGCGTGGTCAGTTCCACCTCGAGTCCCGCGTCCCGGTACCACCCCTGGTCACGGGCCACGTATAAACCCGCCGCGTTCGGCCAGGGGTGGACGTAGTCGAGCATGACCCGGATGGATGTCATGGTGTGCCTCCCGGTAGGCCAGCTGCTAGTGAACTTGTGCCCGATACGATCAGATCGAACGAAGAAGGCGGCCGGGTCAGGTCGAAATAGGCTCGCTGCGCGATCAGCCAGTCGTCGTCCCAGTTCTCCGGCGTCACCTGAACACGCAGTCGGCGCAGCCGTTCACGCTCGGGCGTATCGACGAAAACGGACCGGTCGACGAGGTCGGAAAGCTCAGGCGCGGCGGAAAACACTCCCTCGAGCAAGATCAGGTCGGCCGGCGCGACCGTGACAACGCCGTCGAGCCCGGTGCCGCGGTTCCAGTCGAACCGGCGAAACGCCACCCCGCGCTGTGCCCGCAGCGGCTTGAGCGCCTGGGTGCGGATCCGCCGCCAGTCGTAGTACTGACGTACCGCCGGCGAGGCGGCCGCGGAGGCGCGCACCGGCTGAAAGAAGTCGTCGGTGTGCACGAGCGCCGCTCCGGTCGCGTCGGCCACGTCACCGGCTATGGTGGACTTGCCGGCGGTACCGTGTCCGTCGATGGCCACGACAAGCACTCCGGACTGCACCGCCCGCCACGCGGCCATCGCAGTGATCAACCGCTGGGCCGCGCGGCCGTGTCCGGCCCGCTTACTAGCAGGTGTCATGCCGTCCACCGAGTGACCGCAGGCATGAAGACCGCGCCAGGGGTTGGAGCGTCGCCAGCCCCCGGCCTCTGGATGCCGGTCAGGGAAGCTCACGGCGAACGAGCCAGCGGGGCTTGCCGCCGCGCCGGCCGGCGGTCTGGCGGACGCGCTTGAATCCGTGTGCCTCGAAGAGCTGGACGGTGCCCACATAACCGCTGGTCTGGTCGGTGCGCTCGCCGCCAGGGTCGACCGGGTAGCCTTCCAGCGCGGTCGCGCCCGTCGCGTGCGCGTGCCCGACCGCACCATCGAGCAGCTGGTGCATGAGCCCGCGGCGCCGGAACCCCGGCCGCACCACGAAGCAGACCACCGACCACGCGCCCTCGTCCTGGACATGCGGGATCGTCCGGGAGTTAACCAGGGCGCGGTAGGTGGACTTCGGCGCGACCGAGCACCAGCCGGCGACCTCGCCATCGACGTACGCCAGGACGCCGGGGCCCGGTTCGCTGGCGCACAGCGCGCGCATGTGCGCGATACGGCCGGGCATGTCGAGGCTGGAATTGCGGTAGACCACGCAGACGCATCCGCTGCCACCCGGCTTGCGCGGCACCATAAACGACGCGAAGTCATCCCATCGCCCGGTGGCCGGCAGCACCTCGATCCCCATCCGCTGAGGATAGGCGAGCCGGTGGCCTGTGCTGTTGCCGCACGGGAGCCTGCTGGGGGAGGATAATGCCCAGTGTGTCCCTTGGAAGGCTCCTCGGGGTCGAATCGGTGGACGCCGAGCCGAGTGACGCGCTGAACCTGGCCGCGCTGGTGCAGGCGCCGATTTTTGTCGCTCCGGAGGTGCTCGCGGACGCGGAGGGCAGGATGGCAGGCGATTCTCCCGAAACAGTCAATCTGCGCCGTGCCTTGACGTACCAGCAGATGACCATGGAACGACCGGACCAGTAGCGTCCGCACGCCTTCGGCGCCGTCAGGTCAGCGGACTTCGGTGTACTCGCCGCGGTCCAGCTGCACGATGTTGGTGTGGTCGCTGGCCTCTGGCTCTGCGACGTCGGTGTACTGGCTGCCGTCCAGTGGCACGACACGGAAGCTGTGCCCGGAGAGCAGCTTGCGCAGGTGCCGCATCCCGCTCATGCCCGCGACCGCGATAGCTACGGCGGCGGCCAGGACCGAGCCGCCGAACAGCGCGAGCCCGCCGACGACGTATCCCAGCATCATCATGACCACTCCGGCCAGCAGGGCCACCGGCACGGCCGCCACCAGCAGCAGCGCGAGCACTGTCACGGCGATCACTGCCCTGGCCGACCTGTCCGGCGTCCGCTCTACGTACCAACCGGTCATCACGCTCACCTCTCAAGACCCGGAGTTCTCCAAGGGTCCAGGTCTGCCCCTTGACACGATATGTCGCATCTTCTATCTCAACGCGCCCATCGATCTGAATCATCCCGTAGCCGTCCGGCGCTGAACGTGGCGGGCGGGCTCTCGGGGCTGGCCGCGTTGATCAATCTGGGCCGGATCGGTGCACCGAGATCAGGGTTAGCCCGAGGTCGTAGACCTTGTTCAGCAGTCCGTGCAGCGCGGCCTGGTCGGCTACCTCGCCGGAGATGACCGTCTGGCGGCCGTCGTTGTCGACCTCGAACCCCTCGAACCAGTCCGCCCAGCGCCGGTCCAGGACACCGTCGACCCGGATCTCATAGCGCGCCGCGCCCGTCCCGGCGCTCACTCGGGCACGCTCGGGGCCGGCTGGATCGTCCCGCCCGTGCCGTTCCGCCGAACTTCGAGCTTGATTACGGTCATCTGCACCTTCCTCGTCCGCCGTCTTCGTGCTCAGCACGCTACGAAGCCGCAGCCGGGCATGGCGTCACCCGAAAGTGCCTAGCGGGTGGAATCTCCGCGGCGGCCCCGGGCGCCCGGCCCCTAGCGCTAGTAGCGCACCGTGCTACAGTGAACTACATGAGTCATCCGCTGAGCGTCCGCCTGAACGATGCCACGATCGCGCGTCTTGGCCGGCACGCGCAGCGCATGCACCTGGCCCCCCGCACCCTGGCCCAGCGCTACGTGGAAGAGGGGCTGCGAATGGATGAGCATCCGCTCATCCGGTTCGCCGACGGACCAGCAGGCCGGCGCGCCAGGCTGGCGGGAACCGGCAAAGACGTGTGGGAGATCATCGCGGCCGTACGCGACAACGACGGCGCCGCCGCCGAGACGGCACGCTACCTCGAGCTGCCACTCGGCCTCGTCCAGGCCGCCATCAGCTACTACGGCGCCTACCAGGACGAGATCGATCAGTGGATCCAGGCCAATGACCAGCAGCTAGCCGAAGCACATGCGGCCTGGTCCGCCGGCCAGGCTGCCGTCAGGCCGTGAGACTGCTCCTGGATGAGATGCTCTCCCCGGCCATCGCGCGCGAACTCCGCGAACGGGGCCACGACGTGCTGGCCGTAGCAGAACAACCCGGCCGGGCAGCGCTCTCAGATCCCGAGGTCCTGGCGGTGGCACGAACTGAGCGCAGGGCCGTCGTCACTAACAACCTGAGCGACTACCGGCCGCTGCACGCCGATGCGATTACGCCGGGCGGCCCGGGACACTTCGGCATGGTCTTCATGCCAGGCAGCTACCGGCGTGCCAGAGCAGACACCGGACGAATCATCTCCGCCCTGGAAGCAAAGCTCACCGAATACCCCGGCGATGAGGATCTAGCGAACGGCGAGTGCTGGCTGTAACGGCGGGCGGCCCGTGGAATCTGCCCTAAGTGATGGGCCGGAACACTACGGTGAAGGTGGCCGGCCCGGCGTGCAGGCGATAGGCGGGCAGCACCCCGGGTCCGCACGAGGCCGAGCCCAGCCCGTTCTGGGCGTGGTCGATGTTCAGCCAGATCCGGTCTCCGGGCCGCAGGTCCACCGGATGCCGGGCCGCGTCGAGGTCTTCGCTGGTCCACCGGCGGGCGGTGATGTCGGCCACCGGGTCGCCGGCGATGCTCAGGCCCGCGCCGGCGCCGTCGGTCAGCCTCATCCAGCGGACCTGCGCGCGGTTCCCGTTCTCCTGCGGGAAGACGTAGGGGGTCTGCATCTCGTCGACGGCCGCCGCGAACCTGCCCACCCGGACGGCGCGGCGGGAGTCCGGGTACGCCTCCCCCGGGCCCAAGCCGAACCACTCGGCATTTCCCAGCGCGGCCGGGACCGACATGCGCAAGCCGAGCCGGGGCAGCGGCAGCCGCCAGTGCCCGTCGGGTGACACCTGCGTCGTCAGCCGGAGGGCGCCGTCGGCCGCGCTCCACCGGTACGTCACGAACATGCCGATGCGGGTCGCGGCGGGCGCCACCCGGGTCCGCACGACCAGTTCCTCCGGACCGGCCGCGATGTCGTCCACCCGGTGCTGTAGCCGGTGCAAGCCCAGTTCGCGCCAGGCCCGCTCGTTCGGTTCCAGGGAGAAC
>Ga0302181_10002525_pt1 | contig 12881 bp, 10 predicted proteins | sample I_Palsa_E3_3_FD_198786 | JGI IMG/M metagenome (GOLD analysis project Ga0302181, IMG submission 198786) | Peat permafrost microbial communities from Stordalen Mire near Abisko, Sweden - I_Palsa_E3_3 | ecosystem: Environmental > Terrestrial > Soil > Palsa > Peat permafrost | place: Sweden... | reverse complement strand
CAGGACTGCCGGTGACCGAGCACCCGGCTGTCTTCGAGCAGGTGCACAGGCGGCTGCGAGAGGTGCTCGGCGAGCTGGACTCGGGTTCACCCGGTGATCCTGGCTCGCCGGGTGATCCTGGCTCGCCGGGTGATCCTGGCTCGCCCGGGCCGGGCCGCTGACGGGGGCCGGCCAGTCGATGGGCAGGATGATGCGGCTCGATACCGAGCTTGTCCGCCGCGGCCTTGCCCGGTCCCGCGAGCAGGCGGCTGAGCTGATCGCGGCCGGCCGCGTGCTGGTGGCCGGGCAGGTGGCGGCCAAGCCGGCCACCCAGGTCGGCCAGGAGGCGGCGATCACCGTCCAGGATCGGAGCCAGCAGCCGGACTACGCCTCCCGAGGGGGACGCAAGCTGGCGGGCGCCCTGGAGAGGTTCACGGATCTGGCCGTGGCCGGCCGGCGCTGCCTGGACGCCGGGGCCTCAACGGGCGGGTTCACCGACGTGCTGCTGCGGGCGGGCGCCGAGCATGTCGTCGCGGCGGACGTCGGTTACGGCCAGCTGGCGTGGCCGCTGCGCGGCGATCCCCGGGTCACCGTGCTTGACCGCGTGAACGTGCGCCAGCTCACGCCCGAGCAGGTAGCCCCGGCCCCGGCCCTGGTGACCGCGGACCTGTCGTTCATCTCGCTGACCCTCGTGCTGCCCGCGCTTGCCGCCTGCGCGGCTCCGGACGCCGACTTCGTGCTGCTGGTCAAGCCGCAGTTCGAGGTCGGCAAGGGGAACGTGGGAGCCGGGGGGGTAGTACGAGATCAGGCGCAGCGGGCGGCAACTGTCACGTCGGTGGCCGCGGCCGCCGCGGCGATCGGCCTGGGCGTCCGCGGGGTCACGGCGAGCCCGCTGCCCGGCCCGGCCGGGAACGTGGAGTATTTCCTGTGGCTGCGCAGGGGCGCTCCGCCGCTCGATACTGCCGCGCTGTTGCGCGCGATCGAGGAGGGGCCGCAGTGAGCCGGGTCCGGCCAGGCGGGCTGGCCGCGGGCCGGCCAGGCCGGGGCGAATGCCCGGGCGAGACGGAAGGATCCCAGTGAACTCAGAGCGGGCCGTGCTGCTGGTGGCGCATACCGGCCGCCCGGCGGCGCTGCGCAGCGCCCGCCTGGTCGTGGACCAGCTGACCGCGGCCGGCCTGGTAGTGCGCGTACTTGCCGAGGAGGCGCCGGAGCTGCGCTGCCCGGCCGCTGCCGAGGTAGCCGCGTCGTCGGCGGCGGCGGCCGGCGTGGAGATGGTCATGGTGATCGGCGGGGACGGCACGCTGCTGCGGGCGGCCGAGCTTGCCCGCCCGGCGGGGGCGCCGCTGCTCGGCGTCAACCTCGGCCACGTCGGCTTCCTCGCCGAGGCGGACCCGGAGGACCTGCCGGTGACCGTTGAACGGGTGGTGGCCGGCCGCTACGCGGTAGAGCAGCGGATGACCATCGACGTTACTGTCCGGGTGAACGGGAATGTCGCCGCCACCACCTGGGCACTGAACGAGGCCACCGTGGAGAAGGCGGCCAGGGAGCGGATGCTCGACGTGGTGACCGAGGTAGACGGCCGCCCGCTGTCCCGGTGGGGATGCGATGGCGTGGTGTTCGCGACCCCGACCGGATCCACGGCGTACGCGTTCTCGGCGGGCGGGCCCGTGGTCTGGCCGGAAGTTGAAGCGCTGCTGCTGGTGCCGATCAGCGCCCACGCACTGTTCGCGGGGCCGATGGTGGTCTCGCCGCGGTCGGTCCTCGCCGCGGAGGTGATCGGCGGCACCGGCATGCGGCTGCAGGCTGCCGGCGGGGACGGCCAAAGTGAGGCGGCCGGCGCGGTTCTGTGGTGCGATGGGCGTCGTAGGGTCGATCTGCCGGCTGGCGCGCGGGTCGAGGTGCGGCGCGGGGCCAGGCCGGTCCTGCTGGCCCGGTTGCGCGGTGCTGGCCAGGACGGTGCCGAGTTCGGGGCGCTGTTCACCGACCGGCTGGTCGCCAAGTTCGGGCTGCCGGTAGCCGGCTGGCGCGGCCAGGCCGATTCGCGGCACGCGATCGCGGCGGCCGGCCAGCGAGAGGAGGGTCCGGGCAGCGATGCTTGAGGAAGTCCGTATCACCGGGCTCGGAGTGATCGACGACGCCATCCTCGAGCTGTCCGCTGGCTTCAACGTCGTGACCGGCGAGACCGGCGCGGGCAAGACCATGGTCGTCTCCGGGCTCGGCCTGCTGTTCGGCGGCCGGGCCGATCCGGCCCGGGTGCGGCCCGGCGCCGAGCGGGCCAGCGTGGACGGCCGCCTGCGGGTCGATCCGGATGGCGCGGTGGCAAGGCAGGTCAGCGAGGCGGGCGGCGATCTCGACGACGAGGGCGGCGCACTGGTCATCAGCCGCTCGGTGTCCGCTGAGGGCCGTTCACGCGCCTATGCAGGCGGCCGTTCGGTGCCGGTGTCACTGCTTACCTACCTCGCTGACGACCTGGTGTCCGTGCACGGCCAGGCAGATCAGCAGCAGCTGCTCAGGCCCGCGCGGCAGCGCGACGCGCTCGACCTGTTCGCCGGCCCGGAGCACGCGGCCGTGCTTTCCGGCTACCAGCGGGCCTACCAGCGGCTGCGCGACATCACCGGTGAGCTGGCCGAGCTGACGTCTCTTGCCCGCGAGCGGGTAAGGGAGGCCGAGGACCTGCGCCGGGGCCTGGCCGAGATCGCCGCCGCTGAGCCCGTGGCCGGCGAGGACATCGAGCTACTGGCCGAGGAGGAGCGGCTGTCGCACGCGGACGCGCTGCACGCGGCGGCAACCACGGCGCATGAGGTGCTGCAGGCCGATCCGTCCGGCGGGCAGTACGAGGCCGCCGACGCGGTCACGCTGCTCGGCCGCGCCCGCCAGGCGCTTGAGGCGGCGGTCAGCCACGATGCCGCGCTCGCCGCGCTGGCGGCCCGGCTGTCCGAGGCGGCCTACCTGGTATCCGACGTGGCGGCTGAGCTCGCCTCGTATGCCCAGGCGGTGGATGCCGACCCGGGCCGGCTTGCTGCCGTGCAGGAGCGCCGCGCCGAGCTGGCCCGGCTGGTCCGCGCCTACGGCTCAGAAGGCGGCTACCGCGCGGAAGGCGGCTACGGCCCGGAAGGCGGGCGCGGTTCCGGCGGCGTGGCGGCCGTGCTCGGCTGGGCCAAGCAGGCAGCGGCCCGGCTGGGCGAACTCGACGGCGACGATGACAGGATCACCCGGCTGGCCGAGGAGGAAACGGCGCTTGCCGCGGCCGTCGGCGAGCTGGCCGGCCAGCTCAGCGCCGGCCGGAAGAAAGCCGCCGAGCGGTTCGCCGCCGACGTCACGGCCGAGCTTTCCGCGCTGGCGATGCCGCACGCCAGCCTGACGGTGTCAGTCACGCCCCTGGACGAGTCTGGCCCGCACGGCGCTGACGACGTGGAAATCAGGCTCGCCGCCCATCCGGGTGCGCCCGCCCTGCCGCTGCAGAAGGGCGCATCCGGCGGTGAGCTGTCCCGCGTCATGCTGGCTATCGAGGTGGTCTTCGCCGGCGCCGACCCAGTACCGACGTTCGTATTCGACGAGGTGGACGCCGGGGTAGGCGGGAAGGCCGCCGTGGAGGTCGGCCGCCGGCTCGCCAGGCTCGCCCGGCTCGCCCAGGTCATCGTGGTCACCCACCTGCCGCAGGTGGCGGCGTTCGCTGACACGCACCTCGTGGTGGAAAAGGCCGACGATGGCTCCGTGACCAGGAGCGGGGTCATCAGGCTCGACGATCAGGGCCGGGTCAGGGAGCTGTCACGGATGCTGGCGGGCCTGGAGGATTCCGAGTTCGGCCGGGCGCACGCCGAGGAGCTGCTCGCGGCCGCCGCGGCCGAGCGCGCCAGCCCCCTCGCGCCCGCCACGTCCCAGGGGCGGCCCGGGCGCACCGGGCCGGCGAGCCGCGGCGCGGGCCAGCGGTAATGTCCCAGCAGGGGCGATAACGCCCCGCGAAAGGTCGTGTTGCGTCGCCGGCTCGCGGGATCTGGCAAGATTACTGTGCGATGAAGGCATGGTCTCGCAAACTACCCGGAACCCGTCGGAGCAGGTCTCATGACCTGCCCGGCATATCAGCGACGGCTCGTCTGGACCGAAGGACCAAGAATCTCACCAAGCGGCTCCAGCGCGGCGACATCGCGATTATCGATCATGCCGACCTGGACCGGGTGAGCGCGGAGGCCCTGATCAGGCGCGAGGTGGCCGCCGTCGTGAACGCCGCGCCGAGCATCAGCGGGCGTTACCCCAATCTCGGGCCGCAGCTGCTCGTGGAGGCCGGCATCCCGCTGGTTGACGACGCGGGTACTGATGTCTTCGACCGCGTGTCCGACGGCCAGGCCGTCCGCCTCGACGGCGAGACTCTCTACCTGGGCGAGGAGGTCGTGGCCAAGGGCACGGTGCAGGACAACGAGTCCGTCGCCGCATCGATGGAGGACGCGAAGGCGGGACTTGCCGACCAGCTCAAGGCGTTCGCGGCCAATACGATCGAGTACATCAGCCGCGACTCCGAGCTGCTCATTCACGGGATTGCCGTGCCCGAGCTGACGACGAGCGTCCAGGGCAGGCACGTCCTCGTGGTGGCCCGCGGCTACCGCCACCGCGACGACCTGCAGGCGCTGCGGGCCTACATCCGCGAGTTCAAGCCCGTCATGATGGCCGTGGATGGCGGGGCGAACGCGCTGCTCGATGCCGGGTACAAGCCCAATCTCATCGTCGGCGACATGGACTCGGTATCCGACAAGGCGCTGACGTGCGGTGCCGAGCTTGTCGTGCACGCGTACCCGAACGGGGTAGCGCCGGGCCTGGCGCGTGTTCAGGATCTCGGCCTGACGTCGGTGATCTGCCCGGCCACCGGCACCAGCGAGGATCTCGCGGTGCTGCTCGCCGACGAGATGGGCGCCACCCTGATCGTGGCGGTCGGCATGCGGTTCTCCATGGCGGAGTTCCTCGACAAGGGCAGATCCGGGATGGCGAGCGCGGTGCTGACCCGGATGAAGGTCGGCGACAAGATCGTCGACGCCAAGGGCGTGAGCAGGCTCTACCGGAGCCGGATCTCCGGGTGGGCGCTGTTCACCCTGGTGCTGGCGGCCTTCGTCGCCGTTCTCGCGGCCGCATCCGTCTCCGAGCCCACGAAGGTGTTCGCGGACTTCCTCCTTGCCCAGTGGGACGCCTTCAGGTTCTGGCTGACCGGGCTGCTGTAATGATCGACTTCCGCTACCACCTGGTATCCATCGTCGCGGTGTTCCTCGCCCTGGCGATCGGCATCGTGCTCGGCACGACAGCTCTCAATGGTCCGCTGACCAGCCGCCTCAGAAACCTTGAGGAGATCTCGCGCAATGAAGCCGATTCCCTCCGTACGCAGAAGGGCCAGCTGGAACAGCAGATCAGCAGCGACCAGGCCTTCGCGCAGGCGGCTGCCCCGCTGCTGCTCTCGCATCTGCTCGACGGCCAGAGCGTCGTGCTGGTCAGCGCCCCCGGCGCCGAGCCGCAGGTGATCAACGGCATCGGCGCGGCGGTGCGGCAAGCGGGCGGCACCGTGACCGGCCAGCTTGAAATGCAGCAGCAGTTCTTCGACACCAGCGCGACCACGGAGCACAGCCTGACCGCTCTCGCGCAGCTGGCCCCGCCGGGAACGGCAGGGACCGGCCAGAGCTCGCAGCAGGCCGCCGATCCGCAGCTCGCAGGCCAGATCGCGGCGGCCAGCGTGCTCGCCGCCGCGATCGTCACCAGGAACGTGCCCGCGCTCTCGCCGGCGCAGAGCCACGCCATCCTGGCTGGCTTCGCGCAGGGCGGCTTCTTGCTGGCCAGTAAGCCGGTGCTTGCGCCGGCGACGCTCGCCGTGGTGATCACCCCGGCGACCCCGCCGACGGCGGCTGATTCTGATCCCGCTAATCTCGCGCTGATTTACCTGACGCAGAAGCTCAGCGCGACCAGCCTGGGCGGTGTCCTGGCCGGGTCCATCTCAGGTTCCGGGTCCGGTAGCGCGATCGACGAGCTGGTCAGCGGGAATACCGGGATTGAGGTGTCCAGCGTGGACAATGCCGATACTGAATCCGGGCAGATCATCGCGGTGCAGGCGCTGAGCCAGCTGCTCGCGGGGCATAAGCCGGCAAATTACGGTGTCGGGCCGGGGGCCGTCCCGAGTCCGGCGCCTACCCCGTCACCCACCGTGTCCCCGGTGCAGTCAACGACCAGCCCGGCAACCAGGCACGGGGCTGATGCCACGCCCAGCCCGTCCGTCAGGCCCAGCCCGTCAGCCACGCCCAGCCCGTCCGTCAGCCCGGCGGGCCGATGAGGCGGCGCGCGGCACCGGCGGGCGGGCTGGCTGCCGCGGCGGCTACCGGCGCCGTGGCCGCCCTGGCCGCCAGGGGCGCCTACGCAGGGCTTGCGCGGCGGCCGCCGGGCGGCGCCGCGACCTGGGCAAGGACGAATCACCGGGGCGAGCCGGTCACCCTGCTGGAGGGGCCGGCGGTTGCGGCGGCCGCCGTCATGGCTGCCGCGGTGGCCCCGGGACTGACGGCGCGCGGCCGGTCGGCTCTCGCCGTCGCCGGGACGGGGGCCGCGGCCTTCGGCTGCTATGACGACCTGGCCGGCAGCGGCAAGCGGCGCGGTTTCCGCGGGCATCTCGGCGCCCTGGCCCATGGCGAGCTGACCAGCGGCACGGTGAAGATCGGCGGGATCGGTGCCAGCGGGGCGGCGGCCGGCGCGCTGCTCGGCGGTTCCGCTGCCGACGTGGTCATCAACGCGGGCCTGGCAGCGGGCGGCGCGAACCTGCTCAATCTCTTTGACTTGCGCCCTGGCCGGGCCATCAAGGTGGCCCTGGCCGCCGCCGCCCTGCTCGGGACCGGTAGCCAGGCAGCCCGGCCGCCAGCGCGGCGGGCCGCGCGCTGCGCCGTGGCGGCGCCCGCAGGCGCCGCCATCGCGCTGCTTCCCGATGATCTCGGTGAGCGCGCCATGCTCGGCGACGCGGGGGCGAACGCCCTCGGCGCGCTCCTGGGCACCGCCGCGGCGGCCACGCTGCCGCGCAGGGCGCGGGTGGCGGCGCTGGCCGCCATCCTCGGCCTCACCGCGGCCAGCGAGGTCGTGAGCTTCACCAAGGTGATCGAGCGGACCCCGGCGCTGCGCTGGCTTGACATGCTCGGCCGCCGGCCAGCCGCCGTCCCGGCCGCAGCCGCGACCCGGGATGCCGCGATGGCGCCCGAGCCGCCGGTACCGGCAGCAGCCGCCGGCCCGTGACCGGCCCGGCTGCCCAGGTCACCGAGCCGGAAGGCGGGCCGCAGGCGGCGAGCGGCATCGGGCGCGCCGCGGTACTGATCGGCGGTCTCACCGTGCTCGCCCGGGTGGTCGGCCTCGGCCGTCAGATCGTCTTCGCGCACACCGCCGGGAATCTCTGCCTCGGCACGGCCTACGCCACCGCGAACCAGCTGCCGAACATCATCTACGACATCGTCCTCGGCGGCGCGCTGACGTCCATCATGGTGCCGGTGCTGGCGCGCCAGGCGGAGCGGTCCGGTGGTGATCAGGCCGCTGCCCGGGAGGTCAGCCAGATCAGCTCCGCCTTGCTGACCTGGACAGTTGCCGTGCTGGTGCCGGTCAGCGCCGCGCTCGCGATCGCCGCAGGCCCGCTCGTCTCGCTGCTCATCCCGCCGGGCAGGTCGGGCTGCCCGCACGCCGAGCTTGTCGCCGTCAGTACCCGCATGCTGGTGGTGTTCGCTCCGCAGATCCTGCTCTACGGCCTGGCCGTGGTGCTGTACGGCATCCTGCAGGCGCATCGCAGGTTTACCGCCCCCGCGCTGGCTCCGGTGCTGTCCAGCCTGGTGGTCATTGCCGCGTACCTCGCCTACTCTTCGCTCCGCCACGGGCACGCTACCCAGCTGGCCGGGCTGTCCAGGCCCGCCGAGCTGACGCTGTCGGCAGGCACGACGGCAGGCGTCGCGGCACTGGTGGTGACCGCGCTGGTGCCGGCCTGGCGGCTGCGGCTGCGGCTGCGCCCGGCGCTGCGGTTCCCCGAAGGCGTCGCGCGCCGTGCCCGCGGCCTGGCGACGGTGGGGATCGCCGCGCTGGTCGCGCAGGACGCATCGGTCCTGATGGTCACCTGGCTCGCCAACGGTCATGGCGAGCGGGGCGCCGTCGTCCTGTACGGCTACGGCTGGCAGCTGTTCACGTCGGCGTACGCGGTGCTGGCCATCCCGATTGCCATCAGTGCCTTCCCGGTGCTCTCCGCCAGCCGGGGCGGCGCGTTCGACGACACCGCGGCGACCTCAGCCCGCGGCGTGCTGCTGATGTCATGCCTGGGCGCTGCCCTGCTGGCCGGCGCCGCCGTGCCGGTATCGCGCGTCTTCGCGTACCCGTTTCAGGTCACTCAGCTTGCGCAGGCGCTGGCCGCGTTCGCGCCGGGGCTGATCGGGTACGGCCTGATCGCCTGCCTGTCCAGGGTGCTGCTTGCCGACGGCAGGAACCGGATGGCAGCGACGGCCATGTCGGCGGGCTGGCTGCTGGTGATCGCCGCCGATGTAGCCGCCGTTCACCTGGTAGCCCCGCGCTGGGTCGTGCCGGTGCTCGGCCTTGGCAACACCGTCGGCCTGACGGCCTCCGCCGCCGCCTTGCTGGCGGCCGTCCGGCGGGCCAGGGGCGCGGCAGCACTGCGCGGCATGGTCCGCGCGGGGGCGGCGGGCGTGACGGCGGCGCTGGCGGGAGCCGGGGCGGCCGCGGCACTGTCCGCCGCCGTGCCGGCCGGCACAGTCATTGCGAACGGGCTGCTCGCGGCTGCCGCCTGCGCCGTCGCCGTCGTGGTGTTCGGGGCGATTGCCTATGCCCTCGACGGCGGCGATCTGCGTGCCGTGATGGCACGGGCCAGGCGGGCACGCCGGTGAGCGCCCTGCGGATCGCCTACGTGCTGGGCACTACGGCCGGGGGCACCGGCCGTCATGCCGCCATGCTCGCGGCAGGCTGCTCGCGGCGAGGGCTGACGGTGCGCACATTCGGCCCGGCAGCCATCCGGCAGCTGCTGCAGCCAGGCTCGTTCTCGTTCGTGCCGATCGAGATCGCGGACCGGCCGCGCCCTGCCCGCGACGCTGCGGCGATCCTGCGCCTGCGCAGGCTGCTGGCATCCTTCCAGCCCGATGTCGTGCACTCGCACGGCCTGCGGGCCGGCGCCATCGCTGCCCTCGCGCTGACGCCGGCGCCGCGCCGCGGTCCGGCGCTGCTGGTGACCGTGCACAACGCCCCGGCCGCCGGTGCTGCCGCAGGGACGGTCTATCAGCTGCTCGAGCGTGTCGTCGCCCGGCGCGCGGACGCTGTCCTTGCCGTCTCGCCTGACCTCACCGCCCGGATGCAGCGGCGGGGCGCCCGTGACGTGGCACTGGCCATCGTGCCGGCCCCGCGGCCGGCGCCGCCGTCGGCGGCGGAGACCGCGAAAGCGCTGGCGGGCATCGGTGCCGGCGGCGCTCCGGTGGTACTCGCGGTCGGCCGGCTCGCGGAGCAGAAGGGCTTCGCGGGACTGCTCGACGCCGCGGCCGGCTGGCAGGACCGCGATCCGCGGCCGCTGCTGGTGATCGCCGGATCCGGCCCGCTGGCCGGCCAGCTGGCCGGCCAGGCCAGCGCGCTGGGGCTGGCAGCGCGGTTCCTCGGCCAGCGCGACGACGTGCCGGCGCTGCTCGCCGCCGCTGACGTGGTCGTGGTGCCGAGTCACTGGGAAGGGCAGCCGCTCATCGTCCAGGAGGCGCTGCGGGCGGGCAGGCCGCTGGTGGCCTCCCGGGTCGGCGGGATCCCGGAGCTGACCGGCGAGGACGCGGCCCTGCTCGTGCCGCCGCGCGACAGCGGCGGGCTGGCCGCCGCAGTGCTGGCGGTGCTCGGGGACCCGGCCCTGGCGCGCAGGCTCGGCGCGGCGGCGCTGGCACGGGCCGGCGCACTTGCGTCGGAGTCCGCGGCGGTTGACGCGGCGATCGCCGTCTACCAGCGGCTGGCCAACCGGCGCGGTCTGCCGGAATGAGCGAGCCTGCCGGACGGCCCCGCCGAGCGTCACCATCACGCCGGCGACGTGCCAGCGGCTATGAGCAAGATGCAGAAGACACGTTGCAATAAGCAAATTTCATGACACACTATAGCGTTTTGGTAACAACTGTGTATTTCGGCTGAATTACCTGGTAAGAGTGTGCTGGGCTGGCCGACTGAGGCCGTTTTTATCCCCGTGTGCGGCCTCTTGGGGGGTTACAGCGCATGGGCGAGCCGAGCAGTGCCCGGCCGCCGGACCAGCGGCCAGGCAGTGCCGGCGACGCGGAGCCTTGGCGCGTGCCGCGGGATCACCCGGCGGAGCCGTCCTTGGCGACCGTCCTGGTCAACACGTGCCGCCTCTGGCTGGAGCGCAGGGGGCTGCGCAGGCCGGCCGGCACGGCCGCCGGGCACGCATCGGGCTGGCGTAAATTCGGCATGCTCTGCCTAGTGCTCGCGGTCTTCGCTGCGGGCGCGCTGACGGTCGCGCTGATCCGGCAGGCGGCCACTGCGCCCGGCGATCCCGCGGATCCCGGCGGCGGAAGCCTCCGCGCCGCCGCGGCCGCCCGCGGCGCCGCCGCGGCCTACGTCGTCGGTCAGGTCAGCAGGGGGGCGATCGTGGCCTGCGATCCGGTCATGTGCTCCGCGCTGCAGGCCCGCGGCTTCCCGGCCGGAAGCCTGCTGACACTGGGCTCGTCGGCTGGTGATCCTCTTGGCTCGGACATCGTGGTGGCCACGGCAGCGGTGCGCAGTCAGTTCGGCAGCCGCCTGACCAGCGAGTACGCGCCCGTCGCCATCGCCGGCTTCGGATCGGGAACAGCGCGGGTCGAGGTGCTGGTGACGGCAACGGAGGGTGCCGCGGCCTACCGGAGCGACCTGCGCGCCGACCAGCGGGCGCGGCGGCGCGGCGGCGCGGCGCTGCTGCGCGGCGGCGGCGTCAGATGCTCGCCGCAAGCCTGCGCCGCGCTTGAGGCCGGGCAGGTCGACGCCAGGCTGCTGATCACCCTCGTGGCCATGGCGTCGCAAGGCCAGGTGCACATCCTGGCGTTCGGCGGCGCGGCTCCTGGCGCGAGCCCTGGCGTCCCGCTGCGCACCGTCGAGCTAGCCAGCCCGGCCGGCGCCAGCGGCCGCAGCTACCTGCGGTCGACGCTGTCCTTCCTGCGCGCTCAGCGCGCCCCCTTTCTCGCCTCGGTCATGACGACCACGAGGCTGGCCAGCGGCAGGATCGCCCTGATCGTCGGATTCGCCGCACCGAGCCCGCTCGGGCTGCTGGGCCAAAGCGCGCCTGCGCAGCACGCGAAGAACGCGAAGAACGCGCAGCAGGCGAAGAAGTGACCACTTAAGGAGCAGTTGCGGCACAAGAAGCATTCAGAACCTGGAAAATGACAGGCCGGATGATGGCCCGTCCTGGGAGGGAAAAGAGGAAACAATGAGACTTACCAGAAATATCGGCCGACCGGCCAGGCTGGCCGCCGTCCTCGCCCTGGCACTCGGGCTGGCCGGGCTCGCCGCGCCGGCCGCATTGGCGTCAGCCGCCGGATCCGCGTCGGCGGCAGCGCCCGCGGCGGCGCCGGTTGGCTGGATACGGCTCGCCCACCTGTCACCGAACACCCCGGCGGTGGACGTCTACCTGTACTCGTTCGGTGACCCCAGCGCCATGATCGTGCTGAAGCACGTCACCTACGGCACCGTATCTGGCTATCAGGCGCTGGCGGTCGGCGAGTACACCGTGGCGATGCGCGGCGCCGGGGCTCCGGCCAGCTCCAAGCCGGTGCTGTCCGCCACCGTCAACGTGGCGGCGGGGAAGGCTTACACCGTGGCGGGCATGGGCCCGGCCTCCGGCCTGCGGCTGCAGATTCTCAAGGACAGGCTGACTACCCCGCGCGGCAAGGCGCTGGTCCGGATAATCCAGGCATCGCTGCAGCAGCACAAGGTCACCGTAACCGCGGGCACGAAGGCGCTTGCGCGCAATCTCGCGTTCGCCTCGGTCACGTCCTACCAGACGGTCACCCCGGGAACCTGGGACGTGCGCGCGGCCGGCGAGACCGGCAGCGCCAGCAAGAGCATCCACCTGGCGGCCGGCACCATCCACACCCTGGTCATTCTCGATGACCCGGGTCACCTCTCGATCGACAACCTGATCGACGCCGCCGGCAGCCGCGTGCTGCCCGATGGCGGAGCGGCCACCGGCTTCGGCGGCACCGCCCCGGTCCCGGGCTCATCGCCGCTGCCCTGGCTGATCACCGTCGCGGCCGGGCTGCTGGTCACCGTGGCCGGGCTCGCCAGGCTCCGGCGGTCACGGGGCGCCGCCCTGCGCATGAGGTGAGATGACGAAATCGGCCGGCCGGCACGCCACGGCGCCTCGCCGCGGCGGGCCGGCCGCGCCGCAGCGGCACCGCCGCCTGCGCCCCGTCAGCAGGCGGAGCGCGGTGGCGCTGTTGCTGTGCGGGCTGCTCGCCACCGGGATTGGCGCGTGCGGCGTCGCCATCGCCAGCCACTCCGGTCGCGCGGCCATGCTGCCGTCCGGAAAGCCGAGGTTCATCCCGGTCCCGCGCGGCGACCGGGCGCCGGTGCCGACGCCATCCGGCGGCGAGCAGGTCGCCAGGCCCGCGAGCCTGATCATCCCCTCGATCGGCGTCAAGACCAGGCTGATCAGGCTCGGAGTCACGTCGGCAGGCGCCCTGCAGGTGCCCGCCAGCACGGCGGTCGCAGGCTGGTACACGTTCAGCCCGCGGCCAGGGGCGATCGGCTCCTCGATCATCGCCGGCCATATCGACTCGTACCTCGGCCCTGGTATCTTTTTCCGGCTGCGGCAGCTGAAGCCGGGCAAGCGGGTCTACGTCCGGCGGACGAACGGATCGCTGGCCGTCTTCCGGGTCACCGCGAAGCACATGTTCCTGAAGACC
>Ga0302181_10002519_pt1 | contig 12896 bp, 6 predicted proteins | sample I_Palsa_E3_3_FD_198786 | JGI IMG/M metagenome (GOLD analysis project Ga0302181, IMG submission 198786) | Peat permafrost microbial communities from Stordalen Mire near Abisko, Sweden - I_Palsa_E3_3 | ecosystem: Environmental > Terrestrial > Soil > Palsa > Peat permafrost | place: Sweden: Abisko... | reverse complement strand
CAGTGCAGGTCCTCCAGGACGAGCAATCCGCCTGCGTGGCCGGGCTGGGTCAGCAGCCGCAGCACCGCCTCCCCGACAACGACGGGCTCGACGTGAGCGCGTCCGTCACCGGGCCTGCTCCACTCAGGGACAAGGGATCCCAGTGCCGCGCGAAAGTTCGATATAACCGGCATCTCGGGAACGACGCCATTGCGGGCAGCACCCATGAGGGCCTCGGCCACAGGCCGGTAGGGAACGGGCACCGCGGTTCTGGTTCCGCGCCCGGTGAGGACCGTAAAGTCGCGGTCCTCAGCCAGAGCGCACAGATCCCGCGCCAGCCGTGACTTCCCGACGCCTTCGTCGCCGGTGACAAAGACAGCGCCGCCCCTGCCCGCCGCGGCTGCATCCAGCGCGGCGGTCAGCCGGTCAAGTTCGGCGCTGCGTCCGATAACTACCGGGCACAGTGCGTCGTCCATTCGGCCGAAGCTACAAGGGTGGCGGGGCGATTACCATACGTAATCAGGCCAGGTTGCTACGTCGTTTGATGGAGTTTGCCGCCCGATGCTTGCCGCCAGGGTCAGATGGCGCCTGCCAGCCCGAATCACCGGATCAGCCGGAATTACCCGGCGGCCAGTCGCCTCAGCAGTGCCCGCCGGACGGCGGGACGTCCAGTGCCGGGTTGCGGCCGAAGAATCCGGTCGGCTTCAGCGTGAACCCGCAGCGGGCGGCGGGCATGACCGGCCAGTCCTCGGGCCTCGGCACATGCGTCGGCCCGAAGGTGTGCCACAGCACGATGTCAGTTCCGTCGATATCCCGGTCACCGGCGATGAAGGCCGGGAGGCCGGCTCCGCCGGGGTGCTGGTTCACGAAATCGCCCGCCGGATACCGCTCCGCCGGGTCATACCGAGTCACCCACAGATGATGCGTGGCGAACCCGGCCCGGGCCGCTACGGAGGAGGACGGGTCGGCGAGCAGCACCGGGGCGGCCTCCGGATACAGCGTGTAGGCGACGGGGCGGCCGAACCGGTTGGCATGCTCAGTGCTCAGCACCCGCCAGGTGCGGCCGCGGGACGCGTTCGCTGTCCTTGCCGCCCCCGACTCAGTGGTCAGCCGCGTGACGTGCTGGACGATCGCGTTGCCGTACGGGTTATCCGGGCCGGGCGGCGCCCCGCTGACGTCGACTTCCTCGACGGCGTTGGCCAGGCCGTCCACGGTCATGTCGAGGCGCGCGCTGAACAGGTGCTGATGGACCGGTCCGCCTAGCCCCGGCGCGACCTCGGTCGAGTACGGGTAGTCCCCGCCCGGATGCGCCGCGGTGAACAGCGCCCCGGTCAGCTTGATCTCGCACTCCATGGTGCCGTCGAGGTAGAAGTACCAGTAAAAGCCGTAGTCGTAGTTGCCGACCGTGCTGAAGAACGAGACAACCAGGCGCCGCTGACGACGGGACGCAGACGATCCGGTGAAGATGTCGAAGTGCTTCCAGAGGATCCCGTAATCCTCCTCGTGGATGCAGATCGCATTGCGGATGGTCCTCGGCTCGCCGAAGTCATCAGTGACGGTGGCGTCCAGGTAGGCGATCTCGCCCAGGCAGTCGCAGCCAAGCTCGAGCGAGTTCGCCCACTTGCCGACCAGGTACTCGCCGGTGTCGAAGTAGGACTGCCAGTACCTGAAGCGCGGGTCGCCGTACGGCACGACCATCTCGGGCACCGATGCCCGGTAGATCAGCGGCCGGTCCCGGCCGTCGTCGGCGATGCTGATCTGGTGCAGCGTCAGCCCTTCGCGGGCGTCGAAGCCGACTCGCATCGACCAGTTCTGCCAGCGCAGCAGCGTCCCGTCCAGGCTGAAGCTCGGCCCGTCCGGCTGGGTGATCTCGATCGGCCTGAGGTCGGTCCGCAGCGGCCCGCGGACTTCCGGGTCCTCGTAGTCGCCGGACTCGGCCGGGACGGGCAGCTCGAACTCGTCGACGATCCTGAAGACGCGGCGCTCGATCAGGTCGAAGTAGGCCGCGACCCCGTCGACCGGGTGAGACCAGGCATAATCCTGCGGGTCGGACTGGACGAAGGCGAGCACGCGCACTATCCGGCGGCCATCCTCGTCCGCCGCCCCGAACGAGCCGGCCGTCAGCGGGCAGAGCCGGATCTTGCTGACGTCGGTCAGCCCCCGCCTGGCCATGGCGGCGAGCCACTGCGGATCCGCGCGGACCATCTCCTCGGTCACGGCGAAGTCCTGGTCGAGTATGGGCAGCTGGCCGTCGGTGCGCGGGTCGAGCACGCGGCGGCTGATGACCACCTGGCTGGTGAGCGAGACCACGACGTCACTCGACTCGCCTGAGCTGACGTCGATGAGGAATGCGCGCAGCCGGCGGTCTGCTGCTCGGCCGCCCAGCACGTCATCCTTGGGCGGCTCGTCCAGCCCGTAATAGGCGAACCGGACGGACTCGCCGAGCAGCCCCGCGGCGGCCAGGACCTCGCGCCCCGCCCGGTACTCCGCCGCGCTCACCTGGTCGAGCGGGTGAGCCGGCCGAGCCTCCGCCTGGTCAGTCCTGACGGTCGCGGTGTCGGTCATCGCGGTTCTCCTCACAGCCATTCAGCCGGGAACGAGGTCTGCCGTGGCTCATCCCGTCCGCCCGGCCAGTCGGGATGAGTCCATCATGAGCCGCTTTTTACTCGTCCGCGATGATGGATCCGACGCGGTCGGCGAGTCCGGGGTCGCGGCGGGTGAGGAGGAGGGCGTAGGCGACGGAGGCCACGACGATGGCGGCGGCGGCGTAGGGGAACCAGTCGTAGGGGGCGGGCTGGGGTGGTTTGCAGAGGTAGTAGACGGGGATGGCGATGGCGATCATGCCGAGGACGGGCAGGATGGCGTGCTTGATGATGCTGAACTCGGCGGGCCGGTAGCGGCGGTAGTAGAACGGCAGCGCGAGGTTGGCGAGGAAGTAGACGACGAGGACCAGGATGGTGCCCATGGTGCCGGACTCGTCGAAGAAGGTGATGGGGTTCATGTTCGCGCGGGCGGTGGCGCCGCCGGTCAGGTGGCCGAGGGCCCAGACCACGATGATGAGGGAGGCGATGCCGACGAAGGTGAAGATGGCGTTGCGGGGTACCCGGCGGGCGGGTGAGACGCGGCCGATGATGCGGGGCAGCAGTCCCTCGCGGCCGGCGTTGAAGATGAGCCGGGCCTGGGAGTTCACCGCGGCGATCAGGACGCCGAGGGTGGAGGTGAGGCCGGCCAGGTAGGCGAACACCGCGAACGCGGCCAGCGTGGAGTGGGCGACGGTGATGAACGGGATCGGCGCGGCACCCAGCTTCGCGGCGTTGTAGCCGAAGCCGGTGACGGTGGCGTAGGCGAACAGCACGTAGGACACGAGCATCAGGGCGACCGACAGGAACACCGCGCGGGGGACGTTGCGGCGCGGGTTGCCGGTCTCCTCGGCCAGCGCGGCGGAGTTCTCCCAGCCGATGAACAGGTACACCGCCAGCGGGAACCCGGCGGCCAGGCCGGAGAACCCGTTCGTGATATGGCCGGGCTCGAACGGCGTGACCGACAGGTGGCCGCCGTTCTGGATCAGGGCCGCGACGGAGACCACCAGCAGGACCAGCATCTCGAAGCCGAAGAAGAACCCCGCCAGCTTCGTCGACACCCCGACGCCGCGCAGCATCATCACCACCGCGCCGCCGGTCAGCAGCACGCTCAGGATGATCCACGGCACGTTCCAGCCGAAGTAGTAGTGCAGCGTGATCGACAGGAACCCGCCCGAGACCGCCAGCACCGAGGAGATCGCGATGATGTACCCGGCACCGCACAGCAGCGCCGTCGTCACCGCGCTGGTGCCGCCGAAAGTCTTGCCGACAAACGTGATGAACCCCCCGGTCGAGGGATGAGCGCGGGAGAACTGCGCCAGCGTGTTCCCCAGCAGCGCCACCGCGATCCCCGCCGCGATGATCGTCAGCGGCGCCGCGATCCCCGCCGTCAGCACGATCAGGCCGAAACCGAAAAAGAAACTATAAGCCGGGCCGATATTCGCCATCGTCGACGCCGCGATATCAACCAGACTCAGCGCCCCCCGGTGCAACCGCTCAGGCGCCTCCGGCGCCTTCGTTTCTGAGAACGGAACGGACGTGGAGTCGGCCATTTCGCACCCCTTGCCTCAGCCGCACAGTTTGCGGCGCTGCCGGCTATTGTCCGGCGCTGCGCCAGTCAGGGGAAGAGGCGGCAACCGTCCCGTTCCGCACGGCTTCGCCGGGGAGTTAGCGGGATCGGCCGGCCAGGAGGAGAATCGCCCGGACAGTTGAGGCCGGGCACGCGCCCATCAGCCGCGCCATCGGTGACAATGGCGTCGGCACGTTCGCGGCCGGCGGCAGGTCTGCTGCCCGACAGCCTTACCAGGGAGCGGCAGCCAATGAGCAGGTCAACCGATCCGGTCTACCTGAGGGTGCTCGAGGATCTGCGGATGCGCATCAGGGAGGGCGTGCTCGAGCCAGGCGCCAGGGTTCCCTCCCGCAACGCGATCATCGCCAGGTACGGCGTCGGCGAGACGGCCGCCAAGCACGCGCTCCAGGTCCTGGCGACTGAAGGCCTGATCGAGGCACGGGCCGGCTCAGGCTCCTACGTCCGAAAGGTGCCGGCCGCCAGGCACCTCGAGCATGACCGGCTGCACTTTCCCGGCTCGCCCTTCGGCATTGACGAGTCCGGCAGCCCCGCCGATGGCCTGCTGTTCGCTGACCGGCCTGCCGCCCGGTATGTTGCCTGGGAGCATCACACCGAGCAGATCGCACCGCCACCGCACATCGCGCGGCGGCTCGGCACGGCAGCGGCGTTAGTGACCGCGACGCGGTACCTGATGACGGCCGACGGCCAGCCGGTCCAGCTCGCCGCCAGCTACGAGCCAGCCGGCCTGACGGAGGGCACCGCCGTGGCCCTGCCGGAACAGGGCAGCTTCGCCGGCCGGGGCGTGATCGAGCGAATGCGGTCGATCGGCATCGAGATCGACCAGGTACTGGAGGAACTGTCGGTGCGGACCTGCCTGCTGGCCGAAGCGGCCGCGCTCGCGATGCCCGCCGGCTCAGCCGTGATCGCGATCGAGCGCACCCACCTGTCCGGCGGCGAGCCCGCCGAGACCGCCGACATCGTGATCCCGGCCGAGCGGTACCGGTTGCGCTACCGGTTCGCCGTGCCGGGCCCGGCCGCATGATCAGGCCTGCCAGGCTGGCTGACGTGCCCGCCATCTATCAGCTGATCCGCGACCTGGCCGCGTATGAGCGCGCCCTGCCGGAGGTAACCGGCACGCTGGAGGACCTGCAGCAGTCACTGTTCGGGCCAGATCCGGCGGTGTTCGCGCACGTCGCCGAGCAAGACGGCGAGGTAGCCGGCTTCGCGCTGTGGTTCCTGAACTACTCGACCTGGCAGTGCCAGCAGGGCATCTACCTGGAGGACCTGTACGTCCGGCCGGAGCTGCGCGGAGCCGGCTACGGACGCCAGCTGCTCACCGAGCTGGCCGCCCTGTGCGTGGAGCGCGGGTACGGCCGGCTCGACTGGGCGGTGCTGGACTGGAACGAGCCGGCCCGCGGCTTCTACGCCAGGCTCGGCGCGACGCGTCAGGATGAGTGGACGACCCATCGCCTGACCGGGGCCGCGCTCCGCGAGCTCGCTGCCGCCCGAACCGCCGGCGGCACGCCGGGTTAGGGCTGCCAGCGCGTGGCACGATGAGAATATGCAGATCGGCGGCGTTAACTCGACTGACCTGTTCGGCGGGACCGCGGCGGAGCCGCGCCAGATTGTCCGGGTGCGCCTGATCAACTCCGGGCCTGACCTGATCAGTGATCCGCGCCAGCCGGTCACCGTCGAGGTCACCGGGCGCGGCGTCAGCACGCCGGAGCCCGTCGTGGTGACCGGGCTCGAGCCTGGCGCTGAGCTGACAGCCGAGGTCGGCGTCCGGGCTGACGCCCCGCCGGGAGCTGCCCTGCCGGTACTCGCCACAGCATCCTTCGCTGGCCGGACTGCCGCGCAGGCGGCACACCTGACCGTGGCCGAGCCCGGCTGGGTGATGTGGATGGTGAGTCACTTCCACTACGACCCGGTGTGGTGGAGCACTCAGGGCCAGTTCCTCGAGAGCCGGCTCCTGCTGCCAGATGAGAACGGCGAGATGCCGGAAGTCCGCACTGCCTTCGAGCTCGTCCGGCTGCATCTGGAGGCAGCACGCCGTGACCCCGACTACAAGTTCGTGCTCGCCGAGATCGACTACCTCAAGCCGCACTTCGACGCGCACCCCGAGGACCGCGCGGACCTCCTGGACTTCATCAAGGCCGGCCGCATCGAGCTGGTCGGCGGAAGCTACAACGAGCCGAACACGAACCTGACCTGTGCCGAGTCCACTATCCGCAACGCCGTCTACGGCATCGCCTACCAGCGGGACGTACTCGGCGGCGACCCGCGTACCTCCTGGATGCTGGATGCGTTCGGCTTCGATCCCGGCTATCCCGGCATCATGGCCGCGGCCGGCCTCACCAGCTCGTCCTGGGCCCGCGGCCCGTTCCACCAGTGGGGGCCGAACCGCTCGGTCGGCGACAACCGGCTGATGCAGTTCGCCTCCGAGTTCGAGTGGCTCTCGCCGGACGGCACCGGCCTGCTCACCAGCTACATGGCCAATCACTACGGCGCGGGCTGGGTGCTGAACCAGGCCAGGACGCTCGACGCCGCCGAGGCTGACGCCTACGAGCAGTTCCGCCAGCTGGCCGCCGTCGCGGCGACGAGGAACGTGCTCCTCCCGGTCGGGGCCGATCACGTGATACCGGCGCGGTGGGCGACCCAGGTGCACCGTGACTGGAACGCGCGCTACGTCTGGCCGCGGTTCGTCACCGCGCTGCCCAGCGAGTTCTTCGCAGCGGTGCGGGCCGAGGCCGCCGAGCGGGACGTCTGGATCACGCCGCAGACCAGGGACATGAATCCGGTCTACACCGGCAAGGACGTCAGCTACGCCGACACCAAGCAGGCCCAGCGGGCCGCCGAGACCGCCGTGCTGGACGGCGAGCGGCTGGCCACGCTCGCCTGGCTGACCGGTGCCGAGTATCCCGGCGCCAGCCTCGACAAGGCCTGGCGCCAGCTGGTATTCGGCGCCCACCACGACGCCATCACGGGCAGCGAGGGCGACCAGGTGTACCTGGACCTGCTGGCGGGCTGGCGCGAGGCCTGGGAACGAGGCGACCAGGCCAGGACCGCTGCTATCACGCACCTGGCCGGCCTCGCGGACACCGCCAGCGCCGCGAACACCGCCAGCCTGACCGGCACTTCCGGCTCAGAGGCGGCCGGGTCAGGAGCCGCCGGGCCGGGCCCCGAACCTGTCGCCGTTGTCGTCGTCAACTCGCTGTCACTGGACCGCGCCGCCATGGCCACCATCAGCCTCGAGCTGCCGCCCGGCTGGCCGGCCTGGCTGAGCCTGCATGACGATGGCGACCGGCCCGTGCCGTTCCTCGCCGAGGGCGCGGTGCGCGCCGATGACGGCCGCCTGCGCTCGGTTACCATCACCTTCCGGGCCGAGGTGCCGGGCGTGGGATACCGCACTTTCCTGGCCCGGCCGGCGGCTGATACCACCGCGGCCAGCTGGGAGCCGCGGGAGGCGGATGGCGCGTTCCGGCTCGAGAATGAGATTTTCTCGATCGTGGCAGACCCGGCGCGCGGCGGGACGCTCTCCCGGCTGCTGGACCGGCGCTCGGGCACTGAGCTTCTGCAGCCGGGCGGCGGCGGCAATGAACTGCTGCTGCAGCCCGAGCATCCGCAGCATCCGCGCTGGGCTGAGGGACCCTGGCTGCTCTGCCCGGCCGGACCGGGCACCGGCAGCACTGCCGGGCCTGCCGTCGTCCGGGCAGAGCGCTGCCCGGTCGGCAGCAGGCTGGTAGCCGAGCTCGCGCTGGGCGGACTTCGAATCACCCAGGAGACGGTGCTGTGGGACGGCGGCGACCGAGTCGAGTTCCGCACTCACGTGGACGGCTCGATCGGCCAGGATCACCTGCTGCGCGTCGTCTTCCCGGCCAGCGTGCCCGGCGGGCTGCCGGTCTACCAGACTGCGGTCTCGGTGATCGGACGGCCGCCAGGCCCGGTCGGCTCCGACGTCGCCGAGCACTCCTACACTCTCGACAGCCCGGCCAACGAGTGGCTTGCGGTAGGCTCCACCGCGAGGGTCGCGCTCGCGGGCACCGGCCAGGCTCAGGCCATCGGCGTGGCTGAGGTCGTCGCACCGCCAGCCGTGCGCGCCGAGGTGCGGCAGCTGGTCGCGGCGCTCGCCGGGCAGGGCGTGACCGCGACCTGCTCGCTGCCCGGCGGCCCGCGATACGGCTACCAGGAGCTCGATTCCAACCTGCCGGACTTCCGGATCTGCCTGGGCGGGCCCGACGGCAACAGCCTCACCGCTGAGGTCCTGGCGCTGGCGGGCCCGGATGCGGCCGCCGCGCTCGAAGCGCAGCTGGCCGCTGGCGGGGCCGCGCGGCTGTGGGTGCCTGCCGTCCGCAGCCGCGCCGACGCCTTCGCGGCCGGGACTGACCTGCGCGGCCCGCTCGATCTGCCCGTCCTGATCGTGGCCGGGGAGAATCTTGGCGCGCAGGCCAGCGCGCTCGCCGGCGATCTGGCCGACGGCGTGATCGAGGCGGCCGGGCTCACCGCCGGCGCCGCCGGAGGACCTGCGACCGCCCTGGCCGGGCATACGGTCGCGCTGCTGAACCGCGGCACCCCGAGCGGCCTGGTGACGCCCGACGGGCAGCTGACCATGGCGCTGATGCGCGCGTGCAGCACCTGGCCGTGCGGCATCTGGATCGACGGCGACAAGCGCACCGCACCGGACGGCACCAGCTTCGCCTGGCAGCACTGGAGCCATACGTTCGAGTACGCGCTCGCGGCCGGTCCGGGTGACTGGCGGACCGCGGGCTTCCCCGCAGCAGGCCAGGACTACAACCATGAGCTGCTGACCGTGGCGACCACGCTGCACGCAGGCCCGCTGCCGACAAGCACCCGGCTGGCCGCGGTGGAGCCGGCGGGCGCTCTGCTGTCGGCACTCAAGCCGCGCGGCAATCCGCTCTCGCCTGGCGGCCAGCCCGCTCCCGCTGACGGAGTGACGGTCCGGCTGCGGGACATCGGCGGCACCGGTGAGGTGCGAGCGAGGGTCGGCCTGTTCTGCGGCGTGGCGGCGGCCGCATCGAGTTCGCTGTGCGAGGACGCCGAGGGCGAGGCCCTCCCGGTCGCCGGCGGCGCAGCGCAGGTCACGGTCCCGCAGGCTGGCCTGGTGACCCTTTCCGTCCGGCCCGCCCCGGCCGGCCTGCCGGGCACCGCGCCGTCGCAGCCGGACCTGGTGGCAGGGGCGGCCCGGACGGCGCAGGCAGTGCAACCGCCGGAGCCGGCCCAGCCTGTGTACGCGCGGTACTGGCTCCACGGGAAGGGACCCGCCCCGGCCGGCAACATGCCCGTCGCCGTGCACCTGTCCCCGGCCGCCCTGACGCTGGACGACGGGCAGCCAGGCACCCTGCGGCTCACGGTGGCCTGCGGCCCGGAACCCGCGGCCGGGCTGGTGCGGCTGTCCGCGCCGGACGAGATCGTGCTCAGCCCGTCTGGCCCGCTGAGCTACGACCTCGGCCCGCTGGGCCACTGCTCGTTCGACCTGGCCGTGGCCGCGAAGCCGGGCACGCAGGCGGGACGCCGGTTTGCGACGGCCCAGATCACCGATGCCGCGGGGCAGGTCATCGAGGACAGTGCGCTGCTCGCTATCGGCCAGCCGCCTGATCCGCGCCTGGATCTGCCGCTGACGGAGGTGCTGGAGATGCAGCAGGCCGCCGCTGACGCGACCACCAGCGAGGCTGAGATCACGCTGGTCAGCCGCGCGATCTCGGTGGCGCCAGGAGGCACCGCGGCGATCGAGGTGCTGCTGCGCAACGGGGCAGCGTCCGCTATCCGAGGCGAGGCCCAGCTGATCTCGCCGCACGGCAGCTGGCGGCAGGCAGGCCCATGGACGACCGGATTCGCGCTGGAGGCTGGCGCCGCGCGGACACTGCGGTTCGAGGTCGCCATGCCGGCTGCCGCCCGCCCCGGCGAGCGCTGGTGGGCCCTGGTCAAGCTCATGTATTTCGGCCGACTGCGCTACACCGAGACCGCCGAGGTGACTGTCGCGGCGCCAGGTAACTGACCAGTAACACTGGCCGGCGGCTGCCCTTTTTGCGTAGTCAGCTTGCGCCTATACCGGGTGAGAGACTAGACCTGATCACCCGAAGACATACCGAAGTGGCAATGACGGCTGACACTGTACCCCGCCTGGGCAATCTCCCCGCCGAGCCGAACAGCTTCGTCGGGCGTGAGCGCGATCTCGGCGATCTCGCGCTGCTGCTCAGTAACGTGCGTGCCCTGACGCTGTGCGGACCCGGCGGGATCGGCAAGACCCGGCTCGCAACCAGGCTCGGCTGGCAGCTCTCCGAGCAGTTCCCGGACGGCGTCTGGGTCGCCGAGCTCGCCGACATCGCCGATCCGGCGCTCGCGGCCCGCCGGGTGGCGGGCGTGCTCGGTATCGGCGAGGAGCCCGACCGCCCGCTGCCGGCCACGCTCGTCGACGCGCTGCGGGGACGGCAACTGCTGCTGATCCTGGACACCTGCGAGCACGTCGTCGACGCTATGGCCGATCTTGTCCGCGACCTGATCGCCGGCTGCCCGCAGCTGCGGCTGGTCGCCACGAGCCGGGAACCGCTCCGCGTCCGGGGCGAGACGGTCTGGCGGGTGCCGCCGCTGTCGCTTCCCGGCCCGGCCGGGTCAGCCGGGTCAGCCGGGCGGCTGGCCGTAGCCGCGGCGACGCCGGATGACGTGCTCGCGGCCGCGGAGCACGAGGCCGTCCGCCTGTTCGTCGACCGGGCGGCCGCCGTGCGGCCGGGATTCGCGCTGACCCCGGACAACTGCGCTCAGGTCATCCAGCTGTGCCGGACGCTAGACGGCGTCCCGCTCGCCATCGAGCTGGCCGCGGCGCGCATCCGGGCGCTGTCGGTCGAGCAGATCGCGACGCGCATCGATGACCGGTTCCGGCTGCTGGCCTCCGGCGACCGGACCGCTCCGCCCCGGCAGCAGACGCTTCAGGCGGCCGTGGACTGGAGCTTCGAGCTGCTGACACCGGACGAGCAGATCCTGCTCCGGCGGCTGTCGGTGTTCGCCGGGTGGAGTCTGGAGATGGCCGAGGAGGTCTGCGCCGACGAGCAGATCGGGGTCGAGCGGGTACTGGACCTGCTGGCCGCTCTGATCGATAAGTCTCTGGTGGCACTCGAGGACGAGCTGGCGGGCGACGCACGCTATCGCCTGCTCGATACCATCCGGGAGTACGCCGCCGCCCGCCTGGCCGCCTCCGGCGAGCAGGGCGAGACCCGGCGCCGTCACCGTGACGAGATGCTGCGGCTCGTCGAGGACGTCGTCAGCCAGGCCTTCGTGCGCGATGCCCTGCCCTGGGCCGAGCAGGTCAAGCTCTATAACCGGATCGCCGCCGACCAGGCGAACCTTCGCGCGGCCCTGGCCTTCTCGCTTGAGGCGGCAGACGCCGAGACCGGACTGCGGCTGTGCTCGGCGCTGCGATCGTCCTGGGTCGTGCAGGGCGACGTGACCGAGGGGCTGGCCTGGTTCGCCCGGTTCCTGGCCCTGAACAGCCGGGTAGCCGCGGGGGTGCGTGCCCGCGCGCTCATGCTCGGCGCGGAGCTGGCATTCGAGCACCAGGAGTACCGGCAGGCCCGGCAGCGTGCCACTGCCGCAGTGTCCATGTGCACCGCCTACCGGGCCGTCTGTCCGGCCGGCGGCCTGCGCATCCTCGCGCTCATCAGCCTGCGTGCCGGCCAGGCCGATGCGGCGCTCACGCAGGCCGACGAGGCCGTGGCGGCAGCGCGCCGGTTCTCCGACGAGTGGGAGGAGGGACTGGCGTTCACGGCACGGGCTGCCATCCTCGCCCGGATCGGCGAGCTCGATGCCGCGCAGCAGTCCTTCGAGGCCGCGCTCGATCTGCTCACCGGCAACAACGGCTGGGGTGTCGCGAACGCCCAGTACGGATTCGGCAGCCTGGCCCGTGCGCGCGGCGACAATGCCGCCGCGCTCCGGCACTTCGGCAGCGCACTGGAGATCTTCCGGCAGATCGATTCCAGGACCGAGATCGCCCGCTGCCTGGCGGGCATCGCCTGGGTGTCACTGGCCAGCCTGGATATCGCCACCGCGCAGGCGAGCCTGGCCGAGAGCCTGGAGCTCAGCATGGCCACCGGCCAGCGGCTCGGCATAGCCCGCGGGCTCGAGGCCTTCGCCGCGCTCGCGGTCGTGCACGCTGACGATGTGACGGCGATCCGCCTCGAGGGGGCGGCGACAGCACTGCGCGAGACCATCGGCCCGGTCCGCTCAGCTGCTGCGGAGGCGCGGCTCAGCACTCTCCTCGCTCCGGCTCACCAGCGTCTCGGCGGGTCGGCGGCCGCGAGCCTGCTGGCCGAGGGGCGCCGCCTGACCATGCACGAGGCCGTCAGATTCGCGCTGCGCTCCGGCCGCGGCCCCAGCCCCCCGGGCGCCCGGCCGCCCGGCACCGCCGCGACAGTACCGCCGGCTGCGCCCGCTACCGCGCTCAGCGGGCCGGCCGCCCTCATCCCGGCATCCGTCCTGACCGCGAGGGAGCAGGAGATCGCCCTGCTGATCGCGCGCGGGCTGTCGAACCGCGGCATCGCCGACGAGCTTGTCATCAGCCCGGCAACCGCCGCCCGGCACGTCGCCAACATCCTCGGCAAGCTCGGCCTCAATTCGCGCGCGCAGGTCGCCGCCTGGACCGTCGACCAGCGGGCCTCCGGCGGACTCGGACCCGACCCGCGGAGCTGAGCGGAGAGACCGGGCCGAGCGTGCGGGCGCGGCCCTGTATCTGCTGCCGTCCAGGGTCGGATGTGTATGTA
>Ga0302181_10002518_pt1 | contig 12900 bp, 9 predicted proteins | sample I_Palsa_E3_3_FD_198786 | JGI IMG/M metagenome (GOLD analysis project Ga0302181, IMG submission 198786) | Peat permafrost microbial communities from Stordalen Mire near Abisko, Sweden - I_Palsa_E3_3 | ecosystem: Environmental > Terrestrial > Soil > Palsa > Peat permafrost | place: Sweden: Abisko... | reverse complement strand
TCGATACTGGTCCCGATCCGGCCGTCCTCGGTCCCGCCGGCGGTGGCGATGGTCACAATCCCGCCGGCGATCTGCCCGGCGAGTTCGGCTGTGCCCTCGGCCAGCGCGGCGCTGTGCGAGACAAGGACGATTCCTACCATTGCTCTATCGCTCATGATCTATCCTGAATTTGTTCGACGTTACCGAGAGGACTCCATGATCCAATCTGTGGAGCGGGCGGCCGCGATTCTGCGTGTACTCGGATCCGGAACGCCGCGCCTGGGCGTAACTGAGATCGCCGGGCTGGTCGGGCTGCCCAAGCCGACCGTCTACGGATTGCTTCGCACGCTGGTCGCTCATGATCTGGTGGCCCAGGATCCGGATACCGGCAAGTACAGCCTGGGCGCCGGCGTCCTCCAGCTCGGCAATGCCTTCCTGGACGGCTCCGAAGTGCGCGCGAGGTCGCTGCTGTGGGCCGAGGCTCTCGCCCAGCGGGCCAATGAGGCAGTCTGGGTCGCCACCTTGTCCGGCACGCGCGTGATCGTCCTGCACCACGTATTCCGGCCCGACAACACGGTGCAGATCCTCGAGGTCGGAGCGGCCATTCCATGGCACGCGTGCGCGCTCGGGCACGCGATCGTCGCTTACCTGCCGCCACCGGAAGCCGCGCGCGCCATGGCCGGGGATCTGCCGCCGCTGACCGGCCGGACCAAGACGACGAAGGCGGCCCTGGGCCAGAGGCTGGCCCAGGTCCGCAGGCGGGGCTATGCGGTGGAGGACCAGGAGGCGACGGTCGGCGATGCGGGGATAGCGGCGCCCATCGTGAACCGGGCGGGTGCCACCGTCGGTTCGATCGGCCTGGTCGGGCCGGCCGAACGACTGCTCGCGTCGGCCGCGGTAGCCGAGCTGGCCCGCGCCGTGGTGGAGTCCGCCCGCTCCATCTCCAGGGATCTTGGCGCAGGCCGCGGTGGTGGATCCGTGCTGTCCGTACTCGGCTGACTTCATGGGGCCTGAGCTCAAAGCGGCGGGGCTCATAGCGGGGGCACCAGGTCGCGCACCTGGTCCACGGTCGAGGCCTGCAGCGCCGCGGCCGCGAGCGCCGCGCAGGCCGGTGTGTCCAGGCCCGCCAGCCAGGTCCTGACCCGCTCCACCCGCGCGGCCGGAACGCTGAGCGTGTTCACCCCGAGACCGATGAGCAGCGGCAGGACCAGCGGGTCGGCGGCCGAGTCGCCGCAGACCGAGACTCCGATGCCGGCCTGACGGCCAGCGTCAGCGACCCGCGCGATCAGCGCAAGTACCCGGGGGTCCGCGGCGAGAGCGGGCTTGGCCGTCGGGTCGCGCCGGTCGAGCCCGAGCACCTGGCCGGTCAGGTCGTTGGTCCCGATCGAGAAGAAGTCGACCGCGGGCGCGAACGTCGCTGCCGCCGCGGCGGTGACCTGCAACTCCACCATGATCCCCAGCCGCGGCAGGTCGGCACCGAGCGCGGCGGCGGTCTTGGTGAGGACGTCACGTACCTGGCGCACCTCATCGAGCGAGCTCACCATCGGAATCAGCACGGCCAGGTTCGTCCCGCGGCCGGCCTGCAGGATGGCACGGAGCTGATCGGGCAGGGCCGTGCGGTGCGCGAGCAGTGCCGCCAGGCCGGCGGCTTCGCCGGACGGGCCGGACCCGACGCCCGCCTCGTCGCGCAGGAACGGCGGGATCTTATCCCCGGAGAAGTCGAGCAGCCGGACCGTGGCGGGCCGGCCCGTGAGCAGACTGAGAATGGGCTCCAGCTGTGCCTGGTCCTCGGCCAGCGTCGGCCAGGCCAGCGCCTCGGTATAGGGAATCTCGGTGCGCAGCAGGCCGACCCCGGCGGCCCCGGCGGCCAGCCCGCGCCGGGTTTCCGCCGCGGAGGCAACGTTGCACAGGACGGTGATCTCGCGCCCGTCGGCCGTCCGGGCGGGCTCGTCGGACCCGACCGGTCCGGGCTGGCGTTGGCTCAGGTCATGGCCCGTGAGCACGGCAGGAAGGTCACCGGCCTCGGGGCCGACGATGAGCTCCCCGGCGTCCGCGTCCAGGAGCCCGCGCTGGCCGGCCGGGGTGGCCAGGACCGCGGGGTCGGTCCCGGCGATCATCGGCACCCCCAGGCCGCGCGCGATGATCGCCGCGTGCGAGCTCGCGCCGCCGGCCACAGAAACGGCGCCCACCAGCCCCGCCTCGGCCAGCTCGATCAGGTCGGCCGGGCTCACCTCGCGGCGGACCAGGATGAAGTCGCCGGCCGGGCGCGGCGCGGCACCGGCCTGGCTGAGGCGATCAAGGACGGCGTGCGCGACCTGCCGGACGTCGCCGGCCCGCTCGGCCATCTCGGGGTTGGGCAGCGCCTCGAGCACTGCGGCCTGCGCCTCGGTGGCCTGCCGCACGGCCGTGGCGACATCACCGCCGTCCCGGACGGCGGCCACGGCCGGGTCAGCCAGCAGCGGGTCGGCCGCGATCAGCCCCCCGACCTCGATGATGGCCGCTTCCTGCTCGCGCCCGGCGTCACGCAGCCGTTCCGCCAGCGCGAACCGTTCCGCGGCCACCGCCGCGAACGCCTCCCCGACCTCCTCAGGCGTGGCGCTGACCGCCGTTTCGGTGTCGGCGATGTGCAGGGTGCCCAAGGCGATGCCCTCGGAGACGGGCAGCCCGGCGAACCGCTTGGGCAAGTTCATCCGGTCGGCCGCTCCGCGACGTCACGCAGCGCGTGCAGGATCAGCACGGTCGACGCCGCCCCCGGGTCCTCGTGCCCTACGCTGCGCGGGCCGAGGTAACTGGCCCGGCCCTTGAGGGCCTGCATCGAGATGGTGGCCTGGGCCCCGGCGTCGGCGGCGTCGGTGAGCGCGGAGAGGGCCTCGTCGGTCGACGCCCCCTCCGCGATGGCCTTGTTGAACGCGCCCACCGCCGGGGCGAGCGCGTCCACCATGGTCTTCTCACCTTCGCGGGCCGCACCGAGTTTCTGGACGCCGGCCAGGGCCGCTTCCAGCGCTCCCGCCAGGGCGGGCAGATCCACCTCGGGTGCGTCCCCCAGCGCCTTGCTGGCCCGCCGGAACGCCGTCCCGTAGAGCGGGCCGGACGCACCGCCCACCTTCGAGATCAGCGTCGAGCCGGTCAGCAGAAGCACCGAGCCGGGGGTCGGCGTGTCGGCCTGCGCCAGTGCCGCCTGGACGGCGGTGAAGCCGCGGCTCAGGTTGATGCCGTGATCGGCATCGCCGATCGCCGAGTCGAGCTGGGTGAGGTGGTCGCGCTGTGCTTCGACGACCGCTGCTATCTCCGCTATCCAGGCACGGAAGAATTCAGCGTCCATGTTCGCTCCTAGGTGGGACGGTACTGTCAGTACTACCGTCCCCACCGCAGTCCGGGCGTGTCCACTGGTGCGTCCCACAATTCGGTGAGCGTGTCGGTGAGCCTGCATACCGTCACCGAGAAGCCCTGCATTTCCAGGCTGGTGATGTAATTGCCCACCAGGTTCCTGGCGATCCGGACGTCCGGGCCGGCCAGGTAGCGGTCCACCTCGTTGAAAACGCCGTAGAGCTCGATCAGCGGCGTCCCGCCCATGCCGTTGACCATGACGAGCAGATCGCCGGTCAGCGGTATATCGGCGCCGATCGCGTCCAGGGCGATGGCGGTTATGTCGCGGACCGACGCGAGCGGAGCCCTGGTGCGGCCGGGTTCGCCGTGGATGCCGATGCCAAGCTCGATCTCGGCCTCGGCGAGTTCGAACGTGGGCTTCCCGGCGGCGGGCACGGTGCACGAGGTCAGGGCGACACCGAAGGACCGGCTGCGCTCGTTGACCTCCGCGACCACGGCCGCGACCTCGGCCAGCGACCCGCCCCGCTCGGCCAGCGCTCCGGCGATCTTCTCCGCGAAAACCGTCGCCCCGGTGCCGCGGCGGCCCGCGGTGTAGAGGGAGTCCTGGACGGCGACGTCGTCGTTGATGACGACGGAGGCGACCTCGATGCCCTCGTCTTCGGCCAGTTCGGCGGCCATCTGGAAGTTGAGTATGTCCCCGGTGTAGTTCTTCACGATGTGCACCACGCCGGCGCCGCCGTTGACCGCCTTGGTGGCCGCGAGCATCTGGTCGGGCACGGGCGACGTGAACACCTCGCCCGCGGCCGCGGCGTCCAGCATGCCGTAGCCGACGAACCCGCCGTGCAGCGGCTCGTGGCCGGAACCGCCGCCGGACACCAGGCCGACCTTGCCCGCGGTCGGGCCGCCGGCCCGGACGATGATCTTGTTCTCGAGGTCCACCGCGAGCGAGGGATGCGCGGCGGCCATGCCTGCCAGCGCGTCGGTCACCACGGTGTCCGGGCTGTTAATGAGCTTCTTCATGACGTGCCTTCCCGGATTCTTTTGGTAATGACGGTCCGGTCCGCCGGATTGCGCGTGGCCGCGAGGGACACGCTAACCGCCGGGTTGATGGAGCCGCCGGAGTCATGGGTTTGCCCGCAGGCTGTCTCGCGGAAAGGCAGGCGGCGGGGGCCACACCTCCTCGTTACAGACGAGTTACGTCTCAGGAATACTGTTCGGCATTGTCGAACAGTATTTGATATGGAAGATAAGTCTGCGGTGTCCGCCCGTCAAGAGCGCTCCTACCCGCATCCTTGCGCCCGCGGGCCGCGCGCCGCGGGGGTCCGCTCAGGCGTTCAGGCCGGGGAGAGCGGCAGCGCGATCACTGCTGCTCTCCCCGGCCTCGGCTGCGACTACGCGTCCGCCTGGGTTTCCTCAGGGAGCCGGGATTCCGGTATCGGACCCTCCACCTGCTCCTGCATCTTGAGCCGGGCGTGCAGCACGTCACCGACGAACAGGTCGTAGACGACCACGCCGATTATGCCCCCGATGAGCGGACCCACGATCGGTACCCAGAAGTAATTGCTGAAGTTGAAGCCCGGTGAATTGTAGGTCCCGGGTAGGGCCACCTTTCCCCACCCCGCGAAGTAGGCGAAAAGCCGGGGTCCGAAATCACGGGCCGGGTTAATGGCGTATCCGGCGTTGGCGCCGAAGGAGTTCCCGATCGCCAATACGGCGAGGCCGATGGCCAGGGGCGCGAGATTCGAACCGACCGCCGAGTTCCTGGCGTCAATGACCGCCACGACGAACAGCAGCAGGAAGGCCGTGCCGACGATCTGGTCGATCAGCGGCCCGACGGCCGAGCCGCCGAAGTACTTGGCCGGGAACGTGGCGAAGATCGAGTACGTCGCCAGCGCATTACCCCCGCTCTTCGGGGTCTTGGCCGCCAGGTCGAACGCGTCGATCGAGTTGTGGTACACGAGGAAGACCAGAGCGGCCCCGACGAAACAGCCGACCAACTGCGCGCCCCAGTAGGGCAGGACCTTCTTGTAGGGGAACTTGCGTCTGACGGCGAAAGCCAGGGTCACCGCGGGGTTGAGGTGGGCGCCGCTCACACCTCCCGCGATCCACACGGCGAACGCGACGGCCATGGCCCAGCCGAACGTGATGAGCAGCCAGTCACCGGCCGCATCGAAGATCACGGTCGGCCCCGAGGTCCGGCCGGAGCCGGGCAGGGCGGCGACGGCCATCGCCACCACGCCGTCACCGAATGCGATTATGACGAACATGCCGAGGAATTCGGAGAGGAGCTCGCCGTACAAGCCGCTGATGCGGCCAATAGTGCGGCCTTCACCTCGCAAAGGGGTAATGTCTGACACGATCACCCTCCCGCCTATGCGGTCTATGAGAGCCGCTGCGCGGGCCACGTCGGGCTAAAACGGACTTCGCCGTCCGCTCCCGTCCGTCCCAGTTGGGGCGGTTCGGCTCTTAGGTTCTAAATACGGCAAGACCGTGGAACATGTCAATGATCAATTTCCCGCCGCCGCGGCCGCGCGACCCGCTCGGCGCCGTCCAGCCGACCGCGTAGACCTCGCGGAAGATCCCGTCCGGCGAGTCGGCCCGAGCCCGGGCCCGCCCTCCCGCCTGCCGTCCCGGCCCGCCTCCCGGCGCGCCCCGGACAGCGGTGTTAGCCTCCTTCGCCGCGCCGGGTCCCTCGCCGCGCCGGGGTCCCTGGCCAGGGAGACGACGCCTCCTGCCTACCGGGGTCACCTGCCGATGCCTCATCCGCCCATCCGTCACCTGCCGGCGCTCGGACCGTTTCATTTTTACCAAAGCTTTACTGTTTTACGTAGATTCAGCTAATCAACGCATTGCGGCACCGCTCCCCGGGTCGTACGTTGATCCCAAAGGCACCAAGTGACTCATCCTCGACGTCGAGGGGGCTGCCTCGTGGTATCGACCGCTGGCACCGGCAGCGTCCGGACGCTCCCCTTCGCATGTCCGCTTGGGCCCCGCCTTGTCCGCGACCCGGCCGCCGGGTTCTCCGCCCGCACCACGTCGGACCCGCACCATGTCGGCCTGGCCAAGTTCTCGCCTCCGCCGCGGAAAGACGTCTGCTGACCTCGGACCATCCCATCGAATCTTGGAGGAGCGCATGCCGGATTTCGTCGGCGCCGTCGACCAGGGCACCACAAGTTCCCGGTTCATGATTTTCGACCACTCGGGAAACGAGGTCGGCAAGCACCAGTTGGAGCACGAGCAGATCCTGCCGCAGGCCGGCTGGGTCGAGCACAACCCGGTGGAGATCTGGGAACGGACCGCCTCGGTCATCCAGACCGCGCTGAACCAGGCCGGCCTGACCGCCTCGGATCTGGCCGCGCTCGGGATCACCAATCAGCGCGAGACCACGGTGGTGTGGAACCGCAAGACCGGCCGTCCGTACTACAACGCCATCGTCTGGCAGGACACCCGCACGGACCGCATCGCCAGCGCGCTGGACCGGGACGAGCGCGGCGACACGATCCGGCGCAAGGCCGGCCTGCCGCCCGCCACCTACTTCTCCGGCGGGAAGGTGCAGTGGATCCTGGAGAACGTCGACGGGGTGCGCGAAGCCGCTGAGAACGGCGACGCCATCTTCGGCAACACCGACTCCTGGGTCATCTGGAACCTCACCGGGGGCGTCGACGGCGGCGTCCACGTCACCGATCCGACCAACGCCAGCCGCACCATGCTGATGAACCTGGAGACCCTCGACTGGGACGACGAACTGCTCGGCTTCTTCAACATCCCGCGGGCGATGCTGCCGGAGATCCGGCCCTCCTCCGCGCCCGAGGGCTACGGCGAGGTCCGCGGCCTCGCCTCGGTCAATGGCGTCGCGCTCACCGGCGACCTCGGCGACCAGCAGGCCGCGACGGTCGGCCAGGTGTGCTTCGCGCCCGGCGAGGCCAAGAACACCTACGGCACCGGTAACTTCATGCTGCTGAACACCGGTGAGGAACTCGTGCGCAGCAAGAACGGGCTGCTCACGACGGTGTGCTACCAGTTCGGCAGCCAGAAGCCGATCTACGCCCTCGAGGGCTCGATCGCGGTCACCGGGTCAGCCGTGCAGTGGCTGCGCGACCAGCTGGGGATCATCTCGGGCGCGTCCGAGGTGGAAACGCTGGCTCGTCAGGTCAACGACAACGGCGGTGTCTACTTCGTGCCGGCCTTCTCCGGCCTGTTCGCGCCCTACTGGCGCAGCGACGCCCGCGGCGTGATCGTCGGGCTGTCGCGCTTCAACACCAATGCCCATCTGGCCCGGGCCACGCTGGAGGCCATCTGCTACCAGAGCCGCGACGTCAGCGACGCCATGGAACAGGACTCCGGCGTGCACCTGGAAGTGCTGAAGGTCGACGGCGGCGTCACCGCGAACAACCTGGCCATGCAGCTGCAGGCCGACATCCTGGGCGTCCCGGTCAGCCGTCCCGTCGTGGCGGAGACCACCGCGCTCGGCGCGGCGTATGCCGCGGGCCTGGCCACCGGATTCTGGGCCAATACGGACGAGCTCAAGGTCAACTGGAACGAGTCCAAGCGCTGGTTGCCCGAATGGAGTGAGCAGCAGCGGGAAGATGGGTATGCAGGCTGGAAGAAAGCGGTGCAGCGCACACTGGACTGGGTGGAGGTTGACTGATCTCGTGATGGCGGACCTGTCCCCGGCGGCGCGCGAAGACGCGATGGCCAGGATGACCGAGCAGGAACTGGACATTCTGGTCGTGGGCGGCGGTGTCGTCGGGGCAGGTAGCGCGCTCGACGCCGTGACCCGCGGGCTGACGACGGCGATCGTCGAGGGCCGCGACTGGGCGAGCGGCACCTCCAGCCGGTCGAGCAAGCTCATTCACGGTGGCCTGCGGTACCTGGAGATGCTCGATTTCGGGCTGGTCCGGGAGGCACTCAGGGAGCGGGGCCTGCTGCTCGACCGGATCGCCCCGCACCTGGTGCGGCCCGTGAGGTTTCTTTACCCGCTCCAGCACCGGATCTGGGAACGGCCCTACGTGGGCGCCGGGATCGCGCTCTACGACACGATGGCCTACGCCTCGGGCACCGCGCACGGGCTGGATCACCACCGGCACCTGACCCGCAAGCACGCCCTGCGTGAGGCTCCCTGTCTGCGCCCCGACTCCCTCACCGGCGCGATCCAGTACTCGGACGCGCAGGTGGACGACGCCAGGCACACTCTTACCGTCGTGCGCACCGCCGCCTCGTTCGGCGCGCTCGCAGCCAACGGGGCGCAGGTCGTCGGCTTCCTGCGGCAGGGCGAGCGGGTGACCGGCGCGACGGTCAAGGACGTGGAGACCGGGCGGACGTTCGAGGTGCGCGCCAAGCAGGTCATCAACGCCACCGGCGTGTGGACCGACGACACCCAGGCCCTGGCCGACACCCGCGGCCAGTTCCACGTGCGCGCGTCCAAGGGCATCCACCTGGTCGTGCCCCGCGACCGGCTGCAGTCCAACACCGGGATCATCCTGCGCACCGAGAAGAGCGTGCTGTTCATCATCCCGTGGGGACGGCACTGGATCATCGGAACTACCGACACCGACTGGTCGCTGGAGAAGGCCCACCCGGCCGCGAGCGCCACCGACATCGACTACCTGCTCGAGCACGTCAACGCGGTCATCCAGTCACCGCTGACGCGGGAGGATGTCGAAGGCGTCTACGCCGGGCTGCGGCCGCTGCTCACCGGTGAGTCCGAGTCGACGTCGAAGCTGTCGCGCGAGCACGTCGTGGGCCATCCGGTCCCGGGCCTGGTCGTGGTCGCAGGCGGCAAGTACACCACCTACCGCGTGATGGCCGCCGACGCCGTGGACGAGGCCGTCCGCGGCCTCGACGCCCGGGTGCCAGACTCCTGCACCGACCAGGTGCCCCTGCTGGGCGCCGACGGATACCGGGCGCTGTGGAATCAGCGTCGCGCGCTGGCCGCCTCCGCCGGCATCCACGTCGCCCGTATCGAGCACCTGCTCAACCGTTACGGTTCGGCCGTGCATGATCTGCTGACGCTGCTGCGCCAGCAGCCGTCGCTGGGAACCCCTCTCCCCGGCGCGGACGACTACCTGCAGGTCGAGGCGCTCTACGCGGTTACCCACGAAGGCGCCCGTCATCTGGACGACGTGCTGGCCCGGCGCACGCGGATCTCGATCGAGGCCTGGGACCGCGGCGTGGCCGCCGCCCCTACCGTCGCCGCGCTCATGGCGGACCCGCTGAACTGGGACGAGGAGCAGAAGCAGCGGGAGATCAAGCACTACCTGATGCGGGTGGAGGCCGAACGCGATTCGCAGACCCAGCTCACCGACACGACCGCCGAAGCCGCACGGCTCGGCGCGCCCGACATCGTCCCGATCCCTGAGTGAGGCGTGAACCCGCGCGGGTCAAGACATCAGCGCGCACAGGCTCATTCATCCCGCGCCGCCGCCGCTTCATGCTCCGCCGCCACCGCCCGGGCTAGCTCCCTGAGCCGGCCGAGGGTGTCACCTGGCCGGCCGGCCAGCACGCGCAGCCCGGGAGCGGCCGTCCTTATCTCCTTCGCCGCCCGGCGGGCGTGGCGGGCCGACTCGGTGGTCCCCGCCGACAGCACGACCAGCCTGGCGCGGGTGTCCAGGGCCAGCTGAGTCACCTCGGCGACCGGGAGGTCGGATGCCAGGTGATGCACCAGCCAGTGATCTTCGCGCAGGCACGCCGTCGCCATCAGGGCCGGAAGCCCGTGCCGTTCTCCCGGCGGCGTAGCCGTCACCGCGGTGCCCCGCGGGCGGCCTTGCTGCTGGTGGGCCGGCGCGGCGATGAGCCGCTCGCAGATGGCGCTGGCCCGGTGCTCGGTCGCGATCGTGAGCTCGCCCGCGGCCCAGTCCGCGCCGATCCGGTGCAGGGCCGGCCCGATGAGGAGTTCGCACAGGTCGGTCAGCGGCACGCCGCGCGCGAGCCGCGCGAAAACCTGCCGCGCGTCGGTCTCGTCACCGGCCACGATCGCGGCGTACAGCCGGTCCGCCTGGGCCTCCCAGTCACGCACCTGGATCTGCGGCCGCGGTGCGGCCCCCAACGCCCGGTGCTCCGCCAGGGCGGTCACGTCAGTTTCGCTGACCTCATAGCCGTGCGGGGTCTTCCTGGCCGGGAGCGTGCCCTGCCGCACCCACCCGTACGCGGTCTGGTAGTGCACCCCGAGGACGTCGGCCGCTTCGCGTAGCTGCATGACAGGCTCCAGCTGGTTCAGGCACCGAACCAAGCCAAACAGGGATGATTCCGGCAATTCTGATCCAGACTAGTGCGTTTAAGCTGCGTATATTAGTGTAATTTAGTATTGATTTAAATAACACGGGCGAGCGCGGCCTGCGCACCCCGCTGACGTCAGGCCGGGGCGAAGGCAGCTGACGCCCCCGGGGGAGGACGGAAGGCAGATGGAATTCACGTATTCCACGGTGGTGAACGCCGGGCTGAGCGACGTCTTTGCGTGGCACGGCAGGCCGGGAGCGATGGCCCGGCTGACCCCGCCGTGGCTGCCCGTCCGGGTCCTGCAAGAGGCCTCCTCGCTCCGGGACGGGCGGGCGGTGCTCGGTTGGCCGGGCGGCCTGCGCTGGGTCGCCGTCCACCAGCCCGCCAGCTACGACCCGCCGAACATGTTCGCCGATGAGCTGGAATCCTGCCCGCTGGCCGCGGTGCTCTCCTGGCGGCACCGGCACCAGTTCGCCCCGGCGGGAGAGACAGGAGAGGCGAGGGAGGCCGGAGAGGCCGCGGAACGAGCCACGCTCGTCACCGACACGGTGGACACCACGCTTCCCGGCAGGATCCTGCGGCCCATGTTCGCCTACCGGCACCGGCAGCTCGCCGATGACCTGGCCGCTCAGGCCCGGGCGCGTGCCACCTGCCCGGACTCGCTTACGGTGGCCGTTACCGGCTCGGGCGGCCTGATCGGCACCGCGCTGACGGCGCTGCTGACCACGGGCGGGTACCGGGTCATCCGCCTGGTGCGCCGCCCGCCCAGGAACGAGGGGGAGCGCCAGTGGCGGCCGGAGGAGCCGGCGCCGACGCTGCTGAACGGAGTCGACGCGCTGATCCACCTGGCCGGCGCCTCGATCGGCGGCCGTTTCACCCCCGACCGCAAGCGCGAGATCGCCGATAGCCGGATCATCCCGACCCGCCGCCTGGCCGAGCTGGCCGCGACCAAGGCCGCGACCAAGGCCGGGGCCACGGCCGCGGGCGCGGGCGCCGACCCGGACACCCCGGGTCTGCGGGCGTTCGTCACGGCGTCGGCGATCGGGTTCTACGGCCCGGATCGCGGCGAGGAGATCCTGACCGAGGCCAGCCCCCGGGGCAAGGGATTCCTCGCCGACGTGGTGGCCGAATGGGAGGACGCCGCCGCCCCGGCCGCCGCGGCGGGCATCAGGACCGTGCAGGTGCGCACCGGCATCGTGCAGACTCCGCGCGGCGGCATGCTCCGCCTGCTCACCCCGTTGTTCGCGGCCGGCCTCGGTGGCCGGCTGGGTAGCGGCACGCAGTGGCTAGCCTGGATCGGGCTGGACGACCTGCTGGATATCTACCTGCGGGCTATCACGGATCCGCACCTGTCCGGGCCGGTCAACGCGGTCGCTCCCGAGCCGGTCCGCAACATCGACTACACCCGGACGCTGGCCCGCGTGCTGCACCGGCCCGCGCTGCTGCCCGTGCCCGCGTTCGGACCGCGGCTGCTGCTCGGCGCCGAAGGGGCCGCCGAACTCGTCCAGGCCAGCCAGTACGTCCGGGCCGAGGCGCTGATCGGTGCCGGGCACCATTTCCGCCAGCCCCACCTGGAGCAGGCCCTGCGCCATCTGTACGGCCGAAGCTAAACCGCCCGGCCGGCCAATCCGGACCGCGGGTGGTCTCGAATAAGGGCCGTGGGCGACAGGGAAGGACTAGCGTGACTGGGCGCAGAATCGCGGTGATCGGCAGCGGTGTCAGCGGGCTGACTGCTGGATACATATTGTCACGTTCTGATCACGTGACGCTCTTCGAGGCCGATGACCGGTTCGGCGGTCACGCCGACACCCACCTCGTCGTGCCGCCGTCCGGACCGCCGATCAGCGTCGACACGGGCTTTATCGTCTACAACGAGCGCACCTATCCGACGCTCACCAAGATGTTCGCCGAGCTGGGGGTGGCCACCCGGGCCTCGGAGATGAGCATGTCGGTCCGCTGCGCGGGCTGCGGCCTGCAGTACGCGGGCAAGCGCGGCCTGGGCGGCCTAGCCGCCGGCCTGCGCCGGGGCTCAGGGCCGTACCTGCGTATGCTCGCCGAGGTACCCCGGTTCCACCGCGCCGCCCGCCGCCTGCTGGCCACCGGTGCCACCGGTGCTTCCAGCGCAGGTGAGGACCTTACCCTCGGCCAGTTTCTGCGTGACGGCGGCTACTCGGATTACTTCACGGCGCACTTCGCCCTGCCGCTGGTCGCTGCCGTGTGGTCGTGCCCGCCGGGCACGGCGCTCAGCTATCCGGCTCGGTACCTGTTCGCGTTCCTGGCCAACCACGGGATGCTGTCGCTGTCCAGCTCGCTGGCCTGGCGGACGGTGGACGGCGGTTCCCGCCGCTACGTCGAGCGGGTGCTCGAGCGGCTCCCCTA
>Ga0302181_10002515_pt1 | contig 12909 bp, 15 predicted proteins | sample I_Palsa_E3_3_FD_198786 | JGI IMG/M metagenome (GOLD analysis project Ga0302181, IMG submission 198786) | Peat permafrost microbial communities from Stordalen Mire near Abisko, Sweden - I_Palsa_E3_3 | ecosystem: Environmental > Terrestrial > Soil > Palsa > Peat permafrost | place: Sweden... | reverse complement strand
GCCGATCGGCGTAAAGGACCCGCAGTCGTGCGGGCGCCCCTCGTAGATGCCGCAATAGTAACGCCCTGAGCGCGGGCCCATCAGGAAGACGCATTTGTCTCCGATGTCGTCGCCGACCTTACGCAGCCAGCCGACGTACGCGTTGTCGGCGGACGGACGCGCGACGACGTAGTCGCGCATGACGTCGTCGTAGCTGAGCTGCAAGTGGTCGGCGATCCGCTGCACGTCGACGGCGCTCACGAACGGCTCGTATCCGCTGCAGCATTCCGCGCAGCCCGGCGGACAGGCGACGTTTTCGGGCAGATCGTAGAGGTGCTTGCGCGAAAGTTCGATCACGCGCCGGATCGCTTCGACGAACTCGGCATCGTCGTTGTACTTGTAGACCCACTCTCGATGACTGATCACGTTTGCGTTGTAACGCCGCGTCGTCGTCTGGTTGTAGGTGATCGTGATGTGCTCTTCGTCGATTTCGATCGAGGCGACGGAGTTCATCGGCTCCAGATCGAGATCGGCGAGCCGCGTCGGCTGCCCCGTTTCGCGCGTGAATTTGCGCAGGTTGCGCAGCTCGCGGTGGGCGATGAGGTCGATGGTCTCCTGCATCAACGTCACTTCGGGCTGCAGCCCGCGCGAACCCGGCGCTGCTGCCGTACGCGGCGGGGACGACGGGACGGGGCGCGAACCGCGACGCATGCGGACGAACGGCGGGACTCGCTAAATGGCCGAAGGGGCGATCGGCGTCGACCTCGGCGGCTCGCACGTCATGGCGACCGTCGTGGACGAGATCGGAGAGATCCAGGTCCGGTTCGAACACGACATCATCGACCGCTCGCCGAGCGCGGTGGTCGACGCGCTGGACGGCGTCATCAAGGCCGCACTCGATGCGGCCAAACTGACTATCGTCGGCATCGGAATCGGAGCGCCCGGCAACGTCGACCCGCTGACCGGGACGATTCGCTACTCACCCAACCTGGGCTGGGAGAACGTCCCGCTCGGCGACCGCGTGAAAGCCGTCTTCCCGAAGTATCGCGTGTTCGTCGGCAACGACGCTCGCTGCGCGACGCTGGGCGAATACGTCCACGGCGTGGGCCAAGGGACCCAAGAGTTCGCGATGCTGACCCTCGGCACCGGGATCGGCGGCGGCATCATCACCGGCGGCGTCCTCGCCTTGGGATTTCAGATGGGCGCCGGCGAGTTCGGCCATCATCAGATCCGTCCCGACACCGGCTTCATTTGCGGCTGCGGAAAGGTCGGCTGTTTCGAAGCGCAAGCGTCCGGTACCGGACTTATCCGGCATGCCATGCGGCTCGCGCCGTCGTTCCCGCGCTCGACGCTGCTGGACGTTCCGCGTGAGCGGCTCGGTTCGAAGGCGATCCGCAAGGCGGCCCAAGCCGGCGACCCGCACGCCGTCGCCGCCTTCAGCGCCTTTTGCGAAGATCTCGCGCTCGGGCTGGCCAACGTGATCGCATTCGTGAATCCGGAAGTGATCGCGCTCGGCGGCGGCGTCTCGAGCGCGGGCGATTTTCTGCTGGAACGCGTGCGACCCCAGGTCGAGGCGCGGACGACCATGGTTCCGCGCGGCACGACCCGGATCGTCCGCGCCACTCTCGGGAATGATGCCGGCGCCGTCGGCGCCGCGACGGCTGCAATGCGCGGCGGTTTGTTCGCGCAAGCACCGGCGGGTTCCACGGCCGCTATCTGAGCGCTTCGACCGGCGCGGTAATGTCGTAGTAATGTCGGCCCGCTACGCTAGCGGCGTGAACCAGCGCAATCCCACGCCGCGGCCGGCCTGCGAACGGTGCGGCCATCCAGCCCGGCTGCATCACGTGGAAGGCTGCGGTGCGCTCCTGTTGGGGGCGCAGTCGCGCGCATCGTGCGTATGCGCTTGCACCGTGACGCAGCGCGCGCTGATTGCCGGGTCCGCGGAGCCCCCGGCCGAACTGCTCGAACGCAAGGCCGTAGGCTAAGAGGGTTCGGCCGCAGCCGAACCCGCCTAGCCGGCGACGGGGATCGTGCGGCGGCCGGTCGTCGCGATACCGGCGATGAGCTCGGCGATCCGGCGCGACGAACCGCGCGGCGCGACGGCGGTCTGCTGCGCGCGCATCTTCGCCAAACGCTCTTGGCTGTGGACGATGCGCTTGACGGACTGCACGACCTCGGCGGTCGTCAACGCGACGACACCGATGCCGTTGGTCCGCACGTAATCGAGGTTCCCGCGCTCCTGACCCGGGACGTAGTCGTACACGACGACGGGAACTTCGGCGACCGACGCCTCGGCGATCGTGCCGGGGCCGGCCTTGGTGACCAGCAGGTCAGCGGCGCGCATCAGCTCGGGGACATCGTTGCGGAAGCCCAGCACGGTCATCGGGGTGGGCAGCGACGGCGCGAGCTCCTCGAGCTTGGCCTTGAGCGCGGCGTTGCGGCCCGTGACGACGACGAGATGGTAGTCGAGCCCGGCCTTGGCGAGGCCCATGGTGGTGGGGAGCAGCTTTCCGCCGCCTTCGCCGCCGGCCATCAAGAGGCAGATCGTGCGGTCTTGCGGCAGCCCAAGTTTCTTGCGCAGCTCGCTCTTCGTCGCGGAAACGTCTTCGAAGCGCGGGTGGATCGGGTGGCCGAGCAGCCGCAGGCGTTCCGGCGGGACGCCGCGTTCGATCGCGCGCTGATAGACCTCGCGTGCCGGGACGACGGTCAGGTCCGCTTCCGGGAGCAGCCAGCCTTCGTGGACGCGCCCGAGGTCGGTGATCACGGTGACGATCGGAACGTGCTGCATGCCGGCGTCGGCGCGTGCGCGCAGAGCGGCGTGATTGAGGAGCGGATGGACCGAGACGATCACGTCGGGCTGGTACTGGGTGAAGACCTCGCGCAGCCGTTCGCGGTACAAGGGCTCGCAGAATCGCACGATCGTGCGATAGCGCCGGCGACCGTTCGTAGCGTGGAAGAGTGCCCCGTAGATCGGCGGCGCATAACGAAGGGCCGCGCTGTACGCCGGCCCTAACTTGGAAAGCGGAAACGTGCAATGGGTGGCGATGTCGTCAATCCGCCACTCGAAGCGCGTCGCTCCTTGGATCTCGTCGAGCGCCGCTCCAACGGCTTGAGCGCCGGCACGATGCCCGCCGCCCGTATCCGAGATCAGAAAGAGAACGCGTTTGGTCATCAAGCCTCAGCTCTGTTTTGCGATGGTGCGCCGCTTCAACGCCGCGGCACGCCGCACCGGTGAGCCGCGCCGCACGCGTTTGCGTGAGTAGGCGCGCGTCCACGAACGAAGGGTGACCAGCAGCGCGCGCGCCGGCGCGTCGTAGAAACGGAAGATGTCCCCGAACTCGATCTCCGGATTGCGGTGATGTCCGTCGTGATCTTCCGGCAGCACGAGACCAATTGCGCGTGCGATGCGCACGAACCACGCCGGCGTTCGCCAGCCGAGTTCGGTCGTATGGCGCCACCACACGTGCGCCTGCCCAAGCAGCAAGCCGAGGATCGCACCCGGCACCGAGATCGCCGCGCAGGCGATCGCGAGCACGATGTACGGCACGGCGCCCAAGAAACCGTCGAGCAGCACCTGCGGATCACGCGAGAGAACGGCGTGGTCCCAGTACGAGCGCCGCCGGTCGTGATGTGTCCTTAAGTGAAGCTTGCCCCACGCGTGCTGTGGAACGTGATAGAAAAAGGTCGAGGCGAAATCTCCGACGAGCAGAACGGTGAGTGACGCTGCAAGTGCGGAGAACACCGGCGAGGCGAGCACGGTCGTGTTCACGCGGATCCTTGTATCGAGAGAGGGCTAACGGCGGATTGCTCCCGCTGGCTGGAAACCCTCTCGTTGCGGCTATCGTGGCACTCACCTGGAGTGCCACCAGCGCCGTTCGCGTCGAAGGGGTGCGAGAAGCCGCCTCGGCATGGCATATACCCCCACCGGTACGGGTTCTCCGGGGGCTGCGCTTATTTATGGACGCCGGCCGAACGGCACGGCCGAATGTTAAGCTGGCCCGCGAGGCCTTGCGAGCGAATCCGCGCCTCGCCCCGATCGATGCCTTGCTGCTGGCGACCGATGTGGTCGACGCGGCAGAAGACCACGGGCTTCCGGTGGGCTTCCTCGGCGCGACCCTGCTGCAAGAGTCGGCGTTCGATCCGGGCGCGATGTCGAGCGCCGGAGCGGTCGGCATTGCCCAATTCACGCTGCCGACCGCGGCGGCCGCCGGCATCGACCCCTGGAATCCGCAGCAAGCGATCGGTGGCGCGGCGGCCCTGCTGAGTTCCTACGTCCGCGCCTACGGGGGCGCGAACGACGACCCGTATGCGCTCGCGCTGGCAGCGTACGACGCAGGGCCGGGTGCGGTGGCGGCATACCATGGGGTCCCGCCGTACGCGGAGACCCGCGCGTACATCATCGACGTGCGCGACCGCTGGTCGCGCATCGTCGGGCGCTAAGGCCGCGGAGGGGCGCTCGACGAGGCCGGGCTCTGTACGGTGGTCATCTTCGGGGCCCAACGTTTGAGCGCGCTCTTGACGCCGAATATCTCTTGCAGCACCATCACGGCGGGCGATCGACCATGCGACCTCCTAGGATTCTGCAAACGGGACGGCCAGGCGGGGGTTAGGCGCAAGACATGTTCTCGACGGCTACGGGCGCGATCTCGGATCGCTTCATCGTCCATCGCGATCCGCATCCGGCGCGGGTGGCGACGTTTGCCGAAGACGTGCGCGCCAGCCTGGGGTCGGTGCCGCGCAGCGTCTCGCCGAAATACTTTTACGACGACCTCGGGTCCGCGCTCTTCGAAGCGATCACCAGGCTGCCCGAGTACTACCTGACCCGCGTCGAGCGCGATCTCCTCGCGACCTACAGCCGCGAGATCGTCGCTGGTTTCGAAGGGCCGCTCGAGGTCGTCGAACTCGGCAGCGGCAGCGCGCTCAAGACGCGCCTGCTGCTCGATGCGGTTCTCGAACGTCAATCGGCGTTGACCTACCATCCGATCGACATCTCGGTCGACGCGCTCACCGAATCATCGCTCGCGTTAGCCGCTTCGTACGAGTCGCTGCGCGTCGTCGCATATGCCGGCGATTATTTCCCGCTGCTGCGCGAAAAGCGCGTGGCGACGTACGAGCGCGTCCTCGCCCTGTTTCTGGGCTCGAACATCGGGAACTTTGCGCCGCCCGCGGCGCGCGAATTGCTGCAGCTGCTCGCGGCCGCTTTGCGGCCGGGCGACGGCCTCGTCCTCGGCTACGACCTCAAGAAGGACCCCGCGATTCTCGAACTCGCGTACGACGACCCGACCGGCGTCACGGCGGCGTTCAACAAGAACCTGCTCGGGAGGATGAACCGCGAACTCGGCGCCGACTTCGAGTTGCAGCGCTTCCGTTTCCGGGCGCATTGGAACGAGACCGAAGGTGCCATCGAGTCGTTCCTCGTTAGCGAGCGCCGGCAGCGGGTGCGCATCCCGGCCGCCGGACTCGACATCACCTTCGCTCCCGGCGAAACGATCCACACGGAATCGTCGTACAAGTTCAGCCGCGATGAGCTGGTGCGGCTGGCGCGGCAGTGCGGCTTCCGCGAGCAGGCGACCTACACGGATAACGGCGGCCGCTACGCGCTCGGCGTGTTCATCGTCGCATAGCGTCGCCGTCGAGCGCGGCGCGGATCGCGCGCATGCGCGGCACGAAGCGGGCGATCGCGGCCTCGACGGCGGCGTCATCGAGTAGCGCAAGGGCGTCGTCGTCGATCGGCACCGGCCGCAGCGTGCCGGCATGAGCGTAGACGTAGACGCCGGCACTCTGCACGCCGCCGGCGGTCGCGATCTCAACGCCGATGCGACGGTAGAGCGGGACGTCTTCCCAAGCGTCGGCGATCTTCCAGCCGGCCTCGTCGAGCGCGATGGCGATCCCGTGCACGCACGCGCCCCCGGCCGGCACGACGGAGAGATATCCGCTCAGTGTCGACGCGCGGCCCCAGCCCGATAGCGTCGCCGGTTCGGCGGCGTAGTCGGCGCCGAAAATCGCCCGGCGCCACGACTCGCGACGAAACGTCCCGTACCCGAACAGCGTCACCGCCGGACGGCGCGTTCGCAGCCGCGCAGCGCCAGGTCGGCAACGATCGCGAGCGCAGCCGCGGCAAGCGCGCCGGCGACGATCTTGTCATCGTTCTGCGTCAGGATCCCCTCGAAGAGCAGCACGCCGAGGCCGCCGGCGTCGATCCACGCCGCCACGGTCGCAAGCGCGACCAGCGTGACGGCCGCCACGCGCACGCCGGCCAGCATGACCGGCAGCGCCGCGGGGAACTCGACGCGCAGCAGCGTCTGACGTGCACTGAGCCCCATGCCGCGCGCCGCGTCGACGAGCGCCGGGTCGACGCCGCGCAAGCCGGCGACGACGGCGCGGATCAGGATCATCTGCGCATACACCACCAGCGCGACGATCGCGGTCGACGGCCCGAGTCCGATCGCCGCAACGAGCAGCGCTAAGAGCGCTAAACTGGGGATCGTGTAGAGGATCCCTGCCGTCGCGAGGATGAGCGTTCCGGCACGCGGGTGACGCGCGGCGGTGGTCCCGAGCGGCAGCGCAATCACCAACGCGATCGCGAGCGATACCGCGACCAGCACGACGTGCTGCCCCAGCAGCGCGCTGACGCGGGCGGCATGCGCGACCAGGTAGATCATCGTTCGATCAGCGGCCGCTCGAGTGCCAGCCGGCGCGTCTGCGCGTCGACGCCGACCAGGCTGCGCACGAACGCGTCGGCGGGATCCGACAGCAGCTGCGCCGGCGGCGCTTCCTGCACGATGCGGCCGGCGTTCATGACGACGATGCTGTCCGCCAGCCGCAGCGCTTCGTCGACATCGTGCGTCACGAACACGATCGTGGTGCGCAGCTCGCGGTGGACGCGCGCGATCTCGTCCTGCAGCGATGCCCGCACGATCGCGTCGACGGCGGCGAACGGTTCGTCCATCAAGAGCACGCGCGGTTCTGCAGCAAGCGCGCGCGCGACGCCGACGCGCTGCGCTTCGCCGCCCGAGAGTTCGCGCGGGAGCCGTCCGCGGTACCGGGCAGGGTCGAGGCTGACCAGCGTCAGGAGCTCGTCGACCCGTGCAGCGAGGCGGCTCCGTTCCCAACCGAGCAGTTCGGGGACGACGGCGATATTGCGCGCGACCGTGTAGTGTGGGAACAGCCCGACCGCTTGAATGGCGTAGCCGATCCCGCGGCGCAGCGTCGTCACCTCGCGTTCGCGCACGTCGACGCTGTCGATGAGGACCGTTCCCGAGGTCGGCTCGACGAGCCGGTTGATCGTGCGCAGGAGCGTGCTCTTGCCGCAGCCCGACGGCCCGAGCAGCACCGCGAAGGTGCCCGCGTCGACCGTCAGGTTGACGCCGGAGACGGCCGCGGCCGGCGCGTCGGCGTAGCGCACCTCGAGGTCGCGGAACTCGACACGCGCACCGGATGGCGGAGTCGGCGCGCTCACGATGCCAAGCCGTGCCGAGCGAGCAGATCGTGCGCGGCATCGGCCGGCTCCCGCTTCAGCGGCCCGTCGACCTGCAGGTTGAGATCTTGCATCACGGCGTCCGTCAAGAGCGGGCTGAGGCGATCGAGCGCCGGCGCGAGCGCGGGCTTCGCGGCGAGTGCCGCGGCGCGCACGACCGGAGCGACGGAGTAGGCGGGGAACACATGCTTGTCGTCGGCGAGGACGACGAGCCGGTCGGCCTTGAGCTGGCCTTCGGTCGAGAACGCGACGACGACATCGACGTCGCCGTGCAAGAGCGCCTCATACTTCAGGCCGTTGTCGAGGACGCGGAGTGCTTTGAAATGGAAGCCGCCGTAGCGTTTCTGCAGCCCCGGCAGGCCGTCGACGCGGGAGAGGAACTCGGGGACGGTGCCCAGCCGCAGTTCGGACGCTTTGGACGCGAGGTCGCTCAGCGTTCGCAGTGCGTAGCGTGCGGCGACGGCTTGCGTCGTTGCGAGCGCCTGGGTATCGTTCATCGGCGCCGGCGCGAGCCACACCACGTCGAAGCGCTTGGCGTACGCCGCCTTCACGGTCGCATACGCGCGGCGCGGATCGCTGTCGGGCGGCAGGTGGAGCACGTTGAGCAGCGCCGTCCCGGTGTACTCCGGATAGAGATCGATTTCGTTGCGGACCAGCGCCGCCATCGCGATGTCGGTCGTCCCCAAATCGAAGCGCCGGCTGACCGGCAGCCCGGCGTGTTCTAGCGTCTGCCCGTAGAGCTCCCCGAGGATCAGTTCTTCGGTGAAGTTTTTCGATCCGACGCGCAGGGTTTCGCGCCGCGCGCACGCAGCGAGCGGTGCGACGCCGAGCAGACGGATGGCGTGCGCACGCGTGTAGCGCATGCTACACCGTAAGGCGCCGCTGGGCGGCGCCAAGAATTGTATCGACGAGCAGTGCCAACAGCGCGACCGTCGCAGCCCCGAGAACGAGCTCGCCAAAGTTACCGCTCTGCAGTCCGCCGACGATATAGTCGCCCAATCCGCCCCCTCCGATGAAGGCGGCCAGGGTTGCCGACGCAATGACCTCGACCGACGCCGTGCGCACACCCACCGCCACGACCGGAAGCGCCAGCGGCCAGCGAACCTGGCGGCCGACCTGGCGTGCGGTCATCCCTGTCCCGCGCGCGGCTTCGAGCGTCTCCGCCGGAACCGCACGCAAGCCGACATCGGTGTTGATAACGATCGGTGGCAGCGCGAGCACGACGAGCGCGAGCAGCGCCGGCGCGAAGCCCAGTCCCAACAGCGGGATCGCCAGCGCCAAGATCGCGAGTGACGGGACGACACGAAACGCGCCGGCCGCGGCCATGAGTGCTGAACGCAGGACCGTCCGGTCGGCCGTGGCGGCCGCGAGCGGCACGCCCAGCACGATCGCCAATGCCACCGCCGAACCAGCGAGCACGACGTGCGTCCCCAAGTGAGCCATGAAGTCGGCAGTCACATGCCGAACTCATAGGAGGCCATGCTCACCGGTTCGCAGATTGAGTCCGAGCTCCGCCCGCCCGACGTCGCTCCGATCGCGCTCGATGATCCGTCGCTCTACACGAACCGCGAAATGTCGTGGCTCGAGTTCAACGACCGCGTCCTCGAAGAGGCGCTGGACGAAGCCAATCCGCTGCTCGAGCGGCTCAAGTTCATCGCGATTTACGGTACGAATCTCGACGAGTTCTTCATGATTCGCATCGCCGGTCTGATGCAGCAGACGGCGGCCGAAGTGCACAAGCGTTCCGACGATGGGCGCCTCCCGGAAGAGCAGCTCGCGATCGTCAGCCGCCACGTGCAGCGTTCGCTGGCCCGCACGTCGGCCTGCCTCAAGGATCTGTTCGGGAAACTGGAAGGTCACGGCATCCGCGTTCTGCACTACGCGGACCTCGATCCGCAGGCGACGGCGGCGATGCGCCGCTACTTCGACGAACGCGTGTTCCCGGTGCTGACGCCGCTGGCGATCGATCGCGGGCACCCCTTCCCGTACATTTCAAATCTGTCGATCTCGCTCGCGGTCGAGCTCGAAGAATCGACCAGCGAAGGGACCGTTCCGTACTTCGCGCGCGTGAAGGTCCCCGGTTCGCTGCCGCGCTTCGTGCCGGTCGAGTCGGCGCCGAAGGGTCAGCGCTGGTTCGTGCTGCTCGAGGACATCATCTCGCATAACCTCGAGAAGCTCTTCCCGGGATTGTCCGTGACCGCCGCGTACGCGTTCCGGGTCACACGGGATGCCGACCTCGATCTCCAGGAGGACGAGGCCGACGACCTGCTCCGCGCGATCGAGTCCGAACTGCGCAAGCGGCGTTTCGGCGAACCGGTGCGTCTCGAAGTCTCGCCGAGTATGCCCGAGGCGCTGCGCGAGCGGCTGCTCGAGGCGCTCGAACTCGACCGTACCGACTGCTACGAAGTCGAAGCCATGCTCGGCACCGAGAGCCTCTGGGCGCTCGTCGGGATCGAGAAGCCCGACCTGCACGACCCACCGTTTACACCCGCGATCCCGAAACGCTTGATCGGTCAGACCGATCTGTTCGCGGTGATCCGCGAAGGCGATCTGCTGCTGCATCACCCCTACGAGTCATTCGATCCGGTCGTGCAGTTCGTGCAGCAGGCGGCGAACGATCCGGACGTTCTCGCGATCAAACAGACGTTGTATCGCACCTCCGGCAACTCGCCGGTCGTCGGCGCGCTGATTGGGGCAGCCGAGAACGGGAAGCAAGTCGCAGCGCTGATCGAACTCAAGGCGCGCTTCGATGAAGAGAACAACATCCACTGGGCGCGCACGCTGGAGCGCGTCGGCGCGCACGTCGTCTACGGCGTCGCCGGCCTCAAGACGCACGCCAAGGTCACGCTCGTCGTCCGCAACGAGCCGGACGGCATCCGCCGCTACATGCATTTCGGCACCGGCAACTACAACGACAAGACGGCGCGCATCTACGACGACCTGAGTCTCTTTACGTGTCGTCCTGACCTCGGTGCCGACGCGACCCAGCTCTTCAACGCGCTGACGGGGTTCTCGAAGGCCGACGGCTACGAAGAGCTCATGGTGGCGCCGACCGGATTGCGCAGCGGTTTCGAGGCGCTGATCGACCGTGAAACCGAGCATGCGCGGGCGGGCCGCCCGAGTGGAATCATCGCGAAGCTGAACGCGGTCAGTGATGCGGGGATCGTCCAGGCGCTGTACCGCGCCTCGCGGGCGGGCGTTCCCATCGAGCTGGTCGTCCGCGGGATGTGCGTCCTGCGTCCGGGGATACCGGGCGTCAGCGATACGATCCGCGTGCGGAGCATCGTGGGACGCTTCCTCGAGCATTCGCGGATTTTTATCTTCGCCAACGCCGGCCGCCGCGAAGTCTATATCGGGAGCGCCGACTGGATGGGCCGCAACCTCGATCGTCGCGTCGAAGCGGTGGTCCCCGTCTTCGATCCATTCGTCGCGGACACGATCTGCGACGACATCGCCGACGTGTACCTCGCCGACAACGTGAAGGCGCGCTCCTTACGATCCGACGGCAGCTACGAACGGCGCTCGGTGGTCCCGGGTGAACCGCGGGTCGACACGCAGCAGATTTTCCTCACCCGCTACGAGGCGGTCTGATCCCGGGGAGCGCCAGGATGCGCTTCCACTCGTGTTCGGTTACCGGCTGCACCGATAGCCGCTGGCCGCGCCGCAGCAGCGGCATGTAGGACAATTCCGGCAGTCCACGCAGTTCGTCGAGCGGGATCATGCGCGCGAACTTCTCGATAAAGCCGACGTCGACGCACCACCACTTCGGAGCGTCGCGTTTTGAGGTCCGGTCGTAGTATTCGCTCGCGTGCGCGAACTGCGTGGAGTCGGGATGGGCCTCGGCGACGACCTCGCAGATCCCGACGATCCCCGGCGGCGCGATGCTGGAGTGGTAGAAGAAGCCGCGGTCGCCGAGCTTCATCTCGCGCATCAGGTTGCGCGCCTGGAAGCTGCGCACGCCCGACCACTCTTCACGACCCACGCGCGCGAGGTCGTCGATCGAGAAGGCGTCGGGCTCGGTTTTGAACAGCCAGTACCGCACGTTATAAGACGCGGCCTTCGAACGCTTCCAGTTTCGCGCGCTGACCGGCAGTCCACGGAATCGCGTGTTCGCCATCGCTGGCAACGAGCGCGACGCGTCCGAGAGCACGGACGTCATCGCTCTCGCCGTCGGTGAGCGCATGTTCGACGATCATGCTCGTGCGTCCGAGCGATGCCACGCGCGAACGGACGAGCAGTTCCTCGTCGTAGAAACATGGCCGCAGCATGCGGGTCGTGATCTCCACAGCCATATGTTGGAACGGGAAGGCGCGTTGCGGCGCGTCGTCCGCCTCGCCGATCGCGGCGAACATACGCAGGCGTCCGAGTTCCCAGTAGGTCGGATACACGACGTTGCTGACGTGGCCCATGGCGTCCGTCTCGCAGAACCGCGGCCGCACCTCGAGCGCAAAACGAAAGGAGCGAAGCCATGCGGCTTCGCCCCCCGGTTCGTACGGCGCGAACACGAGTTAACGCAACTGGATGGTCGGGCTGACGCCGGAACCGGCGAACGTTTTCTCGAGCAGCGTTGCGAGCTCGCCGTTCTGCGCCATCGGCGCCAGAATGTCGGTGTCGCCCATGAATTGGCCGCCGATGAAGACCTTGGGCAGCGTCTGCCAGTCGGTCATCTCGGAGAGCGCTTGCCGTTTGGGCATGTTCTCCAGGACGTCGACCACTTCGAACGGGTAGCCGAAGCTGTTGAAAAACTGGATCGTCTCCAGTGTGAAGCCGCAGCGCGGCGCGTCCTTGGTACCTTTGCCGTAGACGAGGATCGGGTTGGCGGCGATCTCGCGCTGGATCTCGTCGTGCAGGTCAGCCATGGGGTTCCTCAGGGGTTGCGGTGCGGATTTGAAGCGCGTGAATGCGCCCATCGGCGCGCGCGGGTGCCAGGGCCCGTTCGACCATCCGGTGCCGGTCGAGCGGCGAGACCCCCGCGAAGGCCTTCGTCCGCACGAACACCTCCAAGTGGTCCATGGTGCCGGTGAGGTCGTAGACCTCGACGGCGGCGTCGGGCATGGTTTCGCGCAGCAGAGCGGTAATCACGGTGTCGATCACGAGCGCCGGGTTTACGACCCGGGCCGCCCCCGTACCCGCCAAGCGCTGCAGAGCATCTTCAGAAAGCCGAGGTACGTTAGGCTGGACATGCGGACCTCAACTCGTGCGCGAACCATCGCGCTCGCCTTGCTGGCCGCGGTCGCCGGTTCAGCGAGCGTGGGCGTTGCCGCCCTCGCCCGGGCCGGCTTTTGCCTGCATCGGATCGGCCTCTTCGGCCTCCACCCGTCCGAAGGACATGCCGATCTCGGCGCGCCGGCGTCCGCGCTGGGCGCCGCCTTCGAAATGCACGCGGGTGCGCCGTGTCCGATCCTCGTCGGGATTGCAATTTTCGGCGCCGTGTGCTACCTGGTAGCTGTTGT
>Ga0302181_10002503_pt1 | contig 12955 bp, 9 predicted proteins | sample I_Palsa_E3_3_FD_198786 | JGI IMG/M metagenome (GOLD analysis project Ga0302181, IMG submission 198786) | Peat permafrost microbial communities from Stordalen Mire near Abisko, Sweden - I_Palsa_E3_3 | ecosystem: Environmental > Terrestrial > Soil > Palsa > Peat permafrost | place: Sweden: Abisko... | reverse complement strand
GAGCTGGACGCGCGCTCGCTCATCCAGCGCACCGACCCACAGGAGATCGCAGCGAATACTGCGCTCACCCGCCTGCTGGCCGCCGCCCTTGGCAGCGGGGAGCCCGAACTCATCCGGGAAGCGGCCCGGACCATCGGTCTCGGCCACGACGAGGACCCGGTGCGGGTGGACCGGCTCGTCGAAGCCATCGCCAGGTGGGACGCCGACCAGCCCACACCGGGCAGCTTGGCGATGGCGGTCGGCGTACGCACCGACGGATACGACCAGGTTGCCCTGCGCGCCACGTGGAAGTCGGCGCTCGCCGGGCTCGGTACCGACGCGTCCTTGCTCCTGGAGCGCCTGTGGAGCACGCAGCGTCCACCCGCACCAGTGATCGCCTCACTCCGGGACATCTACCTGTGGTGGGGCGTCGGGCGTGCGGACGCTCCGGCCGAGTCCCCCGATGCCGTACTGGACAGCGGTTTTCCCGACTGGTCGAGCGAGCACCTGCGTGAACTCGAAGAGCAGTTGCTCGCGGCCTATCCGAGCCGCACTGACCTCATCCGCCTCGCGGCGCGCGCGGGTCTGGACGCTGTGTCGATCCCTAGATTCGCCCGGTCCCGCGTACAGGTACAGGCCATGCTGACCGAGGCGGCGCGAACACATAAGCTCCTTGACCTGACGCAAGCGGTGCTCGACGACCAGACGGCCGCCGCGGTCCACCCTGCCATCCGGTCGCTGATCCAGCCAACGCTCGGCGAGTCGAGGTTGAGGCTGCGGCTGCACCAGGCGGATAGTGCAGGCGGGCGTCACAGGGTCGCGCTGTCCTTGGACGGCAGCGGAACGCGTATAACAGCAGTCGCCGAGTTCACGTTCGACCTGTCAGGGGCCGACGCCGAACTGCTGCGCTGGTACCTCGAGGATTACCTGGAGGGTCCGGCGGACTCGGTGGGAATTAACGCCGCTGAACGGGCCGAGCGACGGCTGGCGGAGCTAGGTCAGACGCTGTTCACGGCGGTGTTCGACACCAATGCCGACACGCGGGGCATCTGGGACAGGATCAGCGCACACCTCGCTACCGTGCGGATCGAGGTTTCCGGAACCGTCGATGCGGCGCGGCTACTGCCCTGGGAACTGCTCCGCGATCCGCGCAGTGGCCACCCGCTGGCGTTGCAGGTGGACTCGTTCGTGCGGGTCAATAGCCGGTCAGTGACCCCGAGCCCGCCGCGCGACGGCACCGCGGACGGGCTCCGGGTGTTGCTCGTGATCTGCCGACCGGTCGGCGCGAACGACATTCCCTTCCGGTCGGTGGCCCTGCACCTGACCCGCCTCCGGGACCAAGCGCCGGATCTATTGCAGCTGGACGTGCTGCGCCCGCCCACCTTCGCCCGGCTGGCACGGGTGCTCCACGCGGCCGCGGAGGGAGGGCGGCCGTACCATTTGGTGCATTTCGATGGACACGGCACATACATCAACCTGGCCGATCTCCGGCCAGATGATGACGGTAACGGTGCGGGCGGCCCGGCCGCCGCCGGTAATCCGCTCAGCGGCTATGGGAATGGGGGGGCTGAGTTCTCGGTCGCGGGGCCGGTGCGAGCCGGCCAGCACGGGTACCTGATCTTCGAGGACCCGGATAGCCCAACCAATCAACAACTCGTCGACGGGTCGGCGCTGGGCCAGTTGCTGGCCGCGACCGGAGTGTCGGTGCTGGTGCTGAACGCCGGCCGGTCGGGGTACGCCGAGGCACCCCCCGAACCGCTGGACGCCGAAGTCGGCCACGATGACGTGCCGGCCTATGATTCGCTGGCTGCAGAGGCAGCCAAGGCCGGGCTGGTCGGCGTGGTGGCGATGCGCTACAACGTCTACGTCCTGACCGCAGTCCAGTTCGTCGCGGACTTGTATGCGGCACTGCTCGCCGGACAATCGCTCGGTGCGGCGGTCACCGCTGGTCGGCGACAGTTGGCGGCGCAGCCGAATCGCGCGATGGCACTTGGGCTGCGACCAGTGCAGGACTGGATGGTACCGGTGGTGTATGAGGCCGCCCCATTGACTCTCTTCCAGCCTGCGACGACAGCTGGGCAGCCTAGGCTGCTTGTCAGCGTCGGCTCAGCTACACCGAACGCAATAGCGGGTTTGCCGCGGCCGCCCGATGTGGGGTTCTTCGGCCGGGAAGAGACCTTGCTGGCCCTGGACCGGGCCTTCGACATCACGCAGGTGGTGCTGCTGCACGCCTTCGCCGGGGCCGGGAAGACCGCAACGGCGGCGGAGTTCGCTCGCTGGTACCAGGCCACCGGCGGCCTGCAGAATCCCTCCCTGAGCGCCGGGCCCGTTCTATGGTCCTCCTTCGAGCACCACCTTCCCCTGGACCGGCTGCTGGACGCCGCCGGGGATGCGTTCATCCCACTGCTGGAGGCCAGCGGCATCCACTGGCAGGCCATCACCGACCCGGCCGATCGGCGGCGCCTGGTGCTGCAAATTCTGCAGCAGGTGCCGGTGCTGTGGGTCTGGGACCAAATCGAGCCGGTCACTGGGTTTCCCCCCGGCACTTCCAGCGCCTGGACTGAGGGTGAGCAGGACAAAATAGCCGACTTCCTGCGCGACCTCGCCCAGGACACCCAGTGCAAGGTACTGCTTACTTCCCGCCGCGACGAGGAGGCCTGGCTGGGCTGGCTGCCCGCGCGGATCGAGCTGCCGCCGATGCCCATGCGCGAGCGGCTCCAACTCGCCCAGACGCTGGCCGCCCGCCAGCCCGGCTCCGATCCGGATACCGACTGGCGGCCGCTGCTGCGCTACGCCGCGGGCAACCCGCTGACCATCACGGTGCTGGTCGGCCAGGCGCTGCGCGACCACCTGGCCACCGCCGAGGACCTGGAGCGGTTCGTCGCGCGGATCCGGGCCGGGGAAGCCGACCTGGAGGCCGGGGAGGATGCGGTGCTGGGCCGGGGCCGGTCGTTGGCTGCCTCGCTGTCCTACGGGTTCAGCCACGCCTTCACCGAAACCGAGCGGGCGCAGCTCGCGCTGCTGCACCTGTTCCGCGACACCGTCGACGCCGACGCCTTGCGCTACATGGGCGACCCCGGCACCGCTGGGCAGGACGCGGTCCCTCAGCTGGTCGGGCTCACCCGTGAGGCCGCGGTCGGGCTGCTGGACCGGGCCGCGGCCATCGGCCTGCTGTCCTCCCTGGGCAGCGGCTACTACCAGATCCACCCCGCCGTGCCCTGGTACTTCACCACCTTGTACGCCACCGCTTACGGCCAGCCCGGCAGCCCCGACGCCGCTCGCGCCGCCCGCGCCTACACCCACACCCTCGCCGAACTCGGCCGCTACTACCATGACCAGCACGAGAAAGGCCGTGCCGATACGGTGCCCGTACTGGGGGCCGAGGAGGGCAACCTGCACCACGCCCTGACCCTGGCCCTGGACGCCGGGCACTGGGCCGACGCGATCGGCTGCCTGCAAGGCCTGCGCCTGTTGTATCAGCGGACCGGGCGGGACAGGGAATTGGCCCGCCTCCTCGCCCAGGTCACCCCCGCCTTCATCGACCCGGCCACCGACGGCCCGCTGCCCGGCCGCGAAAACGAGTGGAGCATCATCACCGGGTACCGGGTCCGGCTCGCCATTACCGCGCGGGACTGGCCCGCGGCCACCCGCCTGCAGAACCTGGCCACCGCTCGGGCCAGGGAGCAGGCCGCCGCCGCGCTGGCCGCCTCCGCCAGCCAGCTCACTCCCGACCAGCGCAACCAGATCCGCGACCTCGACGTCTCCCTGGAGAACCTCGGCGACATCCTGCGCTTCCAGGAAGACCCAGGCTGCCTGCCTCCTTATCAGGAAGCCCTCGCCCTTGCCCAGCGCATCCAAGACACAGCTTGGGAAAGCACGCTCGCTGCCAGTCTGGGCAACGCCTACCTAGAGGTGCCGGGCCTGCGTGACCTGGACCAGGCACAACGCTGGTACCAGCACAGTCTCGACCTCACACCCGAACACAACCGGGTCGGCCGGGCCAGATCCCTCAGATCACTGGCCAACGTCGCCTACAAGCGGTTCGAGGAGGCCCGCGACGCTCGCCAGCCCGAACCGGTGCTGCTGGGCCACCTAAATGCGGCCCTGGATGGCTGCCAACAGGCGCTGGGCCTTTTGCCCGCTGAAGACGCGGAAAACCTCGCCGCCGTCCATAACCAGCTCGGCATTATCTGTGGCCAGGCCGGGGACACCCGCCGCGCTTTGCACCACTACCAGCAATCTATCAAGTTCAAGGAGACCCGCGGCGATATCTACGGGGCCGGGCTAACCCGCTACAACATCGCGGTCCTCCTCCAAGACGACGACCGCCTCGACGACGCCCTGCTCTACGCACGCGCCGCGTTGTACGACTTCGAGCGCACTGGCCCTGGCGCTGCCCGTGAAGCCGCCCAAGCCGGGGATCTCATCACCCGCCTCGAACATGCCACCAGGTAGGCCGGCACCGGGAGGGACGGCTTGAATTACCGCAGTGTGAGTATCTGGCCTGCGGCAGAAGCCTCTACCAGCCGCGGACGCGCGAACAGATAACCTGAGCCATGACACTTCGCCATGAGCTATGTATCCGCAGGCGACTACGGCGCTTAGGCGCGGATAGCTTCGATGGCGCTGCGTGGCCAGACCGTTGTCGATAACACGCCTACGGCACTCCGTCAGCGGCGCCCGGCCGAGCAGTCCGGCGGTTGTCTGCGCTGTCCAGCGTTTGCTTAACACGCCGCGACGACGCTAGCTTCTGAAGTGCTGTGCATCACCCGTTGACTCGACGGGAATTAGCGGCAGGGGCGTTTCATGCATCGCGGAGCCAGCGCGCTCAAGCTCAGGGGGACGGCGCCCGCTCAGTTGTCGATACACGATCCTGCCGGTGCGGTGGCGCAGCAGCATCTCGCCGCAGAGTTGCGCTACGACTATCGAACTCGAGGGACCGGAAACGGCCGATCTCCACCAGGCTTCCTGCGCCACCCAGCGTCAGGCTCACCGAACGGCCAGGCTGCTTGCGGAAACGTAATGCAAGCATGCTGCCCTGGTTGCTGTCATCCTGCCTGCTACGTCGTACTGGGCCCGTTTGTGGATGTCACTTGACTCGCGCTTCGAGCAGATGACCGATGTAGAATCGGCGGATGCCATAACCTCTATCGCCAGGACTTCAAGCCCGCGTTGAAGCGGTAGAAGCCTTTATAGGCCTCGCTGACCGGCTCTTCGAGATACGCAGCATCGAATGGTCAGCGGTCGAAGATGACTATCGTCTCCTTGCCATAAATGAAGCGTTTCGTCGCCAGCTTGAAAGCATTAAGGCGGCGATCATTCTAGCCAAACAAGACCTCGGGCATCTTGCTGTTGCGTTTGTTCGCACAGCCCTCGAAGAGGTGATATATCTTAAATTTTTCCCCGACCTTGACAAAGTAGCTTCTCAAGAGCTATTTCTCCTTGTGCCGCTTCAAAACTTGATGCTGGGCGGTTGAGCTGCGATTTGCCGTAGCGGGCGGGGTGGGGCAGGATCGCGGTTCGTGTGTGTCCGTCTGCTGTATCTGGTGATGGTCCGGGTGTTCGGCTGGCTGTGCTTGCTGGGTCGCAGCCAGAGGTCGAAGGACGCGGAGATCTTAGTGCTGCGGCACGAGGTGATGGTGCTGCGCCGTCAGGTGGCCCGGCCCAGGCCGGGCTGGGCCGACCGGGCGGTCCTGGCAGCGCTGGCCCGGCTGCTGCCCATCCCGCTCCGCGGGAGCCGTCTGGTGACGCCGGGAACGCTGCTGGCCTGGCATCGCCGCCTGGTCACCAGGAAATGGGCCTACCCGAACCGGCGGGTCGGCCAGCGGTCAGCCGGGAGGTCCGAGACCTGGCGCTGCAGCTGGCAGGGGAGAACCCGGGGTGGGGATACCGGCGCGTACACGGCGAACTGACCCGGCTCGGCTACCAGGTCAGCGACGCGACGGTCCGGCGGATCTTGCGCGCCCGGCGGTACCGGCCCGCTCCGCGCTGCGTGGATACGTCCTGGCGAAAGTTCCTCCGCGTCCAAGCGGAGGGCCTGCTGGCGTGTGACTTCTTCACCGTCGATACGGTCTTCCTCAAGCGCTTGTATGTCCTGTTCGTCGTGGAGGTGGCGACCCGGCGGGTGCACATCCTCGGTGTGACCCGGCACCCGGACGGCGCGTGGACGGCGCAGCAGGCGAGGAACCTGCTGATGGATCTTGGTGACCGGATCAGTTCGTTCCGATTTCTCACCCGGGACCGTGACGCCAAGTTCACCGCCGTGTTCGACGCTGTCTTTACCAGTGCGGGCGTGCGGATGGTGAAGTCTCCGCCGCAGGCGCCTCGAGCGAGCTGTTATGCCGAACGCTGGGTGCGGACCGTCCGGTCGGAGTGCACCGATCGGATGCTGATCTACGGTCAGGCGCACCTGCAGGCGGTGCTGCGCGCTTACGTGGCGCACTACAACGGCCGTCGCCCGCATCAGTCCCGGCAGCAGCGGCCTCCTGATCAGGACGGACCGATCGTCATGCCGCTGGATGCGCCGGTCCAGCGCCGGAAGATCCTCGGCGGCGTCATCAACGAGTACCACCGGGCGGCATAAGCCAAGCCGCCGAACCTGCAGGCCAGACCCGGTAGCGATATTTATGAAGCGGTACAGGGCAGCATGACCATCACCGGGCTAACCTTATCGCTGCAGGTCAGAGATCATGACGAAGTTATGGAACCCCACATGCGCAGCCGAGCACGATAACTCCGCGCTGATTAACATTAATGCGCGGACCATACCAGGCTTCGGGGATGCCGGGCGCTGACGTGACATTTGGGAAATTTCAATGTATGGAGCGGGCGGCTTACGGTGGGGGAGCGGCGGGCTGGCGGGGGGCATTCAGCAACGCTTCGTCGGTCGTGCTCGTTCCCCGCCTGTAAAGCTGCTGGCCAAGAGCGCCCCAGAGCTGGCGCTCGCGCTTCAGGGTCGGCGGCATCGGCCAGCCGAGGCGGGCGAGCAGGTCGCCGCGAAACAGGTCGTAGCAGGAACGGATCAGGTCGCCGAAGGAGGCGGCCGTCGTCACCGCCGCGAGATAGCAGGCCCGCGACAGCAGGAAGCCCCCGGCCGCGCAGGCCAGGCCAACCGTCAGGTTAAGGCCGGCGCAGCTTAGGGCGAGCGCTACGGTGCCGAACGCGGCGGACAGCACGGTGAGCACCACGAGCTGGTCAAGCCCGGCCCGCGCGTCGTCCACCTGGGTCCGGGCACCGTCCGGCAGGATGAGGTACAGCCGGGGCCACCAGAAGACGGCGTCGAGTCCCCACCGCTGCTCGTCTCCCGGGTAGGACTCTGCGGCGCGCAATGCGTTGCCGAGCCGGGTGGGCATGAGAGGGGCGGGCGCGGGCGGGAACGCCAGGTAACCGTGCAGGTACCCAAGATCGGAGGCGTCTGCGGCCAGCCTCTCCCTGCGCCTGCCCTCGCGCCGCCGGCCGAACCTGCCCAGCGTCGCATCCGCCCACGTCCAGCGCCAGTACCCCTCAAGTAGCCGCGTCATGGCCACGACCTGCGTGCCGGCGACGATGGCGAGCATTACGACTGCCGCGGCGGCGGCGACCCCGAGCGCTACCTGGCGCCCGGCGTCCAGCGCCGACCACCATGCGGTCGTGCGGTGCCAGCCGACCATGGTCGCGGCGAGCGCGCCGGTCCCGGCGGCGAACGCGAATGCCGGCAGCAGCAGGGCCAGCATGAAGCGCTTGTCGAACAGGCCGGTGACCTTGTCAAAGAGGGTGCCGAGCACGCGACGCTACCAGACGAACTGGTGCGGAGCCAGGCCGCGGTCGTTGCGGCAATCCGGCATCGGGTACGGCCGGGCCGGGAACGGCATCGTCGTGGCGCACGTGGCGCCGCCCGCGGTAAACCCGCACGACCTGCTGATCAGCGGGATCGACGGCACCCCGGGCAGCAGCGATTCAAGGGTGCCGCGCACCGCCCCGCGCCGTACCGCCCGGGTCAGTGTCTCACCGCTCACCACGCCGACGATGCCCGGCCGGCCCGGCTGCAGGGAAGGCCCGGTGAGCACGAGCGCACTGACGTCGGTGAGTTCCCCGAAGGCGTCCGACTCGAACGCCCCGGCCTGTTCCATGTCCGCGTCCGCGAAAAGGATCCCGGGCAATCGTCCGCCGTCGGCCAGGGCCGTGCCCGGCGCGAGCGCGCTGACCGGGCCGCCATCGCTATCGACGAGCACAATCCAGCGGTCCGTTGGCGCCGCCCCTGGCGGGTCGTCGGCCGGGGCGGTCTCGAAGGGTTCTGTGCCAAGGTCGCGCAGCGTCGCCATCAACGCCCCTTTCCCTAGGATCGGTACCTCTCTCGATTAGCCGATCAGGTCTTCCCTGACGAATTCATGGACCAGAAACCCGGCGGCTTCGCGATTACCGGACACGGCTGACCTCACCCTGGCCCTTGAAGTCGCGAACTAATGAGCTGAAGTTTTCCGCATGGAGCCGCGCTCCACAACCCTCTGGGTGCGCCGCGCCGGCGGGACCGCGGGACTTGCCAGTCCGTCAGATGGCCTCCTTCCCGCGGGTGTCGCCGCGTATCCCGGTGTCAGCTCCGGCGTTCGATTCTCCTTCTGGCGCCTGGCCTGCCGCGGGCACGGCGACGGGAAGCCAGTCGCTGGCCATATCGCTTAGCGAAAACAGTATGTGTGAAACCGGATAAACTTGGGTGAGCAAGTTCTCGCAACATTCGTCCCACTGGGTCCCGAGTATGCCACGGTCTTGTACGCTCGGATCGTTCGCTATATCGTCGGATATCTTCTCCAAGCGTTTGGCGGAATGGTAAAATCTCTCCAAACTCTTCATGCTGTTCAAGGTCTGGTTTTCTTCTTCTCCCGTCAATCCCGCGTAAAGCTTTTCTCGGAGTCCCGAAAGGAGAGTGTGTGTGCTATCTATTAGAGACGCTATCGGATCGGCCGTATCTTGAATATTGTACAGATAATTATGTATAGTCCTGAGCGTGCGGGCAAGTGAACTCGCAAGCGCGCTGATGTCAACCGGCGCCTGATCCGGCATTGAAATTTACTGCGCCGCCAACTTAGGGTTTTCTGCGAGGTCGTGCATGGCGTACACTATCGCCTGTATCTCGCGGGCAAACCCGAGGACTCTGGTTGTATTGCGCCGAGCCCTGTAGGGCTGAGCGTCTAGTGGGGGCAGGGATCTACCCAGCTCATCAAGTGCGGATGACGCTGCGCCAAATCTGGCATTCCAGTCTACCTGCCACTGCAACTGCACGCGGTCGTCGCCCACGAATCTCGGGAGCCGCCGGAGCGTCAGCGCAAGCTTCTCCGATAGCCGCCGGACTCTGTTCATAGAGACAGTAAAAGTACTGGGTGTTTCCGCTTCTGTCGCTGAGCGCAGGATGCTCTCCGCTAGTTCGCCTATCTGGTCCATCTGGGCGCGGTCGACTATCACTCGGTCGGTATCGAGTATCTGGACTAGTCCGCCGTAGTCCGCTGCTTCTAGCGCAATGCGCAGTTTGGGTAGCCTGTTGTGCTTCTCCAGCCAGTCCCACAGCTTGTCGGGGTCGTCGATGAAGCCGGGCACCTTCAGGTATCGGGTCACAGTTGACAGATCGCCGGACAGTGCCTGGCAGATCTGTTCCCTGGCGTGCCGACTGTAGCTGCAACGGCCGATATGCGTTACATTCTCCGGCTTGACGATATAGTCGAGTTCCTTTCTTTTCAAGTGCCCGGCTATCGCGGAGATCGGAATACCTTTCTTGTTGCTAACTGTTTCCGAGGAGCCCTGATCCGGCACTATGACGCCCTGATGCAGTGCTATTAGGCGACCCTGCATGTTCACTATCGGTCCTCCAGAAGATCCTGGCTCGGTGTCGCATCGGTAAGCGACTCGTGTTGCATTATAATCAAATTCCGGTTTCTTGGTCACGTGGGAGAATTTGATAACTGCGGCTTCCGGGTGATGTGCGAGCACTAGCAGTTCGTCCGCACTGAAATGATAGGGGGTGAAATAGGGCCGGTAGTAGCCACGTTCTCTTGACTCGGCATGCGCAAGCACCGCTGGTGCTGGTGCTGAAAGTTCCAGGATCGCGTAGTCGAGATGATCGGCATCTCCTCCCCGGTAATTTCCTGCTACAGGATTCCTGTCCGCGTCGGTTGGCGGGCTTGATGAAATGACAGCTGACACTGATACCCGCTGACCGGTTTCTGCGTAGGTCGTTCTTCTCCGACGATTGAAGTCAAACCTGACCATGATGGAGTTAGGGTCGGCGATTTTTCCTCTTGACTCTTCGACCACGTGCTGACAGGTAAGCAGCAGTTGGTCCCCTATCAGGCAGCCGCTCCCGGAGAAACGTTCGTTGACCTCTACGATTGCGGTACGCAGCATCAGCTGCTCATATACTTCTATGACTTCGTCGCCGTCTGCTGGCTCGCCGATGTGGGAGGTAGTTCTTTCCAGGCCCGATCTTGACTCCGCAGCCTTCTCGAGAAGCCTGGCCAGCGCGCCATTCGGCTCTTTTCCCCACTGATCGTCCAGCACTGCCGTAATCAGCTGGTCGACCTGCCGCTCCGCTATGGCGTGCCCCAGGACCATGGTCCACAAGTCCTCGGGAGGGATCGCGTTCCTGAGCTCAGCCGGGGCACTGAAATCACTTATCTGCGGAGGACTCGGCAGATCGGCCGGGCTCGGATAGGCCTGAGCCAGGAGTCGGAGCAGCTCGTCTGTGTCATCCTTGCCCCAGTAGGGAGCGAGATCCTGCCACCAGGGCGGCTCTGGCTGGCCTGGCACGACGTGCCCCGGTCATAGGCCGGGCTCGAAGAGCCCGTTTTCCGGCGCTTCATCGGTAAGCAGCTGCAGAAAATCCATCGGCCCCTCCCCGGCAATTTGATGTTCCGCAGGCGCGGGCGGCAGAGCGGGTCTGGCGCCTGTGCTGAACGCCGGTACCGTCTGGAACCGGATTATCTCGACGCTTATCATGCCACCGATGCGCTGACAAGAGCAGGCTGTTAAGCGCGGGCTGCCGCCAACGCATAGAAGGAGTTTGCTACTCTTTCAAAGAATCGACGAAATACGCGATCTGCGAATGCAATTCGAACAAGATGGCGATATAGGTTCTGCGTCGCTGGACCACTGCAAATTTATCGCTATCGGAATCGGCTACCGTGAGATCCCTGTGCTGCCGCTGCTGGTAGCGCTCCAGGTCGTCAGCGTAAATTTCATATGTGTCATTCTCATCAGACCTGGCGTGCTCAAACATGTCGTAAATGTCGCGATTAGGGTTGTTCCGGAAGAAATCAGAGTCGGATACCAGGCGCTTTACGGTCTTGGCTAGCAGGGCCGCGATCGTATGGACGTCATCCAGGCTGGCGTCGATGAGTCGTGGATTGTCATCGACGGACTCCAGCACGTCTGTCAGTGCCGACAACTGCAGGGTCAGGCACTCGATCTCGCTACCGGAGGGTGCCGGGGGCGGCTGCGGGCTGGAAGAACCGGGATCGTCCATGGCGGCTACCGGTCAGTTCCGTCACCCGCGACGGCAGGGTAACGGCTGACGATCAGGGCGCGGAGGTCGCCCAGTGCTGCCGCCAGCAGCACGCCGTCGGAGTTCACCGTGACAACCGCATCAGGGCTGCTGACCTCCATGCTGGTTACAGCGCTCATGGAGATCCTGATATCGGTCAGCCGGCGTTCGACTTCGCGGCGGGCGGTACGGACTCGCGCGGCCCATCTGGTGTCGGCATGCCGGCCGACCCGTACGGGGTCAAGGATGGCTAGCGACTGGCGTGCTCTGGGAAGCCGGATCAGCACCGGAGAACAGACCGCGCGCCATTCCAGCGCCGACCACTGCGGGGCGGCTGCCAGCCTCTCGGCGTAACGCCGCAGCTCATCGAATTGAAGCACTGCTACTTGCAGGAGCGCGACAGGGACGGGAAGATCGTCGGCAGTTGGCTTGGCGGTGAACGGGATAACCTTGCGGCTTGAGGGCGGCACCGCGTACTTCCTTGCGCAGCGATCGTCATCGAACTCATGTTTGCATCATACACAGCCGGTCTACTCCGTGACGGTGCGCGCGTTTCGATCGGTCCTCGTGGTTATCCGTCTCGTCTAGCTGGTCATAACCCGGGTGTTCAGCTGGCTGGTGCTCCTGGCGCTGGGTGACGCCGCGAAGGATGCGGAGATCCTCGTGCTGCGGCATGAGGTCGCGGTCCTGCGTCGGCAGGTCGCGCGCCCGAGGCCGGACTGGGCTGACCGTGCCGTGCTTGCTGCCCAGCCAGGCTGCTGCCCGGGCGGCTGCGGCTGCACCGGATCGTGGCACCGGGCACGTTGCTAGCCTGGCGCCGGCGCCTGGTCAGGCAGAAATGGACGTATCCGAATACGCCGGGACGCCCGCCGGTCCTGGATGAGGTGCGCGCGCTGGTGGAGCAGATGACGCGGCAGAACCCCCGCTGGGGTTACCGGCGCATCCAGGGTGAGTTGGCCGGCTTGGGGTACCGGGTGGCGGAGGGGACGGTCCGCCGAATCCTAGCCGCCGCGGGGCTCGGGCCTTCGCCGCGGCGGGCGCCGCCAACGTGGCGGCAGTTCCTGCAGCCCAGGCATCCGGCATCTTGGCGTGTGACTTCCTGCATGTCGATACCGTGCTGGGGCGCGTGTACGTGCTGTTCGTAATGGAGATCCAGACCCGGGCCGTGCATATCGTGGGCGTCACGGCTCATCCAACCGGAGCCTGGACCGCCCAGCAGGCCCGCAACCTCTTGATGGACCTTGGCGAGCGGGCCGGGCGATTCAGGTTCCTCATCCGCGACCGGGATAGTAAAGTTCACCACCGCATTTGATGACCTTTTTTCAGGCAATGGCACGCGAATCATCAGGACGCCGGTCCTGTCGCCGCGGGCAAAACCCCGGGTTTCATACTGCACCTCTTGGGAGCGATCGGCGGCTAGGTGGCGTTCGTGCAGGTTGCTGTGTTGTGTCGGCGTCCTTGGTGGAGGGC
>Ga0302181_10002502_pt1 | contig 12955 bp, 11 predicted proteins | sample I_Palsa_E3_3_FD_198786 | JGI IMG/M metagenome (GOLD analysis project Ga0302181, IMG submission 198786) | Peat permafrost microbial communities from Stordalen Mire near Abisko, Sweden - I_Palsa_E3_3 | ecosystem: Environmental > Terrestrial > Soil > Palsa > Peat permafrost | place: Sweden... | reverse complement strand
GCGCAGGAAGCTGAACGGCGAGTTGACGTCGCAGGCGGTGTCGGTGTGCACGCCGATCGCGTCGAAGTAGCCCTTGCCCCCGGCCTGATAGACACCCTCAAGGAAGTTGTAGTCGTTGCCCGTCAGCCCCCCGAGCACGACCTTCGCAGCGGGGTCGGCCGACTTGACCGCCGGGTAGGCGGCCTGCAACAGGCGCGTGTACGCAGTGGGGTCGGGGGCACCGGCCCACCACCCCGCCGCGTCCTCCTCGTTCCAGACTTCATACGCCGCCACTTTCCCCTGCCACTGCCCCGCGAGGAAGTGCAGGATGTTGGCGTAGTCATAGGGGTTGCTCGGTGGGGTGTTGAACGCCGGGGAGCCGCTCTCCCAAGAGGGTGTGTCAACGAAGTCGACGATCGCGTGGGTGCCCTTCGGCAGGGAGTCGAAGAGCCGGTCGTACTCACCGAGCCAGTAAGCGGAATGGACGCCTTGCGCCGGTTCGAGATCGGGCCACGGCGCGAACACGCGCACCCAGTGCGCACCCAGCGCGGTGGCCTGGGCGAGCGTCGCCGGTTCGAGGCTGTTCAGGTTCACGCCGGCTTCGGCGGCGTCCGCGGGCGGGGTCAGGCCCGAGGAGGCCGAGCCGGCGAGCACGCAGCCGGCGAGCAGGGCGGCTGTCAGCAGGCGCGTCAGAACGCGTAGCGGAGCGGGGAAAACCACGACACTTGGTGTATCGGCACGAGGCACGCCTTACTTAGATTAGGCGGGGCGCCGTGGCCCAACGTCGGCCGGCACGATCAATAAACGAACGGTAGCTCGGCCGCGACCTCGGCCAGCCGGGGGGCCTGCCGGTCGCGCTCTGAGACGATCAGCTGATCCATCGGCAGCGGCCACTCGATCGCGATCTCCGGGTCGTCCCAGGCGATCCCGCGCTCGACCACGGGGTCGTAATAGGCGGTCTGCTTGTACAGCACGTCGGCAATCTCTGAAAGCACGCAAAAACCGTGCGCGAAGCCCTTCGGCACGTACAGGACGCGCATGTTCTCGTCGTCGAGCTCAACGCCCTCCCACCGGCCGTACGTGGGCGAGCCCTTGCGCAGGTCGACGTTAACGTCGACGATTCGCCCGCGCGAGCAGCGCACGAGCTTGGCGACGCCCGGGCCGATGTGGAAGTGCATGCCCCTGACGACGCCCCTTGCCGAGCGGGAGTGGTTGTCCTGGACGAACTCCTCTTCCTCGGGGATGCCCACCTCGGCATGCCACTCGCGGCGGTAGGTCTCGCTGAAGAAGCCGCGCTCGTCGGCGAATACCGCGGGCTCGAGGATCGTCAGGCCGGGGAGGCTGGTTTGGATCGGCTGCATCGGGCGGGAAAGCCTATCGCAGGATCTCTACCAGCAGGCCTCGAAATCGTGGGTTCACGCCCCTCGAAATCGTGGGTTCACGCTCCTCGAAAACGGGGGTTCATGCCCCTCGAAATAGTGGGTTCATGCCCCTCGAAAACGGGGATTCGATGCCAATTCGCACTAAGAATCGTGCTAAATATGACGCTAATCGTGCTAATTGGTAGCTAAATTAGCTCGACTATGGCATGATTAGTATGATGTTTAGCTTCATCGACCTCGACAAGACCTGCGGTGGACAGCCCCGAGAGCTCGGCGTCGTGCTGGCCCGAATCGATACGGGCAAAGGTCAGGAGCGGCTCTACGAGGACCAGTTGCCCGAGCTGCTGGGGCAGCTCTCCGAGCACGCCCGCGTCGCATCGATCACGGCCTCCAACGCGATCGAGGGTGTGGTGCTCGACCGCGAGCGAGCCGAGCGCATCGTAGACGGCGCCCGCCGCTTTCGCACGCGCAACGAGCGAGAGTTCGCCGGCTATCGCGACGCTACGGACATGCTGATGCGCCTCGAGGCATACGAACCGCTCACCGTTCCATTCGTCCTGCACCTGCACCGTCTGCTGTTCCATCACACCGACGGGCACGGCGGGCACCTGAAGAGAGAGGAGAACCTGATTGTCTCCTACGAGAGCGGCCGACGCACGACCGTCTTTACGCCTCCCCCACCGCGGGAGACAGAGTTCCTCCTGACGGAGTTGCTGGCACGCTATGAAGACGCCAAGCGCGAGGCCCGCACACATCCCCTCGTCCTCACCGCAGTGCTGGTCCTCGACTTTCTTGCGATTCACCCCTTCGCCGACGGAAACGGTCGTCTCGCCCGACTCGTGACCACGCATGAGCTGCTGGCGCAGGGCTACGGCGTCGCGCGCTACGTGAGCATCGAGCAGCGGATCTTCGAATCGAAGAGGAGCTACTACGCGAGCCTCTATGAGTCGCAGCGAGACTGGCACGAGGGCGAACACAGCATCTGGCCATGGACCTCCTACCTCGCGAGCATCCTTGCCGGCGCCTACGACGACTTCGAGCGGCGCGTCGCGGGCGCGGCCCAGAGCACTGGCAGCAAGCAGGAGAGGGTCCGGGATTACATCCTGCACCAGGCGCCCAGAGAATTCCGACGGCGGGAGATCGAGCGCGCCCTCCCCGGCATCAGCGCCGCCACGATAAGGCTCGTCCTGGGCGAGCTACGAGACACGCACAAGATCAGATCCCAAGGCTCCGGCTCCGGCGCACGCTGGCACCGGCTGTAGAAGAGCGGCCGAGCCGACATCGGTCAGGGGGCCTCGAAATAGTGGGTTCACACCCCTCGAAAACGGGGATTCGATGCCTTGGCTATCTGCGTTTCGATCCTCGGGCGACTTCCTCGGTTAGGCGCCCGCCCACGGCGAGTGCCGACTCGCCGTTGGTGAAGTCGACCTCCAGGCGCATTTTCCCGCCGCGCAGGGTGCGCACGCTCACCCCGACACCGAGCAGATCGCCCCATACCCTGGCGACGTTCATAGCGAGCGTGTCCGGATCGCGATCTCCTTCTCCCTGTCGTGGGTCAGGCTCAGCGTCTCTGGACACAGACCCAGGACTGCCGGGCACAGAGTCGATGCTGTTACTTTGACGAGCCCAATCCTCCAGTACTCGCACACTCCATCCCTCCTCGATCGCCCTCCGAGCCAGCTCCCCGTGAGACTCGTGATCCTTTGCCGTCAGCAGCGCTCGTCCATGACCCTCGCTCAACTGCCCACGTTCCATGAGCTCGAGAATCTCCGCGGACAAACCCAACAGACGCATCAGGTTCGACATCGCGACGCGGCCACGCCCGACACGCCGCCCGACCTGCTCGATGCTCAGGCCGAACTCCTCCACGAGCATCGCGCAGGCCCTTGCCTCCTCCACCGGGTTCAGATCCTCCCGCGCCATGTTCTCGATCAACGCCGCCTCGAGTGCCGCCTCATCGTCAAAAGGACACACCAACGCGGGGATGCTCTGAAGACCAGCGATCATGGCCGCCCGCCAGCGCCGCTCCCCCACGATCATCTCGTATCTGCCGTCCTTTAGAGACCGCACGAGCACCGGTTGCAGAACGCCGCGCTGGATGATGGAGCCCGCCAGCGCATCCAACGCCGCCTCGTCAAAGTACTGACGCGGCTGCAAGCGGTTCGGCTCGATCTCATCGAGCGCCAACTCTCGCAACTCCTGGGGTTTAGACATGGCTGCTCCTTTTGGTCGGTTGAGCTGGCTTAGAAACTATCCGAACTCCCTGCGATAGCTCTCGCTTTGGCATGCTTGGGTGCCGAGTAGGACATATATCGACGCATGAACTCGTCGAAGCGGGGGATGGTGAAGTCGATGTAGCCATAGATCTCGGTCGCGTACGCCAGTCCTTTTTCGAGCAGGCGCTGACGGGTAGCCGACACCTCGGAGGTCTTCACTCCGAGCGCCGCCGCAACATCCCCTGAGCGATATGGGCCTTCGCCGAGCTCTGCCATCGCTCGCATGTAGCGACGCTCGCGATCGGTGACTCGCTGGATACGCACCTCATAGATACTCGTGTCCAGCGCCGCCTCTGCGATTGGCATCGCCGACTTCACATCTCTCCTTGTGATTGGTGAGGACTCGGCCAGATTCCAGGCATGCTTGCCGAGTTGCTGGATGTAAAAGGGATAGCCTCCGGTCCACGGCAGAGCAAGCGCCAACGCATCCTCCTCGTAGTCGACCTGCTGATGGCGCACCGGTTCCACAAACGCAGCCCGCGCATCCAGATCGGAGAGGCTTGCGATGACCGGGAAGGTAAACAGGCGCTCCGCATACGAGCGTGCCTCTCCGGTCAACCGCGGGATCTGGGGCAAGCCTGCTGCCGCCACCGTGATCGGCATGTTCTTCTGGGTTGCACGGTGCAGCGCGCTGATCAGGGACCGGTATTCCAACTCGCTGACGAACTGGACCTCATCGAGCAGGAAGACGACGCCCGCCTTCTTGCCGGCGGCCGCCTCACCAAGCGCCAAGAACAGCTCCGAGAGATCGCGAGAGATCGTGCCCTCGTCAGCCTTGCGAATATCGACGGCCAAGCCAAGCCCTTCGGGCCCGGTCACCTTGATCGCTCCGAGATGCTCGAGGACTTCCCGCACTGTCTTCATCGCACGAGCACTCAACTTCAGTTGCGCCAGAGCCCGCTCAACATCCCGGGCGATCTCCCCAACCAAGCTGCTGTCGGGCGTGAGCTCGTGGTAGTAGCTCAGGAAGCCCTCGGACTCGGCGCGATCCTCAAAGGCGTTGAGAAGCACCGTCTTGCCCACCCCACGCAGGCCGCGGATGATCATGCTCTGCTCGGTGGCGCCCCGCTTCAGACGACCGACGAGCACCCGGAACTGCTCGAGCTCCGCGCCGCGACCCGCGAGCTCGGGAGGACGCGAACCAGCGTTCGGCGTATAGGGATTGCGGATTGGATCCAAGGTATATCAACTTATACCAGGTTATAAGCAATTCGCTATAACCGTCTATAAGCTAGAGGGCCTCCCCCTGGTCTGCTTCGGCCTCGGCGATCTCGTCGGCGTGGCGCTCGACGATCAGTTGGACGCCGGCGCTTATCTCCGCTAGCTCCGGGAGCTGGTTGTGGAGCTCCGCGGGAACTTGTTCGGCGAGGGTCGGCGTGGGCGTGTAGCGCGCGACCCCGACGGGACGGTCGATGCCGTTCAGCGCGTAGCGAGCGACCGTCTCGTTGCGGCTGGCGCAGAGCACAAGCCCGATCGTCGCGTTGTGATGATCCTGGCGTATCTGGCCGTCGACCACGTTGACGTAGAAGTTGATCTGACCGGCATACTCGGGACGGAACTTGCCGAGCTTGAGCTCGAGTACGACATAACGGTTCAGGGGAATGTGGAAGAAGAGCATGTCGATGAAAAACTCTTCTCCGTCAACGTCCAACTGGACCTGACGGCCCACGAACGCGAAGCCAGCGCCCAGCTCGATCATGAAACGCTCGATCTCCGCTACCAGGGAGCGCTCGATCCGGCTCTCGTGAACGTCCCCGGCGAGACCAAGGAACTCGAAGTTGTAGTCCTCGTGAACGATCTGCTGGACCAGCTCGCTCTCCGGCGCCGGCGGCGTGCTCGAGAAGTTCGTCAGCGCCTTGCCCTCCCGCTCGTAGCGTCCGGTTGCGATGTGATGTTCGAGCACCTTGCGCGACCAGCCATGCTCGATTGCCTGCGTCGCATACCAGAGCCGGATCTCGCGGTCTTTGAGCTTGGTGAGCAGGACGATGTTGTGTCCCCAGGGCAATCTCGCAACAGGCTGTTGCGGAATTTGGCTGTCCGGCCAAGAACCGGCAAACTGGCGCATGTATTCGAGGTTCCTGACTGACAAGCCTCTCATCTCCGGGAACTCGGCCCGCAAATCGCTCGCGAGCCGTTCGATGACTCTCCCGCCCCAGTCCTCCTGCTTTTGACGCTCCAGGATCTCATTACCGATACTCCAGTAGAGCTTGATCAGCTCCTCGTTGACCGCGAGCGCGGCACGCGTGCGCGCAGCACCGATCTCTCGCTTGAGGCGAGCAAGCAACTGGGGATAGCCGTCCGGAAGGGTCGATCTGGGAAGGGTCTGACTGCTGACCATTGTCTGCACTATAGGCACTGGACGAGACACTTCCAATCGCAACTTCTATCGCAGGGCCTCTATAGCAGGGCCTCGGAAGCAGGGCCTCGAAATCGGGGGTTTAGGCCCCTCGAGAACGGGGATTCATGCCCCTTATTCCAACGGCTACTTTGTCAGCCCAACGGCATAAGTTGGGCTAGCTTTATGTCGTTGGACATCCATCAGGTCCGTCCGCAGGCACCATCCAGGCGGCAGCGGACAGGTCTTGCTCTCAGGGGCCGGTCAGCCAGGGTGGTGAGCATCTGAATGGCCCTTGGAAGGGATACGGGTGCGAAGAACCTCCATTCCCCATTTCTCCCTACAGATACCCCCCCATCTGTCCTGGTGACTACTCCCCATTTGTCCGGCCCTCGCGATACCAGCGCGCGCCCGATCTGATGCTGGCGATCAAGGGCCATCTCTCGATATGACGCTCGCCAGGACTCATACACCGTCACCGTTGGTGGCCAGGAGTGCTTCTTGCGTGCCTCGAAGATTCTCACGCATGCCTCACGCACGCGCGGCAGGTCGGTATCGGTGAGCACGTCGCGTAGGAGCAGTAGGTCCATCAAGTCGCGGAACCTGTCGTTCTCCGGGCCTGTCTTGAATCGCTCGGTGCAGGCATGGAGCTTCTGGGCAATCTGGTAGCCGGGGCCCACGACCGCCACCGACGCGGGCTCGGGTAGGCCGAGCTGGGCGATGTGCAGTGGCCCCACGTGCTCGATCTCGAGGACGTCCGGGACTTCCGCGGGAGCGACCTCGAGTGGGATTTGCGCCCATCTCTTTCCCCGGTAGTCGATGATCAACTGCAAGCGTTTGGTGTTGGTTCGCTTGATCTGTTCCGGCTCGGTACGTGTGAGGGTGAAGTCGCCGACCGGCCGGCGGATCGCCCCGTCGAGCTGGTCAAGCCAGGAGCGGAACTCGGCTCTGAAGACGGCATCGAGGTCTCGCGTGGCCCGAGCGCGTAGGCCGAGCCGCATCTCGATCATGACACCGCCCTTGATGAGGAACAGCGGACCCCCGGATTCATCCCGGGCGCGTTCGAGCGCCAGCGAGGCGATCATGTAAGACACGGAGCGCATGATGCGCTCGGGTACCTGACCGGTCTCCTTCGCGTAGGTGGCGATCCAGTTGTGGAGCACCTTGACGCTGTGGGGTGGCTTGTTCTTGGGGAAGCTCATCTCGCGCCGGCAACCAGTCCGCGTTTGATCTGTTGTGCTTCCGCGCGTGTGATCAGTCCACGCTTACGCGCGGTCTCGATTGCTTGGCGAATCAGTCCGTGCCCGAGATGAGCCTCGATCCCGTCCAGGATCGCGCGGCGTGGAGTGACCACGGGGATACCTTCGTGCAGGCTGATGTCGACGGGCTGCAGGTCGCGGTGATGCAAGCGGTAGATAACTGGCGGTGTGCGGGTCACGCGGTAGCCCGCGGGCAGGGTGATATCGATGTGCGCCGGGTTAACGTCGCACAGATCGTGCAGATCGAGCGCGCTTGAGTGGGAGATCACGCCACGAGCACGATGCGGCCACAGCACGGCCTCCATGTACTGGTCAAGTGCGGTGCGGGGAAGCGCCGGAAAGCGATAGAGCCCATGATCGACGCGCTCCAGCACACCACGCGCGGCCATCTCCGGAAGCCGCGCCTTGGCGAACCCCATCCGCACAGCATCCTCAGCTGTGATGTAGCCGTACTGGTCGGTCGCAAGGTCGAACAGCGAGTTATAGATATTGCCCGGCACCCTCACATAGTACCGCTTTTTGCGGAACTATGTGTCGCCGCCACGTTGACGTAGAAGTTGGCCTCCGCCGGCCTCTTGCCGTCCGCCGGCTCCGTATGCTTCAGCAATCGGAATCCGACGCGACGACGGGGACTCTAATGCAGCGACATGACCGGTGGGCAGGCATCACACTTACGACTGTCGCGCTGGCGCTGGTGGGGATCTGCCTGCCGGCGCAGGCTCTCGCCTCCTCACCCGCCGGGGGGATCTGGAGTCCGACCGGGTCGTTCCCGGAAGCCCGCAATTTCGCGGTCGCCGCGTCGCTGCCCGACGGAGACGTGCTGATGGCGGGCGGCGGCGGCGAATACGGCCCCGGTTTCTACGACGATCCCCTGTCCACAAGCGAGATCTACGATCCCTCCACGGGAACGTGGAGCCCCGGGGTGGGGATGCTCGAACCTCGTGATTTCGCGGTCGCCGCGTCGCTGCCCGACGGAGACGTGCTGGTGGGGGGCGGCAACGACAACGGCTACCTCAAAACCAGCGAAACCTACGATCCCGCCACGAACACGTGGAAAGCAGCCCCCGAAATGCTCGAAGCGCGGGAAGGCGCCATGGCCGCGTCGCTGCCCGACGGAGACGTGCTGGTCGTGGGCGGCGAAAACGAAAACGCAGAATACCTGACTTCCACTGAAATCTATGATCCTCTCACCGAAACATGGAGCCCAGCCGCGAAAATGAGCGTGGCACGGGAACACGCTGTCGCTGTGACCCTGCCCGACGGGGACGTGCTGGTGGCGGGCGGCGAAAACGAAAGCGGCTACCTGGCCACCAGCGAAACCTACGATCCCGCCACGAACAGCTGGAGTCCAGTCGCGGAAATGGGCGAAGCGCGAGAAGGCGCCGTGGCCGCGTCGCTGCCGGACGGAGACGTGCTGGTGGGAGGCGGCGAAAACGGAACGGAAGGCCGACTCGATACCAGCGAAATCTACGATCCGGCCACCAACACGTGGAGTGCGGCCACCTCGATGCTCGCATTTCGGGAAGGCGCGATCGCCGCGTCGTTGCCCGACGGGGCGGTGCTCGTGGCGGGTGGCTTTGACGGCAGCTCGCCCCTGCTGGATTCCAGCGAACTCTTCTACTCCGCGCCCCAGGCACAGGTGGCGGGTGGCGACTTCGGCGATCAGACGGTCAGTCAGCCCTCATCCGTGTCCGTGCTGGTCGTTACAAACATCGGTGTGCAGGCGCTGGCGATCACCGAAGCCAAGCTGGAAGGCGCAGACCCCGGCGACTTCGCGATCACCGCCGACTCGTGCATGCAGCGCGGGCTCCCCACCGGGCAGAGCTGCACGATCACCGCCCGCTTCACGCCGACCACGACCGGCCTACGGGAAGCAACGATCGCGCTCTCCGACAACGAGCCGACTCCGACAGACATCGCGCTGAGCGGGACCGGCGTTGCCGCCAACTCGGGTCCGACCGGGCCTACCGGACCCACTGGCCAAGCTGGGGCCAACGGCACAAACGGGACGGACGGCGCCAACGGCACGCAGGGACCCGCCGGATCACAAGGCCCCACCGGGCCACGGGGACCGGCCGGCCAGATCGAGCTCGTCACCTGCAAGTCGGTCACGACGGGCAAAGGCGCACACAAGAAAGCCGCCCAGAAATGCACGGCCAAGCTGACAAGCTCGGCGATCACAAGCGCCGGAGCACGGGTCGCGGCGGTGCTCTCGCGTGGCAAAGTCGTCTACGCCACCGGATCAGCGATCGTGTCGGGTAAGAAGACTCAACTCCTGCTGACCTCGCACCAGGAGATCGGCCAGGGCCGCTACACGCTGACCGTCAAGCGCGGGAACAGGCTACAGCGCGAAACGATCACGATCGACTGCAGCTTGCGGGACCAGGCGTGCCCTACAGCGCTTTGGGCGTACCAGCGGCGGGCCTCGCTGCTATCAGGGAGCTTGTCGAGCAGGCAGCGGACGTCGATGACCTTGCTGCCCCACCCGTCGCGCTCCTGACGCGCGAGGATCTCCGTGCCAATCCATCAGTAGAGCTTGATCAGCTCCTCGTTGACCGCGAGCGCGGCACGCGTGCGCGCAGCACCGATCTCTCGCTTGAGGCGAGCAAGCAACTGGGGATAGCCCTCCGGAAGGGTCGATCTGAGAAGGGTCTGACTGCTGACCATTGTCTGCACTATAGGAACGTGGCTGGACGTCACCAAGGCCACCAAAAGACAAGCCACTCCAGGAACGCTGCGCTAGGCGATGGCGTCGCCCTGACCCGTTCGCTGCTCGGCGCGCGGTAGAACGGCGACTCGCCGCAGGAGCAGCCCGAGCAGGCGTTCGTCCTCGGAGATCCCCTCCGCGGAGGGAGACAGGGGATCCCGGATCCGCCAACTCAGCAGCAGCTCGCCCTCCACACCGATCGCCGTGGCGGGCACAGGTATCCGCACGGCCAGCGGGTAGACGGTCGTGGCGTCGTAGGTGACGGACCTCAAAGAGTGCTGATTGGCGAGCACCTCGACTTGCAGGCTCCGCCCAGAGCTTCCGAGAAACGGGGTCGCCTCGAACTCCAGATCGAGTGGCCCAGAGGCTCCGTCGAGACGCAACAGGATCTGCGCCAGCTCACCCTCCGTCCAGCGCCCCGACGGCTCGGGGTGACTCCAGCCACCCAAGAGCATCTCCTCGTCGCCGGAGCCCTCGCCAAATGCCAGCTCAACGCCGACCTCACAGACACGCGGCTCGCGCACGAGCAGCCGGCGCAGGAGCACGCCCACGCGGCGATCGTCGTCATCGATCCCGAGCACGGCGGGCGAGGTCGCGTCGGGCGTACCGAACACGAGGTCGAGACTGCGCCTGCCCGCAACCGCTGCCTGGGGAAGAACGATCAGCTCTTCGCGAAGGCCGCCAGAATCGATCGTCAATGACGCCGCGGCGGCGCCGTTCACCGACAGATCCAATCGCTGCCGGGAACGGCCGGCGCCGAGAAACCCGTCCGCGGAGACCTCGAGCACTAGCGATGTGCTCGCCGCTCGCTCGAGCGGGAGCGAAAGCTGGCCCTCGCGCCCGGCGATCCACGCCCCCGCCCCTTCCGGGCGCCACAGCCCATATAGGCAGTAACTCCTCACGACCTCGGCCCGGTCCAGCGCGATCGGCTCGCCCAGCGCGATCGGGGTCGCCGAGCGCTCCGGCACGCCGGTCCCGATCGCGGCCGCCATCTCCGAGGACGGTCGCCCCGGCCCGGGCACCCCGCCGCCGATCGCCCAGCGCAGGTCGCGCGGGCGCTCGACGCCCAGACGCCGGCGCTCGAGTGCGATGCGATGGCGGATCGTCGGGCGCACGCCGAGCGGAAGCTCGCGGCGCAGGTACTGCTCGTGGTAGACGAGCTCACGCTGCAGGGCACCGCGACGGCGGGGCTCGGTCATCTGCGCGCGAAACTCAAAGCGCTCCAAGCGCGAGGAGCCCGCCGAGCGCAGCGCCCGCAGCGTCGTCTCGGGAACCGTCACGTCCGCCACCTTGCGCAGGTAGGCAAGCCCGGCAGCCACGCTCGTCGCCACGCGCCGGCGGCGAGCCTGCTCGAGGATGCGATCGAAGTCGACCGCACCGGAGACCCCACGCGCCAGCAGCGCCGCATCGACGACCCACCGATACGTTGGGATCGCGTTCCAGCGCAAGCCATGGAGGATCACCAGCAGGAGCTCATCGGCCGGACAGAGACACCGCGTCCGCACGCCCGCGAGCTCGGCCGTCACCGCGGCGGCCCAGAAGTCCTCGTCGGCGCCGGGCTGACAGGACGCGTGCAGGACGTGCCAGTGCAGATCCAGCTGACGATCGTCCTCATCACGAAACCCGTGGCTGGGAACGAAGCGCGGCGCGTACTCGGCGATGTACCACGTGGGCACATCGCCGACGGGCTCAAGGCCCGCGGAGATCAGCACGTCGATCGCTCGCGAGCGCATGCCGGTCGGGACGAGCACGTCGACGTCGTTCATGGAGCGCATGCCGGCATTCATCCTCGCGTCGGCGAGCAGCGCGGCGCCCTTCAGCAGGAGCGTCGAGATCCCCACGCGCTCGAGCTCGGCGACGACCGGCAGCATGCGATTGAGCAACATCTGGTTGCGCGCCCACGTGAAGCGGTGGACTCCCTTGAAGACGGGCAGCAGCTCGTCGTCCAGACCGAGTGCGATCAGGTTCTTGCGCAGCAGCGGCAGCAGCGCAATCGAGGCGCCGTCGAGCCTGGGGATGTCCAGATGCGCGCGCACGCGCCGCCAGGCGGACACCGCGCGCTCGTCGTCCAGCAACGCCGCGCACAGCAGCAGCTCCTGCAGCGGAGTGGGCCAGACATCGCGCTGCTCTGCCAGCGCGCCCCACGCGCCGGCTCCCGCCGCGCCCACCACGGAGGGCTCGGCCGTCATGGAGCCGCGGCGCGACGACGGTCGAGCGAGGCCTTCAGAGCGTGGGCGAACTCGCCGATCGACTCGCGGTGGCGCAGCGAGTTGTTGGCGCCGTGCACGCGGCGCCAGTAGACCTGCCGATCTACCGTCAACTCGGCGATGCCGAGCTCGCGAGCCCGCAGCAGCCAGTCCAGACCCTCGGCCACGTGCGTGTCGGTGGCGAACGGGCCGACCCGCGCGAGCGTCTCGCGAGACACCAGCATCGCGCCGGGCAGCGGCGCGGGACGGAGGCGATCGACGGCGATCGGCTCACCCTCGGAGGTGTGCTGGAAGCGGCGGACGGCGCCGAAGGCGATCGTGGCTCCGGGGTTGCGCGCGAGCGCCTGGATGCGGCAGCTGAGACCGTCGGCGGTGAGACGATCGTCGGCGTCCAGGAACACGATCCAATCGCCCCGCACGAGCTGCGCACCGCGATTGCGCGCGGCACCGATACCGCCGTTGGGCTGGCTGACGACACGGACCGGCGCGCCGAAGCTCCGCGCCACGGCCGCGGTCTCGTCGGTCGAGCCATCGTCGAGGACGAGCACGTCGATCGGTCGCGGGCGCTGCACGAGCGCACTCTGAACCGCCTCGGAGATCCACTCCTGCGCGTTCCACGCTGGGATCACCACTCCGATCGTGGGCTCAGCCGGCACGGTTGCCCTCGCGCCGGCGTCGTTCGGCTCAGGCAACTTGGCTCCCCTTGCGCTGGACCGACGCGCGCAGCATCCGCATCGTGGCTCGATAGTTGGCAGCCGGATCGCGCGAGGTGTTGCCCGCGTGGACGCGGTAGCGCAGCAGCGTGCAGTC
>Ga0302181_10002500_pt1 | contig 12958 bp, 13 predicted proteins | sample I_Palsa_E3_3_FD_198786 | JGI IMG/M metagenome (GOLD analysis project Ga0302181, IMG submission 198786) | Peat permafrost microbial communities from Stordalen Mire near Abisko, Sweden - I_Palsa_E3_3 | ecosystem: Environmental > Terrestrial > Soil > Palsa > Peat permafrost | place: Sweden... | reverse complement strand
GCCGTCCGTGGTCGTGAGCGCCTACGTCCGTGGGTTGCGCGACCCCCGAAACGCGGGGCGCGCGGACGCATAGCGGACGGCGGCGGCCCGGAACCGCGTCTCGGAACGCATACGCGCAGGTCAGCGGCATATGACTCAGGTAGGAGGACGGAGGGCTGTAAAACCGTCGGCTACGCCTCGCCCGGGACGCCGTGCAGTAGGGACCGGCTGTGGGTGAGCACGACGGCGTCGTTGTCGACGTAGACGACGCGCGCGTCGGGATCGTGCTGGCGAGCTAGCTGATGCACGTTGCTCTGCGTCGGCAGACCCGGCCCAATGTCCACGAACTGGCGGATGCTCTGGTCACGCATGAGGAACCGCACGGCCTGCCTGAGAAATTCACGGTTCTCCAAAGCTGCCAAGGGCACATCTGGCGCTGTCCCGAGGACGAGCCGGGCGGCTTCCCTATCTGCCGGATAATTGTCCTTACCGCCCAGGTAATAGTCGTACATACGAGCGACATTTGGCTTACTGAAATCCGCCTCGGTCGGGTCCGTCCATTCCCTCTGCTGGCCAACCGCAATCGGTGCGCCGGGGTGGCACCGGAATGCCTGGTGCCGCCCCGGAAGATTCCACCTCATGGGCACCTTCGGGCTGATCCTGATGGGTCCAGAGGGTTGGCCGACAGTAATCCAGCTTCTATCGCGTAGCGGAGGCAGCTGTGAAAGTCGGCCCCCTTGCGGTGATGGTGCACCGGATCACAGCGCGTTCAGCCCATCGAGAACCTGCCTGAGCAGGTGCCTGTCGGTCACCCGCCCTCTTGTCGCCGCTCTCGTCACCCTGATCAGGCCCTCGTGGACCAGATCGGCGAGCAGCACGCGGACCACTCCCAGCGGGAGCCCGGTGGCCGAGGCCAGGTCGGCGACCGTCACCTGGTTCGTGCACAGGTCCAGGATCCGGCTGCGCTCGGGACTGGCGATCGCAAAGGCATCAGCTGGTGTGCTGCTCCTGGCCACGACGTCGATCAGGTCGAAGTACATCTCACCCCTGGGCCGTGTCCGCCCGCCCGTCACGGTGTAGGGCCTGGCGACCGGGCCGGCGTCCCAGTCCATCCAGTCGTCGTCTGACCTCATGATCGTGGTTCACCCAGCAGACGTGGTCTGCTCGGGAGGCCTCGGCTTGGCCGTGAGGTGGAAGCCCACCCGCTTGATCAGCATGGCCATTTCGTAGGCGATGAGGCCAGCGTCGGCGTCCGTGTCGGCCAACACGGCCAGGCACATTCCCTCGTCGGCCGCGCTGATGAACAGCAGCGCGCCGTCCATCTCGATGATCGTCTGACGGACCTGGCCGCCCTGGAAGCGGCGGCCGGCCCCGCGCGCCAGGCTGTGCACGGCGGCCGCGAGCGCGGCCAGGTGGTCGGCGTCCTCCTTGCTCAGCCCCGGCGAGCTGCCCAGGGTCAGCCCGTCGGGCGAAAGGACGATCGCCTGGCGGATGTGATCTGCCTTGGCGGCAAGGTCCTCGAGCAGCCAGTTCATCCCGCCCGGCTCCGGTGCCCCGGTCATCGCTCAGCCCTGCCGTAGTCCGGGCCGGGACCGGTACCCCCCGGCGGTTCCGCCGCGCCGCCAGCCGCCGCGCCGCCAGCCGCCGCGCCGCCAGCCGCCGCCCTGTCAGCCGCCCGGCCGGCGTCGGCCGAGTCGGCGTCGGCCATGTCGGCGTCGGCCCGGCCGGCATCGACCCGGCCGCTCCGCCAGCCCTGCTGAATGGAGGCGATGAGGGCACGAGCCCGCTCGGCTGATCCCGCATGGTGGGCGCTGCCGCCACCGGGGCCGCCGGCCGCCGGGTCGTCACGGAGCTGAGGAGCCAGGTTCGCCTGGCGGACACGCCGCGGCAGGCCGCGATGCATACCCGCGACGGCTGGCGGGCGGCTGTCCGAGCCGGCTGTCTCCCACGGCGCGCGCGGCACCAGCGGGGCGGCTGCCTTGTCCGGTCGCTCAGGCCGGGCCGGGAGCTGCGCCTGGGGGCCTGTCATTGCCGGTGAGACGCTGCTGGCCACGAGCCTGGCACCGAGCCGGTGACCGGTCCCTGCCGCACCGGCTGACCCGAGGTCCCCTTCGGGGTGTCCAGCGACAGCCCGCTCGCCGGCCGCGAACGGCAGGCGCCCCGCATCGGTTTCCAGCACGAGACGGTGCGGCATGAGCACGACGGCTGAGGTCCCGCCGTAGGGTGATCCGCGCAGCGTCACCTTGATCCCGTGCCGGGCCGCCAGCAGGCTGACCACGAGCAGACCGAGCTGATCGCTGTCGGCCAGGTCGAACTCGGGCGGATTGGCCAGCCGGTCATTGAGGGCGGCCATGGTCCCGGGCGGGATGCCGAGCCCGCGGTCCTCGATCTCCACCGCGAAGCCGCTGGCGACCGGGCCGGCGGCGACCCGGATGCGGGTGCTCGGCGGGGAGTAAAGCGCGGCGTTCTCGATGAGCTCGGCGAGCAGGTGGGTCACGTCGGCGACCGCGGCGCCGGGTACCAGGTCGCGGTGGCTGGTGATCAGGTCGACCCGGGCGTAATCCTCGATCTCGCCGATCGCGCCGCGCAGCACCTCGACGACGGGCACGGGCTCCCGCCAGCTGCGGCCGGGCGGCGCCCCGGACAGGATGATCAGGCCCTCGGCCTGCCGGCGCATGCGGGTGGTCAGGTGGTCCAGCCGGAAGAGCTGTGCCAGGGCGTCCGGATCCTCGGTACCGCGTTCCATCGCATCGAGCATCCGGATCTGCCGTTGCAGCAGCGACTGGTTGCGCCGGGCTAGGCTGCGGAACACGTTGCTGACCCCCTTGCGCAACTCGGCCTGGCCGACCGCCGCCTCCACTGCCGTCCGCTGCACCGCCCCGAAGGCATCCGCGATCCTGGCCACTTCCCGGGTCCTGGTCCGCAGGGCCAGCGGCGGCGCCTCGGCCGCGACATCCACGTCCTCACCCCGCCGCAGCCGGCTCACCACTGCGGGCAGGCGCTCATCCGCCAGGGCCCGGACGGCCATGAGGAATCTCGTCAGCTCGCGGGTGATGCGGTTACCGAAGCGCAGCAGCAGCAGCGCCGAGATGAGGACCGCGACGAGCCCGGCACCGCCGACGAGGCCCAGGCGCAGCAGGATGACGTTGTCGGCGTGCGCGGTTCCCCGGGTCACCCCCAGACGGCCGACGGTCTCGGCCTGGTTGAGCGCCGCCAGGACCGGCTCGACACTGGCCTGCCAGGCGAGCGGGCTGACCGGGAGGCGCGTCCCGCCACGGGCCGCGGCGATCTGGTCCTCCAGCGCCTTGAAGCCCTGGTACGCGCGGGAGGCGAAGACCTGCGGGTACGGGTCGGCGCTCTCCTGCCAGTAAAACGGCGACTGCGCGGTCTGCTCAAGGAACCGCTGGTTGTCGACGGCCTGCACGAACAGCTGGTGCTCCGCCTGGGCCATCACGCCGCCGGACGCCAGCGCGCCGCCCACCAGCGCGGCCTCCCGGCCGATGAGCTCCAGTGCCTGGGCCTCGTCGATGACCGCCTCGCCCTGCTGGTAGAGCGGGAGCGAGCCGTCGGGTGAGGTCAGCGAGCCGCGGGCGAACGGGAAGAACGCGTCGACGAGTCCGTTGTAGGCCTGGAACGCCGCCAGCGGCTGGGTGGTGCCGGCATCGACCCCCGCCCGGATCTGGCCGAGCTGACCCATCTCGCTGGACAGCGCCTCGATCCCCGGCCGGGACACCGCGGTCTCCGCCCCTGCGGCGGCCGCCGCCGCGGCGCCGGCGTTGAACGCCGAGACGGCGGCGTCGGTGCGGGCGCGCTGCGTGTCCAGGCTGGTGCGAGGCATCAGGCCATGCGCGTTCTGCCAGGTGAAGGTGTCCGCGCGCTCCTGCGCAAGCTGGAGGAGCAGCGCCTGCGCGGGGCCGCCGATGTCCTTGTTGGCGGTGTCGGAGTTTTGCTTGCCGATGGCACTTTCGATCGTGCCGGTGGCGGCGTATGCCCACAGCGCTATCAGCGAGACCAGGGGGACGAGGAACAGCACGGTGAGTGTGACCCGGATCGGCCGCTGGCGGACCGGGCGGCCGTGGGACGCGACGCCGCCATCGGCACGCCGGTGTCCGGATGCGGGCGGAGGGCCGGGAGGGCGGTGCTGACCCGGGCCACGGAAGGGCTCAGGGCCGTCGCCCGGTAGCGGTGCATCGCGGTGCGGCTGGCTCGCCGGCGCGCGCATGAATTCTGCCCGGCTCATCCGCTCCCCATTGTCGTCGGCAGGAAAGAAAGGACATATCGGTCGCGGCGAGCACGTCCCCGGACGGCACTTTGAGCCGCCCGCAATTGCGTGCGCGGCCGTGGTCATGATGAGTTCACCGCAGACGGCAATTCGTGAAGCTGTTGCGGTGAAGCAGTCGGGTCACAGGGATAGCCGCCTGATGCTTGCAGCCTGATAATCAAGCGGTTTGACGTTAGCAGTATTTGGCTGGTACGCGCAGCTATTGGCCAATGTCTGAAACATCTTCGGGACCGCACGGCCGGCTGGGTACGCGCGCCTCACGGCCTGCCGGCCTACCGGACCGGTACGGCGCCATCGGCCCGGAGAGCATAGGGCGGCGAAAATGATGGCCTGCCCGGCAGGAGAAAAAGGCCAGAGAAACGGACGCGTTCTTATGACCGTCGCGTACCGTGACTATCCGTTAACGGGACGGGGGTTTCTTTTCCGCCGCAACGCATTCAGTAATACGCTCATCACTGGCTGCGTGCAATGCATAGGGCGTATTAGCGGGCTGGCCGTCGCGTACCGGCCCAGCGTTGCGTGCCGGTCCGGGCGTGAGAGTGATCTCGCCAACGGAACACGGCAGGCACGTGATCACGCTGACCGAGAACCCGGGGAACGCGGCCTGGCGCGCGGCGGCCGAACCCGGCTTGACCAGGCGCACTCCGGTGTTACGGACGACACACGGACAGAACTTAGGTTTTACCCGGCCGGGGAATGGAGAAACGGCAGGTCAGAGCCCATTATGGTAGTAAGTATGGGCTCACTGTAAAACCGTCGGCTACGCCTTCGGTGGTTCGAATCCATCACCTGCCACTACCTGCGAAAGCAGCCCCTGATCAGCTAAAACGCAGTCAGGGGCTGTCGCCATCGTAAGCGGGCGTATGCGGCTGGCTGTGGCAAATACGCGCGGAAAACGCGTGGCCTCCCTACGTGGTCGTTTCGGTGCCATCGCCGTCCCTTCGGCCGGAGTCGCCGTACGGCAGCGGAGGGGCCTCGTTCGCCTCTTCCTGCTGTCCGGCGATGCACTTGGCGTAGGTGCGCGGCAGTACGTCTACGGAGTGCCCTGCCCATTCGGCGACTTGCGCCGGGTTTCCGCTGGCGTTTTCCAGGTGGACACGGCGGCGTGCCGCAGGTCGTAGGGGCGGCGGGCGACAAGCGATGCTGCCTCGGCTTCGGTGAATGCGGCGGCGCGGGCCTTGTGGAAAACCGCGAGATAGGCGCGGTCGGTCACGATTCCGCCGCGCGGCAGGCTGAATACGCGCCCGCTGGGGCCGGTGCCGTATTCCTTGAGGTGGTTGCGGAGCATCGTCACTAGTTCGGGATGGATGGGAATGGGGCGGGTTTCCCCCTCGGCGCGGTGCTTGAGTTCGCGTTGTTGCCGGACGCTGCCATCATCGGTCCAGTTGGAGCCGCTACGGAGCTGAGAATCGGTCAGGAGCATTTCAGCCCATCCGTGATCGGGCAGGATTATCAGGTTCGCACGCCGCAGATCGGCGGCCTCTTCCGGGCGGAGGGCGCGTAATACATGCAGCCGAAGAATGCAACCATGCGAGCGCCGCGCGGGCCGAGTTCGCCGACAGCAGCCAGGAAACGGCGGGCCTGGTTGGCGTTAACTACGCAGCGCGGGTCAACTTTTGAGGGTACGGGGGCGGGTCCAGGTGATTCCATCGAGTGGGCTGGCGGGCAAGATTCTCCTGGGACCAGCTATCCCCGCACTGCCTGCGGCACTCGGCGATCACCTTCGCCCTCGACGCCGGCGCCGCCCTGCGCGATGTGCAGGACTACGCCGGGCACAAGGACCCTCGCATCACCCGCCGGTACGATCACGCCCGGGGTAGCCTGGACCGGAACGCCGCCCACGCGGTCGCGGCCTACCTCGCCTGACCGGACACTCCCTGGCGGCCCCCGGCGACCCCGCCGCTACGTTTACGTCCTCGAGCCGATCCGTCACGGGCCTCGCGGCCGCGACCGGAGCTGGCGCGGCCGTCAGCGCTTCCCGCCCAGCAGGCTCAGCAGATCTATCCGGCCCATCAGACCTCGTAACGCGCAGGCATGAGGGCAGCGGCGCGGGTTCGATGTCATCGAGTACCGGCAGCTCAGGCGCGAACCCGCGGCGCTCGCGGCGTAGGCCTCCCCCACTTTGTCCCGCTCTCCCCGAGGCCTGGCCGGGCTCGAGGGCGACACGCGCACACCACTCGCGGGAACTCCGGGTCAGCCGGCCGACACCTTGAGTACCTCTTGGTTGCCGAAGTCGGTGATCAAGAACCCGCCGTCGGCGGTCACCGCCACCCCGGCGGGAAACGAGAGCTGGGCGTCCGTGGCCGGGCCGTCGTCCCCGCTGTTCCCGAAGGTGCCGGTCCCCGCGATCCGGGTGATGATCCCCGCCGCCGACACCTTGCGCACCTCGTTGTTACCGGTGTCGGCGATCAGGAACCCGCCGTCGGCGGTCACCGCCACCCCGAGGGGGGCGTTGAGCTTGGCGTCGGTGGCCGGGCCGTCGTCCCCGCTGTTCCCGATGGCGTCGGTCCCCGCCATCCGGGTGATCACACCCATCGCACTTCCCCCGGAGAAGATCAAGGCCTGGTCGGCCACCATCGCGTACAGCAATCCGGGCCTGGGCACCATCCATGTGCGCCGTCCCCGGATCGCCCGGATACCTCATGGCATCGGGCCTAGTCCCATGGGCCCCACACCCACACGAAGGAGAGCCGCTCCCCTGCTGATACACAGTCATACGGGCTTCCTTCTGACCCCGGTTGGCCCGGCGGCGGTAATGACGCGGGCACCGGCGAGACCGGGTGATCGAGACCGGGTGATAAAGCGGTTTATCACCCGGAACGCCGAGAGTTCAGCCGGACTGAAGGTTCCTCACGTGGAACTCACGGTGTTATCTGCGATCAGGGCCGGAATCCCGGTGGGTTCGTTCACTCAAGAGTGCGTGGCGGATAGCGGCCCCTCCGCGTCTGCCACGCCGGTGCGATGGCAGTGCGGGCGTTGGTAAGAACCCTGTCACCACGGGGCTATTTGGAAGGCCGGCCCTGGTCAGCCGCCTTGGTCGAGGATGCGGTGGGCTTGACTGGTTAGGCAGGTCTGCCTGCGGGGCCTTCGGGAAGCGGCCTCGGCTCGTCGTCGAGCCAGGCGTTGAACAGCGCCAGTCACTGGATGACGTCGCTGCGGGTCTGGCCGGTTGCGGTGGCGCACCAGTCGAGCAGGATCTGGGCGACGATGGCGTGCATCATGGTCTCGCGGCTGCGCAGCTACGGCGGGCAGTGCCTTGATGATGCCAGTTCCGAGTGGACCCGCGTGGATTCAGCCAAGAGAACTACTTACCAGGAGAGTACTTTTGGAGTATTCTCTCGGTTGTGAGTGTTCCGCTGACGCTGCTTGGCCTGCTGGAGCGGGGGCCAAGTCACGGGTACGACCTGAAACGGGACTACGACGCGTACTTCGGCCGGGGCAGGCCGCTGCGCTACAGCCAGGTGTACGCGACCTTGTCCCGGCTGGCCAGGGACGGGAAGGCGATCCCCGGGCCGGTCGAGCAGGGGGCCGGGCCGGAACGCCGCCGGTACGTGATCACCGAGGCGGGCGCCGACGAGGTGGAGCGGTGGCTGGCCGAGCCGGCCCCGCCGGAGCCGGACCTAACCAGCGAGCTGTTCGCCAAGGTGGTGCTCGCCTTGATGCTCGGCCGCCCGGCCAGCAGCTACCTCGACAAGCAGCGGGCGGCTCACCTGCAGAGGATGCGTGAGCTCACCGAACTGAAGCGGGACGGGGAGCCCCTTGACGTGCTGCTCGCCGACCACGCGCTTTACCGACTGGAGGCTGACCTGCGATGGATCGACCACACCGCGGCCCGGCTGGACCTGCTCGAACGGGCGGTGCACTGATGACCGCGAACCTCCCCGCCGCCGCGGAACCCAAGACCGGGAACATCGTCGAGGCGCGGGACCTGGTGAAGTCGTTCGGCGAAACGCCGGCGCTGCGGGGCGCGTCGCTTCGCGTCCGGCAGGGCGAGATCGTCGCGGTCATGGGGCCGAGCGGATCGGGCAAGTCCACCTTGCTGCACTGCCTGGCGGGCATCCTGGTCCCCGAGCGGGGCGAGGTCTGGTTCGGCGGGCAGCGGCTGGACACGCTGAGCGACGACCGGCGCAGCGCGCTGCGCCGGGACCGGTTCGGGTTCGTGTTCCAGTCCGGCCAGCTGGTCCCCGAGCTGACCGCGGAACAGAACGTCGCGCTACCGCTGCTGCTGTCCGGTACCCGCCGCGGCCCGGCGATGATGGCGGCCAGGAAGTGGTTCGCCGTGCTCGGCCTGGACGGGCTCGAGGGCCGCAGGTCCGGGGAGCTGTCCGGCGGGCAGGTGCAGCGCGTCGCGCTGGCCCGCGGCCTGGTCGCCGGGCCGGAGGTGCTGTTCGCCGACGAGCCGACCGGGTCGCTGGACTCGGTGTCCGGGGAACTGGTGATGGACCTGCTCACCGCTGGCGCCCGCGAGCACGGCACCACGGTCGTCCTGGTCACCCACGACGCCCGGGTCGCCGCCTACGCCGACCGCGAGGTCGTCGTCCGGGACGGCAGGGTCGGCACGCTCACCGGGGCCAAGCCGTGATCGGGCTCGGATTGCGGCTGGTGGTCAGCGGCCGCGAGGCGATCACCCGGCTGGTCGTCCTGGCCGTGGGGGTCGGCCTGGGCGTCGGCCTGCTGCTGACCGCCCTGGCCGCGACCAACGCGGTCACCACCTGGAACAGCCGCCACGCGTGGTTCTGGACCGGCAGCGCGTGGGTGCCCCCGGGCCCGGCGGCGGGCGTCGCCCCGCTGTGGTGGCACCCCAGCGGTGACATCTTCGACGGCCAGACGATCAGCCGATTCGACCTGGCCGCCACCGGCGCCTCGTCACCGGTGCCGCCGGGCATCCCCAGGGACCCGGGACCCGGCCGGTACTACGCCTCCCCTGCGCTCGCCGCGCTGCTGCGCGCCGCCCCGGCGGACCAGCTGGCCGGCCGCTACCCCGGCCACCTGGCCGGGGTGATCGGCGACGCCGGGCTGCCGTCGCCGGACTCGCTGGTCATCATCGTCGGACGCACCCCGGCGCAGCTGGCGCACACCCCGGACAGCGTGCAGGTGACGTCGATCTCCACAACGGAGCTGGGCTGGCCGGCCCCCCGGACGGAGGCTAACCCCAAGGGCCTGACCTACGCGCCGGCCGACCCGGGAGGCGGGCATAACGCCATCGACCTCATCCTGTCCGTCGTGGCGCTGGCCATCCTGGCGCCGGTGCTGATCTTCATCGCCACCGCGACCCGGCTGTCGGCCGCCCGCCGCGAGGAACGGTTCGCGGCGATGCGCCTGGCCGGCGCGACCCGCAGGCAGGTCTCCCTGCTCGCCGCCACCGAATCGACCGTGGCCGCGATCCTGGGGGTGGCCGCCGGGTTCGGGATCTTCTTCCTGCTGCGCGTCCCGGTCGCGGGCATCCCGTTCATCGGCCAGCCGTTCTTCCCCAGCGAACTGTCGCTCAGCCTGCCAGACATCCTCGCGGTCGCGATCGGCGTGCCCGTCTTCGCTGCCGTGGCGGCCCGGCTGGCGCTGCGCCGGGTGCACATCTCCCCGCTCGGCGTCGCCCGGCGGGCGACCCCGAAGCCGCCGCGGGCCTGGCGGGTGGCGCCGCTGCTGGCCGGCCTGGCCGAGCTCGGCTTCTGGACCGTCCACGGCCACCCGGCCTCCATCCCCGGGCAGATCCAGGCGTTCTTCTCCAGCTTCCTCCTTATCATCGTCGGCCTGTTCATCGCGGGCCCGTGGCTCACCATGGCCGCGGCCAGGGCCATGGCCCGGTGGACCAGCCGCCCCGCCACGCTGATCGCCGCCTGCCGCCTCGCCGACGACCCCAGGGCCGCCTTCCGCGCCGTCAGCGGGCTCGTGCTCGCCCTGTTCATCACCACCGTGGCCGTGGTGGCCATCACCACGCAGAACGCCAAGAACCTCACCCGGTGGGGCAGCACCGCGGAAACGAACGTGCTGACCGACCAGGTATCGGCATCGAACCAGGTGGCCGGCAACAGTGGCCCCGGAATCACTGCGGGCACGGCGCGCCCGGGGCCGGCCGCGCCTGCCGCGCCGCTGACGGCACAGCTGAGCGGGATCCCCGGCGTGCAGGGGGTGCTCGTGGTCCGCGCGGACCCTCGGCTGACCATCGGTGCGACATTTCACAACCTCGGCGCCAATCAGGGCAGCACCGGTCCGTTCCCGGCCGGCGTGGTCTCGTGCGCGCAGCTCGCGGCCGTCCCCGCCCTGGGCCGCTGCCCGGCCGGGGCGACAGCGGCGGCGTTCCCTTCAGACGGGTTCAACGGCCCCCTGTTCGGTATAGACGCCACCACGATCACCTGGCCAGCCGCGAACGTCGCGGCCGCGCGGCTGAACACCCTCGGCGTGGACGCCATCAACGTGGCGACGAAAGGCAGCACGCCGGCGGTCGAGCAGGCAAGAACGGTGCTCGAAAACGCACACGCCTACCCCGGCGTCAGCACGCCGTCCACCCTCGGCGACCTGATCGCGCAGGACAACTCCGCCAACAGCGACTACCAGCAGCTCGCGAACACGGTGATCCTGGTCAGCCTGCTGATCGCCGGCTGCACGCTCGCCGCGGGCATCGCTGGCGGGCTCGCCGACCGCAAGCGGCCATTCAGCCTGCTGCGGCTCACTGGCGCCCGGCTCGCCACGCTGCGCCGCGTCGTCGCACTGGAAGGCGCCATGCCGCTGCTCTCCGTCGCCGCCGTCGCAGTCGGCACCGGGTTCGCCGGCGCCGCGATGTTCGCCACCGAGGCGCAACAGCACCCGATGGTCGCACCCGGCGCCGCCTACTACCTCCTCATCGCGGGCGGGATCATCGTGTCGCTCGGCATCATCGCGGCCACCTTCCCGCTGCTGGCCCGCATCACCGGACCCGAAGTCGCCAGAAACGAATGAACCTGCTCTCCCGGGGCGCAAGCAGCCCTCCGAACGGGTTCCTGCTTGGCGCCACGGCGTTCCGCGCGAGGATCCGGCTGCTGCCTTCGCGGGGTGCTCACCTTCCGGAACGGCCATCGTCCACACCGGTTCTCGTGCTCGGCGTCGGCCTTCATGCCTATTGGGGGTGGCGTGACAGAGCCTGTTCGGCTGGGCTGCTGAGAAGGTTGCGGGCGGCGTTGGCGTAGGCCATCGCGTTGGTGTGGTCGATGTTGAAGACCAGGGACAGATGGAGAGGGTCGGCGCCGGTGGCCAGGGCTTCGTGCAGGATGCGGTCGCGCCGGATGTGTTCGAGGGAGATGCCACGCGGCTGGTGCTTGTCGAGGTAGTCGGGGGAGACCGGTCTGGTGCCCAGGGCGCTGATGCGCGAGACCAGGACGTGCCGGTTGGCGGTGTTCGGCCAGCTGGCGCGCCGGTATTCGAGCCAGGCCAGCAGGGTGTCGCGGGTGAGGTCGCCGAGGCGCTGCCGGTGACCGGCGAGGGTGATGCGCCGGCTGGGCAGGTCGATGTCGTCCAGGGTGAGTTCCCGGATGGCCTTGGGCCGGGCGGCGTGCACGGCTGCTAGCGCGATGGCCAGGCGCTGGGCGGGAGTCACGGCCGCCTGCCCGGCGGCCCGGATCTCCTCAGCAGTCATCGGCAGCACGGTGCGCCCGGCGCCCCCGGCCGCCGCTGAGGTGAGCGGTGGGGTCGGCGAACGTCACGCCGCGTCGTTTGGTGAACCGGAACAGCGAGCGCAGCGCCATGACGGCGTTGTAGCGCCGGTGACCGCGCAGCGGCTCCAGTATCGTGTCGACGTCACCGGAGGTGATCTCCCGCAGGTGGCCGCGTGTTGCTGCCCAGCACTCGATGAAGGGCCGCACGATGCCGAAGTGGACCCGCAGGGTGGCAGGCGACCGGGGGCGGGTGCGGGCGTCACCGTCGAGCAGCACCACCAGCCAGGCACGGACGTCGCGGCCGAACCCGGCGGGCATTTCGCCGGTGCGGCGGTCGATCCAGGTCCGGATAGCCGCGGTGGTGTCGTCGTGCAGCAGCTCCATCTCAGCGAGGACCTCAGCGATCCTGGTGGCTGAGCTGTGGCTGCGTGGCCGCACCCGCTGGCGGACCTGCGACAGCGGGACCGGGTCGCCGCCGGTGTGGCCGTCGAGGACGGCTTTCAGGCCGTAGAACACGCCAGTGGTCGTCGCGGCAGACCAGCCGCGAGCCTCGGCCAGGACGATCGCGGAGCGGGTCGCGGCCAGCAGCAGCGGGGTATCGCAGCGCTGCATCAGCATCTCCGCGGTAACGTGCTCTGCTGGGCGGGTCAAGTCAGGGCGCACCACCCGGAAGCCGCCATCCTTATGGGGGTCGCCGGTCACCGGGGTGGCAGGGAGCGGCCGGTCCGGGACCTGGGCGTGACAGCGTGAGCTTGCACGACAGCGCCGGGGCTTTCGCTGGTTGCGGGCTCCGGCACGGCCACCGGCTCGGGCAGCAAGAGCTCCCCGACGTCGCAGCCGAGTACCGCGCAGATGACGTCCAGCTCATCCAGCTTGACCGTGTTCGGCTGGCCGGACCACAGGCCCGACATCTTCCCCGCACTGATCACCATGCCGCGTTCGGCGAGCAGCCGCTGCAGTTCGCTGGCCTTCCAGATACCGCGGCTGGCGGCCGCCAGCCGCAGGTTCCACTTCATCTCGCCAGTCCCTTCCATCGGTCAGCGGCGCACTGCTGGCCGGCGACCCAGGCGTC
>Ga0302181_10002498_pt1 | contig 12968 bp, 12 predicted proteins | sample I_Palsa_E3_3_FD_198786 | JGI IMG/M metagenome (GOLD analysis project Ga0302181, IMG submission 198786) | Peat permafrost microbial communities from Stordalen Mire near Abisko, Sweden - I_Palsa_E3_3 | ecosystem: Environmental > Terrestrial > Soil > Palsa > Peat permafrost | place: Sweden... | reverse complement strand
CACGAAGGGGGGCACTTGCACCCCGCCGGCACACTCGATAACGGTACCGGTGAAGCGCCCACAAAGCTCTCTAGCGTCGTCGGATATCGCGACGCTGGCGGGCGGGACACCTTCGGCGACCACGTAGGGCGGGACCGGGATGTTGAACGGGAGACGCAAAGCGGCGGCCAGGTCCCGAGCCACCCCTATCATCGAAAAACAGTCCGACCGGTTGGGGCTTATCTCGAGGTCGAAAACGACGTCAGGGCCTAACCCGAGGGCTTCCGCGGCCTGCTGGCCTGGCGAGCTCAAGGTCGGAGGCAATATGTAAATAGCAGGCCTCGGCCCCTCGGGCCCGAGGCCGAGCTCCGGCGCCGAGCAGAGCATCCCGTTGGACCATTCTCCGCGCAGCTTGCGCCGGCCGATCAGGAGGCCGCTCGGCATGACAGTCCCGATCGTTGCCAGCGGGACGAGGTCGCCCGGCTTCATATTGAACGCCCCACAGCAAATTTGGAGCGCCTCGCCGTCGCCTAGGTCGACATCGACCAACTGGATCCGGTCCGCATCTGGATGGGGGCGCGTCGCCAGTACCCGGGCGACGACGATGCCTGGAAGTGGGGCTCCTACAACCTCGGTCCCTTCCACCACCAAGCCAAGGAACGAAAGGGTGCGTGCGATCTCCGCCGCAGTGCCCTCGACGGGCGTGAAGTCACGTAGCCAGGAAAGCGGTGCGCGCATTTAAACCTCAGAATTGGCTGATGAAACGAAGATCGTTGTCCAGCAGGTCGCGCATATCTGCAAGGCCCGTGCGGGCCATGGCAAGCCTGTCGATCCCGAAGCCCCAGGCAAAACCCGTGTAGCGCTCTGGGTCCACCCCGACGGCTTGGAAAACAGCGGGGTCGACCATGCCACACCCGCCGAGCTCCACCCAGCCCGAACCAGAGCAAGTACGGCAATTGTCGTCGAGGCCGTCGCAGACCCAACATGTCACGTCGAACTCGGCCGACGGTTCGGTGAAGGGGAAGAAGCTGGGCCGGAGCCGGGCGTGGCGGCCAGGGCCGAAAAAGGCGTTCGTAAAGGCGTCGAGCGCGCCCGCAAGGTGGCTCATGGAGATCCCCTCGTCGACGACCAGCGCCTCCAGCTGATGGAAAACCGGCAAGTGAGTCGCATCAGGGGTGTCCCGGCGAAAGCATCGCCCGGGGGCAACGGCGTAAATAGGCGGCTGGCGAGACTCCATAAGGCGTACTTGCACCGGAGAGGTGTGGGTCCGCAAAAGGACGCTTTGAGGCGGCCCGGCTTTTAGGTAAAAGGTGTCGAACATGCCCCTGGCCGGGTGGTGCGGCGGCATGTTGAGAGCTTCGAAATTGTGCCAATCGTCTTCGACCTCGGGGCCTTCCGCCACCTCGAAGCCCATCGAGACGAATATGTCCTCGAGTTCTTCGCGCACCTGGGTCACGAGGTGGAGATGCCCTCGCGGCACCGGCGGGGCGAGCCCGTCCGCGAGCGGGCCACCGCCTGCGGAAAAAAGCGCTGCGACCTCGCTCAGGTCCATCCTCTCCGAAGCGGCCCGCTCCTGCGCTATAGCGGCTTCGAGATCGGCCCGCCGCTCGGAGTAGATCCGGTCGAGGTCCTCGCGGGCATCCTGGAGGGCTCTGCCCAACTGCCGCCTTTCATCGGGGGTGCGGTCCCGCAGCGTCGCGGTTATGGCCGCCAGTTCGCTCCTTTTCCCAAAGGCCTCCGCCTCGACCGAGCGCAGGGCCTCCAGTGAGGGAGCTTCCATGATGAGGGCGCGACCCCTCTCCAAAGCAGATCGGACTTCGTTCATGTCCCGGCTAGCTTGCCAGTTCTCGCGTCTTCGTGGAGCGGAATTGTGAAGCTCACCGTCGTCCCCGTGCCGACCACGGATGCGGCCACTAGCTCGCCTCCATGTGCTTCCACGATCTCCTTGCTGATCCACAGACCAAGGCCGAGGCCGCTGGATTTGCCCTGGCCTCCCCTGTAAAACTTTTCCGTGACGTGGGCGAGGTCTTCCGCCGCTATCCCTTCGCCTTTGTCGTTCACCGCTATTTCGACTTCGCCAGCGCCGGGGGTGGGATTGTGCGATGCCGTTATGCGGATGCCTACAGGAGAGCCGTACTTGCAAGCATTTTCCACTATGTTTGCGAAGACTTGTTCAAGCTTGAAGGGGTCAACGATCATCGTCGGGAGCTGCTCGCCGATGTCGAGCGTTGCTTCCAATTCCGGGTAAGAGAGCTTGAGGTTGTTGACCACTCGTGCAGCCACGGCAGCAACGTCGGTCGCCCTCCGGTGCAGTGCGAGCTGGCCTGACTCCAGGCGGCTGACGTCGAGCAGTTCGTCGATCATCCGGCCCACCCGCTCGGCGTCGTGGAGCACTCCTTGCAACATCCGGACCTTGTCGTCGTCGGTGAAATCCGCCCAGTGCCCGAGCATCATCTCGGTCAGGCCTCTGATCGAAGCCAGTGGTTGGCGCAACTCGTGGCTCACAGTCGCAATTAGCTCGCCCAGCGAGGCACTCCCGTTCGATGACATGGCCTTCATTCTGCCGGGCCCAGGCCTGGGCGAAGTGCAACGAGCGCGCCCGGGCCCGCCGGGGCCCCATAGCGGCGCTGGCGGGCGACCTCGAAGCATAAAACTGCGGCTGCCATGCCCACGTTGAGGGACTCAGCACCGCGCGCCATCGGGATGCCTACAAGGCCGTCCAAGTGCGTGCGTAGCCCTCCGAGGGGCAAGCCGGCTGCCTCGTTGCCAAAAACGAAAGCGACCCTTCCCGTCAGGTCCTCCGCTGCGTAATCGACGCCTCCTTCGGAGACGGTCCCCAGCCTTCTCAGCCCCCACTCCCCTATCTCGGCGAGGACCTCGGCGGCGGGCCCGGCAGAGACGATCGGCACGTAGAACACCGCTCCCGCCGAAGAGCGCACGGCTTTGGGGGCCCAGAGGTCCACGGTGCCCTCGCAGCACACCACGGCGTCCGCCCCGGCTGCCCAGGCGGACCGCGCCACCGTCCCGGCGTTACCCGGGTCCCGTACGTCCACGCATACGACAACCAACTGCGGGCTCGCTGCCTTGAGCCCCGCGAGTTCGAACACCGGCGTCTCGACAACGGCAATGACGGGTTGAGGTGTTACGGTGCCGGCCACGCGGGCGAGCACTCCGGGCTCAAGCTCGAACACCTGCGCCCCGGTCCGGGGACAGCGCTCGAGCAGCCCGCTGAGCCGGTCGTGGCTCCCTTGCGCCCATTCCCCGTCCACGTAGACGGCCTCGATAGTGGCCCCGGCGGCGAGAGCCTCCTCCAGCAGGTTGACGCCCTCGATCACAAAGCGCCCCTCGTCCTCACGCGCACTACGGCGCCCCATGAGGCGCCGCAGACGTTGAACTCGCTGGTGACGGTAGGAAAGACCGCTCACTGCGCCTCAGTACCCGCCCGGAAGGCAAGGCGGAGGCGGACCACCTACGCCTCTGCGGCGACCTTTTCCGCCGCGCCAGAAGGTGCTTCAGGCGCCGCCAAACCGAGCGCGTCGCGGGCGACCCGGACCAGCGTGGCGAAAGCAGCCTCATCACGCACTGCCAGGTCAGCGAGCATTTTGCGGTCCATTTCCACTCCGGCAGCATTCAGACCTGCGATGAACCGGCTGTAGCTAAAGCCGTTGGCCCTGCAACCTGCGTTGATCCTCTGTACCCAGAGGCGCCGGAACTCGCCCTTCCGGGCGCGCCTGTCGCGGAACGCGTACTGCAGGGAATGCATCACCTGCTCGTGGGCCGCGCGATAGCTGCGGCTCTTGTTGCCGTAATAACCCTGCGCGAGCTCCAGGACCGCGCGGTGGTGCTTCCTGGCGTGTACAGCGCGCTTTACACGGGCCATCGATTTCTCCTTTCAGCCGCCGGAGCGACTAGATGCCGAGAAGGCGCTTGACCGCCCGGACGTCAGCGGGGGCAACATCAGCGGGGCGGCCGAGCCGCCGGACGCGGCTCGAGGACTTCTTTTCGAGCAGGTGAGAACGGTTGGCCTGGCGACGCCGCAGCCTGCCAGTCCCGGTCACCTTGAAGCGCTTGGCCGCGCCCCTATCTGTTTTTTGCTTCGGCATCCGTTACCTCTCTGGTCCCACACGGCGGTCCCGCTCAACAGCGCGTGAACACTGCCCCAATAGGCTACCGGCCAAAATGGGCCCGAAGGGACAAGGTAGCAGAACGAGTGACCGCTTAGCTGGTTGTACCGGCCCCGCCATCAGCCGGGCCGGCAGCGACGACCGTCGCGGCCGGACGCGCCCTGGTCGAATGGCCGTCACTGCGCCGGGCCCCGATGGCGGGACCGGCCGGCGGGACGCGCTCCTCGACGACCTCTGAGCTGCTCACCGCCACCGCTGCGGGGGCCGCTGCCGCAACGGGGACAGCGGCAGGAGCCGGTGCCACGAGAGCAGGCGCACTTGCGGCGACCGGGGCCGGGGCGTCTTCGGGGGCAGCCGTTGGGGCGGGGACAGCCGTTGGGGCGGGGACAGCCGGAGCTGCGGGAGCAGGCGAGCCGGAGACGGCGGGAGCCGGCGTGGTCGCCTCTGCAGCAAGGGGTGCCGCGGAGGCCTGGTCGTTCGAGGGCTCCGGTCCAGTCGCGGGTCGGCCCGGAGCAGGCTTGCGAGCCGCCTTCGCCCTCCGGTCGGGCGCCAGCACCATGACCATGTTGCGCCCGTCCAGCTTGGGCGCCGCCTCCACTTTCGAAACAGCAGAGACCTGTTCGGCAAGGTCTTCCAGGATCTTCATCCCGAGCTCAGGATGGCTGACTTCCCGCCCGCGGAACATGATCGTGACCTTGACCTTGTGGCCTTCCTCCAGGAAGCGCCCCACCTGGCGCGTCTTTGTGGAGAAGTCGCCGGTGCCGATCTTGGGGCGGTACTTCATCTCCTTGATGCTTGTATTGGTCGCCTTTTTCCTTGACTCTTTCGCCCGTTGAGCCGTTTCGTACTTGAAACGGTTGTAATCCATGATCCGGCAAACGGGTGGGTTGGCATCCGGTGCGACCTCGACAAGGTCAAGGTCCAGTTGCCGCGCCACAGCCAGGGCTTCGGGGAGGGCTTTCACCCCGAGTTGTTGGCCTTCGGCGTCGATCAGGCGGACTTCCCGTGCGCGGATCCGCTCGTTTACCCGGTAATCGGTCGTATCAGTTGCAGTGGCTATGCGCTGTTCTCCTTGCTATGGCCTCGAGTTGGCTCCCCCAGCCAACCTCATCCGAGGCGGTGAAAAATTGGGAAATTGTCACGCTGCGATCGTGTGCCCAAGACCCGGGCCCTGGAGACTGCCAGGTACCCAAGGCGCGAACTGAAGGATGTTCACAGCCCGGCCCACGGGCTCCGCAGCGTTGGACGTAGTTGCCCGGTCACTTTCGACAGGTTGAGCACAAAAACCTAGTGACCGCAGCGCGGGCGGGGCATGACCACACTTGTGGGTGGCTGGAAGTGTTGGCAGCAGCGCTCAGCTCGGGACAGTGGGCCGTCATCGCCCAACCGGCTGACTGCGATCTCATAGTCGGCACACTACTTACCGTCTGTGACCATTATGCGCTACTGGGCTCCTTATGCCGCTTGCCTGCCTACAGGATCCTAGAGTAGCGCAGTGAGCACGATTTGGACACCTAGCGGGGAACATCGCATCCCCAAAGAACCTGGCGACGGCCAGCCCGAGCCGGCCCGCCGGCCGGCTGCGGGGCGCCAAACCACGGCGCCAAGCGATGGGCGGGGACCGGGTGAGCGAGACCAAGCACCTGCGCAGTCCCTGGTCAGCGATGGAGTGCCCGACGACGACTGGGAGCCGACGCCCGAGGAAGCGCGCCAGGCCAAAGAGGAGCTCGACGCCATGCGCCAGCAGCTCGTACAGGCCCCGGTGGAGCTCGTCGTCGCCAACCACGCCATGGGCCTTTGGGAGCTAGCCGCGCTCCATCTGTCCCACAAGCCCCCCCAACTGCCTCAGGCACAGCTGGCGATCGACGCGCTGAGCGCCCTCCTGGACGGGCTCCAGGGCCGCTTGGGCGGCGATGAGCAGTCTCTCCGGGACGGCCTCGCGGAGATCCGCATGGCGTTCGTCCAGATACACAACGCCGAACGCGCCCGCGAAGCCGGCCAAGGCGCCTAAGGCCTCCCGGCAGGCCGAAGGTCAGACCAGGTCGTGGTGCTGCGCGTAGCGCACAGCCGCAGCGCGGTCGGGGGAACCGGTCTTGGCGAAGATCCGGTTGATGTGGCTCTTGACCGTATGAGCGCTCAGGTACAGCTCGGAGGCGATGTCCGGGTTAGCCATCCCCCGGGCCATCATCGAAAGGATCTCGGCTTCCCTTCTGGTCAGCCCGTCGGGAAGATCTTCGAGGAACTCGCGCGGCGCGTCTTGGCGGTGGGTACCCCGGGTCGCGGCAGCCACGAGGGCATCGCGGACCGCAGGATCGAGGACGGAAAGTCCGGTCGCGGCGCCGCGAAGTGCCTGGGCGATGTCGGCTCGGTCGGCGTCCTTGGTGAGGTAGCTGCGGGCGCCGGCCTGCAAGGCGGCTAAAACCGACGAGTCGTCGGCATAGGTCGTGAGCACCACCACCGCCACTGCGGGGTGCTCTGCGGTCAGCCTTCGGGTGGTCTCGGTCCCGTCCAGGAAGGGCATATGCAGGTCGAGGAGGATCGCGTCGGGGTGCTTGTCGGCGACAAGCTCGAGTGCCTCTTCGCCGTTGGCCGCCGCGCCAACAACCTCGATATCGGGGAGGAGGCCGAGCAGAAGGACGAGCCCCTCGCGGACACTGGCCTGGTCGTCGGCCACGACGACCCGCAACGCTGCAGGTGGGTCGGTCCGGCCGGTCACCGGGGGACCGAGGCCACGACGACCCAATTGTCCCCGTCCGGCCCAGCCGAGAGGGTCCCATCGAGGAGGAGAAGGCGTTCCCGCATGCCAGCTAGCCCGTAGCCGCCGTTGGCGGTCTCGAAGGACGTGCTGTTGCTCCCCTTGTGGTCAGTACCGTTGCGGGTGCCAGCCCCGTTGCGGTTCGCAGCACCGTTGCCCAACCTGCTCACCACTGTGAGAGCGGTCGCCCCGTCGTTGTAGTCGAGCTTGATCTCGACAGGTTGGTGTGGGGCGTACTTAGCAATGTTGACCAGGGCTTCCTGTGCCGTCCGGATGAGGGCCAGCCCGGCGTCGGGTGGCAATGCCCGAGGGGTACCCGTCACCTCGAAGTTGACTTGGGCCCGGTGGCGACCCTGGTGGGCGGCACTCAGGTCGGCCACTCCCTGGTCGAGCGGCGGCGTGTCGACGCGGAGCGCGTGCACCGCCCGGCGTGTCTCCACGAGCCCCTCGGTGACCATGCGCCGCGCCTGGGTGAGGAGCTCGACGGCCCGTTCGATGTCGGCCTGGTCGGTAAGCAGGGCCTGAGCAGCCTGGATCTGGACCCCGAGGGCGCCCAGGGAGTGAGCAAGGAGGTCGTGGATCTCGCGTGCGATGCGGTTGCGTTCGTCGAGGGTGGCCGCCCGGTTCTCCTCCAGGTGGAGCTGCTCTGCCTTGGCCAGCAGCGCGGCCGACTGTTCGGCCTGGACGCGAAAGCCCCGCAGTACGCGGCCGAAGACCAGGCCAAGGAGGAGGATGAGCGGGTAGCCACCCACATCCCAGGCTGCCGAGCCGAAGGCCAATGCGACCGATCCGACCACCGCCATCGAGGCCCCGGTTATCGAGCCGGCTAGCGCCAGGCTGCAGTTGGCTCCCAGCCAGGTCGTCGACATCGCGCTCAAAAGGCTGAACGGTCCACCGCTCGGGGTGAGCGAAGCCAACCCCGATGTCAGAGCGGTCGCCCCCGTCGCCAACGTCAGCAGGTCGGAAGCCCTGGCCCGCAGACGCGGGGAGCGCTCGCTCGCCGTCATTAGGGCCATTGTCAGGGCAGCGACTGCGAAGGCTATGGCCTCTGAGACGAGGTTGCGCGTCCTGCCATATGGGATGGTGCAAGCCGCCAGGCCAACCACGGCCAAGGCGATAGCCCGGGGCACCAAGCCCCATTTCCGGAACATATTCTCATTATCCCGCTCTCGCATAGCCCATGAGCTGGTCCTCGGGTGGATCCCCGGTATGAATTCCCCGCCCGGGCCTCATACCAGGCTCATACCGGCGTAGGGCAGGAACCCAACCGGAAGGTTGACGACAACCCGGGTAGGAAAGTTGACACTGGGTGCATGTCCTTGGCTCGGTTTGACGGGGCCCCCTAAAAGTGATATCACTTTGATAGTTGCGGGCCGCGCACAGGACCAGCACGGACCAGCCCAAACCAGTAGTGAAAGAGAAGGCGAGATGACGAACATGACGCTCACACCGGGTACAGCGACAGAGGGCCGGGAGGTCCCGCCCGCCGCGCAGGCGATCGACCTGCGCAAGACCTACGGTTCTGGACAGACCGCTGTGCAAGCCCTCGCCGGGGTCAGTGTGACCTTCGGGCACGGCCAGTTCACAGCTGTCATGGGACCCTCGGGCTCAGGAAAATCGACGCTCATGCACTGCATGGCCGGCCTGGACCAGCCAACGTCGGGCCAGGCGTTCATAGGTGGCCTCGAGGTCGGGCGCCTCGACGACGCCGCCCTCACCGAGCTGCGGCGCGACCACGTCGGCTTTGTCTTCCAGTCCTTCAACCTGGTCCCCATGCTCACCGCCGCCGAGAACATCACGCTGCCCGCCGACCTGGCGGGCAGGAAGGTGGACCGGCAGTGGTTCGACTACCTGGTCGCGCAGCTGGGGATCGGCGAGAGGCTCTCGCACCGCCCGAACGAGCTCTCTGGCGGGCAGCAACAACGGGTTGCCTGCGCAAGAGCGCTGATCAACAAACCGGACCTCGTGTTTGCCGATGAGCCGACGGGCAACCTCGACTCCAACGCCTCGGCCGAGATGTTGAGTTTCCTTCGCAAATCCGTCAACGAGCTGGGCCAGTCCATCGTCATGGTCACCCACGACCCGACGAGCGCTTCGTATGCCGACCGGGTCCTGTTCCTCGCAGACGGGAAATTGGTGGGCGAGCTGGACCACCCGACGGCGGGCTCGGTCCTCGAGCGGATGAGCGGGCTGGGAGCCTGACATGAGGAACGTGACCATCAAGGGCCTGCTCGCCCACAAGCTCCGGCTTGCGCTCACCTCGCTCGCCATCGTTCTCGGGGTGACCTTCATCTCGGGGAGCTTCGTGCTCACCGACACGCTGCACAGCCTTTTCGACGGCTTGGTCGGCAACGTCTACCACAAGATCGACTTCGAGGTCCGAGGCGTGGCCCAGTTCCCGACGAGCGATGCTGCCAGCGCTGTGCGCAACCCCCTCCCCGAGGCGCTGCTCGGCACGGTGCGCCGCGTCCCGGGCGTCGAAGGGGCTTTCGGGGAGGTTTCAGGGTATGCCCAGTTCGTCTCCCACCAAGGCACCCCGATCACGAACGGGGGGTCACCAACCCTCGGCCTCGATTTCGACACGGACCAACAGATCTCCGAGCTCCGCCTTATCCAAGGGAAACCCCCGACCGGCCCCGATGACGTTGTAATGGACGCTGGGACTGCCAACAAGTACCACTTCGCAGTCGGCCAGAAAGTACAAGTCCTTTCGGCGGTGGCCGCCCCGCGCACCTTCACGATCAGCGGTATCGCCAGGTTCGGCAACGTCAACAACTTGGCGGGCGTGACCTTCGCCGCTTGGGCCCTTCCCACCGCACAAAGCGAACTTGGCGACGTGGGCCAACTCGACGACATCAACGTTGTGACGATGCCTGGAGCTGACAAGGCCGAGGTGCAGGCCGCCATCGCCCGGGTGCTGCCAAAGGGTACCGAGGTAGTGACCGGGCAGACCGTGGTCAACGAACAGGAAAGTTCGATCAACCAGGCGCTCTCGTTCTTCTCGACTGCGCTGCTCGTGTTCGCGTTCATCTCGCTGTTCGTCGGCGCGTTCACGATCTTCAACACTTTCTCCATCACCGTCGGGCAAAGGACGCGCGAGCTGGCACTGCTGCGGGTAGTGGGCGCCAGCCGGCGCCAAGTGTTCCGCTCGGTCCTTGGAGAAGCGGCAATTGTGGGGACGGTTTCCTCTGTAGTCGGCGTAGGGCTAGGTGTGCTCGCCGCGCTCGGGCTGGAGGCGCTGCTGCGGGGCTTCGGGATCACTTTGCCTACCGGGCCGCTCGTTTTCGAACCCCGTACCGCCGTGGTCGGCCTAGCTGTAGGCATCGGGGTCACGGTCATCTCGGCAGTGAGCCCGGCGCGCCGGGCGGTCCGAGTCGCACCGGTGGCAGCCATCACGGAACGCCAGGGCGGGGACGAAGTGCCGGCGCGGCGCCGCGCCATTAGAGGCGGAGCTGTGTTCGGCGGCGGCGCAGTCCTGCTAGCCGTAGGGCTCTCGGTGCCTGTCGCTGCCCTTGTCGGCCTCGGCGCGCTCGGGATCTTCGTCGGCACTTCCATGGTCGCCCCTGCGTTGGCCCGCCCGCTTGCGAGCGCGATCGGGCGACCGGTCGCCCGCCTCACGGGTATGCCGGGCCGGCTCGGGCGGGAGAACTCAATGCGCAGCCCACGACGCACAGCGCAAACGGCGTCGGCCCTCATGGTCGGGATCGCCCTGGTATCGGCGATGTCGGTGTTCGGGGCGTCGATCTCGGCCTCGGCAACATCAAGCGTTGACAACGCGATCAAAGCTGACCTGATCGTCAGCAGCACGAGCAGCGGTCCGGGTTCGTTCAGTAGGTCTCTAGCCGACAAGCTTGTCACCCTGCCGGGCGTGAAGGCATCGTTGATCGCCTACGGCGGCCAGTTCGAGGTCGGCCAATCGATCGAGGCTCTCAAGGGAGTGTCGACGGCGGGCCTGTCCCAAACAGTCAACTTGCGCCTGATATCGGGCAGCACCGGCTCCCTGAACCATGGCGACCTCCTCATCGACTCCAGCACGGCCAAGTCCGACCACGTCTCGGTTGGCGACAATCTGCCTGTGAAGTTCGCCCTCACGGGGGCTTCAACCATGCGGGTCGGCGGGATCTATAAAGCGAACGCGCTCATCGGGAGCTACCTCATAGGACAGGCCTTCTACCTGACGCACTACAGCCAGCCGCTCCCCGGAGCGGTCCTGTTGCAGACCAGCGGCGGAAATGCAGCCCAGAAGGTCGAAAATGAGGTGCAGCGCGTCCTGGCGCCCTATCAAACCGTCCAGGTGCAAACGAGGTCCCAGTTCGAAAAGTCCCAAGTTTCCGGGATCAACCAACTACTCGGGCTCGTCTACGCTCTGCTCGCTCTTGCGGTGTTCATAGCCCTGATAGGGATCGTCAACACGCTGATGCTGTCGGTTTTCGAACGCACCCGTGAGATAGGTCTGCTGCGTGCAGTCGGCATGAAACGGCGCCAGATCCGCTCCATGGTGCGCTCGGAGTCAGTCATCATCTCGGTGTTCGGCGCCGTCATAGGCATAGTGGTCGGTACCGGCCTGGGCCTCGCCCTGGTTTCGTCGCTCAAGCTCAGCAACTCGTCCGTACCCGTTCCAAGGCTCGTGGTGTTCCTTGTCCTGTCGGCTCTGCTCGGCCTTGTTGCAGCCACCTGGCCGGCACGGCGGGCGGCCAAGCTGGACGTGCTAGCCGCGATTGCGGCGCAATAATGGCCGAAATAACTCCGGCCCGTTGCAAACCGAGGCCGTCAGGCGCCGGCTGCGAGCAAGGGGACCAACATTTCTTCGGGAGTCAGCCCGCCGTGGCGCGAAACGAGCTTCGCTTCTCCCAGGTCCGTCGGGTCCAGGTAAGCGTTGTCCCCGCGAGGCACAAGGAGCACATCTCCCAGGCGCCCCAACGCTTCTTCGCTAGGCACACCACCGAGGGCCCCCGAGCTGATCACCTCATCGCGGGTCGCCACCCACGCCTCATCGCCGTACCGGGCCACGGCGCGGTCCACAAGGATGTCGGCTCGCCCAGGCCAGCTGTGAAGCCAGCGGAAGCGGGATTCGCCGCTCATCCCGGAGCTTTCCCCCGCGACCTGCGGCGCGACGACTGCGGCTCGGCCGCCGATGTCCACTTGGCCGTGGTCGGCGGTGATCCCAAGAGCGGCGCCTTCGGGGAGCACCGACAAGATCTGGGAAACCAGCCTGTCGGCGAAGCCCAGCTCGGCACCGTAGAGCTCTCCCAGCCCCGTCGCGTGCGCGATTTTGTCGACCCCTTCGTAATAGGCGTAGACAAACGGTTCGCCTGCCCTCAGCAACCCACGAACGAGCAACGGGATGCTGGAGGGCAGGTGCCAGCTGACCTCGCGCACCCCCTTTTGGTGTGCCTGGCTGAAACCTGTACCGGAAAAGTCCGCCCTGCTGACTACGGGCACCTCGGAGCCCCCGAAGGCCGGCCGCGGCTGGACAACCGACGGCGGCAGGAACTTCCTTGCATCACCTGAGCTTGTGCTCCAACGCAAGACGTTGAGCACTTCCTTGCCACTGGGCCCGTCCACGAGGAACTTGTAACCGAGGATCCCGTGCTCGGCAGGTGTCATACCGAGGGCGAGGGATGTCAGCGCTGTTGCCGTCGTCGTCGGGGCTACCGAAGTGATCGGCCCGCCTTCCAGACCGGCCATGACCGGCGCGAGGTGCGCCCGGGGCTGTAGCTGCAACCAACCCAGGCCGTCCACGACAAGCAGGACAACCTGGCTTGCCTCGCGCAGTGGGGCGGGCAGCCAGTCGGGCCGTTCCTTGGGAGCGGCGAGCAGAGCGGGGACAAGCGAGCTCAGGCAGGCCCCGCCGTAGGCGGGCATCATGAGCGGCTTTGGCAGCGCCTCGGCACCGAAAGGGCCGCCTGGTGCCCCACCCACCTGCAGGAGTGCTGGCGCTCCATACGAAAGTTCTCCCGCAGCCGGCTCAATATTCATTGTTTCGACGCTAATTGACCAAGGGAACAAAAAGGTGGAACGGCGGTCCGGCGATAGCGGCGGAGCCAAACTTGAGCCCCAACGCGGCACAGGCCTATCGGAGCATTACCATGGGGTTAGGAGGTCGCCAG
>Ga0302181_10002497_pt1 | contig 12971 bp, 7 predicted proteins | sample I_Palsa_E3_3_FD_198786 | JGI IMG/M metagenome (GOLD analysis project Ga0302181, IMG submission 198786) | Peat permafrost microbial communities from Stordalen Mire near Abisko, Sweden - I_Palsa_E3_3 | ecosystem: Environmental > Terrestrial > Soil > Palsa > Peat permafrost | place: Sweden: Abisko... | reverse complement strand
GACGCTGGCGAGCTGGTCCGGTGGGTCGCCGGCAGCGCAACCGTCGTCGCCGATCCACAGACCGACCCGCCGGTGCACTCGCGCGATCCCGATGACGACTATCTGATCGCGCTCGCATCAGCGCATCGCGCGGCTCTGGTTTCCGGTGACAAGCACCTTCTCGCGCTCGAGGCGGAGATACCGGTGTTCTCTCCGCGCGCCTTTCTGGACCTGCTCGCTGGCGCCTGAGCCAGGGTGAGGCTGCTCATGGCAGCTCGCGACCGGGCGAACCTCCGGCGGTATGAGGCACTCGGCTTCCGCCACGTGGACGAGTCGTGCTCACCGACGCCGTTGCTCATCGTGGCCCATAACGACCGGGGCGTCGCTCGGGGATCGCTACGCCGCGACAGCGACGCCTGCTGGGACGTAGTGCTCGATCGTCAGGTCGTCACGCTCCAGGGCGAAACGGACACCCTCCTCAGCGAGCTGGTGGGCCGCGGGATGATGGCTAGTTTCGCAGCGAGCCAGCGGCCCGTTGAGGCAGGCTGGGCCGCACTAGGTTCGCGCGTGCCGTCTTCGGGTAAGCATTGGCGGACCCTTTGGCCTGCGTGACCGTCGCAAGGCGCGCACGCAGGAACTCGCTGATCTCCTCAGCCGGCCTGGGGTGGCACAGTAAGTAGCCCTGCGCCCGCTTGCAGCCCAGCTGGCGTAATTGGCGTAGTTGTGTGTCGGTCTCGACCCCCTCGGCCACGACGGTCAGGTCGAGTGCGCGGCACATCTCGACGATTGCTTTCATGATCGCCGCGTCCTGCGGGTTGTCACCAAGGCCGTCGATGAACGAGCGGTCCACCTTCACGCCCCCGAGGGGGAAGCGCCTGAGGTAGCTCAGGGACGAGTAGCCCGTGCCGAAGTCGTCGAGCATCAGCCGGAGTCCATGGGCATCGAGCTCGTTCAGAACGGTCGCCGAGGAGCCGGCCTCGCCGATGAGGACGCTCTCGGTGACCTCCAGTCCGAGGGTTCCTGCCAATAGTCCGTGGCGTCTCGCGACCTCGGCGACTTCCGCGGGGAAGAGCTGGTTTGCGAGTTGATGTGCGGAGACGTTGACGAACATCTCCAGCGGGGCCGCGAATTGGTGCTGCCACGTCGCGCCCTGCTTGCAGGCCTGCTCGAGTACGTACCTTCCGAGCTCGACGATCAGACCGGTCTCCTCGGCGATTGGGATGAACTCCAGCGGAGGAATAAGGCCGTGATCGGGGTGCTGCCAGCGGACGAGTGCCTCGGTTGCGACCGGCTGGCCGGTGGCAGTGTCGATGATCGGTTGGTAGTAGACGTGCAGTTGTTCGCGCTGTAGCGCGTGGCGCAGCTCGGTCTCGGTGTGAAGCCGCGAGAGGACCTGGGCGCGCACGCTCGCATCGAAGAGCTCATAACGACCCGGGCCAAGTTTCCTGGCGCGATGCATTGCTGCGTCGGCGTCGCGCAGCAGTGACGCCGCCGTGTCCTCGGCGTGCTCGGCGACGGCCATGCCGATGCTCGCGGTCAGGAAGTGCTCGCCGCCCGCCGAGAACAACGGCCGGGCGAGGGCGCCACCGATGCGCTGGGCCAGCTCGGTGACGTGGCTCAGCTCGTCGGGACCTTCTGAGACGATGACGAACTCGTCCCCGCCGAGGCGCGCGAGCGTATCGTTTTGGCGCAGGGTTTCCTTGAGGCGCGAGGCGAGAGCAACAAGCACCTGATCGCCGGCGGCGTGGCCGAGGGAGTCGTTGATGATCTTGAGGCGATCGAGATCCAGTACCAGCACCGCGACGCCGGTCCCGTCGCGTCGGCGCCTGGCGAGGGCACGGTCGATGTGGTCGAGTGCCAATGTACGGTTCGAGAGCCCGGTGAGGGGGTCATGCAGCGCGGCGTGTCGGGCGGCCTCCTCCTTACGTTGGCGCTCGACGGCGGCGGAGAGCACGTTGGCGACCGAGAGGAGGAAGTTCACGTCGTCCGTGCTGAAGCGCCGAGGTCGCGCGGAGAACGCGCTGAGCACGCCGAAGGGCCGCTCGTGGCCCTCGATGGGTGCATTCACGGCGCTGACGAAGCCTTTCTCCAGCAAGAGCGTCGGATCAAACCGCGTCTCGGAGTGCAGGTCCTCCACGACAACCGGTCGATGGGTCTTGAGTGCGTAGCCGGAATGGGTGCCTGTCCCCGCGGGCAGGCCTCTGTTCGGGCCCTCAAAGCCCACTTTGGCGAGGGTGTCCAGGACCTCCTCGTCCTCGCGCAGCTTGAGCACGCCCGATGCGTCCACGTCGAGCGTGCCCGCCACGGTGGCCACGACCTCATCTATCAGCGCGGCGAGGTCCGGTTCGCGCAGTGCGACCTGGCCGAGATGCGCGACGGCTTCGTGCTGGCGTGCGTGCCGGGCGAGCCGTTCCTCGACCTCCTTCATCGCCTCAGGGCCCTCGCTCGTGATCTCCTCAATTTGACCGCCTCCATCGCGTGTGCTGCGCACGGGCGCATGCCGACCGGGGTTGCGAAGCCCATCATCCGACGGTCCCATTGCGAGCACGGGCAGGCCCTTCGCCTGCTCCTTGGAGCGATACATGGCGGCGTCAGCGCGGCTGATGAGCTCCTCGGCGTCCATCGCCCCGTCCTCTGTGCAGGCAACCCCTACGCTCGCACGCAGCTCGACGGTGCCGCTCGAGAGCCGGGCGCTCGTACGCAGGGAACCGCAAACCCGCTGCGCGACGCTCATGGCAACCTCGGGCCCTGGGATGCCGCGAAGGAGCAGCAGGAACTCGTCGCCTCCGAGGCGCCCGATCGCGTCGTCGTCGCGGTTGGCGACCCGCAAGCGCTCGGCGACGATGGTCAGCGACTCGTCCCCGGCGGCGTGGCCCAGGGTGTCGTTGACCGACTTGAAGTTATCGAGATCGACGTAGAGGACCCCGGTGCATGTCGAGTCCTCGCGCTCAAGCTCGCTCCGCAGCGCGGCCAGGATCGAAGAGCGGTTGTGGCAGCCCGTAAGGGCGTCGAATGTGGCGCGCTTCTCGAGCTCCCGGCGAGCGCGGGCTGAATCGGTGATGTCGAGAGTCGTCGTGATCGTCCCGCTGACCGCACCGTCTGCCCGTAGCAGGGCCCGGATGCTCATGAGCACGCGCCGCGGCTCCGCCGTGGGCAGCGTCACGTCGACCTCGACGTCCCGGTCATCGCCGTGTTCGAGCACGTGTGCGAGGGCAGTCTCGAACGTGGCCATACCCTCCGTGGTGAGGGTGTGGAGGACCGCTCCCATTGGGCGCTGTGCGACGCCCGTCTCCCGAGAGCCGGACATATCCGCAAACTCAGCCTCCGCACTGGCCTGTTGGGGCGAGCCGTGCAGGATCTCGAGCAGCCGGGCATTGTTGTAGACGACGTTCCGGTCGGTGTCGAGCTGCAACAGGCCATCCGGCATTGCGTCGGTCACGCGACGTAGCAGCTCCCCTTGTTGCTGGAGGGCCTCCTGCGCGGCCATCTCTGCGGAGACATCGACCAGCTCGACGAGGACGTGTTTGCGGTCGGGCTCGTTGAGAAAGTTGTGGATGGTGCTGTCCAGCCAGATCCAGCTTCCGTCGGCGCGCTTGCGGCGCAGGCGCATCTGCTGGATCCGGCGTGTGGAGAGCATCGTGATCCATCCCTCCACGCTGCGTGCGCGGTCGTCGGGGTGGACCTGGTCGAGCACCGGCTTGCCGATCACGTCCTCGGGTTTGTAGCCGAGCATCTGTGTGTAGGCCTCATCGACGTCCAAGACGACCCCGGTCTCATCCTCGGTCAGGGTGCAGAAGCGTGGAGCGGCAGGCGCGAGCTCATCGGTACTGCCGTTCCGTGTCTCCGCGGGCGCCTCGTCGCTGGGTAGCAGGGCGCATAGCAGCGCGCCGTGGGCCTCACGAACGTCGAGGAAGTGCAGCGTCATCCACTGCGACGGCTTGCTGAGTAGACGCACTTTCCCCTCGGCGACCGACTCCTTCTTTGCGAGATGCCATGCCTCGATCACCGTCATGCGGTCCTCGGCGAGGACGACATCGATCACCGCCCGTCCCTCTATCGCGGCCTGGCCCCATAGCCCAATGGACTTGGGCACCGGCACGATTAGGCCATCGTTCGCGAGCCCGCACACGAGCGCGTCGGGGTGCTCGCGCAGGAGCGCCTCGGCCGCCAGCTCGACGCTGTGACTGTAATGGTCTACGGGAGTGGACATGGGGAGCATGTGGGGGTGGAATGATCTCGCCCGCCCGGGGCACCGGCGCATGGCGATGGCGCCGTGGTGACGAGGATCGGGTGTGGCTGGCACGTGTCCACGAGATCCACCCTGTTGGCTCGTCAGAACGAGGCCGCTAGTCAATGACTACGCACAGTCCTGGACAGGTGTGGTGGCAAATGCAACGAGCCGTCACGCGAGCTCACGGCTCGCCTGAGTGGATGTCGTTGGCGGGGTGAAGGTCGTTCCGGTCTGCTCGGCGAGGACCCGCAGGTAGCGAAGTTGCTTCGGAGTAGGACTTCTGCGCGTACGTGTGGACGAGCTCATTGCTGTCTCCTGTCGGTCGGGGTGGAGCACGCCGCGGGCCTGACCGGGCCGGCGAGGCATGTCCAGCCTGTCCCGTCAGGGACCGCCGAAGGCGACGCGAAGCGCAGGGCTCGACACGCCGCCAGCCGGCCTCGTGGCCTAACGGGGTGGGCTCAAGCCGCGACCGGGTTCGAAGAAGAGAGCGCTGGCGCAGGCAGGCGTGGGCCAGTTAGATGGGAGCGTGTGCCTGCGGGATACTGCCGGGGGGATGTCGCAAGAGACCGTGGAACTCATGCGCCAGGTGTATGACACCTATAACCGCGAGGGAGTCAGCGGAATCCTTGAGTACCTCGATGCTGAGGTCGAGTGGCGAAACCCGGCGGACTCGCCAATCGCGGGAGTCTTCATCGGTCACGAGGGCGTCGTCGAGTTTGAGCGCCTGACCAACGAAGTATGGGAGGAGACGCACTTCGAGCCGGTGGAGATCAAGGAGCTTCCCGACGGACGACTTCTCGCGATCGTCCGTTTCCGGTTTCGCGCGCGGGCCAGCGGAATGGAGGCGGAGGTCCCGTTCGCGCACTTGATCACGATCCGCGACGGCAAGGCCACGGCGCTCAGCATGTACACGAGCGAAGCCGCAGCCCTCCAAGCGGCCGGGCAGGGCGGGTAGGCGCGCGGGTTTCGCGAAGCGCTTCGCAACGCTCCTAGCGGACGTCTAGAGCTCGCCGGCCAGCGTGAACACGACCCAGACGAGTCCTCCCACGCCCAGCAGTCGACGGAACCAGTTGACCCCGTGCGTCGTCTCCTCCCCCGCCCAAATCGCGAGGCCAATGATGAAGACCGAGCGGCCGACGTCGTGGACCGTGCCAACCCTGGCGGTGGCGACGTCACCCGACGAACGCCAGAAGCAGCGGCGGGTTCGGGAACTGGACGACCGGGAGGATTCTCGCCCCACCAACCCCGCCAAGACCCATCCCTCCGCGGACCCCGTACCGGCCCGAACATGTTGCGCCCCATGATCGTGGCGCCTACGTTCGCCAAGCGCTGCTTGACCACCGCAGAGCTGGCATTCACGTCGCCGCCCTCCTCGCCATGCATCTCCCGAAACGCCTTGAGCGGGAAGAACCACTCGTGCAGATCCATCCCACCGCTACCGAGCGGGCTCCCCTCGTTCTGGTCTGGACCCGCGACCTAGCCATCCAACGACATCGTGATGCTAAGTCTCAGCTTGCTCATCGTCGCCCCATTGTCACACCTGCTCTCAGCGCTGCCAAAGGCATCATGGGGCACGTCTCACGGGATTCTCCCGCTCGGTGCGGGCGGCACCCACGCAGGCGATCTCCAGCCACATCGGCACAGGACGAACGTGTCGATGGGCGCGGCGGGTTTCGAACCTGCGACCTCTCGCGTGTGAAGCGGGACCCGAAAGGTCGAAGAAAGCGCAAGAAACGGCTCTCGAAAGCCAACTCCGTTGACGGTCGCGTCAACGAGATAGCGCCGGAGTATGCGGGGTTTGCAGCGGATTTAGCCCACCAAGCGCCCCCGGTGGGCCAAAATCCAACAACGCGCTCGCATCTGCGCGAAAACGGAGCGCTGAGTCCGCTGTCTTGGCTACCCGCTGATCGCCGCGAGCGCGGCGCGGCACTCCGCGACTTCCCTCGTGGTCCCTCCCGCGCCGAGGCGCCTGGCGGTGTCCTCGGCGTGCTCGAGCATGGGCTGTGCGCGTTCAAGGTCTTCGGGCCGGCCACGGGCGATGAGCGCTCGAGCCCAGCCGGCGTGGGTGCGGGCAAGGAACAGCGGCGCACCGAGCCGCGCCTCGATCTGCGCGGCGGCGGCGAAGTGGCTCTCTGCCTGCTCGTATCGCTCCAGCGTTGTGGCGAGGGTGCCGAGGGCCCAGGGGATCGAGCAGACGACGGTACCGGTGCGCGCGAGCTGGCCGGAGAAAGGTGCCAAGAGCTCGTAGAGCTCGCCCGCACGATCGCCGACCCGCAGACGAGAGCAGGCGTCGGCCCAGAGAAACATGCCTATGGACCAGATATCGTCCGATGGAACGCTCTGAAAATCCTCGGCGAGCGTCAGCTCGAGTGCCTGATCCTCTTGCCCACTCTCGATCAGGGCAACCGCTGCGGCCGCGCGCCACGCCGAGAGGCTGTCCCGTTCGCCGGCGAGCCGCACCGACTGCTCGACGAGTTCCCCACCGAGGCCCTGGGAATAGCGAATCTGGAACAGTTGCGCGCCGAAGATCCTCATGGCGTCCGGCTGGCCCGATGCCGTGCCGACCTCGTACGCGTCGATTGCAAACTGCTGAGACGCCTGAAAGTCGCCCTCAACAAGGGCCCAGCCGGACTCATGCAGCAATCGCACGCAGTCGAGGACGGGCTGCGGCACAGAAGCAGCCACGGTTCGCATCCCTTCAAGGCCCGACTCAACCTGCGCGCGGTCCCCGGCTTCCAGGCCGACGATCAAGCTTCTGGCAGGCGCCCAGAAGCTCAACCACGGGTCATCCAGGCGCCGTGCGAGCTCGCCCAGCTCGTCGCTCAGCCGGAGGCGCTCCTGCAGCGTGTCGGGCGTCATGATTGCCCAAATGGCGTTGGAGAGCGCATGGGCCAGCGCAGCAGGATCGCCGGCGGCTCGGGCGATCTCGATCGCTTCGGCGGCCAGCGCCCGGCACCGCGCCGGCTCGCCGCCGTAGTGGAGCTCGCAGGCCAGCAGCGCGAGCACCTGCGCCCGCCGCGGAGCGCCATCCGGTAGCGCTCCCGCGGCCGCCTCAAGCGCCTGCACCCGCTCAGAGTCCACTCCACCGAAGTTGCTCATCCATCCCCGGCTGTTGGCCAGAACCGCGCGGCATAGCCGTTCTGCGTCGTCGAGCTCCCGGGCGAGCCCGGCGGCGCCGAGCAGCGTCTCGCGATGCTCAGGGTTCCCGACCTGGCGCTGGGCCTCGCCGAGGCCGATCAAGAGCTCGCAGCGCTCTGAGCCATCACCGCCGGGCGCCTGGTCGTAGAGCTCGAGTGCCTGGCGATACCAGCGCGCGGCCTCATCGGGGGCGAGTTGCTCAAGGGCGCGCTCGGCCGCCCGTCGGGCATAGTGGATCGCCTTGGCGGTGTCGGTGCTGACGACCGCGGCGGCCCAGTGGCCGGCGAGCTCGCCGAGGCGCTCGCCGGGCTCATCCCCGCACTGCTCCTCAAGCGCCTGCGCGACCTGCTTGTGAAGCCGTGCGCGGCGAAGGGCGCCGAGATCCTCATAAAGGGTGTGCTCGACGAGTGCGTGGGTGAACGTGAAGCGCCCTGCGCGATCTCTGTTCTCTTGAAGCAGCGACGCTGAGACCCCCTCGTCGAGCAGGTCGAGCAGCCGTCTCTCGGGGAGTTCGACCACCGCAAGCAGCAGGTCGAGGTCGAAGTCCCGGCCGATGACCGCGGCTGCGCTCAGAGCCGTGCGGGCGTCTGAGCCCAGACGCTCGACGCGCTGACCTATGACCTCGCGCACGCTCTGAGGCAGTCCCAGGTCAGCGAGGTCCCCGGTCAGGCGCCAGCGCCCGTCGTCCTGCACGAGCGCTCTGGACTCTGTGAGGTGGCGCAGCACCTCGCCGGCAAAGAACGGGTTGCCCGCAGTCTCGCGCGTGATCTCCCCTGCGAGCGCCCGCCCGCCCTCGTCGAGCTCATGGCCCGCCGCCGCCTCCATCAGGGCGACTACATCCTGTGAGTCAAGGCCGGTGAGCTTGATCCGCTCCACGCCCTGCTCGCGGTGAAGGGCAGCCAGGAGCGCCGTCAGCGGATGATTGTGGGGGAGCTCAGAGTCACGGTAGGTGCCCACCACCATCACCGCCATCGAGGAGTCCGTCGTGACGACGTGGCGCAGCAGCGCCAGCGTCGGCGTGTCGGCCCAGTGCAGGTCATCGAGGATCAATAGCAGCGGCTCCTGCTCACCTGCCCCCTCGAGCAGGCCCGCGGCGGCGGCGTAGAGCAGGTAGCGCTCTGTCTCGGGGTCGCTCTCGCGCGGGGCTGGCAGATTGGGAACGCAATCACGAAGGGCGGGAACCAGTCGGCCGAGGTCGCCGCCGTAGCGCTTCGCATGGGCGTCCAAGATCTTCCGCGGCGCCTCTTTCACGAGGTGTCCGAGTGCCTGCACCCACGGCTGGTAGGGGACGCCGAGATCCTCGTCACAGCGCCCGTAGAGAACCGTCGAACCCTCCCGATGCACCTCCAACGCCAGGTGCGTGGACAGCCGCGTCTTGCCCACACCCGCCTCCCCGCCGATCAGCGCGAGGCGCGGCGACCCCTCACGCACTTGCCCCCACAGCCCTGTGAGCCGCTCTCGCTCCCGGAACCGACCCACATACGCGGTCGCCGGCAGCTCGCGTAGCCGCTCGGGCAGGGCGACCCCGGCTATGAAGGCTGGCTCCCACTGCAGCTCGTAGGCCTGAACCGACTCAGAGATGCCCTTGAGCTCGAGTCCGCCGAGGGCACGGAAGCTGTGACCCTCGCGTGGGCCGCCGAGCCGATGCACGAGGTCGTTGACGATGATCTGTCCTCCCGTCGCATAAGCGCATAGCCGTGCCGACTCGACCACCGGCTCACCGAAATAGTCACCGTCCTCGACGCTGGCCTCGCCGAAGCTCACTCCGATCCTCACGCCGAGTTGCTCCTCCGCGCGGCGGTTGCTTACCTCGATGGCCTGTTGCATCTCAACCGCACACGTCAGTGATTCCGAGGCGCTCGAGAACACCACCATCAGCCCATCGCCGAGGTTCTTGACCTCCCGGCCGGCGGTGCGCTCAAGCGCTCCTCTCAGCAGCCCGAAGTGCTCGGCGCGCAGCTCCTCCGCAGCCGCCGGACCGAGTCGGTCGGCCGTCGCTGTCGACCCCACCAAGTCGGTCATAAGGACCGAGACCGTGTCGATAGAAGCCGAGCTCACGTGCCCATCATCCGACTTTCAAGGGGCTGCTGCAACGACGTCACGACGTGCTTCTCGAGATTCACGGTCGCCCATGTTCGCCCGTGGCCGTCAAGCAAGAAAAGAGTTCACCCTTCCAGCGGGAGCAGGCGTCTCGATAATCGATCCCGACGCTAGTCCTAGATTGCCAGCCGGCTTAGCACCTCAGGGTGAGCGGCGAGCGCATCGCGCGCCGCCCGGCGTCCGAGCTCCACCGCTCGAGGAAGCGCCTTCCAGTCCATCAGCCCGATGCCGTCGACCTCAGGGGCGATGACCAGGTCGGCGTGCTTACGGGCCGCAGCGACCGTGTCTACGCTGCCCACCGTCAGGGTTCGAATGATGGTCTCGCCGAGATTGGGGATGCGCGCATCACCCCCTGTGAGCACTCGTCGAACGGCACGCCCAAGCGCGGGCCGCCCGGCCCGGCTCATACCTCCCATCCGCCCGGTGACGTCGACCGCGATCACTGGTCCCTCGCCTTTGCTTGCCATCGTCTCAACGGGAAGATTGTCGAGCACTCCGCCGTCGACGAGCAGCTTGCCGTCCTTGGTGGCGACAGGTGGAAATACGCCCGGAATCGCGAGGCTGGCGTAGACCGCGTCGACGAGCCGGCCGAGGCGATGCACGACAGCCTTACGCCCGATGAGGTCGCAGCTCACACAGAAGAAGCGCAGAGGTAGTTCCTCGATGCGCCGGTCTCCGAGCTCGGCATGGAGCAGCCGCCGAGTCTTGATTCCGCGAACAAGCGAATAGGCAGGCAGAACGTAGTCATTGCTGGGATTCCTCTCCATGAAGTTGCGCTCGAAAGAGGCCAGCATCTCGTCCGGGGTCAGACCCGCTGCGACCAGCGCGGCCGCGATCGAGCCAAGGCTCACGCCGCCCACGCGATCGAAGCGCAAGCCAGCTGCGTGCAGCTCCTGCAGCACACCCAGGTGCGCAAGCGCGCGCGCTCCGCCGCCTGACAGCACGACTCCAATCGAATGGCCGGTCAGACGCCGTGCCATCGCCTCGATGGCGCCCCGGCCCTCGGCACGACGGGCAACGACCTGTACCTCGCGCGGCTGCAGCGCTTCGATTAGACCGCCAGCAACCGACGGTCCGAAGATCAGCAGCTCACATCCGCGCAAAGCGGTAGTACGCAGTTGCGAGGCCTCAGGGGCGGCATCGCTGCTCACGGCAACGACGAGGTCGGCCTCGCGGAGACACAGCTCGGTCCACTCCGCGGGGGGCGCGTCGTGGCACTGCAGCACCACGCGATCGACGTCGCGCTCGGCTTGGTTGATGCCTGCAAGCTCACCAGCGCTCAGCCTGGCGACCGACCCGTGCACGCCGAGGGCATCGGCGAGCCATTCGGCCACCTCCGCACTTGGCGCCCCAGCATCGAGGGCAACGACCGCAATTGCCTGTGGCAACATCGGCGCGATAACCGGCATGCGCGTCGCCGCCAGCTGTGCCCCCAACGCACGCGTGAGTCCGAGCGCGAAACTCGGGGCTTCCTGGATCAGTGCCTCAAACCCGTCACGCCCGAGCTCAAGCAGCTCGGCGTCGCAGCGTGCGCGAACCGACGCCGTGCGGGTGCCCTCGAGCAGCAACGCCAGCTCCCCCATGATTTCTCCGCGACGCAGGACTCGTCTCAGCGACTCCGGTGGCCCCTCGTCTATGACTTCGAAGCGGCCGCTGCAAACGATGAACAGGCTGTCGGCTGTCTCACCGGCGCGCATGATCCACTCGCCGGCCTGCACCCGGACCTCGCGGACCTGGCCCGCGAGTCGCTGTAACAACTCGTCGGAGAGGCCCGCGAAGATCGGTACGTTGCGGATAAAGCCAACGCGTTGCATAGCGCCCTCGCTGAGATCGTCCTGACTACTCTGCGAACCGATATCGGACATGTTCAGCTGTCTACTCGCAAGTCGCGCGCTCGGCGCGAAACGGCAACAGCTCGGCAGCCCAGCGGTCGCGCCGCTGAAACTGCCGCTGGATCAGGACTGCATACGAGACCGCCGTCGCGACGCTCGCAAAAGGCGACCATCGGCCCCGTCCCTGTGTTCTTCACCTCGCGACCATCCTCCTCGCGAACGGCCTCTGATCACCCGCGCCACCCATTCTCCCATCATCCGACTTTCAGCCTGCTGTCGCAACGACGTCACCGAAACCCAGGCGGTGAGGAACTGCTTTCCATCGAAGCGAGCGTCTCGAAGCCCCGCGCGCGGATCGTGACGGCTCCGAGAAATGACGCCACGGAGAAAGGTGTCAATGGGCGCGGCGGGTTTCGAACCTGCGACCTCTCGCGTGTGAAGCGGGACCCGAAAGGTCGAAGAAAGCGCAAGAAACGGCTCTCGAAAGCCAAACTCATCGAGGGCCGCGCCACCGGGATAGTTCCGGAGTATGCGGGGTTTGTCGCGGATTTGGCCCACCAAACGCCCGCGGTGGGCAAAAATCGAGGGCCGCTTAGTGGAGCCCGACGCGAGGGGTTCTAGCCCATCCGTTGGCCGCTGCGTTGGGCCGGAAAGCAGACGCTGGGTCGCCGCTGGTTCGAACTGTCGAAGCCGCTGTCGAACGACAGCGGCTTCGTGTTAGGCTCGCGCGCATGTTCAGGGGATGGCGGTGCATCTTGATCGCTTTCGCGTTATTGATGATCGGCGTCGGCGCAGCGTCCGCACTAACGACGGTCACGGTCAAGCGCTGCGGCTATGCGGCCAAAGGTTTCTATGGCAAGGACGCGATCTATCCGTGGCACATGTCATGCGCGCAGGCCCGGACAGCTCTTGCTGGCGCCATCAACCCAAACGCCAAGCACATCGAACTGACCGCGGACGGGGCCGCTACCGGTGACGCCGGGCCGGTACTCATCGACGGCCGCTGGTGGGTGTGCGGCGGTCGTATGGGGTTCTACTTCTGCGGCTATCCCTACCGCCCGGCCTACGTCTCAGGGACCGGCGGCGGAACCACTTGGAAGGGTCCCTTCACAGAAGAGTCCGACTACAACGCGTGCTCGGCCGGGGGCACCTGCGGTCCCCGAGATGTTGTCTATCTGCCGCACTGAGCGGCATTGCGCTGGCGACAGGTCGCCGAACGCAGGACAGTCCACGAACCTGATCGGTGGAAATCCCGGTGGCTGGGCGACCCCCGGGGTCGTCCTGAGCGGGAAAGCCCGGGCCGGAGCGTCGGCGCGGACGTACCTGCTGGCGCACGAGTGGGCGATCCTCCTTTGCGCGGAAAGCAGCCACGCTCCACGTAGCCAGCGAGACGCCCCAGTCGGACGACACGCGATCGTCAGCGACGTCCATGTCAACACTCTCGCTCTTGCGCTGGAGCAGGCATAAACGTCTTAGCGTCCGGTCGCTGACTCAGCACGGAACTTGCCAAACCTGGCCATTTGCAGGGCTTATGGGCGCGGCGGGTTTCGAACCTGCCACCGCTCGCGTGTGAAGCGAGTGCCGAACGGTTCACGAAAGGGCAAGAAGCCCCTCTAGAAAAGCCAACTCCACTGATATTCACCTCGACGCGGTAGCGCCGGACTGTAGGGGTTTGTGGCGGATTTTGGGCC
>Ga0302181_10002492_pt1 | contig 12992 bp, 9 predicted proteins | sample I_Palsa_E3_3_FD_198786 | JGI IMG/M metagenome (GOLD analysis project Ga0302181, IMG submission 198786) | Peat permafrost microbial communities from Stordalen Mire near Abisko, Sweden - I_Palsa_E3_3 | ecosystem: Environmental > Terrestrial > Soil > Palsa > Peat permafrost | place: Sweden: Abisko... | reverse complement strand
CAGTGCCGATCTCGCAGCAGCAGGCGGCGCTCGGCGTGCACCAGCTCCACCGAGTTCCGGTAGCGCGGCCCGATCACGACCAGCTGCCGCGAACAGAACGCGTTGGCGCCGCGGTCGCAGGTCCGCACGTCGACCGTCACCTGTGTCCCATGCGGCAGCGGGAGCCCCGACAGCGCCGGCGTCCGGTCGCCCGAGCCTCCGCAGCCGGCGATCGCCGCGCCGGCAAGGGCGACCACCACCAGCACTCGAGGTCCCTTCATCGAGCGTGCAAGCGTAGTCGCGGGGCAGATAAAGTCGTGGCGATGGCAACAATTACAGAGCACCTCACCGATCCGGAGCTGCTTGCCAGCGAGTGGGACCTCGCGCCGCTGGTCGACGGCGACGAGCAGAACGGGGTGCAGCGCGAGCTGACCGAGGCCCGCGAATGGGCCGAGCGGTTTGCGCAACGCCACGCCGGCGCAGTCGCCGAACTGGATGCTGACGGGCTGCGCGAGGCGATGCACGAGCTCGCGCAGATCAGCGAGCTGATCGGCAAGGCTGGAAACTACGCGGCGCTGCGGTTCGCGACCGACACGGCCGACCCGGCTCGCGGCGCGCTGCTCCAGCGGGTCCAGGAGGCGGGCACCGAGATCGAGACACGGCTTCTGTTCTTCGAGCTCGAGTGGGCGGCGCTCGACGATGAGCGCGCCGAGGAGCTCCTGTCAGGCGACGGGCTGGAGTTCTGCGGGCATTACCTGCGCAGCGCGCGGCGCTACCGGCCGCACCTGCTGACCGAGCCCGAGGAGAAGGTGCTGACCGAGAAGAGCCTTTCGAGCTCATCCGCCTGGTCGCGGCTGTTCGGCGAGCTGGCCTCGGCGCTGCGCGTCACGGTCGATGGCGAGGAGGCCTCGCTCGAGCTCGCTCTGAGCCGGCTGCTGGCGGCCGACCGCGACCAGCGTCGGACCGCAGCGGAGGCAGTCAGCGAGGCGCTCGAGCCCGGCCTGCGCACGCGCGTGTTCATCTACAACACCCTGATCTACGACAAGTCGGTCGACGACCGGTTGCGGTCCTTTCCGCACTGGCTCGCGAGCCGCAACCTCTCAAACGAGGCCTCGGACGAGTCCGTGATGGCGCTGATCGAGGCCGTCCGCGCTCGCAACGAGCTGCCCCGCCGCTGGTACCGGCTGAAGGCGCGGCTGCTAGGGATCGAGCGGCTGGCCGACTACGATCGCTCGGCCCCCGTGTCCGGGCACGACACCGCGTTCTCGTACGGCGAGGCCCGTGAGTTGGTGCTCGACACGTATTCGGCCTTCTCGCCGGAGGCGGGTCGGGTAGTGCGGCGGTTCTTCGACGAGCACTGGATCGACGCGCCGGTTCGCCCGAACAAGCGCGGCGGCGCGTTCTGCGCCTACACGGTCCCGAGCGTCCACCCGTACGTGATGCTGAACTTCACCGCGCGGCGGCGCGATGTGCTGACGCTGGCCCACGAGCTCGGCCACGGCCTGCACGCCGCGCTGGCCCAGCCGCGCGGGGTGTTCCATCAGGCGACGCCGCTGACGCTGGCCGAGACTGCCTCGGTGTTCGGCGAAACGCTCGTGTTCGAGCGCCTGCTCGAGGCGACCTCCAGCGACGCGGACCGGCTCTCACTGCTCGCCGAGCGGATCGACGGCGCGATCGCGACCGTCTTCCGCCAGATCGCGATGAACCGGTTCGAGCATCTGGCTCACACTCGCCGCCGCGACCAGGGAGAGCTGTCCGCCGATCAGTTCAACGAGGCCTGGATCGAGAGCCAGGCCGAGCTGTTCGGCGATTCGGTGCAGATCACCGACGGCTACCGGCTGTGGTGGTCCTACATCCCGCACTTCATCAACACGCCCGGGTACGTCTACGCCTACGCCTACGGCCAGCTGCTGGCGCTGTCGGCGTACGGCCGCTACCGCGAGCAGGGCGAGGCGTTCGTGCCGCGCTATCTGGAGCTGCTCGCCGCCGGCGGCTCGCGGAGCCCCGAGGCGCTGGCCGCGATCGTCGGCATCGACCTGTCCGACCCTGGCTTCTGGGATGCGGGGCTGGCGCTCGTCGAGGAGCAGCTGGTCGCTGCCGAACGACTCGCCGAACGGGTCCTGGGCGATCCGTAGGCCGTGCGCGCGGCCGCGCGCGTAGCTATCGCGGACCGCTCGATCGTGCTCGCCGCGTGCGCGTGCGCTCCTCTTGGCGCTCGACCACGTTGACGATCAGCTTCAGCACCTGCTCGATTCCGGTCGCCTTGGCCTCGCCATGCTCAAACGCAAGCCGCCAGTCCGACAGCTGGCCCTTCGTGGCGAGCTCGTTGAAGCGCGCGCGCTGGACCTCGAGCGTCACCTTCGCCTCATGGGCGGCCGACCTGGAGACCTTCGGGCCTGGCAGCTCGACCCGGTAGAGCTGCACGTCGCCGCGTCCCCGCAGCTCGAGCGCGAGCACGAGCTTGAGCTGCTGTAGCGCCGGCACCTCCTCGAGAAACCGCCGCACGGCGGTCTCGATCAGAGTCTTGGTGTCCGACGGCGAGGACAAGCTCTCGCAGTGTAAGGGCGGCGCCTTGTTGCAGATAGGCTGTGCCGGCGCTCGAAAACCCAGGGAGAGGTGATGCCGCGAGCATTGCTGCTGCGCAGAACGTTGACGGTGTTGGTGCTCGTGACCGCGAGCGCCGGCGTCCTCGCCCCGCAGAGCGCGATCGCCGCGCCCTCCTGGCAGGGCCCCGGCTTCCAGGAGACGCCAATCGCCACGCCCGCCGGCGAGCCTGGCGCCGGGGTCCTCAGCGAAAGCTACGTCAGCATCTACGCGCCCCTGCCGGCGAGCGACGGGCCACACCCGGCGGCTTGCGACCGGATCGGTTACCTGCGCTGGCGCGCCGCTTCGGGTCCCGAGGATCCCGCGCAGGCTGACGCGATCTTCGTCGCCCAACCTGGCGTCCTCGAGGGAGCCGGCGCGTTCGACCAGGTGGCGCGGAACATCGTCCTCGACGCCCTCGAGCGCGGCTACCACGTCGAGTTCTGGGGGCTCAGCCGCAGGTCCAACTGTCTGATCGACCCAACCGGCATCGACGCCGCGATTGCCGCGCGCGATCCGCAGCTGGCGCTCGATTATTACTACGACGGCGAGCCGCTCGGTGGCCGCACGTTTGCCGGCTTCGTCAGCGAGGCGGACGCCCAGTGGCTCTCGCACGTCGGGCTCGCACAGACGATGCAGGACGAGTTCAGCGTGATCAGCCAGCTGCCGACGTCCTTCCGGCAGACCAGGGTCCTGTGTGGCGGACACTCGCTCGGCGGACCGCTCACCTGGGCGTTCGCCAACTGGGACTTCTCCGGCACGGGCGATCCGGCACTGGCCGGCTACAACCAGTGTGCCGGCTACTTCTCGCTCGACTCGCGGCTCGAGCTGACGGACTCGACGGCCCAGCTCGCCAACCGGGTCGGGGTCGGGCTGGACGGCCTGAGCAACGTGGTGTCGGCCGCGCTCCCGTACGTCGACGTGCCGCCGATCACGCCCGCCACCGAGTTCGCGCTACCGCTACTGGGCATGGCGTCGGCGTGGTCACCCGCTGCTCAGAGCACGCTGGTCGCGCAGCTGCCGGACGACCCCGACTTCAACTTCAGCCTGACCTTCCTGCTGACCGACAGCTGGTCCGACTTCCTCGCCGGCATCCCTGATCCCCGCACACTGCGGGCGACCAACCAGGCGGTGCTCGGAAACGTGTTCAGCAACGACACCGAGCCGATCGGGATCCTGCGAGCCGGCCTCGGGGCCCCGACCGGCGGGTCGCTCGTAGAGCGGAACTTCCCCGTCCCGTATGACTCGCCGCCAATCTTGATGGGCCTGCTCGGCGACGCGCCGCTCGTGGCGTTCGATCCGGCCGACGCGAATGGGTCGGGTCCGCTCTACCGCTGGCTCACCTACAGACAGATCACGGCGCCGCTGTCGCTGCCCTCCGACCCGGGGGTGCCGTACGAGACTCCGGTACAGGCGGTGACCGACATCACGCAGCTGTCAAACGACCTGTTCGCGAGTGCCCCGGCGCTGTTCAGTGAACCGTACTTCCCGTCGCGGCTCGCGATCGACACGGCCGATGCCTCCGTCGGCGACCGCTCGGGCAGCCTCTCCGCGCTGCGCTACAGCGACGGCATCGTGCAGCATCCGGCGGCCTACGTAGACGCGGGCGACGGGCTCGCGCCGATCCTCGACCCAGGCAACCACCTGATCCCACCAAGCCCGGCGCCGCTCGTTCACGTCGTCGCGCCGGGCTACCACCACCTGGATGTCGAGACGGCCGCGCGAGCACAGAGCGACGGTCAACCGGAGCTCTCAAGCAGCACGCTGGCGAGCTGGATGGAGCAGGTGGTCGGACCGCCGGCGCCGTGACGGAGGTCTCGACCCGGTGGCGACGGTTCTGAGCGTCTGCAGGCTGCTCTGGGCCGATCCGTCTGACGTGGCGACAGCGATCAGATAGCGATAGGCGGTGCGCGGCTTCAACCCGCGGACCCGGATCGTCACCGGAGTCGGCCGGACGTTCGGGCCGAGCCAGAATGTCAGCACGCGCGTCAGGCGACGGCCGGCTCCGAACCGAACGGTGACCGTGGCGCCACCCGCATACAGCGCGATCAACGCGTGGATGCGCACGACGGTGGCACTCGTCGCCGCCCCCTGCGGGCGGATCGTCGGGGCCGCCGGCTGATAGGCGCCGATCGCGCACGGCCGCCGGCGCGGCGCGCCACGCTCGTCGGTCGACGGGCAATCCGCCCCGGCACGCAACGCGGCGCTGTGCGGCTCGAGTGCAAACGTCTCGGCCGGGCCGCCGTTGCCCTGAAGCGCCTCGAGTTGCGGGTTGCGGCCGCGGAACGTCGATGGGCAGCCGCTGCCCTCGAAGCTGAGGTTGTGGCCCGCGTCGAACAGTGCCGGGTCGGCGCAGTTGCCGCCGGAATTGCGCGACAGGAGCGTGTCCATCATGGTCACGCCGGCGAGGCGGTAGCCGTACAGGTACGTTCCCGGAGCCGCGGGCGCGGGCGCGGGGGCGCCGACGCCGCCGCCGTCTGCGCTCGCGCTGTTGCCGGCGATCGTGTCGCTGCGCAGCGTGACGCTCGCGGTCGCGTCGGCCGCGAGCGCGCCGCCGTAGCCGCCGTTGCCGCTCGCCCCCGCGCCGGCACCGGTGCCGCCGATGCCCGCGGAGTTCGAGGCGAAGGTCGAGTTGACGATCGCGACGCTACCCCCGTTGGTCCAGATCGCGCCGCCGTCGCCTCCGTCCCCGCCGCTGCCGCCGACCATGTCGGGACCCGCCGCGATCGAGCTCACCAGCGGCTCGCCGCCGCTCCCGGCGGCGTTGTCGGCGAACGTGCTCGAGTCGATCGTGAGGCTGCCTCCGATGTTCGCGATCGCGCCGCCGTTGCCGCCGATGCCGCCAGCGAGGTAGACCAACCCCGAGTCGCCTGAAAGGTAGCCGCCCTCGCCGCCGACACCGCTGCCGTTGCCGATCATCGTGACGCCCGCGAGCAGGACCGACCCGGTGTTGTAGATGGCGCCGCCATCACCTCCGGGCCCGCCGTCCGCGCTCTCGCCGGCCGCGCCGACGCCGGCAGAGCTGTTCTGGATCGCCGCGTCGGCGAGCGTCAACGTGCCGGCGTTGGAGACCGCGCCACCGTCGGCGGCCGGCGCTGCGGGACTGCCCTCGGGCGTCGTGCTCGGCGGCGCCTGGCCATTGGCGAGCGTCAGGTCACGCGCAGTGACGTTCGCGCCCGCGGCCACTTCGAGCACCCTGCTCGTGCCGTTGCCGCTGACTGTTGTCGCCGTCTCGCCCGCTCCGAGGATCGTCAGGTCAGCGACGTTCGGCGCGACGAACAACTCGGTGCCCTGGCTGAGCGCCAGCGTGCCCCTCGGCAGCAAGATCGTGTTGGCGCCAGCGCCGGCAGGCGGGCATCCCGTTGGGGCGGCCCCGGCCGAGTCGACGTCGGCGATCGCGGCTCGCAGCGTGCAGCCGGCACCGTCGGCCGTGGTTGGCACCCTGATCGTCGTCGCGCCGGCAGTCGCTGCCGAGGCCGCGAGGGCCGCCAGGACCAGGATGGACAGACGGACAAGGCGCGGCATCGACCGCACGAGAGTACGGCGTCAACCCGTAATCGGCGCCGATGGTGCGCCGGCGCCCTCCTAGTCACATCGTGTTAACCAAATCGCGTCTGCGTTTTAACACCTGGTCGTTACGTGCTTCTTAGGATCGGTTCTCTCAGTTGCTCGTGGCTCGGCGGCTTTTGGAACCGCGTCGAGTGGTGCGAGCTTGCTATTCGACGTCCGTCCGTAGAAGGGAATGCCCGATGCCCGAGGTCACCCGTCGTCGCCTGCTGAGCACCGCCGCCGCCGGAGCCGGTGGCGTCCTCGCTTCATCCTTCCTCCCGCCGGCGCTCGCCCGCGCGGCGGCGGCTGGGCCGCGGCCGGGTTCGATCAGCGACATCCAACACGTCGTCATCCACATGCAGGAGAACCGCTCGTTCGATCACTACTTCGGAACGCTCGCCGGCGTGCGCGGCTTTGATGATCCGAACGTCCTGATTCAGGCCAACGGCAAGTCGATCTTCTATCAACAGGATCCCTACAACCCCGACGGCTACCTCCTGCCATGGCATCTGGACACCCACACCACGAGCTCGCAGGCGATCCCGTCGACCTCGCACGCCTGGACCTACCAGCACGACTCGCTGGACATGACCGTCTCGAGCACACCCGGCGACCCGACCACCGCCCTGAACGACCTCTGGGTTCCCACCCACTACACGTCCGACGGCCCGTACCACTACTGGTACACGATGGGCTACTACGAGCGCGAGGACATTCCCTTCCACTTCGCGCTGGCCGAGACGTTCACGCTGTGTGACGCGTACTTCTGCTCGCTGCTCGGACCGACGTGGCCGAACCGCATGTACCTGATGACCGGCATGATCGACCCGAACGGCACAGGCGGCGGTCCGATCATCTCGAACGTCGTGCCGAGCCCCTACACCCATGAGCCGTACAACTGGCAGACCTACCCCGAGGCACTGACGGCAGCCGGGATCAGCTGGCGGATCTACCAGGAGGAGGACGACTACGGCACCAACATGCTGGAGTTCTTCCAGAACTTCCAGAACGCGACTCCGGGCTCGCCGCTGTACGGGGGGCTGACGATCTACCCGCCGGACCGATTCGAGTGGGACGCCAAGAACAACCAGCTTCCGACCGTCTCGTGGATCATCCCGACCTCCGGCCAGAGCGAGCATCCGGCCTACCTGCCGGCCTCCGGGGCGAACTTCCTCGCCTCCAAGCTCGAAGCGGTCGCCGCCAACCGGGACCTCTGGGCAAAGACGGTCTACATCATCAACTACGACGAGAACGACGGACTGTTCGACCACATGGTGCCGCCGCTTCCGCCGGCAGGGACCCCGGGCGAGTTCGTCGACGGCCTGCCGATCGGCGGTGGTGTGCGTGTCCCGTGCTTCATCGTCTCGCCGTGGACGGTCGGCGGCTACGTCGCGACCGAGCAGTTCGACCACACCTCGGTGCTCCAGTTCCTGGAGACGTTGACCGGCGTGCCGGCGGTCAACGTCACGCCCTGGCGCCGTTCGACGTTCGGCGACCTGACCTCCGCGCTCGGCTTCTCAGGCGGTAAGGCGTCGACCTTCCCGCTGCTGCCGCCAACGATCGAGCGGTTCTGGGAGGCCGAGGCCGAAGTCGAGAGGCTGCCGGCCGCGACGATCCCCGGCGCCAACCAGACGCCGCCCGTCCAGCAGACGCACCGGGGGCTACCGTGGGTCGAGCAGCCCAGCGCGGTGCGCGAGCAAGCGAGTCGCCGTGCGCTTCCAGGGACGGCGAGCCGGTTCACCGAGAACCGCACGACGCACGCCGCCGACTTCAAGGCCGGCGCCTCCGACAAGGTGTACCTGGCCAAGATCGCGGCCGTCGAGGGCAAGACGGTGAGCGCCGACTCCGATGTGCTCGCCTACGTACCCGGGATCGTCGGCGGCAACGTCGCGATCTTCGACACCGTCACCTACGCGCTGGTGGCGGGGGTCACCAGCGGGCTGACGAACGCCTATGGGGTGGCCGCGACGCCGAGCGGCAGCGAGGTCTGGGTGACCGAGTCGGGCGCCAACACCGTGTCGGTGATCAACACCACGACCAACACGATCAGCGGCACGATCGTCGTCGGCATCTATCCGCACGGGATCGCGATCAATCCCAGCGGCACGACGGCCTACGTCGCCAACACGGGACCGAACACCGGCTCCGGCGGCTCCGACACCGTCTCGGTGATCAACACCACGACCCAGGCGGTGACGGCGACCTACGGGGTCGGCCAGGCGCCTCAGACGGTCACCGTCTCCCCGGACGGCTCGCTGGTGTTCGTGACCTGCGCCGACGGCGTATACGTGATCACCGTCGCGACCGGCGCGGTCAGCAAGGCGAGCGCAACCCTGACCAACCCGCACGGGGTCGCGGTCACGCCGGACGGGTCCCGGGCATACGTGACGGACACCGAGAACAACCAGGTGATCGTGCTTGATACGACGTCGCTGAGCACGCTCGCCGAGATCCTGGTCGGTGCGACCCCCTGGAACACGGCGTTCAGCGCCGACGGCTCGAGCGCATACGTGACGATCGCGAACAACGACAGCGTGTCGGTGATCGACACCACGTCGCAGGCGGTCACGGCGACGATCGCGCTGGGCGCGTCGAGCAGCGGTCAGCTGAACCACATCCCCACCGCGATCGCGCTCAGCCCGGCTGGCGAGATCTGGGTGACGTGCAACGCCTCGAGCTCGCTCGTGGTGATCGACCCGTCGACCAACACGGTCAGCGAGTCGATCGACATCGGCCTCGGTGACGTGCCGACCGGAATCGCGTTCGCCTGACATGCAACGGCGCGGCGGTTGGTCCGCCGCTCACGAGAAACGGGAGGGGGCGAATGCCCCCTCCCATAAGCCTCTATCGGATGAGACCCTGGGACCCTACTCAGATCTTGTAGCGCTGCAGCAGTTTGCGCCCGATCACCATCCGCTGGATCTCGGAGGTGCCCTCACCGATCAGCAGCAGCGGTGCGTCGCGGTAGATCCGCTCGATCTCGTACTCCTTGGAATAGCCGTAGCCCCCGTGGATGCGGAGGCATTCCTCGGCGCAGAAGCGGCCCGTCTCGGATGCGAACAGCTTCGCCATGCCAGCCTCGATGTCGGAGCGCTCGCCGGCGTCCTTCATCCGCGCCGCCTGGCGGGTCAGCAGCCGCGCCGCCTCCACCTGGGTCGCCATGTCGGCGAGCTTGAATTGGATCGCCTGGTGCTCGGCGATCGGTTTCCCGAACGTGCGCCGCTCCTGGGAGTACCTCAGCGCCAGCTCCAGCGCCCGCTGGGCGAGGCCGACGCCGCGAGCGGCGACGTTGACGCGGCCGAGCTCGAGCGCGTCCATCATCTGCGAGAAGCCCTTGCCCAGACCGGCCTCCTCGCCACCGAGGATGCTGTCGGCCGGGACCCGGTAGCCGTCGAACACGAGCTCGGTCGACTCGACGCCCTTGTAACCCATCTTCTTGATCTGCGGGGGGACATTCAGGCCCTTGTAGGCGCCGGTGTTCTCGGCGACCCCGGGCTCCTTCTCGCAGATGAAGCAGGTCATGCCGCGGTGCTTGGGCTCGGCGGTCGGGTCGGTCCTGACGAGCACGAACACGAGCGCAGCACGGAGACCGTTGGTGACCCACATCTTCGTGCCGTTGATCTCATAGGCGCCGTCGTCGAGCTTGCGCGCGGACGTCTTGATCGCCTGCACGTCAGACCCGAGCTCGGGCTCGGAGAGGCTGAAGGCGGCACGGATCTCGCCGGTCGCCATCTTCGGCAGGAAGCGCTGCTTCTGCTCCTCGCTGCCGAACTTCAGCAGCAGGTAGGAGCCGATGAAATGCGTGTTGACGACGCCGGAGATGCTGATCCAGCCGCGCGAGAGCTCCTCGACGATCATCGCGTAGGTCGTCAGGTCGAGCCCCATTCCGCCGTACTCCTCGGGGATCGTCACCCCGAACAGGCCGAGCTCCTTCATCTGCTCGACGATCGAGTCGGGGAACTCGTCCTCGTGGTCGTAGTGCTCGGCGTTCGGGATGATCTGCTCGTCCGCGAACTGGCGGACCATCTCACAGATCGCCCGCTGCTCGTCGGTGAGCTCGTTCAGGGATGCGGCGGTGCCCATTGGTCTCGACTCCTGGAAGGTTTGCGCCCCGAGCATAGAGCCGATGGCGTTCATGGTTTGGCCCGAAGGTTTGCCGCTAGTACCAATGGTGCATGTGAGCGTTATCAAGTACCTTTACGTCCGGATCCGCGTGAGGACTATTCGCGGAAGTCGAGTCATCAGGAGCTGAGATGCTGTTCAGGGGACACCGGAACGTCGCCGGCCCGGGCGAGGCCGACAATGCGCACGAAGGGCAGCGGGCATGCGGCCACGACAGCCACCATGGATCGTGTCCGGATTGCCAGCGCGCCCAACTCGAGCGCTGGCGAGCTCAACTGGAGACGGTCGAGACGGCAGACGCCGGCTGACACGGACGACTGAGCGAGCGGTCCGGCGGGCGGCTGCCGTGACGAGCACGTTGCGCGTCCTCGCCCACAGGGGGGCGCATGACGCACACACTCATGAGAACACGATCGCCGCATTCGAGCGGGCGGTCGCGCTCGGCGCCGACGGATGCGAGCTGGACGTCCGCCGGTCCGCGGACGGCGAGCTGGTCATCTTCCACGACTACGGCGTCGGACGTGAGCCGATCAGCTCGCTCAGCGCCTCGGCGATCTCCTCGCGAGTCGGCTATCCACTGCCGCTGCTGGCCGACGTACTCGAGTGGGCGGGTGACCGGGTCGCGCTCGACATCGAGCTCAAGGAGGATGGGTACGTCGAGCAGGTCGCCCCGCTCCTGGACGCGTTCGCGGCTGCCGGCGGTTCGCTGCTCGTGACCTCGTTCATCGACCCGGTCCTGGAACGGCTGGGTTCGATCGCGCCCGGGCTGCGGCGCGGGCTGCTGATCGGGATGAGCGCGATCGGGGCGGTGTCGCGGGCGCGCAAATGCCACGCTGACGCAATCGTGCTGCAGGCGAAGCTGGCTTCTGAGAGGGTGGTGGCGGAGGCGTGTGCCGTGGGGCTCGAGATCCTGGTGTGGGACGTGCTCGCGACCGGCGACGGGCACAGCCGGTTCATCGCGGACCTGCGGGTCGCCGGCGTGATCACCGACGATCTCGAGTGGGCGTTGGCCGAACGTTCAGCCGTTCGCTAGTGCGGCGCATTAAGACCGCGAGCACGACACCGCAGGCGCGGCTGCGGGCGAGCTGATCGGGTCCATGTACGCTTGAGTGATGGGCGATGACAGGCCGATCATCGGCATCGTCGCGGCGCTCGAGCAGGCTCGGTACGGAGCCTGGAACTCGCTGTGCGCGCTGACCCCGTTCACGTACGTCGAGGCCGTCCAGCGCGCCGGCGGGCTCGCCGTGCTGATCCCGGCCGACGCCGAGGTGGCCGAGGACCCCGACCCGATCCTCGACCGAATCGACGGGCTGATGCTCGCCGGCGGCAGCGATATCGACCCCGCCACGTACGGGGCGGCGCCCCACTCGGAGACGATCGGAACCGTTCCGGCGCGCGACCAGATCGAGCTGGCGCTGATGCGCGCGGCGTGGGACCGCGACATGCCGGTGCTGGGCATCTGCCGCGGGATGCAGTTGATCAACGTCGCCCGCGGCGGCACCCTGCACCAGCACCTCCCCGATCAGGTCGGGCACGGCGAGCACCGGCGCGTGCTCGGCAGCTTCGACGGCTCCGAGCACGACGTCGAGCTCGATCCCAGCTCGCTCGCCGCCCGCGCCGCGGGTGAGCAGGAGCACGTCACCAAGTCCCACCACCACCAGGGAGTCGACGCGATCGGCGACGGGCTCGTCGTCACCGGACACTCGAGCCTGGACGAGCTGCCAGAGGCGATCGAGGCGCCAGAGCGCACCTACGTGCTCGGGGTCCAGTGGCATCCGGAGGCCGATCCCGACAGCCACGTGGTCGACTCGCTGATCGAGGAAGCCCGCGTCTACCGGGCTGCGCGCTCGGCCTGAGCTGTGGGGACCGACCCTAGAACAGCTCGCGCCAGCTGAAGGCGGCCTCGTAGCCGAGCACGCTGCGGGCCCTGGCGATGTCGAGCAGCGTGTCGGTGCCGCTGACCTGATCGGCGACCGGAACACCCGGGAACACCGCGGCCATCAGCTCGCGGCTGGGGCGCTTCATCACCGTGTCGGCCGCGGCGATGATGAAGCTGTCGGTCCCGTCGATGTCGGCCTCCAGCGCGAGGCGCACGCTCTCGGCGACGTGGCTCTCGTCGACGTATCCCCACAGGTTCCACTTGCGGGCGTGTGGATCGTCCCAGAAGGACGGGAACCGCTGGTAGTCCTCGCGGACCATGATGTTCGAGAAGCGCAGGCCGACGATCGTCGTCCCGTGCCAGCGGTTGAACTGCCGCGCCATCTCCTCGCCGAGCACCTTCGAAAGCGCGTAGCTCGTCTCCGGGTAGACGTGGGCCTCGTCGACCGGCGCGTAATCGGGCGGGCGGTCGAACGGCAGCCCCAGCGTCGTCTCGCTCGACGCCCACACGACCCGGCGCAGCCCGAGGCGAGCCGCCGCCGAGAACACGGCGTGCGTGGCGGTGATGTTCGTGCGGAACACCTGGTCGGCGGTCGCATGCGCCGGCGAGGGGATCGCGGCCAAATGCACGACGAGCTCGATCCCGGGCAGCGTGCTGCCGCCGCTCAGCGCCTCGAGCGCCTGTCCGAAGTCGGTCACGTCGGCCAGCAAGAACGGGATCGGCGCATCGGGGGACCACGACTCGGGCGAGGGCTGAAGGTCGATGTTGAGTACCTCGTGGCCGCGCTCGTGCAGGTCACGGACGATCACGCGCCCCGCCTTGCCGCTGCCTCCGGTCACCGCGATCTTCGCCACGCCCGCGAGGTCTAGCAGGTGCAGGT
>Ga0302181_10002489_pt1 | contig 13003 bp, 10 predicted proteins | sample I_Palsa_E3_3_FD_198786 | JGI IMG/M metagenome (GOLD analysis project Ga0302181, IMG submission 198786) | Peat permafrost microbial communities from Stordalen Mire near Abisko, Sweden - I_Palsa_E3_3 | ecosystem: Environmental > Terrestrial > Soil > Palsa > Peat permafrost | place: Sweden... | reverse complement strand
CGTTGAACTTCCACTCCGGTGCGTCGGCCTCCCCTGTGTCCTGCTTCTTCCTGGCCCGGATCGAGAACGGCAACCTGACCGCTCCCAACGGCACCGCGCCGATCTGCCCGTCGTGAGCCTGATCCCCGGGGCGTCCGCCCCGGGTTCAGGGAAATCTGACCGCCTACTGAGCGAGATGACCAGATGAATGCCCTGCTTCCGTTCGTGATCCTTGGCATCACCGCCGGATCGGTCTACGGCCTGACCGGAACCGGCCTGGTGCTCACCTACAAGACATCCGGCATCTTCAACTTCGCCCAGGGCGCGGTGGCCACGGCCGGCGCCTATGTCTTCTACATCCTGCACGACGATGTGCTGCACCTGCCTGCCGTGCCTACCGCGCTGATCTGCGTGTTCGTCGTCGGACCGGTGCTCGGCCTGGGGATGGAGGCGATGGCGCGCCGGCTGGCGGATACGTCGGCGACGATGAAGGTGGTCGCCACCATCGGCCTGGTCCTGCTGGTCCAGGGCTTCTTCTCGGCGACGTTCGGCACGCTGGCGCGCACCTTCCCGGCGTGGCTGCCGCAGCGCTCGTTCGATGTCGGCGGCGTGTTCGTCGGCGAAGACCAGATGATCATCACCGGCATCGCGCTGGCCGCGACCGTGGCCCTGTTCCTGTTCTTCCGCAGAACCCGGCTCGGCCTGGCCATGCGGGGCGTGGTCGACAATCCGGAACTGCTCGACCTGGGCGGCACCAGCCCGGCGGCGGTGCGCCGGTGGGCCTGGATCATCGGCTCCAGCTTCGCCACCCTGGCGGGAATCCTGCTGGCGCCGAGCCTGAACCTGGACGCCACCGTGCTCACCTTGCTGGTCGTCCAGGCGTTCGGCGCCGCGGCGATCGGCCGGTTCTCCAGCCTCCCGCTCACCTACGCCGGCGGCCTGGCGGTCGGGATCATCGCCTCGGTGGCGACCAAGTACGTGGTCACCGGCAGCGCCGCGCTGGCCGGGCTGCCCGCCAGCATCCCGTTCATCGTCCTGTTCCTGGTCCTGATCTTCACACCGCGGTCCAGGCTGGCCGACCGGCGGGTGTCCCGGCCCCGGCCGGCGCCGTCGTACACGGCGCCGGCCCGGATCCAGCTGGCCGGCGCCGCCGCGGTGGGCGCCGTCCTGCTGGCCGTCCCGCACCTGGTCAACGTCGGCCAGCTGCCCTACTGGTCCGATGGCCTGACCCAGGTCATCTTGTTCCTCTCCCTTGGCCTGCTGGTCCGGACGTCGGGGCAGGTGTCGCTGTGCCAGGCCGGATTCGCGGCGATCGGCGCCACCACCATGGGCCACCTGACCGCGGGCTTCGGCCTTCCCTGGGGGGTCGCGCTGCTGCTAGCCGGCCTGGCGGCCGTGCCGGTCGGCGCGTTCATCGCGATCCCCGCCATCCGCCTGCCCGGGGTGTTCCTGGCCCTGGCCACCTTCGGGTTCGGCGTCACGCTGGAACAGATGGGCTACCCGCTGTGGATCATGTTCGGCTCGAGCTCGCTCGGCCAGGCGCTGAACCGGCCCTCCTTCGCCCAGGGCGACACGGCCTATTACTACCTGGTGCTCGCGTTCGCGGTGGCCGCGAGCCTGATGGTCGTGTGGCTGGTGCGCAGCAGGCTCGGCCGGCTCCTGCGCGGCATGGCCGACTCGCCGGTTGCCCTGGCCACACACGGGACGAGCGTGATGGTAACCCGGGTGCTCGTCTTCTGCGTCGCCGCCTTCTTGGCCGGCGTCTCCGGAGCCCTGTTCGGCGGCGTGGTGCACACCGTCACCAGCTCAGACTTCACCTCGTTCAGCTCCCTGACCCTGCTCGCGCTGCTGGTCATGATGCCGGGCCGCGAACCCTGGTACGCGTTCGGGGCGGGCTTCGCGCTGGTGGTCATCCCGTCCTGGATATCCACCGGAGCGGCCGTGGATGACTGGCTCAATGTCGTGTTCGGCGCGGCCGCGGTCCAGGTGGCGCTCGGCTTCACACCGCGGAACGAGCGGCTGCACGAATTCCTCGACCGGATCGGCGGCCGTGGCGGCCGTGGCACCCGCGGCGGCACCCGCCGCGCCGCCGGCTTCGGCCGCCGCCGCCCGCAACTTCCGCCGGTGCCAGTTCCGACCGCCCCCGCCCGGGCCGGTCTAGCCACCGATCTCCCGGCCGTCACCGGTCTCCCGGCCGTCACCGGTCTCCAGGCCGTCACCGGTCTCCAGGCCGTCACCGGTTTCCCGGCCGTCACCGGTCTTCCGGCCGTCACGGTGGCGGCGGCCCGGGCGCCCGCTCTGGCCGGCGGCCTCGATCTGGCTCATGTCACGGTGCGGTACGGGGGGCACGTCGCGGTGAACGACGTGAGCCTGACCGCTCCGGTCGGCCGGATCACCGGCCTGATCGGGCCGAACGGCGCCGGCAAGACGACGCTGTTTAACGTGGCCTCCGGCCTGCTCCGGCCGGCGGCAGGCACGCTGCGGCTGCACGGCGCGGACCTGTCCGCTCTCGATCCGGCGGCCCGGGCCCGGCGTGGCCTGGGCCGGACCTTCCAGAAGATGGAGCTGTTCGACTCGCTGACCGCGCGGGCGAACGTGTCCCTCGGCCGGGAGGCCGGGCAGGCAGGCCGGCGGCCCTGGCGGCACGTGGCGCAGACCAGGACGGAGTCCCGCAGCCGGGGCGCGGCCGCCGAGCAGGCTATGGCGCTGGCCGGGATCACCGATCTGGCCGACCGCCCGGTGGCGGCGCTGTCCACCGGACAGCGGCGGCTGGTCGAGCTCGCCCGCTGCCTGGCCGGCGAGTTCGATGTGCTGCTGCTCGACGAGCCATCCTCCGGCCTGGACGGGGCCGAGACCGAACGGTTCGGTGAGGTCCTGACCCGCGTCGTCGCGGAACGGGGCGTTGGCATCTTGCTGGTGGAGCACGACATGGCCCTGGTGATGAACATCTGCGACTACGTTCATGTGCTCGACTTCGGGACCAAGATCTTCGAGGGGACCACGGCGGACGTGAGTTCCAGCGGCACGGTCCGGGCCGCCTACCTCGGTACCGAGCCGGCCCAGCCGCAACCCAAGATGGCGAGGTAGCCCGTGAGCGAGCCGAAGGGGTGCGGAAGGCACAGCACCATGCTGGAACTGCGCGGGATCCAGGCCGGCTACGGCGAGCACACCGTGCTTCGTGATGTCTCGCTGAGCGTCGAGCCGGGCACCGTGGTGGCCGTGCTGGGACCCAACGGAGCCGGCAAGACCACCTTGCTGCGCGTCGCGTCCGGCCTGCTCAGGCCGTCGGCCGGGACCGTCCTGCTGGACGGTGAGGACATCACGAGGGCCCGGCCGTACGCCAGGGCTAGGCGCGGGCTGTGCCATATCCCCGAGGGCCGCGGTATCTACCCGACGCTGACCGTCCGGGAGAATCTCGTGCTGAACTCGCGCCAGGGGCACGAGGCCGCCTCGCTGGACCGGGCCACCTCGGCCTTCCCGGTGCTCGGCGGGAAGCTGCGCCAGCCCGCCGGGCAGCTGTCCGGCGGCCAGCAGCAGATGCTGTCGCTGGTCCGCGCCTACCTCACCGACCCCAAGCTGGTCCTGGTCGATGAGGCCTCGATGGGGCTCGCCCCGGTCGTCGTGGACCAGGTCTTCGAGTTCCTCGGCCAGATCGCCGCGTCCGGCACCGCCCTGCTCATCGTGGAGCAGTACGTCAGCCGCGCCCTGGCCCTCGCCGACCAGGTGTACCTGCTGAACAAGGGCGGCGTCGTGTTCACCGGCCGGCCGCAGGACGTCGGCGATGACCTTTTCGTGCACTACCTCGGCACCGCCGCGGGCGCGCACTGAGCCCGGACCCGGCCCCGGCCTTCCAGTAAATGGGGCCTGTACGTATCCGGCTTCGGCTGATATTTTCCGTTTAGCATTGCTTCGCCCTTTGGCAATTTTGCTAAAGGTTTTGGGTCTTTCTTGAGGCCTGGGGGATGAACGTGTCCGCTGATGCTGGTCCGGGCATTGAAGCTGGAGCTGGAATTCACTCCCGGCGGGTGCTGATCAGGGCGGCCGGCCTCGTGCACGATTTGCGGCGGAGGAGTGCCGTATGGCTGCCTTGACGCTTACCATCGAGCCGGATGAGTTCCTGGGCCTGAGTGCCCTCGTCGAGCTGGGCAGAACGGCGGATGCCGGCCATCCTGACGCCACGGCCGGCGCCATTACCGAGGCCGACATCGCGGGCCAGGCGAGGGCGTTGATGCGCGGCGCGCTAGCGGACAAGCTCTCGGCGGCCGACCTGTCCTGGGCGCCGTCCGCGGCCGCCGTCAAGGAGCACGCCGCCGAGGCCGGGGAACCGGCCGGCCGGGTGCACAAGCTCGCGGACAACGAGACGGTGCGTAGAGACGCCACGTACGTCCTCGTCGTGGCCGGACTGGTCGCGCTCGTCGGAGGCTACGCCGGGCCATGGAAGTGGACCGGTTTTGAGACAAACGGCCAAGTGTGGGATTGGCTCAACCTGCTGCTGCTACCGGTCGTCCTCGGCACTATCCCGCTGTGGATTCAGGACCGGGAATACATCGGCCAGGGCAGGCGAATCATTTACGGCGCATTCATCGTGGCCTTCACCGGATTCGTCATCGCCGGCTACCGGGTTCCGATCAGCTGGACCGGCTTTAGCGGCCACAATCTGTGGAGCTGGATCGGACTGCTCGTGCTGCCGGCGGCACTGGCTTTTACGGCGGCGCTGACCAGCAGGGGCATCCGGTACCAGGGCCGCTTGCTGCGCCCGTACGAGAGGGGAATGGTCATTGCCCTGGTGGCCGGATGGATCATTACCGTCATCGGCGGTTACGCCCTGCAGTGGACGTGGACCGGCTATCACGGGAACACCCTGTGGGACTGGCTCAATATGCTGCTCGTACCTCTGGTGTTCCCGACGATCCTGCTTCCGTTCCTGCTCAAATGGATCTCGGGCAACGCGGCCGAGCGGGCCGCCATGGCCCACGCGGCGCCGGTGGCCCCGGCGGCCGGGGCGGCGGGCTGAGCGAGGCCGTAGCCAAATCAAGAACGCGGCGACCACGTCAAGAACGCGGCGACCACGCCGGCCGGTTCCGGCGGCGACATCCGGCAGGCGCTTACCGGTGCGGGCGATACGGGCCAGGGTCCGCGCCGAATTGCTCGCGCAGCGGCCCGCGCCGGATCTTGCCCACCGGCGTCCGCAGCTCGGTGGTAGTGAACTCATACGACCGCGGGCACTTGAACCCGGCCAGGTGCTCCCGGCAGTAAGCGCCCAGCCGCTCCGCCAGCTCCGCCCCTCCCGCCTCGGCGGCCGCCCCTCCCGCCTCGGCGGCCGCCCCGCCCGCCTCCGCGGCCGCCCCCAGCTCTCCCACCTGCACCACAAGCCAGGCCACCTGGTTGGAGCGGGCCTCAAGCTCGGCGTAGGTCACCACCGTGCCGGCGGCGCCCATGATGACCGCCGGTCGGGCCGGCTCCTTGGCGGCGAAGATTCCCGGGTGCACGATGGGCCCTTCCAAGCTAGAATCAGTTGACTAATTATGCTAAATAATGGACGATCGGTCCAGGCGTCCGAAGGGAGAAAATCTCGTGGTCGACCTCGAAGAGCGTGTCGAGCGTATCGAGGCGCAGCTGGCCATCGGTCAGCTGGCCATCCGGTATGCGATGGCGGTGGACGCCCGGGACATGGAGGCCTGGGTGGGCTGCTTCCGGCCGGACGTGGACATGGGCCGGCACGGCACCGGCCGCGAGGCGCTGCGGCGCTATCTCGACCCGATGGTGCGCCGGTTCTACCGTTCTGTGCATCAGATCTGCGGGCACCGCATCGAGCTGACCAGCAAAGACGCGGCCACCGGCGCGGTCTATTGCCGGGCCGAACACGAGGTGGGGGACGAGTGGATCGTGATGGCGATCTGCTACTTCGACGAGTACGCGCGAGTGGACGGCGAGTGGTTCATCTCCCGGCGGCGCGAGCGCCACTGGTACGCGGCCGACGTGACCAAGACCCCGCAGTCGGCGAGGTTCACCGGCTGGGCGGGCAGCGGGAAGCCGGCCCTGCCCGCCGGGTTCGGGTCGTGGGCGCGCTTCTGGGACGGCGACGCCCGGGTCGCCACCCTGAGCCCAGCGCAGAACGGAGCAGCCCGGTGAAGCTCGGCGTCTGGTTCGACCTGCGCAACCCGCCCGCCTGGCGGCAGGACCCGGCCCGGCTCTACGCCTTCACTCTGGAGCTGTGCGAGGAGGCCGAACACCTGGGTGCGGACTCCCTCTGGTTCTCCGAGCACCACGGCTTCGAAGACGGCTACCTGCCGCAGCCCCTGACCTTCGCGGCCGCCGCGGCCGCGCGCACGACCCGCGTCCGGCTGGGCACCGGCATCCTCGTCGCGCCGCTGCGCAAGACCGCGCAGCTCGCCGAGGAAGCCGCGGTGGTCGACATCATCAGCGGCGGCCGGCTGGAGCTCGGCCTGGGCGCCGGCTACCGGGTGCCGGAATTCGAGCTGTTCGGCACGGACTTCACCGCCCGCTACCGCATCCTCGACAACCAGGTAGAAGAGCTGCGCCGGCGGTGGGACAAGGGCGGCCTCACCCCGCGGCCCGTACAGGACCAGCTGCCGATCTGGCTGGGCTACCAGGGCCCGAAAGGCGCCCGGCGGGCCGGCCTGATGGGCGAGGGCCTGCTTACCCTGAGCGCCCAATCCTGGCCGCACTACCGCGACGGCCTGGCCGACGGCGGCCACGACCCAGCCACCGCCCGGATGGGCGGCGGAATCCAGGCCTACGTGACCGACGATCCCGAACGGGACTGGCCTCGCCTCGCCCCGCACATCGCCTACGCCCAGGACAGCTACCGCAGGTACATGGTGGAGGGAACAGCGAACCCCGCGCCCCGCCCGGTGGACCCCGAGCGGCTGCGCGCCAAAGGACCGGACGCCGGCCCGATGTCGTACTTCCTGTTCGGCCCGCCCGATCAGGTCGCCCAGGCCATAAAGGACTACATCGGCGAGGCCCCGGTGCAGACGGTATGGCTCGGCGCCTCGGTGGCCGGCCTGCCCGAGGACCTGGCCGTCCGCCACGTGCAGACCATCTGCACCCAGCTCCGCGCGTTGCTCAAGGAGGCATAACCATGGGCAGGCTCGACGGCAAGATCGCGATCGTCACCGGCGCGGCGTCCGGCATCGGCCAGGCTACCGCCCGGCGGGTCGCCGCCGAGGGCGCCCGCACCGTGGTCGCTGACCTGGATGCACAAGGCGCCAAGCAGGTCGCGGAGGCGATATCCGCCGCCGGCGGCGAGGCGATCGCCGTCCAGGCGGACCTGGGCGACAATGACTCGGTGCGGGCCATGGTCGAGGCGGCGGTGACCGCCTACGGCGGCCTGGACATCCTGCACAACAACGCCGCGGCGACCCAGCTGGCCGCGACCAGGGACCTGCCGGTGAGCGCGGCCGACCCCGATGTCTGGGACGAGACGATGCGGGTCAACCTGCGCGGCGCCCTGGTGGCCATCCAGGCCGCGGCGCCGCACCTGATCGCGCGCGGCGGCGGCTCGGTCATCAACACCGCCTCAGGCTCCGGCCTCACCGGTGACCTGCGCAACCCCGCCTACGGCGCCTCCAAGGCCGCCCTGATCAGCCTGACCCGCTACGCCGCGACCGAGTTCGGCAAGCAGGGGATAAGGTGCAACGCGATATCGCCCGGGTTCATCGTGATCGGCGGCAAGCCCGGCCGCGACGCCGTGCACGCGACCATGCTGCGGCACGCGCTCACCCCCCGCCTCGGCCGTCCGGAGGACGTCGCCGCGCTGGTCGTCTTCCTGGCCTCCGACGAATCCGCCTTCATCACCGGGCAGAACATCTGCGTCGACGGCGGCAGCCTCGCCCATCAGCCCTTCGTGGCGGATTTCCGCCCTTAACCAAAACCATTTATTCCGAACGAACACGGGTGCGTGCACCCGCCCAGGAGGAGAGCTCATGCCCGCAGGAACATGCACCGGGCGCGTCGCGGTCATCACCGGCGCGGGGAACGGCATCGGCCGGGCCCATGCCCTGGCCTTTGCCGCGCAAGGCGCCAGGGTCGTGGTCAACGACCTCGGCGGTGCCCGGGACGGCGGAGGATCCTCGGCTGGCCCGGCCCAGGCGGTCGCCGACGAGATCACCGCGGCCGGCGGCGAGGCGGTCGCCAGTACCGATGACATCTCCTCCTGGGCCGGCGCGGAGCGCCTGATCGGCCAGGCCGTCGAGGCGTTCGGCGGCCTGGACGTGGTGGTGAACAACGCGGGCATCCTGCGCGACCGGATGATCGTCTCGATGACCGAGGCGGACTGGGACGCGGTCATCGGCGTGCACCTGAAGGGCACCTTCGCGGTGCTGCACCACGCCGCGGCGTACTGGCGCCGGCGGGTCAAGGACGGCCACGCCAACGACGCGCGGGTGATCAACACGACCTCTCCGTCGGGCCTGTTCGGCAACCCGGGCCAGGGTAACTACGGGGCGGCCAAGGCCGGGATCGCCAGCCTGACCATCGTCGCGGCCCGCGAACTCGAACGGTACGGCGTCACGGTCAACGCCATCGCGCCGACCGCGCTGACGAGGATGACCGAGGATATCGAGATGATGCGCACCGCCGCGGCCGCCGCGGACCTGAGCCCGGAGGCCATCTCGCCGCTGGTCGTGTGGCTCGGCTCGCCGGAATCCCGCGACGTAACCGGCCGCCTCTTCGGCGTCTGGGGCAACGCGATCACCGTCCTTGAGGGCTGGGTGAACGGCCCGGCCGTCTCCCGCGACACCCGCTGGGATTCACCCGGCCTGTCCGCGGTCATCCCCGCCCTAGTCGCCAAGGCCGCCCCCAACGCCGACACCCTAGGCAGCCGGCCTTAGTTGTGGCCAAGGAAGAGCACGGCTATGAGCAGGGCGATGATGACCGTGTTGAAGGCGAATGCGACGAGCGTGTGACCGGTGACAATCCTGCGGGTCAGGGTTGTTCCGATCTCGACGTCTGAGGATGAGAAGGTGGTCTGCACCTGGGTGGCGAGGTAGACGCAATCCCAGAAGACCACGCCGCGGTCGCCGGGAAACGTGAGCCCGCCGACGGTCGCCGTTACGCGTGCGTAATGGACCGCGTACGAGACTATGGTGACCAGCCATGATGTCGTCACCACGGCCGCGCTCAGCGCGATCACCAGCGGTTGCCTGAGCAGGTCGGGGGACAGGGCGAGCACCACGACCGACACGATCGCCAGACCTGACCATTGCACCGAAATGGTCGGACCGGTTCCGGCGAACTCAGCTTGCAGTTTAGAGAGTCGTCCGGTTGGCGCGGTCGCCGCGACCCAGCGCGCCAGTGTGTCGGCGTCGGCGTCCTGAAAGACCGCGAACGTGGTGATGAAATAGGCGAGAGAAGATGCGGCCGAAAAAATGTAGGCGGCGACCACGACCGCGACGGCCGAAAGCCCACCGCCTGAGATGGCTAGGTACAGGCCTTCTGCTGCCGCCGTGGCTGGCACACCGATGGCCGCCGAGAAGAGCAGCCGGTTGAAGTCGGATGCGAGACGCGGCGTTGGCGCCTGGGGGGGCTGCATCGAGATCGAGTCAGTTCCTGCGATCGAGCTGGTCTTGCAGGAAGTCGAAGATCCGGCATTCTGTCTCTGCGCGTCCCATGGGCTCGCAGTGGAAGTTGGCGCCGTCTTCGCGCCCGAAGTGGGTGATCTCGCGTTCGCCGGTGAGGTGGTCGTAGAGGTTCTGCGATTGCCCGGGCCAGAAGGTCTCGTCGTCGGGGTTGGTGATCAGCGTCGGGGTGTGGATTTCGGTGACGACGTCGCGCAGGTTGTACTGGGCGGCGGCCTTGAAGGTGTCGTAGGCGGTCGGCTGGGCGAACGGGCGTCCGCGGGCGGCCATGGCCTGGGCGAGCATCGGGTCCTTGGCGGCGGCTTCGGCGATGGCGGCGTTGAAAGCGTCCTGGCTGCCGTCCTGCAGCATGGCGATCAGCTCGGCGGGGATGTAGGTCAGCCATTTGGTGGAGACGTCCATGACGCCGGGGTCGACGGCGGCCGCGACGAAGCGGTGTTCGAAGGCCAGGGCGCGGGGCACCCAGTAGCCGGCCTGGCTGCAGCCGTAGGCCAGCAGCGCGGCGGCGTCGACGTCGGGACGGCCGGCGAGGCTGTCGATGATGGGGGTGATGACCGCTTCCCAGTCCGGCCGGAACGGCACGTTGTGGTGGAAGAGCATGGTCTGCTGGCCGGGGCCGTCATAGATGAATGCGTTCCAGCCACGGGCCAGAGCGGTGCTGACGCCCCAGCTCCACAGTCCGGACAGCGACCCTTCGCTGCCGTTGGTCATGACCAGGGTCGGGCGAGGTGTGCCGGAGGTGTCGGGGCGGAACAGGTATCCGGGCATCGGAACCGGCTGGTACGGGACGGCGATGCGCTGGGCGCGGCCTTCGGTCGAGTCGATGAAGGCCTCCCAGCACTGGATCTGCAGGTCGAAGGTCGACGCGGAGAGCGTCTGGTCGTGCTGGCGATCGGCAACGGCGTTGGTTTGGGAGTACGCCTCGGCGGCGGCGAGGAAGAACGTGCTGGCCGTGGCGACGTGGCCGGAGACGAGGGCCGCGGTGGCTCTGGCGTGGAGCTTGTCGGCGGTCTGGCGCCAGGCGGCGTACCAGCTGTCGGCGTCGCCGTCGGTGATGCGGGCGATGGTGGCGAACACCTCGCCGACGTCCATGACGCCCTTGGCGGCGTAGCCGATGGCGCTGCGGGTGAGAAAGTCGAACTGTTCGTCGGCGAAGAAGCCGGTGACACTGACGGCGTTCGGGGTCTTGACGGCGGGATCCGGGTCGGTTGTGGCCGATGTGGTCATGGCTGGTTCCTTGGTAGTGGGCTGGGTACCAACAGACTCGCGCTGACCGCGCCCGGCGCGACTGTATGAAACGACTAGTTCCGGCGCCCAGGAGTGCCGCTTCGGACCAGGTCGATGAGTTCGGCCCGGGATGTGACGCCGGTTTTGGCGTAGATCCTGCCGGTGTGAAACCCGACGGTGGCGCGGGTGACGTAGAGGTCGCGGGCGATCTGGGCGTAGGTGAGCCCGCTGACCAGAAGCGTCGCGACATCGCGCTCGCGGTCGCTGAGCGCAGACAGCGCATCCACCTCGACGAGCGAGCCGGACCGTGGCCGATCTGCGGTCTCGTTCAGCCGCGCGAGATATGGCACTGCTCCGAGGACGCGATAGAGCTGGCCGGCCGCGTCCAGCGACCGCCGGGCGGCTGCGTCGTCGTGCTGCCGAGCCGCCACCCGCGCGTGATCGGCGAGGACGTGGGCCCGGTAAAGGGGCAGATCGTCAGTGAACCCGGCGACCGCCGCATCCAGCTGCATCCGGGCTGGCCCGGTCGCCCCGGCTGTTTCGGCGGCCAGTCCCCGTACCCAGGCCGGCACCCACGCCATCCAGCGCGGCGGGTGCGGCTGTCTCTCGCTCTGCCGGGTCAGCTCCCCGGCGCGGTCCAGGTCGCCGGCCCAGATCCCGGCGATCGCCAGGTGGACTATCCAGAGTGAACCGGTGAAGCCGGGGACCGTCAGGATCGAGTCGCCGAAGACAGTACGCAGACGCCGCAGCCCCATCTTCCGGGCCGCCGGATCGGCGCCTGCGTGCAGGCGGGCGACGTAGCTGATCACGTACAGGTGCACCGGCTCACGCCAGGGCATTACCTCCAGGACATCTGCTGCTTCGCGCAGCTTCTTGTCCGCCTGGACGAAGTCGCCCCGTCCCGCGTGCAGCAGCGGCTCGATGGCGCGGAGCATCGGGTGCGGCTGCCCGACCACGTGGTCCAGGGCGATCCGCATCTCGACGTCGGCGAGATTCCACGAGCCGTTCAGCCAGCGGGCGAAGGCCAGCAAGCCGCTGTAAACGCCGTCGCTGTTGTCGCCGACACCGGTGCGGATACGGGTCGTCACCTCGGCCAGATCGGCTTCCGAAGCTGCGGCGTTGCCCCAGAAAGCGTGAACCGACCCGCGCCAGGCGAGTTTGTAGGTCAGCTGCAGCGGCGTGTCCGATGACCGCGCGGGGATCGAGTCAAAGGTCTCATCGAGGGCTGCCGTATCGCTTCGCCGCAGGCCCAGCATCCCTCGGGCGAAGATCACATTTCCGATCAGGGCCCGGTCAGGAGTTAGCTCGTTCGCTGCCCGGGTCAGCAACTGCGCGAGCTCCTCGAGGTCGCGGCCGGCGCAGATCATCGACCAGGCCGTCAGGACCAGAAGGCGGTAGCGGACAACCGACTCCGCCTGGTCAAGGACGGCCTGGCTCACGGCAGTGTAGGTGGCCCAGGCGTCCAGCCATCGTTTCTCGACTCCGAACATGAGCCCGTGGACCACCGCCCGGCGGGCCAGATCCGGCGCTGATAGCACGGCGGGAAGTTGCTGGCGCACCCACGCGACGTCGCGAGCCAGGATCATGTCGATGACCGCGTCGAGCCACCGGCGATTCCGGATCGCGGCATCATTGCTCAGCTCACTCGCCCAGCGGAACATCTGCCCGGCTTGACCGAAGTCCCCCGCGCCGTGAGCGGTCTGTGCGGCCAGCTCAAGCTCGGCGGCAAGAGCGTCGTCGTAGTGATCCGCTGCCGCAACGCGATGTTCGAGCGACTCCATGACCGTGCCGGCCTGCCCGGCCGCGCGGAGGTGGAGCTGCCGCCTGCGGGCATAGGGAATCGACTGGTAGATGGCCGCCCGCGCCAGCGCGTGCGATGTTCGCAGCGGCGAAGTCATGTCCGGCGCCCGCGCGACCAGCAGGCCGGCCTCCACGAGCGCTTCGCGGGCACCGGCCGGGTCATCGACCTGGCCTATCGCAGCCAGTCTGGGCAAGGCCTGCCAGCCGTATCCCAGCACCGCCGATGCGTGGACCAGGGCGACGACATCAAGCGGATAGCCGGAAAGTTCCGCTTTGGTGCGGGCGGCCAGTTCGCTCGGCGCCGGCAGGGAGCGCATGGCGGCCAGTTCAGAAAAGCCGTACTGCCGCAACAGCGAATCCAGGTGGAACGGGCTTCTCGAGCAGTGGTCCCACAG
>Ga0302181_10002486_pt1 | contig 13017 bp, 10 predicted proteins | sample I_Palsa_E3_3_FD_198786 | JGI IMG/M metagenome (GOLD analysis project Ga0302181, IMG submission 198786) | Peat permafrost microbial communities from Stordalen Mire near Abisko, Sweden - I_Palsa_E3_3 | ecosystem: Environmental > Terrestrial > Soil > Palsa > Peat permafrost | place: Sweden... | reverse complement strand
CGTGCCGTCGGGGAACGTCAGCAGCAACTCGTCGGTGTCGGGGTCGTAATCGGGCACGACCACCTGGAGGTTGCGCACGACCTTGCCGTTGACCATCCGGCCGCGGTCGTCGATCACATAGAACGCTCGGTTGCCCCGGGCGCCGGTGCGCGACAGCTCGATCGAGTCGACCTGATGGATCCGCATCCCCTTCACAGGGGTCGTGGCAAAGCCAGTCACGACGATCTCGCTCACCCCCAGAAGAGTAGAGCCGCGGGTCCGGTGCGTGTCAGGCGGCCGTCTGCTGCGCCCAATCGCTGTAGAGCTCCCAGTAGCGGCCCTCGGCCTCCAGCAGCTCCTCGTGCGTCCCCTGCTCGACGATCCGGCCGTACTCCATCACGAGGATCCGGCCGGCGTGGCGGATCGTCGACAACCGATGGGCGACCACGATCGAGGTACGACCTGCGACCAATCGGCGCAAGCCCTGCTCGATCAGCGCCTCGGTGTGGACATCGACGTTCGAGGTCGCCTCGTCGAGCACGAGGATGCGAGGATCGGCGGCCAGCGCGCGCGCGAACGCGAGCAGCTGGCGCTGTCCGGCCGAGAGCTGGACGCCACGCTCGCCGATCTGGGTGTCGTAGCCCTGCTCGAGCGCGTCGATGAACTCGTCGGCGCCGACCGCCCGGGCCGCGTCGCGGATCTGCTCGTCGGTCGCCTGCGGCGCGCCGAACGCGATGTTGTCCCGAACCGTGCCGCTGAACAGGAACGCCTCCTGGGGGACGATCCCCATCTGCGAACGCAGCGACTCTCCGGTCACGTCGCGCAGGTCGTGCCCGTCGACAAGCACGGCGCCCTCGGTCGGGTCATAGAAGCGGGAGACGAGCTTGGCGAACGTCGACTTGCCGGCGCCGGTCTCGCCCACGAGTGCAATCGTCTGTCCGGGCGGCACGACGAGGTCGATGTCGCGCAGCGCCCACGCGGCGTCGTCGCCTGAGCCGTACTGGAACGAGACGTCGCGGAATTCGACCCGGCCCGCAATCTGGGGCAGCGTGATCGCATCGGGGGCGTCGAGGATCTCGGGCTGCTCGTCGAGCAGTCGGAGGATCTTGTCCAGGGCCGCCATCCCCGACTGGTAGGTCGTGTACAGCTGCGAGAGCTGCTGCAGCGGGTCGAAGAAGTTGTTGAGCGCCGCGATGAACGCGAACACGACGCCGGTCGACGCGTGACCGTCGATCGCGGCCAATCCGCCGGCGACGAGGATCTCGACGGTGACGAGCGCCGACAGCAGCTCGACCGCGGGGAAGTAGGCGGCGTTGAGCTTGACCGTCGTCATGTTCACGGCGCGGTTCTCCTCGTTGAGCTCCGCGAAGCGGTCGATGTGGCGCTGCTCCTGACCGAACGAGCGCACCGCCCGGATTCCCGACAGGCTCTCGGCCAGGTAGCCTGTGATCGCGGCGATCCTCTCGCGTGTGGCGCGGTAGGCGCCGGCCGAGGCGATTCGGAACGCCAGCGCCCCGGCGAACAGGAACGGCAGCGCGATGAACGTCAGCAGCGCCAGATGGAAATCCATCACCATCAAGATCACGATCACGCCGATCAGCATCAGCGACGATTGGATCAGCGTCGCCAGTCCGTCCTCGACGAGCTGGTCGAGCGCCTCGACGTCGTTGGTCATCCGGCTGATCACGACGCCCGCGATGTTGCGGCTGTAGAACCCGATCGACAGCGACTGCAGGTGCGCGAACAGCTTCATCCGCAGGTCCTGCAGCGCTCGCTGGCCGACCCAGCCGACCAGGTACGTCTGGGCGTAGGTGGCGACCGCGTAGACCACCGCCGAGATCAGGAAGATCCCGGCGATCACGTACAGCGCGCCCGTGTCGTGGTGGTCGATGCCCCGGTTGATCGCCTCCTTGGCCAGGGGCGCCGGTGCCAGCGCCGCGGCGGTCGCGCCGAGCAGCGACAGGCACATCGCGGTCACGCGCCAGCGGTAGGGCGCCAGCAGTTCGGCCAACGCCCGCAGCTTGCGCCCGCCGTCGCCGGTTTCCTTGAACCGGCGGCGAAGCTCGGCGACGTTGGCGCTCATGAGCTCATCTCCAGCTCGTCGGCGAGCATGTGCGCCGGCGTGCCGCTGCGGACGATCTCCCGGTACAGGTCCGAGCTCTCCAGCAATTGCTCGTGGGTCCCGTCGCCGATCACGCGACCGTGGTCGAGGATCACGATCCGGTCGGCCAGCGCGATCGTCGAGAGCCGGTGGGCGATCACGATCGTGGTGCGGCCGGCCATCACCTGCTCGAGTCCTGTCTTGATCTCCCGCTCGGTCGAGGCGTCGACCGACGAGGTGGCGTCGTCGAGCACGAGGATCCGTGGGTTGGCGAGGATCGCCCGGGCGATCGCGATCCGCTGGCGCTGGCCGCCGGACAGCGTCACGCCGCGCTCGCCGACGTGCGTGTCGTAGCCGTCGGGCAGGCGGTCGATGAAGCCGTCGGCCTGGGCCGCGCGGGCGGCTCGCACCACGTCCTCGCGGCTCACATCGGCGTGGGCATAGGCGATGTTCTCGTGGATCGTGGCCGAGAACAGGAACGGGTTGTCGTCGACGATCGCGATCTGCTGGCGCAGGTTGTGAACATCGACGGAGCGAACGTCGGCGCCGTCGATCGTGACCGAGCCGGTGGTGACGTCGTACAACCGCGGTAGCAACGAGACGAGTACCGACTTGCCCGAGCCCATCGCGCCCACGAGCGCGACCGTCTGGCCGCCGTCGATCTCCAGGTCGACCCCGGTCAGCGCCGGATGGGTCGCGCCCTCGAACGTCAGCCCGACGTCGCGCAGCGTGATCTGCCCTGGCCCGGCGGGAACCGGCGGCGCGTTCGGCGGGGAGACGATCCGTGGCTCACGGTCGAGGATCTCGAAGATCCGCGCGCCCGACGCGGTGGCGCGCTGCGCGGCCCCGAGCATGTAACCGAGCGTCTGCATCGGCGAGATCAGCAACAGCAGGTAGGCGTAGAACGCGGTGAAGGCGCCGACCGACAGGTGCCCGTGGATCACCTCACGGCCCCCGAACAGCAGGATCGCGGCCAGACCGAGGTTCGGCAGGAAGCTGATCATCGGGTTGTAGAAGGCCTGGATCCGAGTCGCGACCAGCTGCTGGTCGAAGACGCGCTGGACCGTGTTGGCGAACCGCTCGCGCTGGCGGCGCTCCTGGGCGAACGCCTTGACGACGCGCACGCCGGAGACGTTCTCCTCGGTGTCGGCGGTCAGCTCGGCGATCCGCTGCTGCGCCGCCTGCATCGCGGGTTTCGAGCGATGCCCATAGCGATAGGCGATCAACACCACGAACGGCACCGGTGCCAGCGAGATCGCCGCCAGGCTCGGCTGCAGGATGAACATCGCGACCCCCGCCAGCAGGATCGTGACCACCGACTGCGCGATGAAGATCAACCCGTAGCCGAGGAAGAAGCGGACCGACTGCAGGTCGACGGTCGCCCGCGACATCAGCTGGCCGGTCTGCTGACGGTCGAAGAAGCCCAGCTCGAGTCGCTGCAGCTGCCCGTAAAGGGTCTCGCGCATATCCACTTCCACGGCAAGCGACAGACGCCCGGCGATCAGCCGGCGCAGCACGCTGAACACCAATCGGACCAGGCCCGCCAGGAGGATCGCGCCCGCCAGCAGCAGCAGTTCCTGGTGATGGTGGCCGCGGATCGCGTTGATCGCGAGGCCGGTCAGAAATGGGATCAGGACGGTCCCGATCAGCGCCCCGCCGGCGAGCACGAAGGACCACACGACCGCGCGCCGGTACGGTCGTAGAAAGCCGTTGAGTCGCCAGAAGGTGGGCATGCTTCATTTACTGTAGTAAGCGGACCGCGGGCCGTGTCGCGGGTGCCGGCGAGCTAGGATCCAGCGCCGTGAGCAGGACGAATGCTTGAGCGCGAGCGGGAGCAGGTGGCCGCATCGGCCCACCGGCTGGCGGCGCTCGGGTTGACGCTGGGGACCGCGGGCAATGTCTCGCTGCGATGCGGCGAGCGGATCCTGGTGACGTCGACCGGGGCGGTGCTCGAGCAGATTCAGGCCGACGAGATCTCGATCGTGGACCGCGACGGCGCGTCGCTTTACGGGCCGGCGCCGACCTCTGAACTGGCGCTGCACCTCGGCGCCTACGCGCGGTTCGGGCCCGGCGCAGTGGTCCACGCGCACGCCCCGGTCGCGACCGCGCTGGCGTGCGTGCTCGACGAGGTCCCCGCCGTGCACTACCAGATGGTCGAGCTCGGCGGCCCGGTCCGGGTCGCCCACTATGAGACGTTCGGAACGGTCGAGCTGGCGACCGCCACGCTCGACGCGATGCAGGACCGGACCGCGGTGCTGATGGCAAATCACGGGACGCTGACCTACGGCGACGACCTGGGCCAGGCCGTCGGCCGCGCGCAGCTGTTGGAGTGGGCGTGCACGGTCTACTGGCGCGCGGCGGCGATCGGCACGCCCCGGTCGCTGGACGAGCGCCAGCTGGACGACGTGCGCGCGCAGATCGATCGCCGCGGCTATGGCTCGCTACTGGCGGGAGAGGAGCATCACGGATGAGTGGCAGCTCACGCGGGAACCTGACGCGGCGACGGTTCGTCGCCGGCGCTGCCGCGGCGGGCGCCGGGCTCGCCGCGGCGGCTCCGGCGCAGGCCGAAACCACCGCGGGTCCCGCCAAGCCGAAGCCCGGCACGCGGGTCGACGTCGTGGTCGTCGGCGCCGGCCTCGCGGGACTTGTCGCCGCCACCCAGCTGACCCGGTCCGGTAACTCGGTGCGGGTGCTGGAGGCGCGTGACCGAGTCGGCGGCCGCGTCTGGAACCACGACATCGGCGGTGGTCACATCGCCGAACGTGGCGCCACGTTCATCGGCCCGACCCAGAACCACGTCGCCGCGCTGGTCAAGCAGCTGAAGATCCCGACGTTCCGAACCTACGACACCGGCCAGAACGTCTACATTGCCGGTGGCGAGCGGATGACGTACTCCGACCGGGGTCCGTTCGGGACCGCGCCGCCCGATCCGACGATCGAGGGTGACCTCGCCACGCTCGTGCTGGCGATCGACAAGCTGGCGACGACGGTCGATGTCGCCAGGCCGTGGGACGCGCCGAACGCCGTCGCGCTGGACGGCCAGACGGTCGCGGGGTTCCTGACCGAGTATTCGGCGAACACGCGGTTGCGCAACGTGGTGGCCGCGGCGCTGCGTGCGATCTTCGGCGCCGAAGCGCGTGAGCTGTCCGTGCTGTTCGCGATGTTCTTCACCGCGGCGTCCGGCGACCCCGCCCATCCGGGGACCTTCCTGCGCAACTTCAACACGCGCGGGGGCGCCCAACAGGATCGGTTGGTCGGTGGCTCACAACGGCTGCCGCTGGAACTGGCCAAGCGGCTCGGGGATGTCGTCGCGCTGCGCACGCCGGTGCGGTCGATCGCCCAGACGCGCTCCGGGGTGACGGTCGTGTCCGACGCCATCACCGTCTCCGCCAAGCGGGTCGTGGTCGCGATCGCGCCGGCGCTGGCCGGGAGGATCTCGTATGACCCGATCCTGCCGTCCGAGCGAGACCAGCTGACCCAGCGTTACGGGCAGGGGACGCTGACGAAGGTCACCGCCGTCTACGACGAGCCGTTCTGGCGCGCCCACGGGCTGACCGGCTCGGCGGTCACCACCGGCTTTCCGATCAACATCGCCTACGACGACTCGCCTCCCGGCGGCCGGCCCGGGGTCGCGTTCGGGTTCGTCGGCGGCGACAACGCCCGCCGTTACGCGGGCCTGGGGGCAGCGGCCCGACGGATGGCGGTGCTGACCCAGCTGGCACGCTTCTATGACGATCAGCGGGCGCTGAAGCCGGTGCAGTTCTTCGAGACCAACTGGAGCCAGCAGGAGTGGACCCGCGGCTGCCCGGTCGGGATCCCGGCGGTCGGCTCGTTCGTCGGCTCCGGCCCGCGCTTGCGCATGCCCGTCGGCCGGATCCACTGGGCAGGTACCGAGACCGCGACGTATTGGAACGGTTACATGGACGGCGCGATCAGCTCCGGCGAGCGGGTCGCGGCCGAGGTGGCCGCGGCACTGTGAGCCGGGCGCCGGAGGACTTGTGACGACCGTCCGGGAGGCGACGTTCGAGCTGCTGCGGGCCCACGCGATGACGACGATCTTCGGCAACCCGGGATCGACCGAGCTGCCGATGCTCGCCGACTTCCCGGACGACTTCCGCTACGTGCTGGGACTCCAGGAGCTGGTCGTGGTGGGGATCGCCGACGGCTACGCGCAGGCCACCGGCCGCCCTGCGCACGTCAACCTCCACACCGCGCCCGGCGTCGGCAACGCGGTCGGCGGGATCTTCAACGCGCAGGCCAACCGCGTGCCGCTGGTGATCACGGCCGGCCAGCAGGTCCGTGCGCAGATCACGATCGAGGCCAACCTGACCAACCGGGACGCGACCGTCGGGCCGCAGCCGTACGTCAAGTACAGCCACGAGCCAGCCCGCGCGCAGGACGTCCCGACCGCGCTGGCGCGCGCGATCCACGCTGCCTCATTACCGCCAAGGGGACCGGCGTTCGTCTCGATCCCGATGGACGATTGGGATCAGGAGGCCGATTGCGACCGGGCCCGCCAGGCGGCACGCCGGCGCGTGAGCGGCCGCGCCGCGCCCGATCCGGACGCGCTGGCCGAGCTGGCCGGCCGGCTCGCCGCGGCGCGGTCGCCGATCCTCGTCGCCGGACCGGAGATCGACGCCGCCGGGGCATGGGACGCCGCCGTCGCACTCGCCGTCAAGCAGCGGCTGCCGGTCTGGGCGCCGCCGGCGACCGGCGGCTCGCGGCTCGGGTTCCCGGAGAACCATCCGCAGTTCGCCGGGGTCCTGCCGCCCGCGATCGGGCCACTGTCGCAGACGCTCGACGGTCATGACCTGGTGCTCGTCGTCGGTTCGTCGGTGTTCGCGTACTACCCGTATCTGCCGGGACCGCTGCTGCCCGCGGAGACGTCGCTGGTCGCCGTCACCTCGGATCCGGTCGACGCGGCGCGGGCGCCGATGGGGGAGGCGATCGTCGGCGACGTCGGGCTCGCGTTGCGGGCGTTGGTCGAGCTCGTACCGGCGGCCGCCCAGCGACGCGTGCCGGACGCCCGGCCGGCGCCGGGCTCCCCGGCCGAGGCCGCGGGCGACGGCCCGCGGATCACGGGTACGCAGGCGATGGCGGCGCTCGCGGCGGCCTGGCGCGACGACGCGATCGTGGTGCTGGAGGCGCCGTCATCGACGTTGGCGTTGCGCAACCGGCTGCGGATCTCCCGGTCAGGCAGTTACTTCTTCTGCGCGAGCGGCGGGCTCGGGTTCGGGATCTCGGCGGCGCTCGGCGTGCAGTTGGCGCAGCCGCAGCGGCCGGTCGTGTGTGTGCTGGGGGAGGGCTCGGCCCAGTACGGGATCACCGCGCTGTGGACCGCGGTCGCCTACCGGCTGCCGGTGACGTTCCTGGTCCTGCGCAACGACGAATACGCGATCCTCAAGTGGTTCGCGTCGCTGGAGCAGGTGTCCGGCGTGCCCGGACTGGACCTGCCCGGGCTCGATGTCGCCGCGGTCGCGCGCGGGTACGGGATGAACGCGCGCCAGGTGAGCGGCGCCGACGAGCTGACTGAGGCACTGTCTCAGGACATCGCCGCTGACGACGGCCCGCGCCTGATCCAGGTCGACGTCGCGGCCGGCATGTGGATCGAATGAGGGCCGGGCCCGACCGACCGCCGCCCGAGGTGGGCCTCTGCGACAGCTGCCGCCACCAGCAGATCGTCCCCAACACCCGCGGCTCGGTGTTCTCGCTCTGCCTGCGCAGCCGCGACGAGCCCGACCGCTTCCCGCGCTACCCGCGGCTGCCGGTGCTGCGCTGCCCGGGATATGACCGGGCCGCTACGGCATGAGGTGCTCGACCTCGAACCCGTGACGCTCGGCGAGCCGCTGGGCGATCAGCGACCGGTGGCAGGCGGCCGGCTCGTCCTCGACGCACAGCAGCGCGCCGGCGCCATGAACGGGAAGGTCGGCGAGCAGCTCGTCGAGCGGCGCGTGGTCGAGAATCTCCTCGGTGTAGCGGCGCACGTACTCGTCCGACAGCCGCTCGCGGTCACGTTTGCCGACGCGCGCACGGGCGTCCTGCGCGTATTGCAGCTCGCGCAGCTCCGTCGTCGGCGCCAGCTCCGGGTGGTGGACGTATCGGATCCGGGCGTCGGCCAGGCGGCGCTGCAGCCGCTGCGCATTGGCCCACGCGTACTCGGTGCCCCGCACGCCGCGGCGCTGGCGGACATCGACGACGACGGTCACGCCGGACTGGTCGAGCGCGGCGACGAAGCTCTCGCCGTTGAAGCGGTACACGCCGATCGTCGCGATCCGGGGCATCGGCGGATATGTTGCCGGGTATGAGCACGGGCCATCAGCCGACCGTCTCGTTCACGGCGATGGCGGACGGCACCAAGCAGGACTACGAGTTGCTCGACCGCCGGGAGGCCGAATACACCGAACGTTTGCCCGACCGGCTACTTGCCGCCGTGCAGGCGCTTGAGCACAGCCTCTCCGGCTACCAGGTGACGCGCTACGAGCACTCGCTCCAGAGCGCGACGCGGGCGCTGCGCGACGGCCGCGACGAGGAGTACGTCGTGATGGCGCTGCTGCACGACATCGGCGACGAGCTCGCCCCCCACACCCACTCGGAGATGACTGGCGCGGTGCTGCGCCCGTTCGTCCGGCCTCAGCTGGTGTGGATCGCATCGCACCACGGCGCCTTCCAGCTCTATTACTACGGTCACCACTATGGCATCGACCGCGACATCCGCGATCGCTGGGCCGGCCACGAGCACTACGACGCGTGCGTCGAGTTCTGCGAGCGCTATGACCAGAACTGCTTCGATCCGAGCTACGACTCCGAGCCGCTCGAGACGTTCGCGCCGATGGTTCGCCGCGTCTGCTCAGCGCCGCGGTACCTGCCGGACGACTACGTTTAACGGTCCCGGTTCAGCTACAGGTTCACGGCGACGTACTTGGTCTCCAGGTACTCCTCGATCCCCTCAGAGCCGCCTTCGCGACCGAAACCGGACTGCTTGACGCCGCCGAACGGGGCCTGCGCGTTGGAGACCATGCCCTGGTTGAGGCCGATCATGCCGGTCTCCAGACGCTCACAGACGCGCAGCGCGCGCTTGAGGTCGGAGGTGAACACGTACGCGACCAGGCCGTACTCGGTGTTGTTGGCGGCGGCGATCGCGGCGTCCTCGTCGTCAAAGCCGATCACCGGCGCGACCGGACCGAAGATCTCCTCCTGCAGCAGCTCGGCGTTGCCGGGGACGTCGGTCAGCACCGTCGGGTTGTAGAAGTAGCCGGCGCCGTCACGGATCGTGCCGCCGACGACGGCGTGCGCTCCCTTGCCGATCGCGTCGGTGACGAGCTCTGAGACCTTCTGACGCTGGGTGTTGTCGATCAGGGGTCCGACGTCGACGCCTTCGTCGACGCCGCGGCCGAGCTTCAGCGCGCCCATCTTCTCCGCCAGCTTCGTGGTGAACTCGTCCGCGACCGCACCGGCGACATGGAACCGGTTGGCGGCCGTGCAGGCCTCGCCGACGTTGCGCATCTTCGCGAGCATCGCGCCCTGGACCGCGGCGTCGACGTCGGCGTCCGCGAACACCAGGAAGGGGGCGTTGCCGCCGAGCTCCATCGACAGCCGCAGCAGCGTCTCCGCGGAGGCGGCCATCAGCCGCCGCCCGACCTCGGTTGAGCCGGTGAACGACAGTTTGCGCAGCCGCGAATCGGCGATCAGCGGCGCGGTCGTCTCGCCCGAGGCGGTGGCGGTGAACAGGTTCAGCACGCCGCCCGGCAGCCCTGCCTCCTCGAGGATCTGCGCCAGTGCCAGCATCGACAGCGGCGTCTGTCCCGCCGGTTTGACGACCATCGTGCAGCCGGCGGCGATCGCCGGCCCGATCTTGCGCGTGCCCATCGCCAGCGGGAAGTTCCACGGGGTGATGAACAGGCACGGCCCGACGGGCTGCTGCATCGTCAACACTCGGCCGGCCCCATTGGCGGCGACCGCGTAGCGGCCGTGGATTCGCACCGACTCCTCGGAGAACCAGCGGAAGAACTCGGCCGCGTAGGTGATCTCGCCGAGCGACTCGGCGACCGACTTGCCCATCTCAAGCGTCATCAGCAGCGCCAGATCGTGCTTGCGCTCGATGATCAGCTCGAACGCGCGCCGCAGGATCTCGCCGCGGTCACGCGGCGCCATCGCGGCGAACGCGGGGAAGGCGTCGACGGCGCTGTCGAGCGCTGACTTCGCGTCGTCGACCGAAGCGTCGGCGACCTCGCACAGCGGTTGGCCGGTGGACGGATCCTCGACTTCGAAGGTCCCCTTGGCGCCGTCGCGCCAAACGCCTGAGATGTACAGCTGCTTGGGGACGCGGTCGATGACCTGCTGTTCTTGGGAGGCGGTGATCGTGCTCATCCGCTGCACGCTACTACCGCCGCGCCGGCCGCCTGAGACAGGCGGCCGGCGCGGGTTACTGCGATTCGTGGTGACTGCGGTTACGCGGTGGCGGAGCTGACCGGGGCGCCCTCGAGGGCGACGTTCAGCACCTCGTCGATCGTCATCGCCGGGTGGAACGTCATCTGCTGACGGACCTCCTCGGGGACGTCGTCGAGATCGCCGCGGTTGCGCTCGGGCATGACCACGTCGGTCAGGCCGGCGGCGTGCGCGGCCAGCACCTTCTGCTTGAGGCCGCCGATCGGGAGCACCCGGCCTTGGAGGGTGACCTCACCGGTCATCCCCACCGTGTGCTTGACCGGACGACCCGACAGCAGCGACGTCAGCGCCGTGACCATCGTCACGCCGGCCGACGGGCCGTCCTTGGGGATCGCCCCGGCGGGCACGTGCACGTGGAACGAGCGCTCATCGAACACCGTCGGATCGACGCCGAGCTCGGCCGCGTGGCCGTGGACGTAGGAGAGCGCGATCTGCGCCGACTCCTTCATCACATCGCCCAGCTGGCCGGTCAGCGTCAGGCCCGGCTTGCCGTCCATTGCGGTGGCCTCGATGAACAACACGTCGCCGCCGGCTCCGGTCACGGCCAGGCCGGTCGCGACGCCCGGCACCGCCGTGCGCACCGCCGACTCCTGGAAGAACCGCTGGCGTCCGAGCGCGTCACGCACGGCGTCAATGTCGATCGTGACCGGCGCGGTCGCCTCGTTGGACGCGATCTTCGTCGCGGTCTTGCGCAGCAGCGTCCCGAGGTCACGCTCCAGCTGGCGGACGCCGGCCTCACGCGTGTACTCAGTCGCGACCGTGTTCAGGACCTGATCGGAGATCTCGATCTCCTCGGCCCGCAGGCCGTTGCGCTCCAGCTGACGCGGCCAGAGGTACCCGCGCGCGATCGCCACCTTCTCGGAGGTGGTGTACCCGTCGAAGCGGATCACCTCCATGCGGTCGAGCAGCGGGCCCGGGATCGTGTCCGCAACGTTGGCGGTCGCGATGAACATCACGCCCGACAGATCCAGCTCGACGTCGAGGTAGTGGTCGCGGAACGAATGGTTCTGCGCCGGGTCCAGGACCTCCAGCAGCGCTGACGAGGGGTCGCCGCGCCAATCGGCGCCGACCTTGTCGACCTCGTCGAGCATGATCACCGGGTTCATCGTCCCGGCGTCGCGCAGGGCGCGCACCAGGCGGCCCGGGAGCGCACCGATGTACGTCCGCCGGTGGCCGCGGATCTCGGCCTCGTCACGGACGCCGCCGAGCGACATCCGCACGAACTTGCGGCCGGTCGCACGGGCGATCGACTCGCCGATGCTCGTCTTGCCGGTGCCGGGAGGGCCGATCAGGGTCAGGATCGCGCCGGAGCGCTTGTCCTCCTTGATACCGCGCTCGACGCGCAGCTTCTTGACCGCGATGTACTCGACGATCCGGTCCTTGACATCGTCCAGGCCAGCGTGGTCTGCATCGAGCACCGCGCGGGCGTCGGTCGGGTCGAGCTTCTCCTCGGAGCGCTCCTTCCACGGGACGGAGATCAGCGTGTCCAGGTAGGTCCGGATCACGCTGGATTCGGCGGACTGCTCGCCCATCTTCTCCAGCCGGCCGAGCTCCTTGAGCGCCTGCTCCTCGGCAGCCTCAGGCATCCCGGCCTCTTCGATCTTGGTGCGGTACTCCTCGACGACGGACGCGTCGTCCTCGCCGAGCTCCTTGCGGATCGAGTCCATCTGCTTGCGCAGGAAGTAATCGCGCTGTTGCTTCTCGGCGCCGGACTCGACGTCGTCACGGATCCGCTTGCGGACCTGCAGCTCGGCCAGGCGATCACGCTGATAGCCCAGCGCCAGCTCGAGGCGCTCGGTGACGTCAAGCGTCATCAGCAGCTTGACCTTCTGCTCGTAGTTGAGGTCGGGGCTGTAGCCGCTGGTATCGGCCAGCGTGCCCGGATCGGAGATCGAGCGCAGGAAGCCGGAAACGCGGCCATCATCGCCGCGCAGCTCGAGGATCTCCTCGACGGTCGCGCGGTACTCGCGGTCGAGGTTGCGGGTCTTGCCGTCGACCGGAACGTTGTCCGGGTGCTCATCGACCTCGACGAACAGCCGTCCGTCGGGAAGCGTCTGCGCCGCGCCGGCGACGCCGCGGTGCAGGCCCTGCAGGCTGAAGGCGCGTGCCCCACCGGGCAGACGCACCTTGTCGGTGATCTCGGCGACCGTTCCGACGTTCGCGAAGTCCTGCTCGTGACGGGGCACCAGCAGCACGCGCTCCTCGTCGCCGGCATCGATCGCCAGCGTCAAAGACATGCCCGGGAAGACGACGACGTCGTCCAGCGGGACAAGAAGAAGGCGACTCATCAAGTCTTCACTTTCGGTAGGTGCTTACAAACTGTAAGCAAAATGATACCACGACGGCTAGTCGCGGGTAATCAAGATCTCAGTACGTGTGACTGAGATTATCAGTACCGTGATCTGTAGGGCTCAGAGGCCCGCGTGGGGTGGCACCGGGATCCGAGTGGCGCGCGCATAGCCCATCTGGGAAGATCGGACGTGATGACCGAG
>Ga0302181_10002484_pt1 | contig 13025 bp, 7 predicted proteins | sample I_Palsa_E3_3_FD_198786 | JGI IMG/M metagenome (GOLD analysis project Ga0302181, IMG submission 198786) | Peat permafrost microbial communities from Stordalen Mire near Abisko, Sweden - I_Palsa_E3_3 | ecosystem: Environmental > Terrestrial > Soil > Palsa > Peat permafrost | place: Sweden: Abisko... | reverse complement strand
CTCGCCGTCGCCGCGCACCCATTGATTATCGCGGCATCCGGTTGACCTGCGGCGGATGGAAAGCGGGTCGCCGCTCCGGGAGGGAGCGGTCTGCGTTGCCCGGCGCGACCGATCAGATGTCGAGTAGGAACCGCAGCACGCGGCCGAGCTCGAACGTGATGGCGTCGGTCACGGATCCGAGCCGGGCGATCAGTCGCTCCTCGGAGACGGACTTGACGTCCTCGCACTTTGCATAGCTGACGTCGTCGAGCCCGGAGCCGCCGGGCTCGAGCTCGACATGTGATGGTAATCCGCGCTGCGTCGCCGTGATGGGGATGGCGATCACCACGCCGGCGCGGCTGTCGTTGAGTGGATCGGCGGAGATGATGACCGCGGGTCGACGGCCGGATTGCTCACGCCCGACCGGCTCGCCGAAGCCCACAAGCCAGACCTCACCCCGGCGTGGAATCACGACGAGCGATCACCGACAGCACCCGCCTCGAGCGCGCGTTCGGCCGTAATCTCGTCCCATGCCTGTGGATCGGCGCGGAGCGCCTCGTAGCGGGCGGAGAGCTGATCGAAGAACAGCCGGCGTTCCAACGCGTCGGCAGCCTCGTCGAGCAGTTGGGTCATCGGTCGGCCGGTCGCGTCAGCCAACTTGGCGAAGCGGTCACGAGTCTGTTCGCTCACCCTGATGGTTGTGCTCATACCATCAGTCTACGCTCAGGGCGACTGATTGATCTACACGTCCTCGACCGGCGCACGGAGTTCGTGACCCCGGGTGGACGGACGTTCGCCCAGCTGTTGTCCGCTCACGTTCTCTGCTGCGCGTGCCGATGCAAAACCAGACGCGTGCGATGCGTTCGGGATTTCGGTTGCCGCATCTGCGGCTCGGCCGGCTCATCTGAGAAGGGGCTCCGCTGTTCAACTCTGTCCGCACCCCGCGGTATCGCTCACGCTTCGCAGTTCGGCGCGGCATACTCGTGATCGCTGTTGTCGTGAGCGGGCTCGGGTTCGTGTTGCTGCCCTCAACCGCGTTGGCGGCCTCGAGCCCGGCCATCACGATCTCCTCCGGGGTGCCGGCGACGGTCCTCTACGGAGGCAAGGCGGCGGTGAGCATGACCGCCGCCAATCCGGCCGGACAGCCCCCGGGGTACAACCTCAGCTTCCGCGACGTGCTTCCCGCCGGGATCTCGTACGTGGCCGGGTCCTCGAGCGTCGACGGTCAGGACATCGAGCCGCAGGTGATCGCCAACGCCCCCGCGGCGGGTCAGACAACGCTGATCTGGTCAAACGTCTCCGACCTCTCGGCCAGCTCATCGAACGCCGTCGCCTACTCGGTGTCCAACAGCGCGGGCAGCTACGCGATCGGCGCGACCTACACCGAGTCCCAGTCGGCGTATGTCAACAGCAACCCGCGCTATGTCCCTCAGTTCGACGCGCTGGGAAACCCGGTGGCCACCTCCTACACCGGATCGGCCGCGACCTCGGGCACCACGACGGTGAGCGGGATCGACGTCTCGATGTCGGACTCGGCGGGCGCAAAGCTCCTGCGCGGGGCGCACACCCACCAGACCGTCTACACGGTCACGGTCGCCAACAACACCGTCAATCCGACCACCTCAGCGGTCGTGGACACCTATCTGCCCGCCGGCCTGGAGTTCCTGGGCTGCGGCGGCGTCGACAACACGACCAGCGCCGCCACCAACCCGGGATCGACCGAGGAGTGGCCCGGCTCGGGCCCGCTGAGCGGGCACACGACAGCGCCCGCGAGCTGTTCGACGCCCACCGTCGTGCAGACCGCGACGATGACCCCTGGAGGCCTGCCCACCGGCGTCTACACGCACGTGCAGTACTCGCCGGGAACGATCGCCGCCGGCCAGAGCGTCGAGCTGCGCTTCGTGGCCGCCGTCCCGATCCGCCAGAACACCAATACCTGGACCGGGGTCAAGCCGTCCGACGCCAGTGACGGCCAGACCGCCAACCTCGACAACAACTCCGGCCCCGAGACCTACGACGGGCAGACGCTCCCGGTCTACTCCAGCTTCAGTGGCCTGTTCAACGGCGTCACCGCCGTCTCGGCCAGCAGCACGCTGACGGTCACGGCCAAGGACGACACGATCACCAAGACCGTCTCCACCCCGAACATCGCGATCGGGGACACGGACGTGTGGACGCTGGCGATCGCCGTCGGTGAGTACCGCTACGTGGAGAACCTGCAGGTCGCCGACGCGATGCCCAACGGCACCTGCCCGCTGGACAGCACCAACCACACCTCATCCCCGGACTGCGCCCCCAACGGCCAGCTTCCCTCGTCCCCGTACAAGACCATCGCCCAGGCCGCGAACGGCGCCTGGTCAGAGACCTGGGATGAGACGACCGACCCGGCCCTGGCCCAGATGCTGCCCGACTCGACCACCACGATCACGATCCCGGTGGCGGTGATGCATCACTACCAGACCAACGGGGCCGACACGACGCCGGTGCTCGCCGGGGACTCGTGGACCGGCTCGGTGGGCCTGACCAGCTCGGACTACGTGCGCTGTGGCGGGGCGGCAGCGAACGCCAACTGCCCGCAGGGCGCGGTCAAGATCGCCCACGACATGACCGACGACACCTCGATCACCGACGGCTCCTCGGCCAGTCAGACGGCCGGCCAGCCGCTGGTCGCCAAGACGATCGACGATCGCGCTTCGCTGCCGGTGAACTGCCTGACCGACAACTACGTGAGCACTGCGCCCGTCTACAGCGTCGGCGACACCGTCTGTTACAAGCTGCACATCGACTTTCCGACCGGCGTGTACACCGGGTCGCCGGTGATCACCGACTTCCTGCCGCCGGGGTCGACCTACAACACGAACTCATGGCAGACGACGGGCCTCGACACCGCGGTCGTCAAGTCCGTGGACGCGACCACCAACCCCGGCGTCCTCAGCGTCACGCTCGGGGACTCCAATGGCAACGTGGCGCCCGGCCAGACGCTCGACGCCGTCTACTCGGTCACGCTGAACACTCCGACCGCCGCCGGCCAGTCCGCCCTGACGGGCAACCTGATGAAGTTCGCCAACGTCAACACCGTCGGCACGACCTTCGGCGGCGAGAGCTTCCCGCAGCGGGCGGCCGCCAACCTCACGTTCTCCAAGGCGCTGCTCAGCCTGACCGAAGGCATCGACCAGATCAACGGGCTGCCGTCCGGCGGCAACCCGGCCAACACCGACAACCTTCAGGTCTCGGGGGGAAACCAGGTGACGGTGCGCGTCGACGTGACCAACTCCGGCGGTGACGACGCCGACAACACCGAGGTGTGGGAGGACCTCCCGGCGCAGCTCACGTGCTCGAGCGTCGGCACGATCTCCGACGGCGGCGCGTGCAACGCAGCGTCGACGAACACGGTCAGGTGGACCGGGATCACGGTCCCGGCCGGGCAGACCAAGACACTCACGTACACCTACACGGTCGCCGCGGGCTCGTTCGCCAACCAGACCTTCCCCAGCCATGCCGGCGTCCGGGACTATCAGTCGGCCACCGACAGCGGCGGCACCTTCCTCAACATCCCGAGCCCGAACATCGACCCCAACGTCGCGACCACGCTCGGGACGCCCAACACCGCGCAGGCGGACGACACCACCGACGTGTTCCTGGGAACGCCGACGCTGGGCCTCGCCCATACGACCTCGGTCAACGAGACGGGCAACGTCACCGCTAACCAGGCCACGATCGGGGAACGCACCGACTACACCGCCACGATCACGATCCCGGCCGGCGTCACCCAGGGCTCCACGTCGTCCTTCAGCGCGTCGATCGGCACGCAACAGAGCTACGTGCCGAGCTCGGCCGCGGCGACGCTGAACGGCGGCCTGCTCCCCGGGGGCTCGACGCTGACCGCCAACGGCTCGACGGTGGTGGTGAGCCTGCCCAGCGGCTACACGTCGTCGACCGTCTCGACCGTCGCGGTGACCTGGTCGGCGACGCTCAACGACATCGTGGCCAACAAGCGCAGCTCGACCCTCGCCCAGGCGAGCGCGTTCGCCTACGACGCCGGGGCGGCGGGCACGGTCACCAACGCCAACGCGTCGGCGTCGACCACGACGATCGTCGAGCCGACGCTGACCGCCAGCCTGTCCAGCAACGCGGTGGGGAAGGTCGCCGCGGGGCAGGCGATCACCTACACGGCGAAGCTGAGCGATCCCACCGGGACCAATGTCAGCTCGGCCGACCACTCGATCGCGGTCGTCACCGTCCCCGTGGGCGAGACCCCGGTGAACGGCTCCGGGAACCCGGTCGCCGACGGCGGCACCGTCGCCGGGGGCGGCGCGGGCGTGTGGGCCGCGAGCGCTCGGACCGTGACCTTCCCGGCGGTCTCGCAGATCCTGCCCGCCGGCAGCGCTTCGCTCGCCTACAACGTCACCGTCGACAACGCGCAGGCGTCGTCGACGACCTTGACGACCAACCTGACCGGGACCACGACCTCGCTGTTGAACGCCCCGACCGCCCCGGGCACGGCCCGCACCTCAACGTCGGCGGCTGCGCTGTCGCCACCGGTCACCGGTTACAAGGCCACCGCGACAGCGAACGTCGTGACGCTGGTGGACGCCACCGTCACGAAGACCGTCTCGGCCCCGACGGCGACGATCGGCGATCCGGAGACCTACACGGTCCTGGTCACGATTCCGGCCGGAGTCGACCTCTACGACGCTCTGGTGCGCGACACGCTGCACGACGGGATCTCCTACGACGGCTTGGTCAGCGCAAGCTGCACCAGCGGCTGCGGCGGCTCTCCGATCCCCATCAGCGAGATCCCGCACAGCTCCAACTCCGACGGTACGACGACGCTTGGCTTCTGGCTGGGCGAGGTCGCGTCCGCGACGTCGGCGCGTGTGCTGACGATCGTCTACGACGCCCACGTGCTCAACACCTACCACACGGCCGTGAAGGTGCTGGCCGGACAGACCCTGAACAACGCCGCCGAGGTCGATGACAACCAGAGCCAGACCCTGAGCACGAGCGCGCCCGCGACGATCCCGGCGACGACCGCCTACTCGTACCGCTCGCCGGCGGCGGTGGCCGTGATCACCGTCGTCGAGCCGAGCATCACGCTGGCCAAGGCGGTCTCCGACCCGAGCACGACGGCGCCGTACGCGCAGCCGGGCGACCAGCTCACCTACACCCTGACGGTCACCAACGCCGGCACCTCCACCGCCTACGACGTGCCCGTGACCGACACGCCCGCCGCCCACATCGTCGGCTTGGTCGCCCAGACCGGAGCGAGCGACGTCACGCAGGCCTGGACCCCGGGCACCCCCACGATGGACTGGTACATCCCCTCGATCGCGGCCGGCCAGAGCGTGACCCTGACCTACACGGCAACGCTGGCGCCATCGGCCTCACTGCACAACGGCGAGGTCGACGCCAACTCGGCCAGCGTCACCGGCTACTTCGGCGAGTCCGACGCCGTGCGCACGGGCTCCGGCGCCTTCCCGTACCGGACCTACGCGAGCGTCGGTCCCAAGTCGGCGTCGATCACCGTCGCCCTGCCCCAGCTGTCGGTCAGCAACACGACCGGCACGACCGGCTTTCCGAAGACCGCCAACGCCGAGGTCGACCAGCCGTTCGGCTGGCGCCCGACGATCTCGAACACCAGTCCGGCCGCGAACGCCGACGACGCCGGCCTCACCTATCAGCTGCCGGCCAACTGGACCTACATCGCCGGATCGGCGGGCAGCTTCGGCGACCCGACGATCACCAACAACGCCGGTGGCGAGCTCCTGACGTGGGCGAACGTCGGGAACATCGGACCGAGCGGCACGCTGGTCATCCCGTTCACGGCTCAGCCGACGGTCGCCGCCGAGCAGAACCCGGGCTCCGGGCCCTCGAACCTGAACACCGCCTCGGAGTCGGCCACCGCGGCTGACCAGGGCGGGGCCAGCGGCTCGGCGGACGGCGCCTACGCCGCCGGGGCGGCGGGCTCGGTTGCCAACGCCGACCTCCTGGTGCCGGCGCTGTCGGTCACCAAGACGCCGAAGAACGGCACCTTCACCGCCGGGAGTCCCGGCGCCTGGAGCATCCAGGTGGCCAACGGCGGCACCGGCACGGCGCGCAACGTCGCGGTCTCCGACGACATTCCCGCCGGCGATGCCTTCAGCTCCGGCGCCGCCACCGCGTCTCCATCGACGGGCTTCTCGCAGACGACCTACGACAGCTCGGGGCCGACCACGAATGTGACCTGGACGATCGCCTCGATCGCGCCCGGGGCCAGCGTCACGATCACCGTCCCCACCACCGTCGCGTCGAACCTGGCCAGCGGCGCGACAATGACCAACACCGCCCAGGCGCAGTCCACCGAGGAGCCGACGCCGGTGTCGGACACCGGCAACGTCACGATCGCCGCCAGCGCCGACGTCGCGGTCACGAACTCCGCCGCCCCCAGCCCTGCGACCGCCGGAGGCGACCTCGAGTACACGATCAACGTGACCAACAACGGACCCTCCGACGCGCAGGGGGTCACGCTGTCGGACCCGCTCCCGGCGTCGGCGGCGTTCGTCGCGTTTGACTCGGGCGGCTCGTCGTGCAGCCAGTCCGGCGGCAGCATCAACTGCTCATTCGGCACGCTGGCCGCCGGAGCCAGCCAGCTCGTGAAGGTGCACGTGACGCTCGCGTCCAACGCGCCGGCGAGCGTGTCTGACACCGCGTCGGTCGCCACCACCACGACTGACCCTAACTCGGCCAACAACGCGGCCACCGCGACGCTCGCCGTCGGACGGGCCGCGGATGTGTCGTTGACGGATTCGCCAAGTCCGGCGTCGGTGGTTCAGGGTCAGGACGTTTCGTTGACGTTGACGGCGGCTGATGGGGGGCCGTCGGACGCGGCGAGCACGGTGATCACCGATGTGCTGCCGGGTGGGTTGAGCTTCGTCTCGGCGTCGGCTGGGTGCACGAACACCTCGGGTACGGTGTCGTGCGCGGTCGGGACGCTGGGGGATGGCGCTGACGCTGTCTATACGGTGGTGGTGGAGGCGACCCAGGTGGGGAGTTTCGACGACGCGGCGAGCGTGAGCTCCGGCGCGGTCGATCCTGACATGTCGAATAACACCGCGAGTGCTGGGGTGACGGTGGGTCCGGCGGTGGATCTGGCGATCAACGATACGGGGCCGGCGACGGTCGCGCCGGGTGGGGATGCGTCTTACGCGTTGACGGTGGTCAATCATGGTCCGTCGGCGGGGACGGGCGTGTCGTTCAGTGACGTGCTGCCGACCGGAGAGACGTTTGAGAGCATCACGACGCCGGCGGGCTGGGTGTGTGACGCTCCCTCGGTCGGGCAGAACGGGCTCGTCGGCTGCTCCTTCAGCGGTAGCTACGGCGACGGCGTCTCGACTGGGTTTGTGTTGGGCGTGAAGGTTGGGTTTGGGCTGGCTGATCAGACGGTGGCCGACAGCGCGTCGGTGAGCGGCAACGAGAGCGATCCGGATCTGTCGAATAACTCGGCGTCGGCGAGTACGACGGTGGGGCCGGCGGCGGATGTGTCGTTGACGGATTCGGCGAGTCCGGCGCCGGTGGTTCAGGGCGCGACGGTGACGTACACGCTGGTGGCGGCGAACGCGGGTCCGGACAACGCGACCGGCGTGGTGGTGAGCGATACGTTGCCCGCCGGGGTGAGCTTCTCGTCGGCTTCGGCTGGGTGCGTGAACAGTGCGGGGACGGTGACGTGCTCGTTGAGCTCGGTGGCTGATGGGGCGAGTCAGACGGCGACGATCGTCGTGACCGCGGTCGCGGTCGGCGATCAGGTCGACGCTGCCGGCGTGTCGGCGGATCAGCCCGATCCCGACACGTCGAACAACAGTGCGAGTGCCGGGGTGACGGTGGGTCCGGCGGTCGACCTAGCGATCGCTGACGCGGGCCCGGCCACGATCGCGGCGGGCGGGTCGGCGTCGTATGCGTGGACGGTGACCAATCACGGGCCGTCGGACGGTACGGGTGTGTCGGTCACTGACGTGCTGCCGACCGGAGAGACGTTTGAGAGCATCACCACGCCGGCGGGGTGGTCGTGCACGAGTCCTGCCGTGGGCGCGAACGGGAGCGTGACCTGTTCGCACGCGGCCGGCTACCCCGACGGCGCGTCGGATTCGTTTGACCTGAGCGTCGGCGTTGGTTTTGGGCTGGCTGATCAGACGGTGGTCGATGCCCCGTCGGTGAGCGGCAACGAGAGCGATCCGGATCTGTCGAATAACTCGGCGTCGGCGAGTACGACGGTGGGGCCGGCGGCTGATCTGTCGTTGACCGATTCGCCGAGTCCGACGTCGGTGGTCCGGGGCGCCCAGGTGACCTACACGCTGGTCGCTTCGAACGCCGGTCCGGACAACGCGACCGGCGTCGTGGTGACCGAGGTGTTGCCGAGTGGGCTCAGCTTCGTCTCGGCTTCGCCGGGGTGCGTGAACAGTGCGGGGACGGTGACGTGCTCGCTGGGGTCGATCGCCGATGGCTCCAGCCAGACGGCGACGGTCGTCGTCAAGGCCGAAGCGGACGGCGATCAGATCGATTCGGCCAGCGTGAGCGCGGATCAGCCCGATCCAGATATCAGCAATAACAGTGCGGGTGGTGCACTGACGGTCGGTCCGGCGGTTGACCTAGCGATCGCTGACACGGGCCCGGCCACGATCGCGGCGGGCGGATCGGCGTCGTATACGTGGACGGTGACCAACGACGGGCCTGACGACGGGACGGGCGTGTCGGTGAGTGATGTGCTGCCGCCCGGCCTTCGCTTCGTCTCGGCGGTCCCTGACCAGGGCAACTGCTCCGACATCGGGCAGACCGTCAGCTGCTCGCTCGGGTCCCTGACCAACGGCTCGAGTGCCACCGTCAGAGTCGTTGCCTCGGCGTCGTTTTCCAGTGCTGGCCAGACGTTGGTGGACGCGGTCTCGGTATCGGGCAACGAGAATGACCCGAACCAAGCCAACAACGACACCTCGGCCTCGACCATCGTCGGGCCGGCGGCGGACGTGAGCATCACCGCCGCGGCCGATGACGCGAACCCGGCGCAACAGCAGGACATCACCTACACCCTCTCCTATGCCAACCAGGGACCGTCGACCGCGCACAACGTGATCGTCATCGATACGCTGCCCGCCGGCACGACGTTCAAGAGCGTCGACGACGCCGACTGCGTCGCCTCGGGCGGCGTCGTCACCTGTCACGAGGGCACCATCGCCTCCGGCGCCTCGGGCCACATCCGGCTGGTTGCGTCCGCCGACCAGCTCGGGGCGCTACATGACGCGGCGACGGTGAGCGCGGATGAGCCCGACCCCGACTCGTCCAACAACTCCGCCTCGGCTGACGTTACCGTCGGCCCAACGGCGGACCTGACGCTCACCAAGACGACGAGCACTCCAGATGTCGCGGCCGATGGGATCATCATCTACAGCCTGGCCGTCCACAACGCCGGCCCGTCCGCCGCTGGCGACGTCGTCTTCACCGATCCACTCCCCTCCGGGGAGAGCTTGGTTGACGCGACCGTGCCCGGCGGCAGCTGCGCCGAGATCTCGAGCACGGTGACTTGCACCATCGCGCAGGTTGACGTGGGCGATCTCGTCGCCGCGACGTTGGATGTGCGTGCCGGCGTCGCCCTGGCCAACAGCACCGTCATCAACACCGCGACAGTCGCTGCCGACGAAGTCGACACCAATCCGCCCGCCAGCCAGACGTCGAGCGTGCCCGTCAAGGTCGGACCTGCTACCGACCGGCCGGTGGTCGAGTTCCCGCCCAGCAGCCCTCCCGTCCCCGGCGGATGCCCGCGCCCAACCGGCCGGATCATCGGCCAGACGCTCGGTCGGTTCACCCTCATGATGAGCCGCGCGCAAGCGCGCGAGAGGCTGCCGCGGTTCAACGTTACGGAGAACAACTTCGATAACTTCTGCCTCGCTGGAGGCTGGGGAATCCGGACCGGCTACCCGTCTGCGGAACTGCTGCGGTCGTTCTCAGGGGCCATGCGGGCCGCAGTGAGAGGACGCGTGGTACTCGTCCTGACGGCCAACCCCTACTACGTGCTTCGCGGCATACGCCCCGGAGCCACCCGGGACGCGGCCATCAGTGCGCTGGACGGCGCCGCGCTGTTCCACGTCGGCCTGAACTACTGGTACATGGCCCCCGACGGTTCCAGCACCGCCATTGTCAAAATCCGTAACGGCACTGTCCAGGAGATTGGGATCGCCGACCGGAAGCTCACAGCGAACCGCAAGTCTCGGGTCACGTTCATCAACAGCTTCAGCTGAGCTACCTCCCGAGGAAAATTCACGCCGTCGCGACGATTTGCCGGGTGCTCGGGGTGTCGCGTCGCGATTGGCGCTGTTCAACCGCGCCGACGCCCACCATCAGGCGGCCGCCTCGGTGCTGGAGTCCGATCCAGGCCCCTACTTCGTGCCCGCGGGCATCCTTGCCGAGGTCACCCACATGCTCGAGGTCCGCCACGGCACCGAGAAGCTCGACTCCTTCCTGAGCGACCTCGAGTCAGGAGCGTTTGCCCTGCATTGCGGCGAGCGCGACCTGGCGCGGATCCGCGTACTCGTGCGCCGATATGAGAGCCTGCCGCTCGGTTTCGCCGACGCTGCGGTGATCGCCTGCGCCGAGGGCCGGGGCGGACAGGTGCTGACGTTCGACCGGCGTGACTTCGATGTGATCTCGCACGAGGGCACCGTCTCCGTCCACCCGTCGTGGTAGAAGCGGCCTGCCGGCGGCCGGACGAGCGGGTTCCCACCGGCGCCGCTCAGCGGACGACCAGCCGCGCGTGCATGCCGCGGCGCATGTGGCCCGGCAGCGAGCAGTAGAGCTCGTAGATACCGGGGCCCAGATGCCAGTCGGCGCTGCTCACCTGGCCTGACTGGGTGATCGCCACGCCCTGGGTGGGGCCGGTCATCAGGCCCGCCCGATTGAGCCGTCTGATCCGCAGATCGTGAGCGTCCTGACCGCGGTTGTCCAGCTGCACGGTGACGCTCCCGGCTGGCAGCGACGCGCGCGAGGGCCACAGCGACCACTCCTGGGCATCGACGAGGATCCGCGCCGGCGCCCGCCGGGCGTCGGCGCTCACCGACGGCAACCCGACGAGCAGGCACGAGCCCGCCAACGCGATGCCGAGCCGCCGACCGAGTCTCATCGGATCAGCGGGTAGCGCGCGAAGCGGCGCGCGCCGGGGATCACGGCGGCCGCGTCCTGGCCGAACCACTGCTCCAGCAGCGAGCAGTAGACGCCGCGGAAGTCGACGTTCACCGGCTGGTTTCCGTTGACGTCGAGGCGTTCGAGCGTGGGCCACTCTCCCACCATCCCGCCGGACGCGCGGCTGCCGATCAGCATCGAGACGCCGGCCGCTCCGTGATCGGTGCCCAGCGATCCGTTCTCGAGCGCCCGGCGGCCGAACTCCGACCACACGTGGACCAGCACCCGATCGGCGATCCCGCGGGCCTCGAGGTCCGCCTGGAAGGCCGCGATCGCGTCGGCGACCAGCGTCAGTCCGGAGTCGAACGTCGCCGCCTGGGCGGAGTGGGTGTCGAACTGACTCTCGGGGGTCACCGCCACGCAGCGCAGCGGCAGCCCGGCGGCGAGCATCGCCGCCAACCCGGCCAGTCGCTGGGGGAAGGCCTCGGCGATCCCATCGGCGAACCGGCGGCCGGTGAATCCGAGCCGGCCCGCCCCGTAGACCGAGACGAGGCCTCCGGCGGCGGCGAGCAGAAACGTCCGGCGATCGATCCCGGTGCCGGCCGGGATCGGCATCCTCGGGTCCCATTCGCGGACGCTGGCCGGGCGCCCGGCGGCGAGGCCCCCGCCGCATCGCCTCCGAGCGGGCAAAGCTCTAGCAGCCGCCTGTGCGGGCGCGACTCATCAGCAGGTCTGCCAGTCAGGGGTGGTCGGGATCAGCCCGCGCAGCGCGTTCTGGCGCAGGATGCGATAGGACACCTGCTCCCACTCGGCGGCGATCCCCCGCTGCGCTCGGCGGCTGAAGGCCAGCAGGTTGCGGTGCGTGCTCGAGGAGAGCTCGGGATCGCCCCAGTAGTGAAGCGCCGTCGCCAGCGCCCGCTGGGGGTCCTCATGCACGGGATAGCGCTTGTCGCTGGGGTCGAGCACCCGGCCCTCCAGCGCATAGGTGACCGCCGTGAACCGGCCCGCCCAGCGCGACGTGTCGAGCCAATGGGTGTAATCCCAGCCGGCCACGTTGGGTGGGTCGAAGAGCAGCTGCCCGGACAGCTGGCCGATCCACGACCACGAGTCGGTGATGATCGTCTGACCGAGCGCTCGTAGCAGCCCAGCGCAGTAGACGACCGGCGGGATCACCATCCGCGGTCCCTCGTAGAAGAGCGGATGGCGAAGCATCGCTTCGACCAGCGGGCGGACCTGAAAGCCGCTGCTGACGTAGGTCCGCTCTAGCACCTGCAGCGTCGAGCCCGGGATCGGAGCGCCGACGAAGTAGTCCCACAGCTTGGCCACCATGAACGATGGGTGCAGCGGGTGCCGGACGCAGAGACGGCAGCTGTCACGGTAGTCAAACCGTCCGCGATGGCCGAAGATCCGCTTCACCCCGGGGTCATGCAGGGCCGGATCGAAGCGGAAGTCCGACGGGCCGGTCTCGCCCCAGCTGTTGGTGAAGCCGGTCAGCGCGCGCCTGCGCGTGGACATCAGCCTGCGAGTAGCCGCGGCCGGCGCCGAGCGTGAACAGCTCCATCATCTCCCGGCCGTAGTTCTCGTTCGGGCTGTAGCGGTTGTTCGACGTGCCCGACAGCCACAGCAACATCGCGGGGTCCCGCGTGACCTCGACCAACAGGTCGTGGAAGTTGCCCAGCGCGCGGGCGCGCATCATCGCGTTCTGGCGCAACATCAGGGCGGCGTCGGAGGCAGCGATCGAGGTGGCGAACCAGCTGTGCCAGATCAGGGTCATCCGCTCGGTCAGCTGCTGGTCTGAGCGGACCATCCGGTCAAGCCACCAGCAGTGGTCCTGACCCCAGACGTTGATCGGATCCAGCGGCTGGCCATGATCGTCGTGCGGCGGCGATCCGATCAGCTTGGCCGCG
>Ga0302181_10002477_pt1 | contig 13044 bp, 11 predicted proteins | sample I_Palsa_E3_3_FD_198786 | JGI IMG/M metagenome (GOLD analysis project Ga0302181, IMG submission 198786) | Peat permafrost microbial communities from Stordalen Mire near Abisko, Sweden - I_Palsa_E3_3 | ecosystem: Environmental > Terrestrial > Soil > Palsa > Peat permafrost | place: Sweden... | reverse complement strand
AGCCGGAGGAGACCGTGCAGCCCTTGCCCCCGCAGTTCCGGGTCATGGACGTCGAAGACGTGATCTTGGATCTGCCGGCGCAGTACCCGGCGGTCACGCTCGTCGAGTCGGAACCACCCATGCGGTCTCTGGTCTTTCCGGTTGGGCTCACCGAAGGGACGGCGCTGGCACTGGCGCTCCGCAGAATGGAGTCGCCCCGTCCCATGACGCACGAGTTGTTCATGCAGGTGCTCCAACGAGTGCACGTCGACGTGATCGCCGTGCGTCTCATCGGTCGTGAGAACGGGAACTACCTGGCCGAACTGGACATCATGGCCCCGGGTGGGCGTGAGCGCGTGGCGTGCCGGCCGTCCGATGGCTTGGTATTGGCGTTGCGCACGCCCGTTCCGGCGCCGATTCTGGTCGACGAGCGTCTCTTGGAACAGTCCGAAGACGTCGTGCCCCAGGAGAGCTGAGGATCAGACCGGCACCATCGGTCGCTCGCCCGGTTGCAAGACACCCGAGGCGAGCTCGGCCGCAATGGTCTGCGCTCCCTCGTCCGACACGCGCATCAGCAGCGCGATCAGCGCGTAGTTGGCCAACAACGAAGAGCCCCCGTAGGCCACGAACGGCAACGTGATGCCGGTGAACGGCAGGAGCCGCAGCACGCCCGCCATGATGAAGAAGGCCTGAAATCCGATGATGATGGTCAATCCGGTAGCCATCAGGCGCGAGAAGTCCGAGCGGGCGGTCTGGGCCACGCGCAGGCCCGCGCCGACGAGGAGGACGTAGGCGAACGCCACGGCGGCGGCGCCGATCATGCCCAGCTCGATGGCGATGGCGGCGAAGATCATGTCCGAGGTGAGGAAGGGAATCTTTCCGGCCAGGATCTGATCGGCGTGGCCCAACCCTGTCCCGCCGATCCCGCCGGTTCCCATGGCGTACCAGCCGCCGGCCAGCTGGCTCGGCGTGGGATCAGCCGGTGTGGGCCACGGGTTCAGCCACTGGTCCACCCGCAGGTGCACCTGGCCGAAGTAGTGCGCCGCGAAGATTGCTCCGGCGGCGAAGAGGATGAACCCGAAGACGAGGTAGCCCACGCGTCCCGTTGTGGTCCAGAGCAACCCGATGAACAACACGAAGAGAATGGCAGCGAACCCGATGTCGTCTTCCAGGCCGATGACCGCCACGGCGACGAGCCAGGCCACGAGTATGGGGACGAGCGGGCGCGGATCGAGGACCAAGCGGTTCCCGAGCCGCGCCGTCGGTATGGAGAGGAGCTCCTTGTTGGACGCGAAGTAGGACGCGAAGTAGATGCAGAAGAGGAGCTTGGAGAACTCGATCGGCTGGAAGGACAGGCTGCCGTAATGGATCCACAGTTTGGCGCCCTGAATGGGCTTGAAGAAGAGCGGCGCCACCAGCAGGATGCCGCCGACCAGAAGCAGCAAGTAGCGGTAGCGCTCCAGATCACGCGAGCGGCGCACGAAGAGGAGGGTCAGGACGTAGGCAAGGACACCGAGTGCGGCCCATCCCGCCTGCGACTTGGCTTCGGGCGGGTTCCAGCGGGCGATGACTACGTACCCGATGCCGTTGAGGAGCGCGGCGAGCGGCAGGATGACTGCATTCGCCTGTGGTGCGAGCCAACGGTTCGCCATGTGGGCCACGAGTGACAACGCCAAAATGATGCCGAGGAACGGGCCGATGTGCGGCGGGATCTTCGACTTGGCCGCCAGCTCGGCGATCACGTACAGGGCGACGGTGAGCAGTGCCCCGAAGACCAGAAGACCCAGCTCGGTGCGGCGTTTGGGTTTGGGGCCGCTCACATAACGCGGAATCCGTGTGTGACGGGTTGGTGATGGCACTCACCGAATCGTACTGGTGCCAGGTAGGATGGGCGGTGACGCTATGACTGCCGATCCCGAAGTGATGTGGTCGCCGCAGGGCGGCGCCGAGTGGCCGACACCGCCGACAATTCAGCAGGTGGAGGCGTTCGGCTACCAGCGGTTCACCAATCGGGAGCAGTCGCGCCTCGACTTCGGGTCCCGCCTGCTCGACCTGGCCGAAGACGAAACGGTCCCGCTGCTCGAGCGGGCGAAATTCCTGGCCATCTTCTCGGAGCTGCTCGACGAGTTCTATCAGGTGCGGGTGGCCGCGCTGGAGGATCAGGTGGCCGCCGGCGTGCGCACCCGTTCCGTCGACGGGTTGCGCCCGGGTGAGCAGCTGCAGATGATCCGGGTGCGGGTCGAGGAACAGGTGCGGCGCCAGGATGCCATCTTCTTGGACCAGATCGTCCCGGCCCTGGCCGACGCCGGCGTGCGCTTCTCGGATTGGTCCTCCCTCGACGACGACGACCGGGCGCATCTGGTCGACGTCTTCCACCGCCAGATCTTCCCCGTCCTCACGCCCTTGGCTGTCGACCCCGGGCACCCGTTCCCGTACATCTCGAACCTCTCGCTCAACTTGGTGGTCGAGGTGCAGGACCCTTCGACCGACGAACGGCGGATCGCCCGGGTCAAGGTGCCGCCGGTCTTGCCGCGTTTTGTCGTCATGCCCGACGGCGAGCGGTTCGTTCCCCTGGAGCAGGTGATCGCGGCCCACCTCGAGACCTTGTTCCCCGGCATGAGCGTGGGGGAGCACTACGCGTTCCGCGTGACGCGCAACGCCGACCTGGCACTCGAAGAGGACGAGGCCGACGACTTGCTCGTGGCGATCGAGATGGAGCTGCGTCGTCGGCGGTTCGGCCGCGCCCTGCGGCTCGAAGTCGGGGCCGACATGACCGAGGAGCTCGTCGAATTGCTCGCCACCGAGCTCGAGGTTTCGCCCGACGGCGTGTTCAAGGTGGGGGCGCCCCTCGATCTGAGCGGCTTGTGGGGTGTGTACGCGCTCGACCGACCCGACCTGCACGTGGAGACCTGGACGCCGATGACGCCGGCGCGACTGGCGAATGATGCCCACGAGCCGACCGACATATTCGCCACCCTGCGCGAGCGTGACGTGCTGGTGCAGCACCCTTACGACTCCTTTGCCTCCTCGGTGGAGGCTTTCATCGCCCAGGCGGCCGAGGACCCGGCCGTCCTGGGGATCAAGCAGACGCTCTATCGCACCGGCGGTGACAGTCCGATCGTGGCCGCTCTCATCCGTGCCGCCGAGAACGGCAAGCAGGTTGCGGCCATTGTCGAGTTGAAGGCCCGTTTCGACGAGGAGGCGAACATCGGGTGGGCCCGCGCGCTCGAAGAGGCGGGTGTGCATGTGGTGTACGGGATCGTCGGGCTGAAGACGCACTCGAAGACGGCTCTCGTGCTGCGACGCGAAGAGGAAGGCGTGCGGCACTACTGCCACGTCGGCACCGGGAACTACAACTCCAAGACGGCGCGCATCTACGAGGACATCGGGCTTCTCACGGCGGACGAGGAGATCGGCAGCGATGTCGGGGAGTTGTTCAACTACCTCACCGGCTTCTCGCGCCACGCCGATTACCGGCAAATTCTGGTGTCCCCCGTGACGGTGCGCAAGCGGATGCTCGCCATGATCGAGGAACAGACGCAGGCCGGGCCCGCCGGGCGCATCGTCTTCAAGCTGAACGGGTTGACCGACGCCGCCATGATCGACGCGCTCTACCGGGCCTCGGGGGCAGGCGTCCCGATCGATCTGGCTGTGCGGGGCCTCTGTCGCCTGCGGCCCGGCATCCCCGAACTGTCCGAGACGATCAGCGTGCGGTCCATTGTGGGGAGTTTCCTCGAGCACTCACGGATCTACCGCTTCGGCGGAGCGCCCAAATACCCCGATGTCGGTGAGGGCCTACCCCTGAAGTTATACATAGGTTCGGCCGATCTGATGGGGCGCAACCTCGACCGGCGGGTCGAGGTGCTGGCCCCCATCCACGATCCGGAGCTGCAGGCCCGCCTCTTCGAGATACTGGACCTCGTCTTCGCGGACGAAACCAACACCTGGCTGCTCGGCGCGGATCGGCGGTGGCGTCGTGTCGAGAATGTGCACGGGGTCAGCGCGCAGGGCCGTTTGAAGGAACTGGCCATCGAGCGGGCCCGCCGCCGCCGCGACAGCGATCTCTTCGAGGGCGACGAGGACCGGGGCGATCAGCCGGATCAGTGAAGGAGGCTGGAGACCACGTTGATCACCAGCCCCACGATGACCGCCCCGAAGAGATACGACAAGAGCGCGTGGGAAAGAGCGATCCGGCGTATCGCCTTCGAGGTCAGGTTGGTGTCGGACACCTGAAACGTCATTCCGATCGTCACGGCCAGGTACGCGAAGTCGAGATACGTCGGGGGATCGCTCTCGTTGAAATCGATGCCGCCGACAGGCGGGCCGTAGAAGGCACGGGCGTAGCGCAACGTGAACACGGTGTGCACCAACGACCATGACAACGCCACACTCACCACGCCCAGCGTGATCAGGTAGGCCTTGGTCCCGCCCGTTGCGTTGCCGGCGCGGATGAGGAGCAGCCCCACCGCAGCGAGAACGGCCACACCGGCTGTGAGCACGATGAGTTCGGACAGCCGAAGGCTGGGGTCTTCCCGGTTGGCGTTACGTTCGGTCTGCTCGGGGCTCAAGTTGTAGAGCGCGAGCCAGATCCAGCTGATCAGGGTGGCCACCGCCAGGTCCCATCCGATGAGAATGGCGACCTGCCAGATCCAAAAGGCCGAGACGATCAGTCCACCGACCACGCCCAAGCCGGCGCCGATGGCGACGCGCACTCCGGCTGACGTCTTCATCAAGTACGGAGGGTATCCCGAAGTCGGGAGATCAGTCCCCCGTGAGTTCATCCTTGGCGTGCTCGGCTGCCTCCTTGACCTTTCCGGCGGCGTCCTTCACGTGTTCGCCGGCGTTCTTCGCCGCAGCCGAGGCCTGGTCGCGCTTGCCCTCGTCCTCGAGCTTTGGAGAGCCCGATGCGCCTCCGAGCGCCTCCTTGCCCTTTCCTCGCAGCTCTTCCACCTTGTTCGAAAGCTTGTCCTTCAGTCCCATTCGTCTCCAATCAGATGATGTCGCGACTTGGCGAGGCCGTTCCTCAGCGCTTCGCCCGTACCGGCTCTTTACCCCGATCGGGACCGGCCCAACCCGGGGAACTTTCGCCACGATTGTTGGGCGAACCTTGCGCTGTGCGGACGAAACGGGTGTAGCCTTTACTCGCCTTCGACAGCGAGGGATTTCGAGAGGGACGGCCTGAGTCGCCCCCCCGGACCCACGGAGGACACGAATTCGTGTCACCTGCCTCGTCGCCGATCACTGGGAGTCGCAAGGCCCCGAATCTGGGCACCCTCCCCTCCTGCCCAGGCTCCTTGCTTGACCGCACCCGGACCGGCCACGGTTCGCGCCGGCGCCGGGCCGTCCCCCTCTCCAACGCTGCACCCCGGCGGCCGTAATGGTGGTTGCCGGCGATCTTCCTCTGTCTGACTTCTCGGTTGGCGCGAGCTTTGCCGGCAACGAGGTGGTCCTTTCCCTCACTGGTGAGGTCGATGCCCTCACCGCCCCTGAGTTCGGAGCCTTCTTCGAGACGATGATCGACCGGGGACACGGCGCCGTGGTCTTGGACCTCGCCGGGCTGCGATTCATGGATGCATCGGGACTAGCCGTCATCTCGCACGGAGCGGCTCGCCTGGCCGCAGCCGGCGGCTCGTTGCAGATCCGCACTCCGGCCGCCCTGATCCGCAAGATGCTGGAGCTCACCGGCTTCTCGGCGCTGCTGCAGCGCGACGGAGAGCGCGATCTCGAATCGGTTCTTGCGGTCGCGTCCGGGTCGTCCGGCCTGGCGCAGGACACACGGCACTTCACCGGCATCTATTCGGGTAGCGAGGCCGTTGACGGCGCGCTTCGCCTGGCGGTCACGCTGGCTCATGCCGTCGTGGGCGGAGCGGACGGCGTCAGCGTGTCGCTGCGCCGGCTCGGGAAGCTCTCGACCGTGGCCGCCACCGACGAGACCATTTCGCACATGGACGCCAACCAGTACGAGACGGGAGAGGGGCCTTGCGTGGATGCCTCCACCGAGGGGCACTGGTTTCACGCCGCGTCTCTGGACGACGAGACCCGATGGCCCGCTTTCACCCCGCGCGCCCTGTCTCTGGGTATTCGCTCCATACTGTCGTCGCCTCTGCGGGTGCAGGACCGCCCCGTGGGTGCCCTGAACATCTATTCGCGTACCCCCTTGGCCTTTACGCAGTCGGGCCAGGAAATGGCCGCCCTGTTCGCGACCGAGACATCGTCGATTCTGAAGGGGATTGAGACCGAGGTGGGAGATGAGCATCTTTCCCTTCGCCTCCGAGGCGCGTTGCGGACACGCGAGGTCATCGCGCAAGCGCAAGGCGTGCTGATGGAACGCGACGGCATGGCTGAGCGTGCCGCGTACGCGGCTCTCCGGCGATCCTCCCTGGACGACGGAAGCCCTCTCCAGGAGCGAGCGGCGGAGGTCGTCATGTCCACCCGTAGGAGCCAGTTCAGGCCCGATGACGACCGTGCCTGACGACGTGGCGGGTGACCACCCGGTTGACGTGCTCGATGCTTTCCGCCGGGGGGCCGATCTTTCCCATGGCGAGTTGTGGCTGCGCTACTTCGAACTGGGCGGCATGAGCACCGGCTTGGAGCTGGAGGCCTACCTCTTCGGGGCTCTGCGCCCGAGCCGCCATGACCACGATGTCATCGCGCACGCCCTCAACGAACGCTTCGTCGAGTTGGGCGGGAACCACCCCGTCCCCTACGCCGACGACGGCTCCGATTCCGATGACGATGACGCCGCTGCGGCCGCGACCTGATCCCATCGGCCACGTCTCGCCGGAACGCCTTCTTTGTACCGGAGCGCCTCTTTCTAATTGACGAGTCCCGGCGGGATGTGCGCTTCGTTGTCCGCCAGCGTGACGGTCTGCTCCTTGGTCGATCGCCGGAGTCGCAGCAACGTCAGGTAGGACACGCCCCCGAACGGGATGGGGAGCCAGAAGTTGACCAGTCGCCAGCAGAGGACGCCGGCGGTGGCGGTCCCACCGGGAACGCCGAAGCCGGTCAGGGTCGAGATGCTGATGAATTCAACCACGCCGAGACCCCCGGGGGTGATGGGGATGACGGCCAAGATGTTGGCCAGCCCGTACGCCACCAGGAGATCGATGGGGGAGACGTGGGCCCCGAAGGCGAAGAGGAAGATCCACAGCGACGAGGCGTCGAGGAGCCAGTTGGCCGCGGCCCAGATGCTGGCCCGGTACAGCAGCTGCGGATTCTGGGCCAGGACCTTCATGCGGTCGGCCACCTTGCGCACCAGCGCGGTCACCGTCTCGGGCTTGACGAAGGGGATGTGCGACGCCACCCGGTGCAAGAATTTGTCCGCCTGCTTCTCCCCGCGGGTGAGGAGCAGGACCAGCCCACCGAAGACCGAAAGCAGGAGCACGCCCAGAATGGCGGCGAAGCCGTAGTACGGGTTGTAGCCGTTCAGCGGGATCGAGATGAGGAGGGCCAGCCAGAAGATGACGTTGAGCACGACGGCTGATCCGATGCCCTGGGTGGCCAATCCGAAGGCGGCCGTGTTGCCCGGCACGTCGGCATCGGTCAGTAGGCGGTAGCTGACCGCCGTCCCGGGCACGGTGCCGCCCGGGAGGACATGGCTCACGGCCAGGGCCCACATGTTGATCCGGAAGAGCCGGAAGCGGCTAGGGGCGCCGGGGGACAGGACCGTGTGCGTGAGCTCGGCGTAGGCGGCCAGGGCGGCCACCTCGACCGCGGCCCCGAGGATCAGCCAGAGGAAGTTCAGGTGGTTGAGCTGATGGATCTCCTTGCGGGCACTGTGCAGTTCGGGCGGGAGGATGACCTCGATCACGAAGAAAATGAGCAGCACCGTCAGCGTGATCTTCACGTTCCGGGGGAGCCAGCGCTTCTTCGGCGGCGGGTCCTCCTCTGGCGCGACGGCGTCCATCGCACTCATGCTGTCACGTCTTTACCGGGGCCAAGCTGCTTATGCTGGCCGGATGGCGGAAGAGCATCCCGAAACCTGGCGCTCGAAGCTGGGTGAGAATGCCGGCCGCCGGGGTGTGCCGTTGGCCACGATCGTCGTGGCGACGGCGGTCGCCATCGGGCTGATCGACCTGAACGCGGCCCTGATTCTCGGGCTCTGGGTCCTGCGCAAGATCGTCTTGTACATCGTGATCGCGTTCTTCCTCTCTCTGCTCTTCACGCCACCCATGCGGCTGCTCAAGCGGCGGGGGATCTCACACGGGGTTGCCGCCACCATCGTCTTCCTGGGGGGCCTCATCGTCATCGCCGGTCTGGTCTACCTGTTCGCATCACCCCTGGTCACCAGCGCCGTGCACTTCGGGAAGGAGATCCCCGACCTCGTCAAAAGTGCCCGCAAGGGCCGCGGCCCGCTCGGGCGGCTGGTGTTCCGCCTGCATCTCCAAAAATACCTGTCCGAGGGGTCGTCGCAGGTCACCAAGCAGCTGACCAAGGTGCTCAAGCCCGCCACGGCGTTCTCGGTCGGGGCGGCGGCGGTGTCCTCGCTGATCACCATCGGCACGATCGCCGTCCTCACGTTCTTCACCATGCTCGAATCGTCGCGGCTGTGGCAGGGGTTCCTCAACTTCTTCAGCCCGGCGACCTCGGTTCGGCTGAGCCGGGTGGTCAACGAATCGATCCGCTCGGTGACCGGATACATGCTGGGCAACTTCTTGACCTCGCTGATCGCCGGCGTGATCGTCGGGATCACCCTGGCCATCCTCGGGGTTCCCTTTGCCCTCCTGCTGGGGGCCTTCGTGGCCCTGGTGGACCTCCTTCCCCTGGTGGGAGGGCTGCTGGCGGGGGTGCCGGTGGTGATCATCGCCGTCATCCACTCGGTCCCGGCCGGCATCGTCATGCTTGTGGTCTTCCTCACCTACCAACAGATCGAGAACCACATCCTCAATCCGGTGATCATGAGCAGAACCGTCCGGCTCAACCCCTTCTGGGTATTGCTGGCCGTCCTCCTCGGAGCGACCCTGGGGGGCAAGGTCGGAGCCGATCTGGGCGCATTCGTAGGCGCCCTGATCGGCATTCCGGTGGGTGGGGCGCTCCAGGTCGTGGTGCGGGAGATCCGCCGGGGACCCGACGCGCCTGCGGCCGGTACCCTCTGACCTGGCCCGTATCTATAGAATCTGGCGGGTGCGGCCCCTCGTCATCATTCCGACATATAACGAGGCCGAGAACATCGTGCGCATCCTGCATCGCATCGCCGAATCGCTGCCCGAAGTCGGGGTACTGGTGGTCGACGACGGCAGCCCCGACGGAACGGGGGATCTGGTGAAGGCCACGGCCGCCGAGCTCCCCGACATCCACCTCTTGGCCCGAACGGAGAAGGGCGGTCTCGGCAGCGCGTACCGGGCGGGTTTCGTCTGGGGACTCGAGCATGAGTACGACGTGCTGGTCGAAATGGACGCCGACTTCTCACACGACCCCGGCGCCCTGCCGGCCCTGCTGGCTCCGCTCGACGGGGGGTTCGACGTTTCCATCGGTTCCCGCTACGTCCCGGGCGGTGCCGTCCCCAATTGGGCCCGTCACCGCCACTTCTTGTCCCAGGGCGGGAACCGCTACGCCTCGGCCGTACTCGGGCTCAAGGTGTCGGACTCGACCGCGGGCTTCCGGGCCTACAAGGCCGACATCATGCGCAAGCTCGATCTCAACTTGATCCGCGCCGAGGGCTACGGTTTCCAGATCGAAATGACATATCGGGCCAAGCAACACGGCGCAGCCATTGCCGAAGTCCCGATCACATTCGTCGACCGGGCTGCCGGGGAGTCCAAGATGTCGTCAAAGATCGTGTTCGAAGCACTCGCTCTCGTTACATGGTGGGGTCTGGGCCGGGTGGCACGCGGACTGCATCGGCCCCAGCCCGCTCCTGCCGCCTCCGTGGCGAGCTCCCGAACGGGAACTGGCGATCCCATCCGGTCGGCCTGAGACGATGGTGACCGCCGCACTACCACTTCCCCGCATCCTCGTCGTCGACGACGAGCCCAATATCGCCGACCTGCTTTCGGTCGCGCTCCGGTTCGAGGGCTACGACGTGGCATCGGCCGCGACAGGGACCGAGGCCCTGGAATTGGCGCGCACGTACCGGCCGCATCTCGTCATGCTCGACGTGATGCTGCCCGATCTCGACGGCAACGAGGTGGGTCGCCGTCTGCGACTCCAGGGCGACCACGTCCCGATCGTTTTTCTGACGGCGCGCGACACGGTGCAGGACAAGGTCGAGGGTCTGTCTCTCGGCGACGACTACGTGACCAAGCCGTTCAGTATCGAGGAGTTGATGGCCCGGGTGGCCGCCATCCTGCGCCGGGCCGGCGAGGTGGAGGCGGGCGATGCGTCCATTCTCCGCTTCGCTGATCTTACGATGCACGTCGACACGCACGAGGTCTGGCGCCGGGATCGCCCCGTCGACCTGACGGCCACGGAGTTCAACCTCCTGCGGCACCTGCTCGAGAACGCCCGCCGGGTTATCTCCAAGTCCGAGCTGATTGACAACGTCTGGGGCTACCGCTTCGGCGGCGATCCGAATATCGTCGAGACCTACATCTCGTACCTGCGCAAGAAGATCGACACGGTGGAACCGGCACTGATCCACACCATCCGACGAGTGGGATACACCCTCCGGCTACCCCGAGACATGTGACCCTGCAACGGCGGCTCGTTGCCGTCATGTCGATCCTTCTCGTCGCCGGGCTCTTGGTGGCCGACATCGTCACCTACGTCTCGGTGCGCTCATTCCTCTACGGACGGGCCGACGAGACGCTGGCATCCTCCGAAGCACTGGCCTTCAACTACGTGGCCTTTGCCACCGATCACAAGCAACCGCTCTCGGAGGCCGATCTGACCCGACACGTCTCGCCCGACGTGTACGTGCTCATCATCAACCACGCCGGAAAGGTGCTCATCAGGCGGCCGTCGGGGTCGCCGGCCCGCCCGAACCCCGAGCCGCTCGTGGGCGCCTCCGTACCGGTGCAACGGGTGCCCGAGGTGAACACCAAGAACTTCGGACGCTATGCCGGCACGTTCAGGCCCGACCCGAACGCGGTTGTCGTGGGGAGCAAGAAGGATCCGGACGGGCAGTACCGGACCGTTGCGGTCGACGTGCCGCAGGGCAAGATGTACGTGGCGCTGTCGTTGAACCCCACCAACGACACGCTGGGCTCGCTGCGCCGCGTCGAGCTGGTGGCGAGCCTCGCCGTCCTGTTGATCATGGGCACCCTCGCCTTGTGGCTGATCCGGCGCGATCTGCGCCCCTTGCGCCAGATGGCCGAGACGGCCGACGCCATTTCCTCGGGGGACCTCGGTCGCCGCGTCCCCCAGGAGACCCCGACCACCGAGGTCGGCCGCCTCGGTGTGGCCCTGAACGAGATGCTCACCCAGATTGAACGGGCGTTCGCCGAGAAGTCGGCCTCCGAGGATCGTCTGCGCCAGTTCGTCGCCGACGCCTCGCACGAGTTGCGGACGCCCCTCACCTCCATCCGGGGCTACGCCGAGCTCTTGCGCCGCGGCGGGTTCTCCGACGAGGCCGGGATCCGCAAGGCCCTGCAACGGGTCGAAGAAGAAGCCAAGCGGATGGGCGGGCTGGTCGAAGACCTGCTCCTGCTGGCCGAGCTCGATCGCGGCCGGCCGCTGCAGGCCGAGCCGGTAGGTCTCCACCGCATCTGCGCGGACGTCGTCGAGGACAGCAACGCGTTCGACCACGGGCATGCCCTGACGATGGCCCCGGGCCGCGAGGTCGTGGTCGTCGGCGATGCCGAGCGGCTGACCCAGGTGGCGCACAACCTGGTGGGCAACGCGCTGACGCACACCCCGTCCGAGACGACGGTCGTCGTGTCCACCCGGGCCGAACGGGGCATGGGCGTTATCCGGGTCATGGACAACGGGCCCGGTATCGACCCCGCCGTTGCCGCCCGCGTCTTCGACCGTTTCTCTCGCGGCGATCCGTCGCGGGCGGGGCCGGGCACCGGTTTGGGACTCGCCATCGTGCGCGCCATCGCCGAAGCTCTCGGTGGCTCGGCCGAGGCCACGTCCGCCCCCGGAGGTGGGACGACCATGATCGTGCGCATCCCCTTGGCACCGGTCGGGCTGCGCCGGGCCACGCCGGTCACCGCAGATGCGCCGAACCTCCGGGCACAAGGGAGTCGAGCACAGTCGCCAACTTGACGTCGGTCTCGGCCGCCTCGGCTGCCGGGTCAGAGTCGGCCACGACACCGGCGCCGGCATGGAGGCTCAGGGTCTGCTCGTCCGTATGCAGGCGGGCGCTGCGGATGCCGATCATCCATTCACCGTTGCCGTCGGCATCCACCCAGCCCACCGGCCCGGCCCAGTAGTCACGCGGAACGGGCTCCCGTTCAGCAATGGTGGCCAGGGCGAGCTCACGGGGCGTGCCGCCCACGGCGGGCGTCGGGTGCATACGCCCGAGGAGCTCGAGGATGGTCGTCGGCTCCCGCAGGTGCCCCTCTATCCGGGTGCCGAGGTGGGCCACGGAACGGAAGGTGACGAGCGAGGCCTCGGCGGGCACGGTCAGGTCGTCGCACAGGGGCCGCAGTTCGGCCGCGATGGCATCGACCACGAAGCGGTGCTCGGCCTGGTCCTTGCTCGATGCGGCCAGGCGACCCTGGGCATCGGCATCGGAGCGGGCGGTATTGCCCCGCGGGATCGTGCCGGCCAGCGGATGACACCAGATCCGGCTGCCGTTGCGGGCGATGAGCAGTTCGGGGGAGGCGCCGAAGAACGTCCCGTTGGGCACCGGAAACGAGAAGATGGTGCACTGCGGCTCGTGCGCCCGGAGGCGGCGCAACACCACGGAGAGCGGCAGGGGGCCGCTGAGCTCGATCGTCACGGGGCGTGACATGACCGCCTTTTTCAGCCCGCCCGGATCCGCCCGGATGACGGCCACGACACCCGCCACCATGTCCAGGTAGCCCGCCGAGGTCAGGGGCGTGGTGAGCCCGGTGACCTCGACGTCGGTCGTGGGGCCGCTCGCCCCGTACTGCCAGATGACCGAGTCGAAGAGCTCGTCCGTCTCGGGGAGGGGCACGTCGGCCGGCCCCACCACCGTGGCCCAGCGATGGGTCTCGC
>Ga0302181_10002474_pt1 | contig 13059 bp, 7 predicted proteins | sample I_Palsa_E3_3_FD_198786 | JGI IMG/M metagenome (GOLD analysis project Ga0302181, IMG submission 198786) | Peat permafrost microbial communities from Stordalen Mire near Abisko, Sweden - I_Palsa_E3_3 | ecosystem: Environmental > Terrestrial > Soil > Palsa > Peat permafrost | place: Sweden: Abisko... | reverse complement strand
GGAGACGGCCTTCTCGACCTGGCGGACGGCCTGCTCGTCGCCGCGGTGGCAGAAGCTGACGTCCCAGCCGGCCGCGGCCAGCCTGCGCACGGTGGCCGCGCCGATGCCGCTTGAGCCGTCGCTGACCAGCGCCACCCGACGGTAATCCTGGCTCAACGGCTCATCCTGGTCTCCATGCCGAACAACGACACCACGCACACGTCTAGATGACGGCGACAAAGAGTAACATTTTTGTCACCAAAGTGGCCGCTCGGTAAACGGAAGGTTACCGTGTGTCGACCAGAACACCGTGACGAGTCCGGCCGACGGCTCATGGCTTAGCCTCGAACCGTGCACCCACTACGCGTTGGAACGCTTGGTACCTCACGCATCTCCTCGTCCTCTCTGCTCGAGGCCGCCGTCAACGTGCCCGAGGTGACGGTGGCGGCGGTCGCGGCCCGGGACTCCTCGCGCGCGGAGGGCTTCGCGCTGCGGCACGCGATACCGAAGGCCTACGGCGGCTACGACGAGATGCTGGCCGACCCGGACATCGACGCCGTCTACAACCCGCTGCCGAACTCCCTGCACGGACCGTGGACGCTTAAGGCGCTCGCGGCCGGCAAGCACGTGCTGTGCGAGAAGCCGTTCGCGTCCAACGCCGCGCAGGCGCAGCAGGTCGCGGACGCCGCCGCGGCGTCGGGCCTGGTCGTCATGGAAGCCATGCACTACAGCTACCATCCACTGATCCAGCGGTTGCGCGATCTGGTCGCCGAGCTGGGCCCGGTGCAGCATATCCAGTGCTGGACGAGCTTCGTCATCGAGGACCCGGACGACATCAGGTACGACTACGACCTGGCCGGCGGCGCCCTGATGGACGGCGGCTGCTACGCGATCGACTGCCTGCGGCTGCTCGGCGGCGGCGACCCTTCGGTGTCCGGAGCGCTGGCCGACCCCTGGCCGGGAGGCGCGGCGGGCGAGCGGGAGGCCGCGGCGGGCGAGCGGGAGGCCGCGGCGGGCGAGCGGGAGGCGGCGGCGGGCGAGCGGGAGGCGGCGGACCGGGCGATGGCGGTACGACTGGCGTTTCCTGGCGGCGCGACCGGGTGGTTCGAGTCCGCGTTCACCCGGGACGGGGAGTTCCGGGCCGATGTCCATGTCAGCTGCCGTGACGGGCAGGTGTGGATGCAGAACTTCATCCAGGCGCACCAGGGCCGGCTGATGGCGGCCAGGAAAGGAGTCCTGGTCGCCGACGAGCATGGCAGCGGGGACACGACCTACACGTGGCAGCTCCGGGCGTTCGCCGCGGCGATCGCGGCCGCGAACGAGGGGAATCCGGCGGACGAGGCGCTGCCGACGTCGGCGGCGCGCGCCGTCGCCACCATGCGCGTGATCGACGACGCCTACCGCGCGGCCGGCCTGGCGCTGCGGCCCTGACCCCGATGACACCGAACCCGACGACACCGGCTCCGACGACACCGGCTCCGATGACACCGGCTCCGATGACACCGGCCGGAACGGAGGCGGCGCGGTTCGCCGCCGACCTGATCAGGATCGACACGACCAACCGGGGTGGCGGGGACGCCCGGGAGCGGCCGGCCGCAGAGTACGTGGCGGCGCGGTTGGCTGAGGCAGGCCTGGAGCCGGTCCTGCTGGAGTCCGCGCCAGGCCGTGCGAACGTGGTGGCCCGGGTCAGCGGCGCTGGCGCGGGGGCGGGCACGGGGGCCAGGCCGGGTGCGCTGCTGCTGCACGGTCACCTGGACGTGGTGCCCGCGGACCCGGCGTCCTGGACGGTGCCCCCGTTCGCGGGCGAGATACGCGACGGCGTGCTGTGGGGACGGGGCGCGGTCGACATGAAGAACGCGGACGCGGTGCTGCTCGCCCTGGTCAGCCAGTGGGCGCGCGAGGGCCGCCGGCCGCGGCGCGACCTCGTGCTCGCGTTCACCGCGGACGAGGAGGACACCGCGGAGTTCGGGGCCCAGTTTCTGGTCGAGCGGCACCCGGAACTGTTCGAGGGATGCACCGAGGCGATCGGGGAATCCGGCGCTTTCACCTTCCACGCCGGGCCGGGACAACGGCTATATCCCGTCGCCTCGGCCGAACGGGGCACCGCCTGGCTGAAGCTAACCGCCCGCGGCCGGGCCGGCCACGGCGCCAAGCCGAACCCGGAGAACGCGGTGACCCGGCTGGCCGCGGCCATCAGCCGGATCGGCGGCTACGCCTGGCCGGTGCGGCTGATTCCGACGGTGAGCGCCGCGGTCGAGGCCATCGCCGCCGCCGTCGGCGCGGAACTACCCGCCGGGGTAGGCGGACTGGCCGGAGTGGGTGGGGTGGCCGGGGTAGGCGGGGCGGCGGCTGGGGAGCTGACCGCGGGGGAACTGCTGGCATCGCTCGGGCCGGCCGGAGCCCTGGTGGCGGGCACCATCCGGAACAGCGCCAACCCGACCATGCTGCAGGCCGGCTACAAGCTCAACGTCATCCCGGACGAGGCGGTCGGCTACGTCGACGGCCGCGTCCTGCCGGGCTACGAGGACGAGTTCCGCGCCACCCTCGACGAACTGACCGGCCCGGATGTGAGCTGGGCGTACGCGCACCGGGAGATACCGCTGGAAGCTCCGCTCGACGCGCCGGTGATAGCGGCCATGGCGCAGGCCCTGCTGGCCGAGGACCCTGGCTCGACGGTCGTGCCTTACTGCATGAGCGGCGGCACCGACGCCAAGCAGTTCGCCCGGCTCGGCCTGGCGTGCTATGGCTTCACGCCGCTGGTGCTGCCCGAGGGCTACGACTACTACGCCATGTTCCACGGCACCGATGAGCGCATCCCGTTGTCCGCTCTTGAGTCCGGTGTCCGGATCATGGACCGGCTGCTGGCGGAGCCCCAGGCCTGAACCGAAGAATTTTCAGTTTTTTTGGCGGCGCGTTTCCGCAGGTTGAGCCATGTACGGCGGCTGCCGCACGGGGACAGACGCGAGATGGGGTGGTATCTCTGCCGCGAATGGGGCACGGCTAGGTATGTCTGGTGAGTGGCGTAGCCGGCGAGCGGCAGGAGGTATCAGTGACCGTAGTTGAGGCCGACAGATCACCGTCTCTCGTGGAGACGCGGCTGGGCGGACGGTTCCGGCTGGATGAGCGGATCAACGTCGGGGACCAGATCAGCGGAACCTGCGGAGCCTCCTGGGAAGCGGGCGGCCTGTCCCTGTGGAAAGCCACCGATGAGCTGCTCGGCCGGCCCGTCACCATCTACCTGCTGCCTGCCGGGCGTCCCGTCTCGCCGGACCTGGTCGCGGCCGTCCTGGCCGCCGCCAAGGTCAGCGACCCGCGCCTGGCCACCATCTACGACACCGACCTCAGCGCCGACCGCCCCTACATCGTGTCCGAGTGGGCGACGGGCATGCACCTGGAGGACCTGGTGCTCTCCGGTCTCCCCACCCCGGCGCTGGCCGCCGCCATGATCGCCGACGCCGCCGATGCGCTCGCGGTCGCGCACCAGGCGGGGCGGCCGCACCTGCGCCTCACGCCGCGCTCGCTGCGCTGGGACAGCACCGGCCTCAAGATCACCGGCTTGGGCCTGGACGCGGCCCTGTGCGGTTCGCGGCCGGACGAGGACCCGATGCTCGCCGACACCCGGGCGCTGGCCCGGATGCTCTACGCCCTGCTCACCGGGTGCTGGCCGGGCGAAGAGGCCACCGCGCTACCGCCCGCGCCCCGGTACAAGGGGCGGGTGTGTACCCCGCGGCAGGTCCGGGCTGGAGTTCCGGCCCTCCTGGATGCCATCACCTACCAGGCCCTGCGGGGGCACGCGCCCGATGCGCCGACCCGGCCGCTGACCCCGGCCGCGCTCGCGAGGGCGCTGCACGGCGTGCGGCGGCCCTCGCTGCGGCTCGTCGACCCGCCCGAGCTCGCCGGCACTGAGCTCGCCGGCACTGGACTCGCCGGCACTGGACTCGCCGGCACTGGACTCGCCGGCACTGGACTCGCCGGCACTGGACTCGCCGGCACTGGACTCGCCGGCACTGGACTCGCCGAGTCCGCCGACGGCCTCGATCCGATCCGTCGGCCCGGGCACGCGGCCTGGCCATGGGCGGAGCGGGTCCAGGCGCTACCGCGGGAGAGCGTTTCGCGACGGCGGGCACGGCACGCCCGGGCTCGCGGAGGACTACTGCACCACACGACACTTTTGCGTTCGGCGGTGTAACCAGGCCCCGTTCCGATTAAATCTGGGCCTACGGCGGGGTCGGGGCTACGGCGGGGTCAGCAGCGAACGGACCCGATCCGTGCCCAGGGCCAGCAGCAGCGTGGGCAGCCGGGGACCGGTGACCTCGTCGATCAGCAACTGGTACAGCAGGATGAACCAGGCTCGCTGGAGTTCCTTGATCTCGGGCGTCGGCGGCGCGGTGATGGGCAAGCCGAGCTGCAGCTTGGGGATCCCGTACAGCAGGGTGGTCAGGCCGTGCAGGGACCAGTCGGTCGTCATGCCCTCGGTCAGCAGCTTGAGGGCGCCGCGTTCGGACTCGGTGAGGGCTGCGAGCCGGGCCAGGTCGGGCTCGGCGCGGATCTGGGTCCGGTCGGCGGGCGCGACGTACCCGGCCACCCAGGCCTGCGCGCAGTCCAGCCGCGGCTGGACCTCCGCCAGCGCGGCCACTGGCTCCGGCTCGGTCAGGTCCCGGACGATCCGCAGGATCTGCGTCTGGTCGCCGGCCGTGATGTCCGCCACCGAGGCCAGGGTGCGGAACGGCAGCGGCCGGGGCGTGACCGGCAGCGGTCCGTCCGAGGTACCTGACGCGCGGGCGAAGGTCGCCGCGGACGTGGCGTCGGCCTCGCCGCTGGCGACCCGGCGGGTCAGCGCGTCCCACTCGTCGTAGACCCGGCCCACCTCGGCGTCGAAGGCCAGGGTGATGGCCTGCTCGGGGCGCCGCCGCGCGTACAGCCAGCGGACCAGCGGGGCCTCGAAGATCTCGAGCGCGTCGGCCGGAGTCGGCGCGCCGCCGGCCGAGCCGCTCATCTTCGCCGACCCCTTGGTGCCGACGAAGGAGTACGCGAAGTGCAGCGGCAGCTCGCCGCCGAAGATCGGTACCAGTTCCGCGCCCACGGTGAAGCTGGAGCCGGGCGAGGAGTGGTCCACGCCCGCGGGCTCGAACGTCACGCGCTCGTACGCCCACCGCATCGGCCAGTCGACCTTCCAGGCCAGCTTCCCTGCGACCTGCGCGATCGGCGTGGGCCCGATCGCGACGCCGCACGCGCAGGTGTAGGAGATCTCGGTGGTCTCGTCGTCGAAGGCGGTCACGGTGGTGTCGTCACGGCCGCACACCGCGCAGTAGGGCCGGAACGGGTAGTAGCCCGCGGCCTGGGGGCCATCGTCGTCGGGTTCGTTGCCTTCGGGCTTGGTGCCTTCGGGCTTGGCGGCGCGCTTGGTGCGGTACCTGTCCAGGATCGCGCCGATCTCGGCCCTTCGCCGCATCGCCAGCACGATCTGCGCCGTGTACGCGCCGGAGGTGTACATCTGGGTCTGGCTGATCTCGGTCACCTGGACGCCGAGCCGGGCCAGCGAGTCGCGCAGCGGCGCCTTGAAGTGCTCGGCCCAGTTCGGGTGCTGGTGGCACGGGTCGGGCACCGCGGTCAGCGGGCGCCCGATGTACTCGGCGAACTCGGCGGGGAAGCCGGCCGGAACCCGGCGCAGCCGGTCATAGTCATCCCAGGACATGATGTGGCGGCAGGGCGCACCGCCGCGGCGCACCTCGTCGGCGACCAGATGCGGCACCATCAGCTCACGCAGGTTCCCCAGGTGCACGGGCCCGGATGGGCTGATCCCGGACGCGCAGGTGGGGGCCTCGCCCGGATGCCGGCGTTCTCCTTCTGCACGCACCAGTCCGGCCGTGCGTGCCACCCAGTCATCGGCCGCAGCCACGGGACAGGCCACCTCCCTCTTTTTCCGCAGCCATCAGGGTACAAGGAGCCGGCGCCAGGGCCGTAACGCAGCCCGGGCCGCGTTCCCGGATAACCGCATGCCGAGGCTTCCACTAAGTTACATTGAGCAATCTCTGATGACGCTGAGTTAAAGGGGCGGAAGCAATGCGGCGTGTAAAAAGAAAATTGCGTGCTGCCGTGACAGCGGCAGCGGCTACCACGCTCGCTGTCGGCGTGCTTGGTTCAGCCGCCGCGGCGCAGTCCGGCCCGGCGCGGATGCCGATCACCGGAACTCACCCCGCGTGGGCGATCCCGTCGGCTCGGGTATCGGCGCAGGCTGTCACGACCGGGACCGTCGCCGCCCGGGTGTACCTGGCCGGGCAGAACCAGGCGGGCCTGGCCGCCTACGCGATGGCCGTCTCCACCCCCGGCAACACGCAGTACCGCCACTACCTCACCCCGGCCCAGGTCATGGCGGAGTACGGGCCGACGGCCGGGCAGGTCAGCGCGGTCCGGAGCTGGCTCACCGGGGCCGACCTGACGGTGACCAAGGTCGAGGACGAGATCGGCGGCTATGTCGAGGTGGAGGGGTCGGTCCAGGCCGCGGCGCGGGCGTTCGGAGTGACGTTCGGGACCTTCATGGGCCCGGGCCGCCAGGCCGACCGCGCGCCCGCTCAGGCCGCGACCGCGCCCGCCAGCGTGGCGAGCGCCGTGCTGACCGTCAGCGGCCTGGACACGGCGACCCACAACATGAAGCCGGCCGACACGCTGCCGCCGCCAGGTTCGAACTACTGGATCGCGCCGCCCTGCTCGGAGTACTACGGCCAGAAGATCGCGGTCAGCGAGCCGTCCGCGTACGGCCAGAAGCAGCCCTGGACGAACTGCGGCTACACCCCGCGCCAGATCCGCGGCGCCTACAACGTCACCCAGTCCGGGATGACCGGCAAGGGCCAGAAGGTCGCGATCGTCGACGCCTACGCGTCGCCGACCATGCTCAGTGACGCGAACGACTACGCGCAGGTCACCGGCGACAAGCCGTTCCGTGCTGGCCAGTACACGCAGGACCTGGCCAGCGCGTTCACCGGCACCGCCGCCGACGAGTGCGACGCGCAGGGCTGGTACGGCGAGGAGAGCCTCGACGTCGAATCCGTGCACGGCCAGGCGCCGGACGCGAACGTCACCTATGTCGGCGCGGCAAGCTGCTCCGATGAGGACCTGGCGGCCGCGCTCGCGCTCGTCGTCGACAACCACCTGGCGAGCATCGTCAGCGACTCGTGGGGCGAGCCCTACGACCAGGCCACCATCGTCCCCGTCTACGACCTGATCTTCGCGGCCGGCGCGGCCGAGGGCATCGGCTTCTTCTTCTCCGCCGGGGACAACGGTTACGAATCTCCGGCCGAGGACCCGAGCTCGGACCAGCTGCAGGTGGACTGGCCGGACTCCAGCCCTTACGTCACCTCGGTCGGCGGCACCAGCCTGGCCATCGGCCCGTCCCACAACTACGAGTTCGAGACCTCGTGGGGCACCGTGCTCGACCCGCTGGCCTCCGGCGGCAAATCCTGGGAGTTCACGCCGCCGGGTGAGTACCCGCAGTATTACGACGGTTCGGGCGGTGGCGGCGTGAGCACCGCGTTCACCCAGCCGTCCTACCAGGCGGGCGTGGTGCCGGCCAGCCTCGCCACCTCGCTGCCGAACGGCACGACCAGCCCCACCCCGATGCGCGTGGTACCTGACGTGTCGGCGGTGGCCGACCCGAGCACCGGCTTCCTGGTGGGCCAGACCACCCTGCAGCCGAACGGCACCAGCTACGCGTTCTCGCTCAGCCGGATCGGCGGCACCAGCGTCGCGTGTCCCACCTTCGCCGGCATCGAAGCGGACGCGCAGCAGGCCGCGGGCCACGCACTGGGTTTCGCCGATCCGGCGATCTACCAGCGGTACGGCACGTCTGCCTTCCATGACGTGACCGACCACCCGTTCGGCCCCGGCTACCTGGCCGAGGTCAGGAACAACTACACCGACCCCGCTACGCAGACCGGGCCGCTGATCACCTACCTGCGCACGCTCGGCGGCGACGGCGAGGGCGCCGCCGCACTGCCGGCCGTGAAGGGATACGACGACTCGGTCCGTCCGTGACGGGTCAGCCGAGGTCGCGGGCCAGCCTGGTCAGGTTCGGGGCGCCGAGGCCGACGGCCGGGCTGTACGGCTCACCGGGGTTGCCGGTGTAGTACAGGTTGTCGTTGCTGGTGCTGGCCGTGCTCAGCGAGGTGAACGCAGAGCCGTACCGGTCCGCAGCGCCGTAGATGGCCGGGTTCCAGAACCCGACCCGGTGCCCGAGGTAGGAGTCGATGACCGCGGTGGAGCCGTTCAGCTGCGGGGCCACGAAGCTCGTGCCCCCCCAGCCACCTTCAAGCACCGGGTCGCCCACGCCGGCGAACGAGGGCGCGTACAGCAGGTAGCCGCTGTACGGGTCCGCGTCGGTGGAGACGTCAGGAACGGCCCGCCCGTTACCGTAGCCGGTGGTCACGCTGGGGGTGGGGTTGAAGCTCCACTCGGTCGGCTCGATCAGCCCGGGCGCGACGGTCTCGGGGTCGGTCGGCGTCAGGTACTGCACGGCGTGGAAGTTGTGCGTGCCCGGCACGAACTGCTGGTACAGCGGGGTTGGCTCGATCTGGCTGAAGCCACCGGTGTCACCGCCGATATTCGTCACCGCCGCCTCGGCTTCGGTCTCGCCGGCGACCTTCGCGATGGCCGGCCACAGGTAATCCCAGCCCCAGGCACGCTGGCTCGGCACGGTCACGGTGGCGCTGCCGTCCGGCCCGGTGAGGGTGCCGGTCCAGGGCAGCGTGGTGCCGCCCGCCGCGGTGATGTAGTCGCTGTCCGCGGACGCGCCGATCGAGAGGTTGGTGGTGCCGATGTCGCGGTAGGCGGCGTAAGCACCCGTGTCGCCGGTGGCGATGAAGCCGGACTGCCCCTGGGAGGCGAACTCGAGGAAGACCTCGTCGTACGCGGCCTCGTAGGTCGCCGCTTCCTGGCCGGACAGGATCGCCGCCTCCAGGATGGTCTCAGACTCGCCCCAGCTCGACGAGACCGTGCTGGCGGTGTTCTGGCTGGCCGCGGTGAAGAACGCGTCGGCGAAACCAGGGTCGGTGTTGGGCGCCTGGTAATCGATCACGTTTGCGCCGGGAGCCAGGGCGCCGGACTGCTCGAGATCCAGGTCGGTCTCGTTAGTGCCCGCGTCGATGCTCGGAGCGCCGGGGCCGCCGTCGATGTTGTCGACGGTGAACGTGCGGCCGGTGCTCGGGATGTGCGCGATGTTGCTCCAGAAATACTGCGGCGCACCTGGGTCAACCGCAGCCAGCGTGACGATGGCCAGCGTCTGGCCCGCTCCGTCGGCCCCCTTGTTGTACAGGCCGTTCAGGTCGTAGTTGGAGGCGAAGTTCGACGGCAGGTTGCACGCGTCAGGCAGGCCGGTGAGGGCGACGCAGGAGCTGGAGCTGCCCTGCTGCGGCTTGACGACGCTGGTGTTGACGTGGGCCACCTCGTTGGCGTAGGGACCGTAGTTCGTGATCCCGAAAATGGCCAGGACGAAGTGGGCCAGCCGGTACGGCAGCAGCGGCGACTGCGCGGTGCCGTGGACATTCTGCGCCGGGAGCGCGCCGAACCCGTCGTGAGCCGCCAGCGCGGGCACGTGGTACTGGCTCTGCGTGATGGACAGCGCGGCGTCGTACTCACCGGCGGTGCCGGTCGTGGAGACGTCGACGCCGTCCGCGTAGACGTCTGTCTTGATGCCGTACTTGGCCAGGTAGCTGGTCAGCGCCGAGATGTTAGCGGTGCTCTGGCCGTAGAAGCTGGCGAACTGGCTGACCGAGAGGTAGTTCCGGAAGCCCTGCTGGGCTTCGGCTTTCAGCAAGTCGACGTTCCGCTCCCTGAGGATGAAGGATACGGATTCCGGCGTGCCGGCGGGGGTGCTGCCGAAGACCGTCGCGCCCGGCAGTTGCGCCGCGTCAAGGTCCGTGCCCACCGCTTGCGGCGTGTTCGGGCCTGGGGTACCGGCCAAGGCCGGGCCGGAAAACGCGGCCAGGGGAGCCATGATCGCGGCCGCCCCCAGCACTATCCCGGCCGATAGTCGTGCTTTTCTCATCCGGATCATGTCCCTGTGCACCGTCCTGTTAGCGAACTGGCCACGGTTAGTTGCGGTTAGCCGTGGATCGCTGGAAATTATGCCAGTCTGCCCAGGTTGGACCCGGGAGCTCCGCGGGATCGCTTGGTTGCTATCCGGTAACCGTGGGCTTTGGGCTTCCTCTGAAACACGGCAGACGCGGACCCGGGCGCAGCGGAGCCCGGGTCGCGCGAGGGCGCGGCCCGGGCTCCTGGTCATGGTTCAGCTGGGCTGGTGGTCAGCCTGGGTCTAGCCCAGGTCGCCGGCCAGCTTGGCCAGGTCAGGGATGCCGAGGCCGACGGCCTCGTTGTAGACCTCGCCGGGGTTCCCGGTGTAGTAAAGGTTGTCGTTGCTGGTGCTCGCGGTGGCCAGCGGGTTGAACGGCGAGCCGTAGCCACGCGCGGCCGCGTAAATCGCCGGGTTCAGGAACCCGACCCGGTGTCCCACGGCCGAGTCGATGACCGCGGTGGACCCGTTGAACTGCGGCGCCACGAAGCTGGTGCCGCCCCAGCCGCCCTGCAGGACCGGCTCGTCCACGCCGGCGAACGACGGCTCGTACAGCAGGTAACCGCTGTACGGGTCCGCGTCGGCGGACATGTCGGGCACGGCCCGCCCGTTCCCTCCGCCGCTGGTGACGCTCGGCGCCGCGGTGAAGTTCCAGGCGGTCGGCTCGACCAGGCCGGCCACGATGGTCTCGTAGTCGGTCGGGGTCAGGTACTCCACCGCGTGGTAGTTGTGCGTTCCCGATACGAACTGCTGGTAGCTCGGGGATCTCTCGTCCACGCTGAAGCCGCCGCCGCCACCGCCGACGTTGGTTTCCGCGGCCGTGGCCTCGGACTCGTCGTTGATCTGGGCGATGGCCGGCCACAGGTAGTCCCAGCCCCAGGCGCGCTGCGCCGGCACGGTCACGGCGGCGGTGCCGTCCGGCCCGGTGAGGGTGCCGGTCCAGGGCAGCGTGGTGCCGCCCGACGCGGTGATGTACGGGCTGTCCGGCGAGGTGTCGACGGACAGGTTGGTGGTGCCGAGGTCGTCGCTGGCGTCGTAGGCGCCCGCGTCACCGGCGGCCAGGAAGCCGGACTGGCCCTGCGCGGCGAACTCCAGGAAGGCCTCGTCGAACGCGGCCAGGTAGGTCGAGGTCTCCTGGCCGGCCAGGATCAGATCCTTGACGATGGTCTCCGACTCACCCCAGCTCGCCGAGACCGTGCTGGCGGTGTTCTGGCTGGCCGCGGTGAAGAAGGCGTCCGCGAAACCCGGGTCGGTGTTGGGCGCCTGGTAGTCGATCACGTTCGCGCCGGGAGCCAGGGACCCGGACTGCTCCAGGTCCAGGTCGGTCTCGCCGGTGCCCGAGGCGTCGCTGGGCGCGCCCGGGCCGCCGTCGATGTTCTGCACGGTGAAGGTGCGGCCGGTGCTCGGGACGTGCGCGATGTTGCTCCAGAAGTACTGCGGCGCACCTGGGTCAACCGCCGCGAGCGTGACGATGGCGAGCGTCTGGCCGGCTCCGTCGGCGCCCTTGTTGTACAGGCCCTTGAGGTCGTAGTTCGACGCGAAGTTCGACGGCAGGTTGCACGCGTTGGGCAGCCCGGTGAGCGCCACGCAGGCGTTGGAATTGCCCGCCTGCGGCTTGACGTCGTGAGAATTGATGTGTACCGCCTGGCTGGAGTACGGGCCGTAGTTGGTGAGCCCGAGGATGGCCAGGACGAAGTGGGAGAGCCGGTACGGCAGCAACGGCGAGGTGGCGATGCCGTGTACGTTCTGCGCCGGGATCGCGTTGAGCCCGTCGCGGGCCGCGAAGGCCGGCACGTGGTACTGCTTCTGCGTCACGGCCAGCGCCGCGTCGAAGTCTCCGGCGGTGCCGGTGGCGCTGACATCGACATTATCGGCGTACACGTCGGTCTTGATGCCGTACTTGGCCAGGTAGCCGGTCAGCGCCGAGACGTTAGCGTTGCTCTGGCCGTAGAAGCTGGCGAACTGGCTGACCGAGAGGTAGTTCCGGAAGCCTCGCTGGGCTTGGGCCTGCAGAACGTTGAGGTTCCGTTCGCGCAGAATGAAGGAAACGGTTTCCGGCGTGTCGGCCGGGGTGGTGCCGAAGACCGTGGCCCCGGGCAGCGACGCCACGCTGGTCCCCGCCGCCACCGACTCGGGGGCGTTGGGGTTTGGGGTAGCGGCCGAGGCCGGGCCGGCCAGCGCCGCCAGGGGGGTCATGATCGCTGCCACCCCCAGCACTATCCCAGCCGATAGTCGTGCTCTTTTCATCCGGATCATGTCCTGTGTACCGTCCTGTGCTTGAGTGTCACGGTTAGTTGCGGCTACCCGTGGATCACTCGCGATTATGCCAGTATGACCGGCGCGCCCCGGGACGCTCGACAAGATCGTTTCGTACTAGGAATGTAGCTATCCGTCAAGCAATGACTTCACTTAGCAATTTTCTAGGTGTACACACGCGGGAGTACGACGCCTACTTCCGGCCTGTTCCACCTCAAAGCCGATCTGTCCTGGATCGATGGCCAGGCTCAGCGCGACTCCTAGCCGGGGAAACCGGATTCTGTCCAGCGGATGAACACCTCGATTTTCTCGGGCGGCCAGGCGCCGTCGCAGGGCATGGTGCCGTTACGGAGGCGGTCCAGGATGCCGTCGGCGTGGGCCTGGACGTCGGGATGGGACCACAGGTCGAACGCGAACGTCATCGAGGTGCGGTCATGCTCGCGGAACAGCGGCTTAATATGCGCCTCGAAGCTTACGGCCTCGCCGGGCCCGGGCAGCGCGGCCGCCGGCTGCTCGTCGCCGTCGCTGGCTCGGGCCGGGGTTTCGGCCGGCGGCCCGGCGGGGCTCCAGCCCCAACGGGGCAGGGGGCTAGCTCCGGTATCGTCGCCGGACTGCGCCGCGACCCGGGAGCTCCAGTCCAGGTAGGACGTGAGGGCCGCGCGGAACTCGGGGTCGGCGGGCAGAGCCGCCTCGTCGGCGGCCAGGCTGGCCAGCGCGACCCAGCGCGACCGCTGCTCTTCGGTGAAACCCGGCCGCGGCTG
>Ga0302181_10002470_pt1 | contig 13072 bp, 13 predicted proteins | sample I_Palsa_E3_3_FD_198786 | JGI IMG/M metagenome (GOLD analysis project Ga0302181, IMG submission 198786) | Peat permafrost microbial communities from Stordalen Mire near Abisko, Sweden - I_Palsa_E3_3 | ecosystem: Environmental > Terrestrial > Soil > Palsa > Peat permafrost | place: Sweden... | reverse complement strand
GGCTATGAGATCGGGTGGAATGGGACTCCACTTCTCAAACGGAATACCAGAAAGATGCTCAGGATCTGGCCTGCGGCCAAGCAGCCGGTTACATGGCCACCTAGCAGCCAAATAACGGTACGGGACCTTGCAAGCATGACTGGCATGCCCCCAGAGTGGGCTTAGCCACGGTTCGGGCCGATGACGGTAGTACAGCAGCCCTAGGTACCCCCAGAACCTGCACATTGCTCTCAAGACATGGCCTCCTACCTACTGTTAGGGGATAAGCCCCCCTTTTGGTCACATGTCAAGTGGGTCAGGTTTGCTCGCTGTCGAGCGCGCTCATCTGCTGCGTGGCTCGCGCTCAGTCAGAGAGGCCAATGTCGAGGCCTTTCTCGACGCTGCCGAGCGGCTGCTGGTCAGAGAGGGCGCTGGTGATGCAGTTCAACGAGGGGCTGCTGTTCGAGCGGCTGCTCGGCTTCGACCGCGGCCATTCAGAGCAGCAGCATGGCCGGCGCAGGCTACGAGAGCTGGCGGGCAACCTGGACTGTCCGGTGCTCGTGATCTCCGGCAAGCTCGATAAGGTCACGCCGCCACGCGATGCACGGGCTTTGGCCCGCCTCGCTGGCGGCAAACTCGAGACGATCACCAACGACGGCCATTTCCCGCACGCCCGCAAGCCGGTCCAGGTCAACCTGGCGCTGCGCGACTTCTCTGAGGACGCCTTCGGCCGGGAGCGAACGCCGCGCGACCCCACCGTCTACCGACCCGATGGCCGTCCCCGCGCCCTCTTCGTCTCATCGCCGATCGGGCTCGGCCACGCCCAACGCGATGTCGCAATCGCCCGCGAGTTGCGCCGGTCACATCCGGATCTGCAGATCGACTGGTTGGCTCAGGACGGCTTCCTACCGATGGACGACGGGGATGCGCGGGAAAGCTTCCTCGCCGCCGACTACAACGCCCAGAAAGTCGAACACATCGCCCAACACCCCGAGGTGTGCGACCTGGCCCTGTTTGTGGGCAATCCCGATGACATCGTCGCGGAGCGGCTCGGGCCGGAGCTACCGATGATTCGCGACTGGACCGAGCGCCACTTCGACTTCACCGGCTACGTCACGCCGCCAGGGCAGCCCAACGCATCGCTGAGCTGCTCTAGACGTCAGTAAAAAGCGGGTGCCGCCTTGCTCGGCTTTGGCGCTCAGTTGCGGATGCCGGGTGTAGCAGCTTGGACTACACGGCGTCCGAGCTCGCACACCTGCTCGTCGGTGAGGTGCTCGACGGCGAGGCCCGCCTGCTGGAGCTCGTGACGGACATTCACGGTGGTCAGGACGGTGTCGATCGCCGTTCCCAATTTGGCCAGCGCGCGGCTGACGAGCGGGTCATCGAGCGAGGTCGTCCCGTCCTTTGCGGGCTTCAGCAGCCACGTGCGGAGCGCCTCTGCCTCGCTCAGAGCGAGATCGAGTGTGAGTGTGCGCTCGTGATCAACGTCGCCGACGGGCTCACTGGTCTGCTGCGCGACTGCTCCATTGGTTGTTGGGTCGGTGGCGCTCATGGGAGGCAAGTTCGTTTTTTGGGGGGTGGCGGGTGACTCCAAACGCCGGGGGCGGGCGGGAGCCGGGCGATCCTTGTATCGACCGCGGCAACGCCATGCTTGAGCGATCCGGCGCGAAATCTTGGCCGGCGAGCCCTTCCCATCCGCTCAGGAGCTCCAGGAAGCTACCCGCGGTTTCCTCGGCTTGTGCGCCCGCGTACGAAGAGAATGGCGAGAGGCGGACTCGAACCGCCGACACCACGATTTTCAGTCGTGTGCTCTACCAACTGAGCTATCTCGCCGCTGGTCGATCTTCGGCGGTCGATGCTACCGGCTCTCGAACTCCTCCACGAGCGCCTCGTAGGTTTTCCGCAGCCCCTCGGCGATCGGCACCTCTGGGCGCCAGCCGAGCTCGCTTTCGGCCAGGCTCGCATTCAGTCGGCTGTGCCGCAGCTCGCCCGGGCGCAGGTCGGCGAGCTCCGGTTGCACCTCCGAGCCGGCGACCTTGCTCAGCTCGCTCCAGATCGCCATCACGTCCGTTTCCACGCCCGTGGCGATGTTGAACGTGCCCGCCTTGTGAGCTGCGGCCCTCAGTGCGCTGACAACGTCGGCGACGTACACATAGTCGCGCGTCGGCTTGCCGTGCCCGAACAGCTTTGGCGCCTGCCCCGTGTGCAGACGATGCGTAAAGATCGACACCACTCCGGCCTCGCCGTGCGGGCTCTGGCGCGGGCCGTACACGTTGCCCAGCCGGCAGATCGCGTTAGCCACGCCCTCCGCGCGCGACCAGGTCCCCACGTAGGACTCGCCCGCGAGCTTCGACGCGCCGTAGGGCGACAGCGGCTGCGGTATCTGCTGCTCGTCGGTAGGCCGCGGCGCCTCGTCCCCATACAGCGCGCCCCCGGTGGAGGTGAACACAACCGGGATGTTTCGCTTGTTGGCTGTATCGACCACGTTCAGCGTGCCCCGCACGTTCACTTCGCAGTCGCGTCCCGGGTCCTCCACGGACACGACCACGCTCGACTGTGCCGCGAGGTGGAAGACCGTCTCGGGCTTGACCTCCTCGATGACCGCCGCCACCCCCGCGCGGTCGACGATGTCCAGCTCGATTAGCCGCGCCGCATCGGCAACGCGGCGCTTCTCGCCGGATGAGAGATCATCGATCACGGTCACCTCGTATCCGTCGGCGAGCAGCGCATCGACGAGGTGTGAGCCGATGAACCCTGCTCCGCCGGTGACGATCGTCTGTGGTGCGCTCATGCGCGGGAATCTATCGAGGTGCGCAGTGAATCGTATGCAGCGTCGCTCGGCGCCCAGCGTCGAGGACGCGCAGTGGGGCCTTCAGCCGACCGCGTGCTCAGCCGACGGCGTGCTCGCGCGTGGCAAGCTGGTCTTCGACCGCCTGCACTGACCGGTCGATCCGCTCCATTACCTCGGGCTGCGCCTCGCCGCTGAGCATGAACCTGCGCAGCGTCGCCAGCACCCGCCTGGCGATCCCCATCGCCTGTCGCTCGCCGCTCGCGTCGAGCTCGCCCCGCCCCCGCAGCGCAGCCAGGCGCCGCAGCGCCGGTTCGATCACCTCATCGTGCACCATCGCCGCCGGCACGCCGTCCTCGATCGCCTGGGCGATCGTGCCCTCAGCGGTCTCGCCGTCGCCGCGCTGCAGCGCCATCGCAAAGGTTTCGAGGATGCCCTCCGTCAACTCCCCGGGGTCGGCGCGCAGCTGCTCGCGTGCGTCGGGGCCGGAGCGGCCGAGCACTTCCATAAACGCGTCCAGCAGTACCGGGTCGAAGTGTTGCCCACGCTGCTCGAGCATCATCTCGACGGCTTCCTCGACCGTGAACGCACGGCGATACACACGATCGCTCGTGAGCGCGTCGAACACGTCCGCCACCGCCACGATCCTGCCCTCGATCGGGATCGCCTCGCCGACAACGCCCCGCGGGTAGCCACTTCCGTCCCACTTCTCGTGGTGGCTCAGCGCGATCGTCGCCGCAAGGTCGAGGATCGACGAGGACGAGCCGCGCAGCAGCCGGTGGCCCTCCTCGGCGTGGGTCTCCACGATCGCGCGCTCCTCCGGGGTGAGCACGTCCGGCTTGAGCAGGATCGCGTCGGGGATCGCGACCTTGCCGACATCGTGCAGCGGCGCAGCGTGGGTGAGCGTCGCGCAGAAGTCCGCATCCATACCAACGTGCTCTGCCAGCAGCGTCGAGAAGCGTCCGATCCGCTCGATGTGCGCGCCGGTGTCCTCGTCGCGGAACTCGACCGCCATCGACAGCCTGCGCACGGTCTCGGCCTGCGCGATCTCCAGCTCTGTAAATGCTCGCGTCAGCTCGCTCGAGCGGCTGTCGATCTCCTGCTCCAGCGCCTCGCGCCGGTGCTCGCCGACGCGCCAGCCGAGTGCCGTCGCCGCGCCGGCCAGCACGACCACGCAGGCGACGACGAGCGCTATGGAGGCGGCTGCCACCGCGCCCACGGCCGCGGCGATGGCGAGCACGAGCCACGGTGCCCACCGCAGCGGCGAGCCCGGACCCGGAGAGTCGCCTCCGACCGGCCCTGTGCGGGCAGATGACCGCTCCCGTCGTTTGCTCGGCACAGCAGCGAGATTACCCGGGCCGGGCACGGTCTCAAACGCGTGCACGCCCACTGTTTTTAAGCTGTCGTCCACGCGATCCCCATCTTCACGATCTCCGTCTTTAGCCACAGCTGTGCCACCCCACGCCGGGCGGGCAGCCGAAAGCCGGCTTGGTTGACTCCGCTCACTGGCAGATCTCACATTTCTCGCTTCTCTCACGCGTTCGGCGTTTGCGCGCGCGCTCTTGAACGCTGCACGGCACGATCAGCGCATAGTCGAATGCGAGACGCGCAGCGAAATCCGAGGTGAGGGTGTGAGATCCGGCTGCTGAATCCGAGGCGCCGGCTCGGACGTCGGCTAGGATCTGCGCCATCTTGCGCCCTCGGCTCCCCCTCCCGGCTGCGACGGCGCTCGCAATCGTGGCCGTCCTGCTCGGAGCCGTCCTGCTCGGCGGCTGCGGCGGCTCCTCCTCGAGCAACGGCATCGCTTCCAAGACGCCCACGGAGATCCTGTCGGCCGCCACGGCCGCGGCCGAGCACGCGAGCTCCGTTCACGTCTCGGGCTCGATCGTCAGCGCCGGCTCCCCGTTCACGCTAGACCTCGAACTCGTGAAGGGCAAGGGAGGTCGCGGGCAGATCTCCGAGGGCGGACTCAGCTTCAACCTGATCCTCCTCGACGGCACCGCCTACATCAGCGGCAGCCCAGCCTTCTACAGCCACTTCGGCGGCCCCGCAGCCGCCCAGCTGCTCGAGGGCAAGTGGCTGAAGGCCCCAGCGTCGAGCGGCACCTTCTCCTCGCTCGGCTCGCTCACCGACCTGAACCAACTCCTGAATACGGCACTGTCCGACCACGGAGCGCTGGCCAAGGGTCCCACCACAACGATCGACGGACAGCAGGTGCTGAGCGTCACCGACGCCTCGCACGGCGGCACCCTCTACGTCGCCACGACCGGCAAGCCCTATCCGATCGAGATCTCAAAGTCCGGCGCGACCGGGGGCAAGATCTCCTTCGGCAACTGGAATGCCCCGGTCACGCTCGCGGCGCCGAAGGACGCGATCGACCTCTCGGCACTCGAGTCCCACGGCTGATGCGCGACCTACACGCTCTGTACTACAAGCACTTCGGCGACCGGCGCAAGGAGCGCCAGCTGCTCTCCACCGGTGCCTTCTTCATGACCTTCGCCGCTGTGCGCGGCATCACCCACGCGATCCGCGCCGAACGTGGCCCGTTCAAGAACATCACCCCCGGCGGCCGCCACATCCATCACATGACCTTTGGGATCACCGGCCTGCTCACGGTCGGCTACCTGTGGCTTCTGGAGATCGGGATCAAAGAGGACCGCCGCTCCTCACGAGTAACCTCGCTCGTCTTTGGTTCAGGCGCGGCGCTGACGCTCGACGAGTTCGCGCTGTGGTTGAACCTCGAAGACGACTACTGGACCAAACAGGGGCGCGAGTCGATCGACGCTGTGGTCTTATTCGGATCGCTGCTCGCCCTGAGCGTACTCGGCAAGGGCTTCTTCTCAGAGCTCCTGCACGGCAAGCACGCACGTACGTCAGAACACCCCTAAACGCTCATCGCCACGTACTTGGTCTCCAGATACTCGGAGATCCCCTCAAAGCCGCCCTCGCGGCCGAACCCCGACTGCTTGACCCCGCCGAAGGGGGCGGCGGCGTTTGAGACGACGCCCTGGTTGAGGCCGACCATGCCCGTCTCCAGGCCCTCGCAGACGTGCAGCGCGCGCTGCAGATCGCGCGTGTATACGTAGGCGACCAGCCCGTACTCGGTGAGGTTGGCGGCGGCCAGCGCCTGCTCCTCGGAGGAGAACGTCGCGATCGGGGCGACCGGACCGAAAATCTCCTCGCGCAGCAGGCGCGCGTCCTCGGGCACGCCGGCGAGCACGGTGGGGGCGAAGAAGTAGCCGGGCCCGGCGACGCGCTCCCCGCCGATCAGCGCGCGGGCGCCGCGGCCGACGGCGTCGGTCACGAGCTCCTCCACCTTCTCGCGCTGCGCTTCGTCGATCAGGGGGCCGACGTCCGTGTCGGGCTCGGTACCGCGGCCGAGGCGCAGCGCGCCCATCCGCTCGGTCAGCCGCCGGGCGAACTCCTCGGCGATCGACTCGTGCACGTGAAAGCGGTTGGCCGAAGTGCAGGCCTCGCCGACGTTGCGCATCTTTGCGAGCATCGCTCCCTCGACGGCGGCGTCGAGGTCGGCGTCTTCGAACACGAGGAACGGGGCGTTGCCACCGAGCTCCATCGAAACGCGCAACACCTGCTCGGCTGACTGTTCGATCAGCTTGCGGCCGACCTCGGTCGAGCCGGTGAAGGAGAGCTTGCGAGTGCGCGAGTCCTTCAGCAGCGGTTCGATCACCGCGCCGGAGTGCTTGGCTGTGATCACGTTCAGCACCCCCTCGGGCAGTCCCGTCTGCTCGAGTATCTTCGCCAAAGCGAGCATCGACAGCGGGGTCTGCTGGGCCGGCTTGACGACGACGGTGCAGCCGGCGGCGAGCGCCGGGGCGAGCTTGCGCGTGCCCATCGCCATCGGGAAGTTCCACGGCGTGACAAACACGCACGGCCCGACCGGCTGGCGCATCGTGAGGATGCGTCCTTGCCCCGTCGTGTTGACCATGTAGCGGCCGTGTATACGGACGGCCTCCTCGGAGAACCAGCGGAAGAACTCGGCGGCGTATCCGATCTCGGCCTTCGATTCGGCGATGGCCTTGCCCATCTCCAGCGTCATCAACAGCGCCAGCTCGTCGGCCTGCGCGACGATCGCCTCATACGCCCGGCGCAGGATCTCGCCGCGCTCGCGTGGCGCCGTCCCGGCCCACTCTGACTGTTTGCCGGCCGCCGCCGCGAGCGCCGCGAGCGCATCATCGACCTGGGCGTCGGCGACCTCGCACAGGGTCTCGCCCGTGGAGGGGTCCTCGACCGGAAGCGTTCCGCCCCCGGTGCCCGCGCGCCACTTCCCGTCGATATAGAGGTCCTTTGGAACCCGCTTCAAAACACCCTGCTCGCTGTCTCTACCGGTCATTTTCGCCTGCCAATCGTCGTGCAACGTTCACCCACACACCCCGTCCACCCGACCCATAGCTCATGCAGTCTCTTTCCCAAGAACGCGCCGTCGGCTGATCGACCGTGTTCGCAAGAGCAAGGATGCTCATCGCCAGATCAACCTACCACCGCGACTCCACCGGCTCGCGGGAAGCGCCGGCCGATCTGCTGGCCGATTGGGGATCACGCGATCTCCAATCGGTCGTACTAGCCGGGGTGCTCGCGGCGGTACTCACACTGTGCGTCCTCTTGCTGTGCGCCTCCTCGGCGAGCGCGACAGGCCAGGCGAGCGCGACAACGCTCGTGATCGACGGGGCCGGCGACGGCCACGGCGTGGGGATGAGCCAGGAGGGCGCGTTGGGCTATGCCGAGCACGGCGCCTCCTACAGCGAGATCCTCGCCCATTACTACACGGGCACCGCGCTCGGGCAGGCGCCGGCAGCGACGATGGTGAAAGTGCTGATCGGCAACAGGGTCAAGACGCTCCCGCTGGAAAGCTACGTGCGCGGCGTGGTTGCCGCCGAGATGCCCGCCAGCTGGCCGCTCGCGGCGCTCGAGGCCCAGGCGGTCGCCAGCCGCACCTATGCAATCACCGCCGACGCGGGCGGGTCAAGGTTCGACGTGTACTCCGACACGCGCTCACAGGTCTATCTGGGCAAGGCCGCCGAAACCGCCGCCACCAACGGCGCGATCGCCACGACGGCCGGTCAGGTCGTCACCTACGGCGGGGCACCGGCGATCACCTACTACTTCGCGAGCTCCGGCGGTCATACCGAAGACGTGCAGTACGCCTTCCCCGGCGGTGCCGCGCAGCCCTGGCTGGTGGGGGTGGCGGACCCCTACGACCAGGGCCCCGAGCATCGCTGGACGGTCAGCCTGAGCTTCGCCGCGGCCGGCCAGCGGTTAAACGGCCTCGTGAAGGGAGCGTTCCGCGGGATCGAAGTGCTGAAGCGGGGGTCCTCCCCGCGGATCCTGACGGCGTACGTGCTTGGCTCGGCCGGGCGTACGTTGAGCACCGGCGGCGAACTGGCGGCGCGCCTGGGGCTGGACGACACCTGGGCGTACTTCAGCGTGAAGCGCGGCTCGAGCGTCGTGGCCGAGCCCGACCGCAGCGGGCAGCCCACTCCGGCAAGCCCTTCGCCCACGACTAGCCTTCCCACGGTTCCCTCCGGTCCGGGCGGCGGCGCGCAGGGACCAGCGGGCGCGCCTGAATCGACCCCGGCCGGCGGTGTGGGCGCGGGGTAGCTCTAGGCTGACGGGGCCGATGCCCGCCCCCCTGTTGATCGCCGACGTGCCGTGGCTGCTGTACCGCGCCTTCTTCTCGCTGCCGAAATCAATCGTCAACGCGGACGGGCAGCCCGTGAACGCGCTGCTGGGGACTGTGAACGCCCTGTTGGCAGTGCTCGAAGCGCGACCGGCGCGGGCCGTGGCCGCCTGCATGGGAGCCGAGGAGGCGATCTATCGCGTAAAGCTGTACCCCGGCTACCACGCCCAGCGCGAGCGGATGCCGACGGAGCTCGCGGTGCAGTGGGCCAAGGCCCCTGCGTTGCTTGCGAGCCTCGGCTGGACGGTCACGACAGACGCAGAGCTGGAGGCCGACGATGTGATGTTCTCTTACGCGCTCGCCGAGACCGCGGGTGGCAGAGACGGGGATGGGCGGGCGCTACTGTTGACCGGCGATCGCGACCTGTTCCAGGCGGTTACCGACCAGGTCGCCGTCATTACACCGGGTAAAGGCGGCGAGCCCCCGAACGAGATCGGTCCTGAACAGGTACACGAGCGCTACGGGATTGACCCAGCGTTGGTGACTGACTTCATTGCCCTACGCGGCGACCCCTCCGACGGCCTGCCCGGCGCTCCTGGGATCGGCGCGAAGACGGCCGCCGATCTGCTGAATCGATACGGCTCGCTGGAGGACATGTTGAAGATCGCCGGGGCGGACGACAGCGACATGCGTCTGCGGACGGCAATCACCCTGGGCGAGAACGAAGAATTACTGCACACCTTCAAGCGAATTGCGACGCTCGTGCCGATCGATGGCATCGCTCGCCCCCCGGATCGACCTACCGACTTCGCCTCGGGCGCCCGCATGGCCAGGGAGCTGGGTATGAGGCAGCTCGCGACGCGGCTCGAGAAGCTCGCTACGGCGTGACTTCAACGGGAGGGGGACAGGTCCCCCTCCCGACCACCCCCTGGCTGTATAAGACAGCGAACTCAGGGACTGAACTTGACGGTGATCACGTCCCCATCGTTCATCACGTAGTCGCGGCCCTCCAGCCGCAGCGTGCCGCGTTCGCGCGCGCCCACGTAGCCGCCCGCGTCCACCAGCTCGCGCCAACCGATCACCTCCGCGCGTACGAAGCCCTTCTGGATGTCCGTGTGGATCTGGCCCGCCGCGTGCCATGCGGTGAGGCCGCGGCGCAGATGCCAGGACTGCGCGATCGTGGCCTCCCCTGCGGTGAAGAACGCGATCAGCTCCAGCAGCGCGAACGCCTCGCGCACGACGCGTTGCAGGCCTGACTCGCTGACGCCGAGCTCTTCTCGCATCGCCGCGGCGTCCTCATCGTCGAGCTCGGCGAGCTCGGCCTCGATACGCGAGGACACCGCTACCGCGCGCGCGCCCTGCGCGGCCGCGTGCTCGGCCACTGCTGCGGGGACCTCCTCAGAACCCTCGTCCACATTGGCCACGAACAGCACCGGCTTACTCGTCAGCGAGCCCAGGTCACGGGCCGCGTTGGGTGCCTCCTCAGGCACGGGCACCGTGCGCGCCGGACGGCCCTCTTGAAGTGCCGCGATCACCTCGCGCAGCCACATCTCCTCCGCGACAGCAACGCGATCGCCACCCCGTGCCTGTTTGCCGACTTTCTCCACCCGACGCTCAGCCGCCTCGAGGTCCGCCATCACGAGCTCCGTCTCAATCGTCTCGATATCCGCCAATGGGTCCACGCGGCCCTCAGGATGGATCACGTTTTCGTCGTTGTGCGCGCGCACCACATGCACGATCGCATGCGTCTCGCGGATGTTCGCCAGGAATTTGTTGCCCAGACCCTCCCCCTCGTGTGCCCCCGCCACCAGACCAGCGATGTCGTGGAAATCGACCGTATCCCACACGATCCCCGAGGCGCCAACCGTGTTGGCCACCTCCTCCATGCGCTCGTCGCGCACCGGCACCACCGCCACGTTCGGCTCGATCGTCGTGAACGGGTAGTTGGCCGCCTCCGCGCCCGCTTTCGTGAGCGCGTTGAACAGCGATGACTTGCCCGCGTTGGGCATGCCGACGATTCCTATGCGCGTGCTCATCGTGCCTGCCTTCCTCGATCTATGGACGGCTCGCTCGTAAACGCGGCCACCGCAGTTCCCAGCATCGCGCCCGCGAGCACGTCTGACGGATAGTGCACACCCAGGTACAGGCGTGAAACGGCCAACCCCTTGGCCAGCGCATACAGCGGAACCACCGGCAGGCCCAGCCGCGCATACGCCAGCGCCGCGGCGAACGACGTGGAGGCATGCGCGCTCGGGAAGCTCAGCTGTGTCGGGGTTCCCGTCAACGGCGGCAGACCCGGCAGTTGCGGGCGGCGACGGCGCACCACCAGCTTGACCAGAGTGTTCAACGCATATACCCCCACGACGGTTCCAGTCGCACGTCGCCATTGCTCGCGTTTCTCCCGATCCAAGGCATACCCGGCCGCGCCAATCGCCAGCCACACCGCGCCGCGCTCGCCGAGCTTGGAAAAGCGCTCGACCGCTCGGTCGGCCTTCGGCCCGTGTCCCCAGGTGCGCAGCACCCGTAGGAGCTGCTCATCCACTTCAAAGCCCAACTCAGCCCCTAGGGCGTCGATGAGCAAGCGAGACAAGGACGCAGTGAGCGAAATGTGCTGTGCACATGAGCGATCGAGGACGCAGTATCGCGCAGCTCAGCGGCGCCCTAGGCGCCGAAGCCGACGCGGGAATCGTCACTCTCCGCGCGCACGTAAACGATCTGCCCCAGGTCGAGCCTGACCGGGCCGTCCTCGGTGCCCAGCTCGTGCCAGCCGGCGCCGCCGAGGGCCTTGTGCAGCGCCTTCAGCTGCTCGTCGCTGACGCGCAACGCCAGCACCTGGCCGCCCTGGAAGCCGACGCTGATCCGGCGGGCGCCGCTGGCCATCAGTGCGCCTCCAAGCCGGCGGCCGGCTCGACGATCTCGGTCAGCACGCCCGCGGTCGCCCGCGGGTGCAGAAACGCCACGCGCGAGCCGCGGATGCCCGTGCGCGCGTGCTCGTCGATCAGCGCCATGCCCGACTCCTTCAACGCCTGAAGCGTCGCGTCGATATCGCCGACCTGGTAGGCCACGTGGTGCAGGCCCGGGCCCTTCTTCGCGAGGAACTTCCCCACCGGCGTGTCCTCACCGAGTGGCGCGAGCAGCTCGACGTGGTTCTCGCCGACGTCCAGCAGCACGGCCTCCACGCCCTGCTCCTCGACGACCTCGCGGTGGGCCACCTCCATCTGGAAGCTGTCCCGCCACAGCTCCAGGGACGCCTCGATCTCCGCCACCGCCACGCCGATATGGTCGATCCGCCTGAACACGCCCGCCAGTCTATCGGCGGGGTGCGGGCGAGGGCGACGTGTCCCCTGCGGCGGCGGGCCCCCACCCGCGCCGGCGCCGCCCTCACCCCGCGCCGGCGCCCCCCTCGCCCGGCGTGGCGTCCACCGCCGTCGCCGCGGCCACCACCCGCAGGCCGGACCCAGGGGCACGCTCCAGGCGGGGCACGCCCTTCATGATCCGGTCGATCGCCTCGCGGTCGAGCACCTCGCGCTCGAGCAGCTCTGAGGCGAGCGCGTCGAGCTGGGTCCGATGGGAGACGAGCGTCCGCTGCGCCGCGCGGCGGGCTTCCTCGATCAGGTCCTGGCGCTCCTCGTCGCGGATCCGCAGCGTCGTCTCCGACAGGCGCACGTCGCCGTCGGGCGCGCGGCCGAGGCCGGCCGTGCCCATCGCGTAGTCATGGACCATCGAGTGCGAGATCTCGGCCACGCGCTTCAGATCGTCGGAGGCTCCCGTCGTGATCGCGCCGAACACGACCTGCTCGGCCGCCCTGCCTCCGAGCAGCACGGTCATGTAGTCGAGCAGCTCCTCGCGCGTCTTCAGGTAGCGGTCCTCCGCCGGCAGGTTCAGCGTGTAGCCGAGCGCGCGCCCGCGCGGGACGATCGAGATCTTGTGCACGCGGTCGACCGACGGCAGCAGCTCGCCACACAGCGCGTGCCCGGCCTCGTGGTAGGCGACGACGCTCTTCTCGTGGTCGTTCAGCACCCGGCGCGACTGCACGCCCGCGATCACGCGCTCGAGCGCGCTGTCGAAGTCCTCGTCGTCGATCCGCTTGGCGCCGCGGCGCGTGGCGAAGATCGCGGCCTCGTTGCAGATGTTCGCGAGGTCGGCGCCGGTCAGGCCGCTCGTCTGCTGGGCGACGAGTGAGAGGTCCACCTTTCCGAGCGGCTTATCGCGCGTGTGCACGCCGAGCACCCCTTCGCGCCCGCGAACGTCCGGCGGCGCGACGAACACCTGCCGATCGAAGCGCCCCGGGCGCAGCAGCGCCGGGTCGAGCTTGTCGAGCAGGTTCGACGCAGCAATCACGACCACGCGCCCGCTCGCGGCGAAGCCGTCCATCTCGACGAGCAGTTGATTGAGCGTCTGGTCCTTCTCGCCGGAGATGTCCATCCCGCGGCGGCCGCCGACGGCGTCGAGCTCGTCAATGAAGATGATCGCCGGTTCGTGCTTGCGGGCGATCGCAAACAGCCTGCGGATGCGCGCGGCCCCGAGGCCCGCGAACATCTCCACGAACGCCGCCGCGGACTGCGCGAAGAACTGCGCGCCGGACTCGGTCGCGACCGCCTTCGCGAGCAGCGTCTTGCCGGTCCCCGGCGGACCGTGCAGCAGGATCCCCTTCGGCACCTTCGCGCCCA
>Ga0302181_10002469_pt1 | contig 13074 bp, 10 predicted proteins | sample I_Palsa_E3_3_FD_198786 | JGI IMG/M metagenome (GOLD analysis project Ga0302181, IMG submission 198786) | Peat permafrost microbial communities from Stordalen Mire near Abisko, Sweden - I_Palsa_E3_3 | ecosystem: Environmental > Terrestrial > Soil > Palsa > Peat permafrost | place: Sweden... | reverse complement strand
CCTGATCGCGAAGATCGACTCGGCGCGTTCGGCCAGGGTTTCGCCGATGCCGATGAGGATGCCGGTGGTGAACGGGACGTTGCACCGGCCGGCGTCTTCCAGGACGCGCAGCCGGATGGCGGGATCCTTGTCCGGGCTACCGAAGTGCGGGCCGCCCTTGTCGCTGAACAGCCTGGTCGCGGTCGTCTCGAGCATCATGCCCATCGAGGGGGCCACCGGCTTGAGGCGCTGGAAGTCCTGCCAGGACAGTACGCCGGGGTTCAGGTGCGGCAGCAGGCCGGTCTCCTCGAGCACGCGGATCGCCATCGCCCGGACATAGGACAGCGTGTCGTCGTAGCCGTGCGCGTCCAGCCACTCCCGGGCCTGGTGCCAGCGGTCTTCCGGCTTGTCGCCCAGGGTGAACAGGGCCTCCTTGCAGCCCATGCTCGCGCCTTCGCGGGCGATGGCGAGCACCTCGTCCGGCTCGAGGTACAGGCTGTCCAGCCGGTGCGGAACGGTCGCGAACGTGCAGTAGCCGCAGCGATCCCGGCACAGCCGGGTGAGCGGGATGAAGACCTTGCGCGAGTAGGTAATGACGTTTGGACGGTTCGCGGCGATCAGGCCGGCGTCGCGGGTGCGACTGGCGTAGCTCAGCAGCGTGGTGAGATCCTCGCCGCGGGCCTGCAGCAGGATCGTGGCCTCGTCCCGGTCGAGTGACTTGCCGTCCCTGGCCCGGGCCAGCGTCCGGCGCATGGCCGAAGCGGTGGGGCTGCTGGCGGTGGGGCTGCTGGCGGTGGGGCTGCTGGCGGTGGGGCTGCTGGCGGTGGCTGCTCTGGCGCTGGTGGCGTCCGTGGTTTCGGTGGCTTCTCTGGTTTCGGTGGCTTCTCTGGTTTCGGTGGCTTCTCTGGTTTCGCTGCCCTCCTGTGTTGTTTCGACCTCGCCGTTATCAGAGTCGCCGCGGAAAACACTCATGCTCGAACTTTACGCGGCATACCTGCCCGGCCCGCGCAGCCCCTGGCACCACCGGCGCCCGCCGCCAGCACCGGCTGCCTGCCAACGACCCCCTGGGGGCCCAGCCGTGGCTCGCGCCATGATCGTGGATTTTTACCTACCCGATAGGGGGTGTACCGATCCACGATCGCTAAAGGTACGGCTCTGACGCCTTTCGAGAGGCGCGCGTGGGACTAGCGGGACACATGGGGTTTCGCTCGGGACGCGCGGCCGTGATCGTGTGACTTTATTACCCCTATGAGGCGTCACACGATCCGAGCGGGCTAGAAGGCGCGGTAGTCGCGGACGGACATGCGCGGGCCGCGGCGCGGGGGGCTGGCGCCGCCGAGCTCGACGAGCCTGGTCACGCGGTAGCGATGGCCGACGTAAGGCGCGAGCAGTTCGAGCATGCCGGCGTCGTCGGTGATCCGCCCGGCCAGCGTCCAGCCGACCGCCTTGGGCAGGTTGTAGTCGCCCACCGAGACCGCGTCCGGGTCGCCGGCCGCCCGCTGCCTGATCTCGGCGGAGGTCCATGGGCCGATACCGGGGACGGACTGGAGGCGGCGGTCCGCGTCGGCCGCGCTCATGTCCAGGATCTCCTCGAGACGGCCCGCGACTTCGGCGGCGGTGATGATGGTCCGGGACCGGACACCCTCGACGCCGGCCCGGTGCCAGTCCCATGACGGGATACGCGCCCACACCCGGGGCGGCGGGCACACCCGCATCCCGGCCGGAGCCGGGCCGGGCGCCGGCTCGCCGAACTTGACCAGCAGGAACCGCCAGGCGCGATGGGCCTCGCGACTGACCACTTTCTGCTCGAGCACTGCGGGCGCCAGAGCCTCGAAGACTCGCTCGCTCCGCCCGATCCGCAGGTCCTCGTGACGGCGCATCAGCTCGCGGACGACCGGATCGCGGGCCGTGAAGCCGGACCTGTCGTCCTGGCAGCCGAGCTGGGCGGGCAGGTGGTCAAGCAGCCAGGCCGCGCCAGGACCCCAGGCCTGCGCGGTCACCAGGGTGTCACTGCAGACACCTGCGGAGGCGTGGTCGAAGGTGACCGCCGGGGCACCGCCGAGGGTGCCCGCGGGGGCACCGCCGAGGGTGCCCGCAGAGGCGGGGATGGGACGTGACCGGACGCGCAGCGTGGCGGGACCGTCGGGGGTCGAACAGGTGCGCCACACCGCGCCGGTCGGGTCCACCGCGTACGCGGGATCGCCGCCGCCGCGACGGTGCACGGACAGCGACAGGCGGGCGTCGAGCGGGAACGGCAGCTGCCACTCGCGGGTCAGTCCGGCCGCCCCGGACGAGGCAGGTCCGGACGGGGCTCCGGCGGGCGGGGCTCCGGCAGGCCGGGGAACGGCGAGCGGGGCTCCGGCGGGCCGGGGAACGGCGGGCGGGGCTCCGGCAGGCGGGAGCTCCGCGGGGATCTCCGGGGCCGCCGTCATGCGCTTGGGCGGTTACACGTCTGAGGAGAAGCGGACCGAGGTCGGCTCGAGCCGGACGTTCGGCCAGACCCGGATGCCGCGGGCCAGTTCGTTGCCGGCCCCGATGTACGCGCCGTCCCCGACCATCGCCTCGTCGAGCACCACGCCGGGGGCCACGATGGCGTCGCGGCCGAGGATCGAATCGCGCACCACGGCGCCCGCGCCGACGGCCGCGCCGTCGAAGAGCACGCTGCCGTCCACGATCGCGCCCGCGCCCACGGACGCACCCGCGCCCACCACGGTCCCGCCGGACACCGACGCGTCCGCGGCCACCGAAGCACCCGCGAGCAGAAGCGAAGGACCGGGCGGGCCCGGCACCGCCGGGGCGGGCAGCCGCCCGAGCACGAGATCACACGAGCCGCGCACGAACGTCTGCGGGGTCCCGACGTCGAGCCAGTATGCCGACTCGTGATAGCCCATGACGAGTTCCCCGGCCGCGATCAGCCCGGGGAACGTCTCCCGCTCGACCGACACCCGGCGGCCGGCCGGGATCTGGTCGATGACCTCGCGCCGGAACACGTAGCAGCCGGCGTTGATCCGGTTGGTCACCGGGTCCGGTGTCTTCTCCAGGAACGCGGTCACCCGCCCGGCCCCATCGGTCGGCACGACGCCGAACCGGGACGGGTCGGCCACCTCGACCAGGTGCAGCGTCACCGCGGCGTCGGTCTTGACGTGCAGGTCGACCTGCGCGTCCAGATCGTGCCCGGACAAGATGTCGGAGTTGAGCACCACGACCGGATCGGCGGCTCCGCCGCCGCGCAGCGAACTCGCCGCGTTGCGGATGCCGCCGGCGGTGTCGAGCGGCACGTCTTCCTGGACGTAGTCGATGGACAGCCCGAACGCCGCTCCGTCACCCAAGTGCGAGGCGAACATGTCCGCCTTGTAGCAGGTCGCGAGCACCACGTGGGTGACGCCGCCCGCCGCCGCCCGGGCCAGCAGGTGCGCCAGGAAAGGGACGCCCGCGGTCGGCAGCAAAGGTTTCGGCGCGGACAGGGTCAGAGGCCGCAGCCGTGTTCCCTGGCCCCCGACAAGAACAATCGCCTCTAGTGGTTCGCGCGGCATGAGATGAGAGGTTACACGGCGCTGACGTCGGCGGCGGTCTGTTCGGCGGCGCGCCGGTAAGAAGCCAGGTGCGCCTCGGCCGACGCGGCCCAGGTGAACTCCTGCGACCGGTCGTACCCGGCGTTGGCGAGCCGTTCCCGCCGGGAGGTGTCCTCGAGCAGCGAGCGCAGCGCGTCGCGGATGGACTGGGCGTCAGGCTCGGTATAGGCGACCGCCTCGCCGCCGACCTCGGGCAGCGAGGTGCAGTGAGTCGTCAGCACCGGCGCTCCGCACGCCATCGCCTCAAGCACCGGCAGCCCGAAGCCCTCGCCGCGGCTCGGGAACGCCACCACGAGCGCCCCGCCCAGGAACCCGGGCAGGTCGGAGAAACGCAGGTAGCCGGGGCGGATCAGGCGCAGGTGCGGCGGCACCGAGGCCACCGCCACGTCGACCTCGTCGCTCCAGCCCCCGCCGCCGCCCAGGACCAGCGCGGGCGGGTCCTCGATGTCCGCGACGGCCGCGGCCCAGCCGGTGATCAGCGAGGCGATGTTCTTGCGCGGCTCGAGCATGCCCAGGAACGCCACGTACGGCTTGCCGTGCAGGCCCAGCCGGTTCGACACCTGGGTGACCTGCTGGGGGTCGGGACGGTGGAACAGCCGGTGATCCACGCCGTGGTAGGCGACGTCGATCTTGGTCGGATCGGCGCCAAGCACGCGCTCGAGCTCATCTCGGGTCGCCTTGGACGGGACGATGAGCCGGGCCGCGCGGCGCGCGGCCGTGCGGATCGCCGACTTGAAGAACATGGCGCCGACCGAGCTGTACAGCTCGGGCTCGGTGAAGAACGTGACGTCGTGCACGGTCACTACGGTCGGCCGCCCCGGACGCAGCGGCATCGAGTAGTACGGCACGTGGATGACGTCGGCGTTCACCTGCTGGGCCACCACCGGCAGCCCGCTCTGCTCCCAGGCCAGCCGGGCGGATCGGTGCGAGAGCGCTGTCGGGCCGGTGACCACGCGCGCCCCGGGAGCGAGCCGTCCGTAGCGTTCCTCGTCGGCGCGCTGGCAGACCACGGCCATATCCGCGCCTGCCGCATCGAGCGCGCCGATCAGCCCGTCAACGTACCGGCCGAGCGCGCCCCGGTCGGCTGGCACGTCGGTCGCATCAATTAGTACGCGAGGTGCCACGACCGCACTTGCTCCTCTCCTGGGCCACCCGGACAGGCAGACAACGCAGAGCACGCGTCGACCCGCACGGCCCCGGTACGCCTTCGTGGATGTCCCGTCAACTATGAAGCCTACGCCCTGCGCCGAGCGCCCGAGGAGCGGTTCCATCCGGCCCATCCGCAGGCCGGGAGGGCTGGGGACGGCGCCGGGCGCGGATCAGCACGATGGCGCCGCCGTCGCCGTGCGCCCCGCGGTCCGACGCGGCGACCAGCGGCATCAGCGGCGCCGCCGCGTTGAACCCGACCTTGCCGCCGTAGGCGGAAAGGCCCAGGTACAGCTGCTGCGCCCACCGGGTCCTGAACTGGTACTGATGCGCGATCACGTCGAAGCCACGCGCGGCCAGCAGCCCGGTCAGGTCGTCGTGGGAGTAGGTGTGCTTGACGTGGTAACGCTCGCAGTGCGCCCGGTACAGCCGCGGCCACCGCTGCGCCAGCGTCAGCGTGTCCGCCGACATAACCAGCTCACCGCCTGGGGCGAGCACCCGGGTCATCTCGTCCAGAGACCGGGCGCCGTCGTCGAAGTGCTCGATCGCGCAGATGGACATCACCCGGTCGAAGCTCGCGTCGGCGAACGGCAGCTCGAGCGCGTCCCCGCGGACCAGCGCGGCCGGCGCGGCGAGCTGATGGCCCCACCGCAGCTTGGAGTCGGCGATGTCGAGCGCGACCGCCCAGGCTCCGCGCCGGCGCGCCTGCGCGGCCCAGTACCCGTCGCCGCCCGCTACGTCGAGCACCCGCAGGCCGCGCAGGTCCGCCCCGAGCCAGCGCAGCAGCGTGTGGGCCTCACGGTAGCGGCATACGTGAACTTGGTGGCCGCCAAAGGCAACCGCGTCAGCAACCTTCATAAGACAGAATCTATTGCCAAACGGACCGTGGTGTGCGTTCTGCGTCTTTCTGCTCGCCTCCGGTGGGGCTTCTGGGGGGCTCTGGGGGCCAGGCTGGGCCGGGCTGAGGCGGGTCAGCAGCCGGGAACGGACTTGCCCGCCTTGATGTCCTCCAGGTAATCAACGGCCTGGCTCAGGGTGCTCACCTTGACCAGGCGCAGGCCCGCGGGCACGGCGCCGGTGGTATTCGAGCAGTTCGACGCGGGGGTCAGGAAGATGGTCGCGCCCGCGTCGCGTGCGCCCACCATCTTCTGCTGGATGCCGCCGATCGCCTGCACCTGTCCGCTGGCGGTGATCTCCCCGGTGCCGGCGATGAACCTGCCGCCGGTCAGGTTGTCCTTGGTCAGCTTGTCGATGATGCCGAGCGCGAACATCGTGCCCGCGCTGGGACCGCCGATATTGCCCACGGTGATCGTCACCGTGAACGGGAACTTGTACTGCTGCTCGATCTCCACGCCCATCACGGCGTGACCAGCGGATTCCTTGGTGCCGACCCGGACCTGCTGGGTCGTGCCGTTCCGGTCGATGGTCACGGTCAGGGTGCTGCCCGCTGGATGAGAGTTGATGAGCCCGGTCAGGCTCGACGGCCCGGTCACCGGCTTGCCGTCCACCGCCGTGATCACGTCGCCGGCCTTGAGCACGCCGTGGGCGGGATAGCCGGGCACCGTCTGCACGACGACCACTTCGGTGGCGTAGGGGATGTGCAGCTCAGTCAGCGCCGCGGCGGTCGCGATCTGCTGCGAGCCGGTCATCTCCTCCGTGTCTTGCTGCTGGGTCTGCTGGGCGGTCTGGCCCGGAGGGAAGATCTCCGCTGCGGGCACGACCGCCTCGTCCGGATTCAGCCAGGCCGCCAGCGCGCGGAAGATGTTCAGGTGGACCCCGGGACCACCGGTCGTGCTGACCGTCACCATGTTCAGGTGGCCGCTGGTGGGATAGGTGGGGTGCCCGGAGATCTTGATCAGCGGCGTGCCAGACAAGCTGCCCAGCGTGTTCAGCGTCGGACCCGGCCCGAGAATGACGTAGGGCACCGGGATGAGCACGCAGACCGCGATCGCCGCGGCCGTGCCGACTGAGGCAATGAACAGCGTCAGAGAGCGTCGGGACATGGTGCGAAGACTACTTGCGGAACCTGAGCGTCACGCACTGCCGACCCATTCGCTTTCGCCGTCGGCGAACCGCTGATGCTTCCAGATCGGCACCGTGGCCTTCAGCTCGTCGATCAGGGCGCGGCACGCGTCGAACGCCTCCGCCCGGTGCGAGGAAGCCACGGCCACGACGACGGCCAGATCACCGATGGCCAGGTCACCGACGCGGTGCACCGCGGCGACGGCGTGCAGGCGGAACTTCTCAGCAATCTCAGTGGCGACGCGCCGCAGCTCATCCTCGGCGGACGGGTGCGCGGAGTAGGACAGGCCGGTGACCTCACGGTGGTGATCTTCGTTCCTGACCGCCCCCGCGAAAAACGCGATGCCACCCGCGGCGGGATCCGCGACGGCGGCCCTGACCTCGTCCACCGAAAGCTCGGAGGTACGCAACGCCACCAAGCGCACAACGCTCATCGCATCACGATACCTTGGCGGCCAGCGCACCCTAACCTCGGGCTTTCGTGTGGGATAAGACCGGGTTGTTCTTTATGTGAAAAAGATATGAAAAAAGTGCCTTCAACTGGAAGAATAGGGCTTGTCTAGGGTCCTGTCCGTCACGAGTCAAAGGCACTTTTCAGGTGAATTGCGACATGAGGCCGCTCGTGGTGAGTGGGTCCGTCGAGGGAGGTCGCTGATGGCGATGACGTTACCCCGGGCCAGTGCCTGAGGCTCGTCCCCGCCCTGGCATGCGCGGCTGGGTCCTGCTCAGCCGGGTGTGGAGCCCAGGGTAAAGCCCGAGGTTCCCGTTCCGTCCGGGAGCCACAGGTGAGGGGAATGGCCGGGAGGGGTGAATGCCAGTGAACCCTTGCTGATGCCTCGTGAGGAAAACATCCCGGGATGGGTTGCGGTACCGGGGTGACAGGGACCGGCCGTTGAAAGGGCGGCAGGCGGCGGTCACGGGATTCATGCGTGGCCGTGCAGGCACCGTCGTCCCCGGGGTAGAGAGGGCACCCGGCCCCGGCCGCGTCTTACGCGTGCGGAACATGGAAAACCCGCTCGGGTCCGCGCCGCCGGCTGGCGGGGCGGTAGGCCGATCGTAAGAGGGGCGGAACCCCGCGGGCGGGACAGGATGCCCCAAGAAGCGAAGGCCGGCAGCCGAAAGGCAGCAGGAAACCCGCGCCGTCATGCCCGGTTCTCCCGCCGGGGGCGCGGCATAACTGGCCGGATACCGGGCCTGGTGCCCGGGCGCGAAAGCGCGCTGACATGAGGCAGGTGAGCCGGTGAAGCCAGGCGGCCGGGACCGCCGGAACCGAAGGGCAAGTTAGACGCGATGACGGGTTACAGCTTCTCCACCCCGGTATGGGATGGCGGTACCTGGGTCACCCCGGTGGTGGCCGAGGTGACGGCGGCGGCCCCCAAAGCGAACGGACCGGAGGACCGGCCCCGTCATGCACCCTCCCAGTGGGATCGGATCGACTGGCGGGCGCAGGAAGGGCAGGTACGGCGGCTGCGGCAGCGGATCTTCAAGGCGTCGCAGGAGCAGGACTGGCCCAAGGTCAGGAACCTGCAGAAGCTGATGCTGCGGAGCCGGGCTAACACGCTGGTCAGCGTGCGGCAGGTGACGCAGCGCAATGCCGGGCGCGGGACCGCCGGGATCGACGGGGAGGTCGCGCTGACTCCCGAGGCCAGGACGGACGTGGCGGTGCGGGTGCACCAGTCCCGTTCGTCGTGGCATCCCCGCGCGGTCCGGCGCGTGTATATACCGAAGGCATCAAACCGTGCGAAGCTTCGCCCGCTCGGGATTCCCGTGCTGATCGACCGGTGCCATCAGGCCCGGGTGAAAAACGCGCTGGAGCCGGAGTGGGAGGCCCGGTTCGAGCCCAGATCGTATGGGTTCCGGCCGGGCCGGGGCTGCCAGGACGCGATCGCGGCGATCTGCAACGTGTGCGCGGGGCCGCTGGCTCAGCGCGTGTGGGCGCTGGACGCGGACCTCGCCGCGGCGTTCGACCGCATCGATCATGATCATCTTCTCGCTTCCCTCGGGTCGTTCCCGGCCAGGGACCTGATCCGGGGCTGGCTGAAGGCGGGCGTGTTCGAGGCGGGCAAGGGGTTCGCGCCGACCGTGGAGGGAACCCCGCAAGGCGGCGTGATTTCACCGTGCCTCTTGAACGTCGCGTTGCACGGGCTGGAGGAGGCCGCCGGGGTCCGTCACAAGACCTCCGGCATCCACGCCGGGGAAACCGTGACAGGTTCCCCGGTAGCGGTCAGGTACGCCGATGATGTGGTCGTGCTCTGCCACAGCCAGGAGCAGGCCGGGCAGGTCAAGGCGCGGCTGGCGGGATGGCTGGCGCCCCGGGGCCTGGCTTTCAACGAGGACAAGACGAAGATCGTCCACCTCGGCGAGGGCTTTGACTTCCTCGGGTTCAATGTCCGCCGGTATCACCGCAAGTTGCTGATCAAGCCGTCCAAGGCGGCCGTCAAGAGGCTCCGGGAACGACTCGCCGCCCAGACGCGCAGGCTGCGCGGCCTGAACGCGGTGGCGGTCATCACCGCGCTCAGCCCCGTCATCAGGGGTTCTGGGCGGCCTACTACCGGACGGTGGTGTCATCAGAGATCTTCAGCTCGCTGGACAGCTATGCATGGAAGCTGCTCTATAAGTGGGCAAGATGGCGTCACCGGAACAAGCCGAGGCACTGGGTCGTCGCCCGGTACTTCGGCAAGTTCAATAAGTTCAGGAACGACCACTGGGTATTCGGAGACCGCGATAGCGGCGGCTACCTGGTCAAGTTCTCCTGGACCGGCATCGAACGGCACGTGCCGGTCAAGGGCGCGGCATCCCCCGATGACCCCGCCCTGGCCAGCTACTGGGCCGGGCGGCGCAAGAAGGCGAAACCCCCGCTGGACAGGTACGCCCTGCGCCTGCTGTCCAGGCAGGCCGGACTGTGCCCGCTCTGCGGAGACCGCCTGCTGTCCGCCGAGCAGCCACCCCAGTCTCCTGAGCAATGGGAGCGGTGGTGGCTGCACGTCACCCGCAGGGCGATAGCCGCCAGCTATCTCACCCAGTACGGGCGGCCCGGGACGCCGGAAGATGACCAGACCTGCCTCGTGCACTCTTCCTGCCACTGCGGGCTCCAGGCCCGCCAGCGCAGGGGCCCAGGCCTATGACGCAGACGGCGAGCCACGGCACGGCGCCTGGGTCGCCGAGATCACCGGCATGCTCGACCTGGACGGCTGGCCCGCGGGAATGCGGGTCATCGTCCGCAAGGAGCGCCCGCATCCCGGGGCGCAGCTGCGGTTCACCGACATCGACGGGCACCGGTTCACCTGCCTGGCCACCAGCACGAAAGGCAGGCAGCTCCCGGACCTGGAGCTCCGGCACCGCCGCCGGGCACGCTGCGAGGAACGATCCGCTGCGCCAAGGACACCGGCCTGCGCAACCTGCCGCTGAAAGGGTTCGCGCAGAACCAGCTCTGGTGCGAGATCGTCGCACTGGCCTGCGACCTGCTGGCCTGGACGCAGATGCTCGCCCTCGCCGGCCCGGCCCGCCGCTGGGAGCCCAAGCGGCTCCGGCTGCGGATCTTCGCCGTAGCCGGGCGGCTGGTACGCGGCGGGCGCCGCCTGCGGCTGCGACTCGCTGAACGCTGGCCCTGGGCCCGCGAGATCACCGCCGCGATCAGCCGACTCCAGGCCCTCCCATCCGGCTGACCAGCCGGAATCATCCCAGCAACCAGGAAGGAGAAGCCACCAGGACCCGTGGAACCCCGCCCGCCGGCGCGACAGCCGGCAGACAGGCACGGCCGGGTACAGAAAACAGCCCCCAGCCGATGCCTCAAGCCAACCAGCCCGGGTCACGAAAGATTGAGGCTAAAGAATCCCGGCCTAGGAAAATAAGCTTTCCCTTACCTGCGGGTCGGTACCTACGGGCCCGGCGCCTCGGTCAGCCGCGGTGGCGGCGGCGGGCGCGGCGGACGATGGCGGCGGTGCCGATGACAGCGACCGTGGCGCCCGCGGCGCCCGCGGCGGTGATCGTCGCCTCCTTGCGCGCGATGCGGCGGCCGGCCACGGCGTGCCTGCCCTTGCGCTGGTCGAGCAGGACGCGCAGCGCGTCGGCGTTGCCGAACGCCGGGCGCCAGCCGGCCGCGCGCAGCGCGGCGCAGTCCACCACCCACGGGTACAGCACGTAGCGCAGGTCCATGGCCGGCGCCGGAGCCAGGCCGACCTGGTGCAGGCGCTGTACGGTCCCGAGGGTCAGCCGGGCGGGCAGCTCGATGCTCTTCAGCCCGCTGATCCGCTCGACGTCCTCCTGCTCGAGCCAGCCGTCACCGCCCACGGCGAAGCCGCCGTCGATCCCGCCGTCCACCGCGAACTCGAGCGCGGAGCTGAGGTCATCGACATGGCAGAACTGCCATCTGGGCGCGCAGCCCTTCACGGTCAGCAGCCGGGGTGCCTCGAAGTGCCTGGTCACCAGCGTGTCCACGGGATGTGGGCCGGCGCCGACCAGGGCGGCGGGCCGCACCACCGTCACCGCCATGCCCGGGTTGGCCCGCGGCGAGCGGCGGGCCAGCTGCTCGACCTCGAGCAGGTCCCCGGCCACGCTGTTATCGGCGTCCGCGGCCAGCGGGGCCTGCTCGGACAGCGGAACCTGGTTGTCCGGGCGGGCCCCGTAGACCATGGCGCTGGTCACCAGCACCACGCGCCCGATCCGGCCCGCCGCGGCGGCGGTGAGCACGGTCTGCGCGCCCCGGACGTTGAAGGCCCGGCGCTGCCGGGCATCGGAGTCGGGCGTCAGGTCGAAATCGGCGTGCACGACGACATCCACGCCGTTCAGGCGGCCGGCCAGCGCCGGGTCGCGCACGTCGGCGACCCGCCACGTCACGCCCGCGATGTCGCCCCTGCGGCTGTCGATCGCGATCACCTTCTTGACCCGCGGCGAGGAAGCGAGCCGGACGGTCAGGGCGTGCCCGATGCCGCCAGCCGCTCCCGTGACCGCCACCACGGGCATAGGCTGGTGATGCGCGTCGCTGCGCTCCTGGCGAACCGGCCGGCGGGCGTTTGTCACAGTGTGCTTCCTCCGAGATAACGTGACGGTCATGACCCTTCCATCCTGCCCCAGAGCCACTGATGGCTGACCGGCCATTCGGCTTCGGTCTGCCCGACAAGCCAGAAGACCAAGGCGGCCAGGGATCCTCCGGACCCGGCGGCCCCGGTCAGCCAGGTGCGGGCGGCCCCGCCGACGGACCGCCGGGACCCTTCGGGGCGATGGGCGATCCCCAGCAGTTCGCCGACGCGCTCCGCCAGTTCGCCGACATGCTGTCCTGGCGCGGCGGCCCGGTCAACTGGGATCTGGCCAAGAACGTGGCCCGGCACGCGATCGTGGCGGCCGGAGACCCGAGCGTCCTGGATGCGCAGCGCCGGGAGATCACCGAGGCGGTCAGGCTGGCCGACCTGTGGCTGGACGAAGTCACTGCGTTCCCGTCCGGCGTCCGCAAGATCGAGGCCTGGAGCCGGTCCGAGTGGCTTGAGGCCACCTTCCCGGTGTGGGCGAAGTTCTGCGACCCGATCGCGGCCAAGGGCGTCGAGGCCATGAGCGGCATGTTCAACGCGGACCCCGCGCAACTCGGCGAGGATGTCCCGGAGGAACTGCGGCAGGCTCTCGGGGCCTTCGGCGGCGGTGCGGGCGGGCTTGGCGGCCTCGGCGGGCTGGCCGCCATGATGCGCCAGATCGGCGGGGCCATGATCGGCAGCCAGACGGGAACGGCGGTCGGCGAACTCGCCCGCGAGGTGATCGGCTCCTCCGACATCGGACTGCCGCTCGGCGCGGAGGGCACCGCCGCGCTGCTGCCCGCGGGGGTGGCGGAGTTCGGCCAGGGGCTTTCGGTCGACGCCGGCGAGGTCCGGCTCTTCCTCGCCCTGCGGGAAGCCGCTCACCAGCGGCTGTTCGCGCACGTGCCGTGGCTGCGCGCGTACCTGCTTGGCGCGGTCGAGCAGTACGCCAGCGGCATCACCGTCGACGTGGCGCGGCTGCAGGAAGCAATGCCGGAGGTCGACATCACCAACCCCGAGGCGCTGCGCGAAGCGCTGTCCGGCGAGGGGCTGTTCCGGCCGGAGGACACGCCCGCGCAGAAGGCCGCGCTGTCCCGGCTCGAGACCGCGCTGGCGCTGGTCGAAGGCTGGGTGGCGACGGTGGTCGCAGCGGCGGCACAAGAACGCCTGACGCACGCCGCTGCCCTGGCCGAGGCGATCAGGCGCCGCCGGGCCACCGGAGGTCCCGCGGAGCGCACGTTCGCCACGCTCGTCGGGCTCGAGTTGCGCCCGCGCCGGCTGCGGGAAGCGACCACGATCTGGCAGGGCCTGACCGAGGCCAGGGGCATCGAGGGACGGGACGCGCTGTGGGC
>Ga0302181_10002468_pt1 | contig 13082 bp, 8 predicted proteins | sample I_Palsa_E3_3_FD_198786 | JGI IMG/M metagenome (GOLD analysis project Ga0302181, IMG submission 198786) | Peat permafrost microbial communities from Stordalen Mire near Abisko, Sweden - I_Palsa_E3_3 | ecosystem: Environmental > Terrestrial > Soil > Palsa > Peat permafrost | place: Sweden: Abisko... | reverse complement strand
GACGAGCTCATGCACACCCTCGGCGAGCGCGAGCCGCACTTCGCGACCTGCGCGTACGCGGTCTACGACGCGGTGAGCGGCGAGTGCGAAGTCGCCGTGGCCGGTCACCTGCCGCCTTTGCTCGTGCACCCGGACGGGAGCAACGAGCTGCTCGACGTCCCGCCTGCACCGCCGCTGGGCATCGGGGACGGCGAGGTGGAAAGCCGCCAGTTCAAGATCGAGGACGGCAGCCTATTCGTCCTGTACACCGACGGCCTGGTGGAGAACAAGGGTCAGGACATCAGCGACGGCCTCGCCCGGCTGCGTGGCATCTTTGGTCCGGGCTCGCCGACGCGGCCGCTCGAGGACCTGTGCAAGGCCACCCTGGACGGGGTGTACTCCGATCATCAGCGCGATGACATCGCGGTGCTCATCGCCCGGCTGCGGCGGCTGCCCGAGGACTGCTACGCCACGTGGACGTTCGCGCCCAAGGGGACCTCGGTGCGGGCGGCGCGTTCGGTGCTGGCCGAGCCGCTCAAGCGCTGGGACCTGGAAGACCTCATCCCGACGACCGAGCTGCTCGTCTCGGAGCTGGTGACCAACGCGGTCAGGTACTCGCGCGGCGACGTCACGCTCCGGCTCGTCAACGAGAGGGCGCTGGTCTGCGAGGTGCTGGACAACTCGGGTGCGCTGCCGAGGCTCCGCCAGGCCAGCGGGGACGACGAGAACGGCCGCGGCCTTCAGGTGGTCCGCCAGCTTTCGCATCGCTGGGGCGCGCGCCGGACCGCGACCGGCAAGGTCGTGTGGTGCGAGCAGCAGCTACCTGGCGCCGGCTACCTGGACGACATGCCGCCCCTGCACTAGCCGGCGCTGCACTAGCCGGCACTGCACTAGCCGGCACTGCACTAGCCGGCGCTGTATTTGACCGGCTATTAGCGCGAAGAGGAATCTGACGTATCTATGATCGCTGATACCTGCCGGGCCATTGGGACAATCTGAGTAAGCGGGATGTTAGCGGGAGCGACGTGAGTCTTGTTCCGGCCGGTTTGCTTGGCGTAATAAAGGGCGGCGTCGGCGGCAGCGAGCAGTTCGGTTATTTCGCTCCCGGCCGCGCCTAGGGCCGCGACACCGACCGAGACGGTCAGGCTGACAAAGGTTCCCGGCCTGGCGCCATCATCGGCGGGGACAGACATCCCGGCGACGTGCGCGCGCAACCGCTCCGCGATGCTGAGCGCATCCGCCTCGTCCGTATGGGGCAGCAAGACGACGAACTCCTCACCGCCGAATCTCCCGGCCAGGTCGTAATCGCGCAGCTGCTCGCGGAACGCATCGCTCAGCGCGCGCAGGACCTTATCCCCGGTCAGGTGACCGTAGGTATCGTTGACGGCCTTGAAATGATCGATGTCAATCAACGCGACCGACAGCGGGCTGCGGGTCCGCATCGCCCGGGAGATCTCCGCCGCCGCCTCGCTCTCCCAGGTCGCCGCGTTGAGCAGCCCCGTCTTGGTGTCGATCCTGGACTTGGCGACAAGCTGGTCGTGCATCATGAATCGCCTGGCCAGCAGCACGGTGGGGACGGCGAAAACCGCCAGTGCCGGGTCGACGGCCACCACCACGGTGATCAGGATGCCCAGGTCGATCTCGGCCAGGTCAGCCTGCAGCACTTCGCGGTTCAGCATCAGGTCCCGGATGCGAGCCGTGGGCTCGGAGAGCTTTATCGCCGTGGCCAGCAGCACGTTATGACCGATCTCGCCGGTGATCTCGCAGCTGGCCACGGCCGCGGTCCAGGTGAGTGCGTGCAATCCGGTGCCAAGCGCACCGCCGGCGAACGACACGGGATAGGCGCGGAATAGGAGCGAGACCGCGCCGTAGGTCAGCCCGATCGCCGACGCGGTGAAGACGCGGCGGTGGACGACGCCCCGGTGCGTGCGCCACTGGGTCAGTACCAGCAGCGGAACGGGCGTGACCATGGCGTAGAAGGGCGGGAGCAAGATGGCGACCGGCAGCACCCACACCGTCAGGAAGTCCCGGACGATGGCACCCTGCCCGTAGGCGATCCTGGGGGTCGCCGCCACCGAGATCATCCCGCAGCCGAGCAGCAGCAGGAACTTCACGAGGTCGTCGGCCCGCCATGAGGTCTGCGACGCCGCTACGCCGATCGCCGCGAGTGCGGTCGCCGGGACGATTCCGACGTAGGCCCGCAGCAGCGCGGGCAGCTGCCACCAGGCCCAGTCGCGGACGACTGCGCACGCCAGCAGCCGCCGTGTGACGGACGAGGCTCGCATGTTCCACCGTTCCGGATGAGACGTAACGAGTCTGAGTATCAGTCGGAAGCTGACCGTAAAGGACTAGTTCCGCATAGCTACCTTAACTCATGTATGCCTATTTCGTTAGCTATTAGAGAAGATTTGCCCACATTCCGGTGCGCTATAGGAGCTAAATAGTGACTGACTTGCCACGATTACACGGCGTGCTTAGCCTGAAAGGCTGCCGCCCAGCAGAACGTCAGGCACGAGAGGGGTGGCGAACATGCTGAACACCTGGGGCTGAGCTCTAATAACTCCGCCAGAAGATCTTGGAGGGAACTCCCGCCAAGCGAGAACTGCGGGCTGCGGCGGAGTCCGTGATCGCAGCGAAATGCTGACCCGAATAACGGCGCTGTTCGCGTCTGCGCCCATAATGGCGGCTAATGGGGTCCATGCACACGACGCCCCTAGGCCGGCTTCTGACGATAAGGGGTCAGAGCCGGCCAAAGGGCGTCGCATGGTTTATAGGCTTTCAGCCGCTTTTATAGCGTTTCGCCCCACCGGGGCGGGCGGTGGCTTTCCCTACTCCACGGTGACGCTCTTGGCCAGGTTGCGGGGCTTGTCGATGTCCCGGCCCAGCTTGGCCGCGATGTGATAGGCGAGCAGCTGCAACGGGATGTTGAGCAGCACGGGTTCCAGCTCGGGATCGGCGTGCGGGACGCGGATGACCGCGTCGGCCAGGCTGGCGGGCAGATCAGCGCTCGTGACCGCGATGACAGGGCCGCCACGGGCCTTGATCTGCTCGATCGTGGAAATGTTCTTCGAGACCAGATCGTCGGCGGGAACGATGACCACGCTCGGCATGGACTGGTTGATCAGCGCCAGCGGGCCGTGCTTGAGCTCGGCCGCCTGGTAGGCCTCGGCGTGGACGTAAGAGACCTCCTTCAGCTTCTGGGCGCCCTCGCGCGCCACCGGCCAGCCCCGGACGCGGCCGATGAAGAACATGTGCTCAGCGGCGGCGAAGCGGCGCGCGGTGTCGGCGATCTGCTCCTCGGCGGCCAGGATCTGTTCGATCTGCCCCGGCAGCGCGCGCAGGCCGGCCACGATCCGCTGGCCGGACGCCGAGGAAAGGTCGCGGACCCGGCCGAGCAGCAGGGCGAGCATGGCGAATGAAGCCGCCATATTGGTCAGCGCCTTGGTGGACGCCACCGCGATCTCCGGTCCGGCATGCAGGAAGACCCCGCTGCCGCACTCGCGCCCGATCGCGCTGCCCACCACGTTGACCGCGCCGATGACCTGGCCGCCCTTGCGGCGCAGTTCCTGAACCGCCATGAGCGTGTCCAGCGTTTCGCCGGACTGGCTGACCGCCACGTAGAGCGTGTCAGGGTCGACGACCGGATTGCGGTACCTGAACTCCGAGGCCGGCTCGGCGTCGGACGGTATCCGGGCCAGTTCCTCGGTCAGCACGGCGCCCATCTGGCCGGCGTAGTAGGCCGAGCCGCAGCCGAGGAACTTCACCTGCCTGATCGACCTGAGCTGGCGTGGATCCAGGTTGATCCCGCCCAGCTTGGCCGTCGAGAACCGATCGTCGAGCCGGCCGCGAAGCGCCCGGCGGAGCGCCTCCGGCTGCTCATGGATCTCCTTGCGCATGAAATCCTCGTACGGCCCGAGCTCGTAGTCACCGGCCTCGGCCTCCACCAGGGTGGGCGTCTTCCGGCCCCCCGGGCCGCGCCGGTCCCGCTCGTCGAGTGCCGACGTGCGGTAGCCGTCGGCGTGGACCGTCACCACCTCGGCGTCGTCCAGGTACACCACCTGCTTGGTGTAGCGGACGAGCGCGGCGACATCGGAGGCGACAAACATCTCGGCCTCGCCGATGCCCAGCACGATAGGGCTGCCGTTGCGGGCCACTACGAGCTCGTTCGGGTGCTTGATGTCGAGCACGACCAGGCCGTAGGTGCCCTCTACGCGGCGCAGCACCCGGCTGACCGCGTCTTCCAGGCTCACCTCACCGGCCGCCTCCGCGGCGATCATGTGAGCGAGCGCCTCGGTGTCGGTGTCGCTGACCAGCTTGACGCCCCGGGCCACCAGGGCGGCCCTGAGCTGCTCGGCGTTCTCGATGATGCCGTTGTGCACGACCGCTATGCGGCCCTCGGCGTCGGTATGCGGATGGGCGTTGACTTCATTGGGCTCACCGTGGGTGGCCCACCTGGTGTGGCCGATGCCGATCGTCGCCTTGGTCCGCTCGCTGACCTTCTCCCTGAGGTCCTGGACCCGGCCCGCGGTCTTGGTGACCTGCAGCTTGTTTCTGTAGATGACCGCGAGGCCGGCCGAGTCGTAGCCCCGGTACTCCAGGCTCCTCAGCCCTTCGAGCAGGACCGGGACGGCGTCCCGGCGGCCGATGTATCCCACGATTCCGCACACGTAAGATCTCCTGTCGGTTGGCGTTCACCGTGCGCTACCCATAGACGATGCGCCGGAGCTGGCGCTCCGACAGCCTGGGTGCCGCGAACCTGCGCTGACCGAGCTCGGCCGCGATCATCGGCCAGATCTCGTCGTTCTTGCGCTGGCGTTGCTGCAGTTCGGCATGGCGCCTGCGCACGAAGTCCTCGATGGTTTCGTTGAAGTACGTCGCTACGTCGGCGATGACCCGGACGACGGTGGGCTGCGGCAGCCCGGTGGAAGCAGCCAGGTAGCGCGCGAGGTCCTGCGGGAAAGGGTCGGGCACGGATACTTTTTACCGCCTAGCCGGGGGTTAGGCAAAGATCCTGCCCGATAGCGGGCAGGATTCTGAGGCATAAAGCCGCTTATGGTCGAAGATGGCGCTATTACGGGGTTTGCGGCGACGGACGGGCCCGCGCTGATGCGGGCGCGGGCTAGGAGCTGGGCACCTGCGCGGTCGAGCTGATCAGGTGGGTCTTGTTCCGGCCGGTTACCTTGGCGTGGTACAGGCCCGCGTCGGCGGCGGCGAGCAGGTCGGTGAGCTGGCGGTGCTCGCCGTCCAGGGCGGCGACGCCGACCGAGATGGTGAGCTTGACCTGCGGACCGGACTCGTCCGTGTCGCTGACGGGGATGGACAGCCCGGCGATGTGGGCGCGGAGTCGCTCGGCGACGCTCAGCGCGTCCTCCTCGCGGGCGTGCGGCAGCAGCACCACGAATTCCTCACCGCCGAAGCGCCCGGCCACGTCGTAGACCCGCAGCTGGCTGCTGAGCCCATCGGTGACCGCCCGCAGGGCCTTATCCCCCACCAGGTGCCCGTAGGTGTCGTTGACCACCTTGAAGTGATCGATATCGACCAGCGCCAGGGCTAGCGGGGTATTCGTCCGCACCGCCCGGGCAATCTCCACCGATGCCTCCCGCTCCCAGGTCGACGCGTTGAGCAGCCCGGTCTTGGTGTCGATCCGCGACTGCGCGAGCAGCTGCGCGTGCATCATGAACCGCCGGACCATCAGCCACATGGGGACAGCGAAAATGGCGAGCGCCGGGGCGACAGCCACCACCACCGTGATCAAGACGCCGAGATTGAATTCCGTCAGGTCGGCCTGCAGGGCCTCACGGCTGAATTCCTGGTCGGCCAGTCGCGCTGAGGGGTCGGAGAGCTTGACGGCCACCACGATGAGGGCGTTGTGCCCTCTCCCGCCCATGATCTCGCACGCCGCGACGACCAGGGCCCAGGTGAAAGCGTGCATGCCCGTACCGATCGCGCCACCCGCGATCGACGCGGGAAACGCGCGGAACACCAATGATGCCGCGCCGTAGGCCAAGCCCATCGCGGCGGCGGTGAAGACCCTGCGGAAGATGACCCCTTTGTGAATCCGCCACTGGGTGAGCATGAGCAGCGGGATGGGCGTCACCATCGAGTAGACGGGCGGAAGCAGGATCGCTACCGGCAGGACCCATGCGGTGATGAAATCCCGCGTCAAAGTGCCCTGGACGTAGGCGGTCCGCGGCGTGGCCGCCACCGAGATCAGGCCGCAGCCGAGCAGCAGCAAGAACTTCATCAGGTCCGCGAGGCTCCATGCCGTCTGCGACGCCGCGAACCCGATCAGGGCGAGCGCGGTCAGGGTAACGGCGCCAACGTAGCAGCGCAGCACCACGGGAAGCCGCCACCAGGCCCAGTCCCAGAAGGCGGCGCGTGCCACCAAACGCGTGACGGACGAGGCTTCCATGCTCCACCGTTCCGGATGGGACTCGACTGACTCCTGTCTAGTCGGCAGCTCACCGTAAAGGACTAGCTCCGTATAGCTACCTTAGCCCATCTATGGCCATCTTGGACACTATTGAGGCCGATTAACAGACATCACCTAAAAAAGAGGCGCTAAATGGTGTTTGACAAGCCACGATTACCCGGCGTGCAGGTGCGCAGGGAGGGTTTGGCATATCGAAATACCGACGCTGGAGAGGAGGCGCCCGGCGATGCGCGTCATCTGGGCCTGAATCCGTGCACATCCCGTCCGCACCACCGAGAGGGGAATTCGCAATGCGCGACACGTGGACTTGAGCACAGTCTGAAAGCCGTTGCTATCCAGACCCCCGCAGCGGCACCGAACTTCTAGTCGCGGCGTGACCGGGACGCCGTCCCGCCGCATGACGCCCGCCTGGTGGCGACACGTGGCGCCACCTGAGCGTCAACACCAGCGCAACGACCGCACCGATACCACCACCTACAGCGATGACCGCCGCCGGGCTGAACACCAGCGCCGCGGCACTGGCGGCCACAAAAGCGCCGCCCTGGCCGACGATCACCCCCATGTTGGCCAGGCCGAAGGCCTGAGCCCGTCGTTCGGCCGGCACCCTCACGACGAAGGCGGTGTTGGCCGCGAGCTGGTAAACACCGAACGCGGCCGAGACGGAAAAGATCACCAGCGAGACGGCGAGACCGGGGTGGAGGGCCGTGAGGACCAAAGTCGCGCAGGTAAGCACGGCGAGCGGCCCCATCCACTCCACCCGCCGGCGGGGCCGGACGAACTTGGTGAACAGCGGCGTGGCGATCGTGGTGCTGAACGCGGTGGACGCCAGCACCAGGACGATCGCGATGGACCCGCCGCCGAGTTTGGTCGCGTAGGGCGCGGCGACTCCCTCGGGAATCGTGTAGAACGCCACCAGCCAGCCGAACAGCAGCAGGGTGCGGCGCCCCGGGTCGCCGAAGACCAGCCGGAACCCGTCCCGCAGCTGCGCCAGCGGGGACGGCCGGGCCGAATCGGACCGGGCGGCGGGCCGGGCCCGGATCCCGAACCCGATTAACAAGCCGGAGAACGCGAACGTGGCGGCGTCGATGGCGAACGAGCGCTGGAACCCGATGAAGGTCACCGCCAGGCCCGCGCCGGCCGCGCCGACCACCTGGCAGGCCAGGAACGTCGTCTGGATCACCGCCGTACCCAGCGCGTAGCGCTCGCCCTGCAGGATGTCGGGAGTGATGGAGGCGCGGGCCGATTCGAACGGCGCCGCGAACATCATGGTCGCGAACAACAGCGCGACCAGGGCCTGCCACGGCATCCGGGGAATCAGCATGGCCGCCACCAGGACCATCCGGACCAGGTCGCAGACAACCATGACCGAACGGCGCGGCCGCCGGTCCGACAGGTCGGCCAGGAACAAGCCGCCGATCACCCAGGGCAGGTACCCGGCCGCGTAGGTCACGCCGGTGTACAGCGGGTTATGGGTCCGGTCAAAGACCAGCAGCACCAGCGCGACCAGGACCAGCCGGTCGCCGGCTACGGACAGCACTTCTGAGAGCCACAGGGCCCGGAACTCGCGAACCGCGAACACGTCACGGAACGTGGCACGCGGCGGCACAGTACCGTCCACTCTTACCTTTCCGTCCGGGCCCGTAGTCCGCCGTCGGTCAGGGTTCACTTCATTTCATCATCACCCACTCAGATATCGCAACAAGTAGTACGGAATCGGTCACCCTTGGTGCCGCTCGCGGAGCGGCTAGAGTCCCCAGGGCGCCCCGCGTGTCGAACTGCCGCCGCCCCGGGTGCCACGGCGGCCCGAGGGGCCGGGGCTGTCCGAGGGGCCAGGGCCGTCCGAGGTGACGGAGAAGGCGTTGCCTGCGGTCAACGCCGACGGGGCGGCGAGCACGGTCCCGGCCGGCGAGAACAGGGTGAGTTCGGTCAGGTTCTCGTTGGTGCCGATGGGAGCGTCATCGACGCTGACGGCGCGATCGTGACGTGGCTGGGCCGCGGTAACCACCGCGACCATTCCGGTTATGCATAACCTGGGATTCCTCTCTGGCCTGGATGAGCTGGCGATTGGCGTCCCGGTTACACGTTAGGGATATGGCATGGGGATTTAAGCGGAAAAGACGAAAATAGCAGGAATTTAGAAGCTCTTACCATTTCCTAACGACCGCGGTTTAAGCTGAACCGGAACACGTTTCCCGGTGGTGCGGCCATGTGTATGTCCTGTTATATCCGGATAAAAAGCCTTAGAACGCCCGCGGCCCGCCGGGGCGCCGAGCTGGGAGACACAGGTGAGGAATCCGCTACCGCCGCTGGTGACGGAGCGGCTTCGCGAGCTGCGCGAGCGGCCCGTCGAGCCGGTCGAGAAGGGCTTCGGCCCGCGCGCCGGAGCAGGCCCGGACGCTGGGGGCCCGGACGCTGGGGGCCCGGACGCTGGGGGCCCGGACACTGGGGGCCCGGACACTGGGGGCCCGGACACTGGGGGCCCGGACACTGGGGGCCCTTCCGCCGCCAGCGTGGCGGCCGCCCGGCCGCTGCTGCACCGGGCGGGATTCACCTACCCGCTGCTCATCCTGCGCGAGACGGCGCTCGCGGGCAACCTCGAGGCGATGGCCGCCTACTGTGCCCAGGCGGGCGTGGCGCTGGCCCCGCACGGCAAGACCGCGATGTCCCCTGAACTCGCTGCCCGCCAGCTCGCCCACGGAGCCTGGGGCATCACCGTGGCCACCATCGGGCAGCTGCGGGCCTACCGGGCCTTCGGCTTCCCCCGGCTGCTGCTGGCCAACGAGCTCGTGGACGAGGCCGGCATCACCTGGCTGGCCGCCGAACTTGCCGCCGATCCCGGCTTCGAGGCCTACTGCTACGTCGACAGCCCCGAGGGCGTGGCCATCCTGGACCAGGTGCTGACCCGGCGTCCGGCCGGGCGCAGGCTGCCCGTCCTGGTGGAGATCGGCCACGCCAGCGGGCGCACCGGCTGCCGGACCGACGCCCAGGCGCTAGCCGTGGCGCGGGCGGCGGCCGCGACCGGCACGCTCAGGCTGGCCGGCGTGGCCGGCTACGAGGGCAGCATCGGGGCCGGCTCGCAAACCCAGACCCTCGAGGAGGTCGCGTCGTTCTGCCGCCGGCTGCGGGCCCTGGCGGGTCAGCTCAGGGGCCAGCTCGGGCGCTTGGGGTCGGGCCAGCGGGCGGACGGGGGCGAGGAGTTCATCGTGACGGCGGGCGGCAGCGCGTTCTTCGACGTGGTCACCCGCGAGCTGACCGCGGGCGGCCCCGACCCCAATACGGGCGTGAGCGGGATCACGGCGATACTGCGCAGCGGCGCTTACCTGGCCCACGATCACGGCTACTACGGAACCGTCTCCCCCGTCTCGCGCGGAGCGGCACACGCACCCGTGCTCCGGCCGGCCCTCGAACTGTGGGCCCAGGTGCTGTCCCGCCCCGAGGCCGGCCTGGCGGTGCTCGGCGCGGGCCGCCGCGACGCCGGATTCGACAAGGGCCTGCCGGTGCCGCTGCGCGCGGTGCGGCGCGGCGGGAACGCCGCCGACCTCTCGGAGAGCCAGCTGACCGAGCTCAACGACCAGCACGCCTACCTGCGGCTTGACCCAGGCACCGAGCTCGCGCCCGGTGACCTGGTGTGCCTGGGGATCTCGCACCCCTGCACCACATTCGACAAGTGGCGGGTGATCCCCGTGGTGAACGACGACGACCGCGTAACCGATATGGTGCACGCCTTTTTCTAGTCGGCTAACCACGCCCGCTCGGATTAAATAATTTTCTCCAGAACGGACCGTGGTTCGGAGTTTGAGGCAGGCAGAATGCGCGTAGTGGAGTGGACTACCCCCCACACACCTACTCGAGCGGGAGCACACAATGTCTGACGAATCGTTGGTCCGGCTAGCTGGCAGCGAGCGAGCGCCGCTGGCCAACGCCACGCCGGCCGGGGAGCTTGACCCCTCCGAGCGAGCGGAGCTGACCCTGGTGCTGCGGCGCCGGGCGGAGCTTCCCGACGATGTGATCGCCGGGCCTACGGTCCTGACCAGCGACGAACTGGCGGAGCGGTACGGCGCCGACCCCGCCGACGTTGACCTGGTGAGCCAGACGCTGACCGGCCGCGGGCTGGAGATCACCGCCGCTCTGCCAGGCTCCCGCCGGGTCAAGGTGGCAGGGACCGTGGGCGAGCTGGCCGGCACGTTCGGCGTCACGCCGCAGCAAGTCTCCAGTCCGGACTTCTTCGGCCGGACGGTCACCCACCGGTACCGCGAGGGCCCGCTGTACATCCCGGCCGCGCTGGACGGGATCGTGCTGGCCGTGCTCGGCCTGGACACCAGGCCGCAGGCGCGGGCGAACTTCCGGTCAATCGTCGCCGACCCCGCCGCGCAGGGCACCTCGTACACGCCGGACCAGGTGGCCGACATCTACCAGTTCCCGGCCGGCACCACCGGCGCCGGCCAGACGGTCGCGATCATCGAGCTTGGCGGCGGCTTCTCGGCCAGCGACCTTGACACCTACTTCGGCGGCCTGAACATCACGGTTCCCACCGTCACCGCGGTCAGCGTGGACGGGGCGTCCAACGCCCCCGGTTCGGACCCCACCGGAGCCGACATCGAGGTCAACCTGGACATCGACGTTATCGGCGCCGCCGCACCGGGCGCGACGCAGGTGGTGTACTTCGCGCCGAACAGCGGTGACCAGGGCTTCGTCGACGCGATCTCCGACGCCGCGCAGGCGAGCCCGGCGCCCGTCGCCATCTCGATCAGCTGGGGCCAGTCCGAAGACTCGTGGACGGCACAGGGCCTGACGTCGATGAACGCGGCGATCTCCGACGCGGCGGCGCTCGGCATCACGGTCTGCGTGGCGGCGGGCGACGGCGGCAGCAGCGACGGCGGCACCGACGGCGACGTGCACGTCGACTTCCCCGCGTCCAGCCCCTACGCGCTGGGCTGCGGCGGGACCACGCTCGTGGCGGACGCCTCGGCCGGCACGATCACCTCGGAAGTGGTGTGGAACGAGACGGCCGCGGACGAGGGTGCCACCGGCGGCGGGGTCAGCGACCAGTTCGCCCTGCCGTCGTGGCAGGCGACCGCCGGGGTACCGGCCAGCGCCAGCGGGACCGGTACCGGCGGGACCGGCGGAACCGGCGGGACGGGCGGAACCGGCGGCGGAACCGGCGGTGGCGGCGGCGGCGGCGGAACCGGCGGCGGTGAGCACCACCACCATCACCATCACGACCGGCACGACCGGCACGAGGACGGCTCCGATGCCGCCGGAGGCGGCGAAGGCGGCGCGCTGGCGGCCGGGGCGGGCAGCGGGTCCGGCGCGGCGGCCGCCGGCAGCGCTGGCGGCCGCGGCGTGCCCGACGTGGCGGCTAACGCCGACCCGACCACCGGGTACCAGGTCTATGCCGACGGCCAGGCTCAGGTGGTGGGCGGGACCAGCGCGGTCGCTCCGTTGTGGGCGGCGCTGATCAGCCGGCTCGCGCAGGCCACCGGCCAGCGGTTCGGCCTGATCCAGCCGACCCTGTACGCGGGCATCACACCCGGCACCGACGTGGCCGGCTTCAACGACATCACCAGCGGGAACAACGGCGCCTACTCGGCCGGGCCGGGCTGGGACGCCTGCACGGGCCTGGGCAGCCCGGACGGCACCGCCCTGCTGAAGCGCCTGCAGTCCTGACGAGGTCGCAGTCCTGGTCTGACGGGTCCGGCGAAACCGGGGTTCGGAGGGTTCCATCCCTGTTGAACCCCGGTTTCGTCATGTTCGGGCCCAGCCCGCGCTAAATTTAGATTGACACTGCCAACTGACGGACACATACTTTTGGTAGTAACTTTCATTTTGATGGATCCGTCCAGGGGGCGGGCGACGGGATGTGAGAGTCATGACGGATAACCCGGCTCGCAGGTGGTGGGCGCTGGTCGCGATCGCGGCGAGCGTCCTGGTCGTCGGGCTTGACCTGACGGTGCTGAACCTGGCGCTGCCCACCATCTCCAGCGACCTGCACGCCTCGACCAGCGACCTGCAATGGGTCTCGGACGCCTACAGCCTGGTGCTGGCGGCCGCGATGCTGCCCGCGGGCCTGCTCGGCGACCGGCTCGGGCGCAAGAAGGTGCTGCTGACCGCGCTGGTGCTGTTCGGGGCCAGCTCGGCGGCGTGCGCCTATGCGAGCGGCATCACTGAACTGATCGCTGCCCGGGCGGTGCTCGGCATCGGCGCGGCCGCGATCTTCCCGCTGTCGCTGTCGATTATCCCGGTGCTGTTCGCACCCGAGGAGCGGCAGAAGGCGATCGCGCTGATGGCCTCGGCCACCTTCATCAGCTTCCCGATCGGCCCGATCGTCGGCGGGTACCTGCTCGACAACTTCTGGTGGGGCTCGGTCTTCCTGATCAACGTGCCGGTGGTCGTGCTGGCGCTGGTCGCGGTGGCGTTCCTGCTGCCGGAGTCGCGCAGCGAGCGGCGGCCGAGCGTGGATGTGGTCGGCGTCGTCTTGTCCAGCGCGGGGCTGGCCGGACTGACGTACGGCTTCATCCGGGCCGGGCAGAGCAGCTGGACCAATCCCGCCGCGCTGGCCACGATCGCCGCCGGGGTCGTGGTGCTCGCGATCCTGGTGGCCTGGGAACGCTGGCTCACGCGGCGGTACGCCGAGGGCGACGACGGAACCCCGCGCGGGGGCGGGTTCGGT
>Ga0302181_10002466_pt1 | contig 13094 bp, 11 predicted proteins | sample I_Palsa_E3_3_FD_198786 | JGI IMG/M metagenome (GOLD analysis project Ga0302181, IMG submission 198786) | Peat permafrost microbial communities from Stordalen Mire near Abisko, Sweden - I_Palsa_E3_3 | ecosystem: Environmental > Terrestrial > Soil > Palsa > Peat permafrost | place: Sweden... | reverse complement strand
CCATGCCTTGACGACGGCGGTGGTCTGGCTGATGGTCGACGCCTCGGGACCGGTGCAACTGCACAGATCGCCTATGACCAAGGGCTTGGCCGACGACGCCGCGCCCGCCGGCGGGCCGACGACGCCGGTGGCCAACGCGAAGCCGGCCACGAGAGCCCCAGCCGCCAGCAGGCGACCCCCGAGAAGTCCACCCCGTTTGAGGCCATCCCGCATTGCAGCGATTCCCATCGGCACTACCCCCCTTGATTCCAGCTTTCCGCTCGCGCGGACTGGACCGTTGCGGGGAGAACGCTACACCCAGGCCCGCCCTTCCCTACCCGTTCCGTGCGCCTCGGTCCCTCACAGGGGAAGCCCAGCCTGAGCCCCGGCAGTAGAGTGAGCGGCCATGTCTGCACCTCTCATGGTCCGGGGCCTGCGCGGGGCCACCACGGTCGACGTCGACAGCGCGGACCAGGTGACGGAGCGCTCCCAGGAACTCATTCTGCGGATCATGGAGCGCAACGAACTCGCCGAAGACGACATCGTGAGCGTGCTCTTCACCGCCACGGCGGACGTGACCAGTATCTTCCCGGCCACCGCCATCCGGGAGATCGGCTTCGGAGCGGTGCCGCTCCTTTGCGCAGCCGAGATCGCCGTACCGGGCGCCATGCCGCGGTGCATCCGAGTCCTCTTGCACGTCCACACGACGAGGACCAAGGACGAGATGCATCATGTCTATCTCCACGGTGCCCAAGGGCTCCGCGATGACCTCCCGATCTGACGGCGGCGCGCGCCCGCGGGCGCTTGTCGTGGGGACCGGCCTCATCGGTGGCTCAATAGCCCTCTCCCTCCGTCAGCGCGGCTGGCACGTGTCCGGTCTCGATGCCGACGAGGATCGAACCGCCGAGGCGCTGGCAGCCGGGGTGATCGACCAGGCGGGAGACGACCTCGACGCGGAGATCGTCTTCGTGGCCACGCCGGCCACGGCGGTGGCCGATGAGGTACGGCGGCTTCTCTCCACGCCCGGGCGCCGTGAGGATGTGGTGGTAACCGACGTCAGTGGGGTCAAGTCCGCCATCGTCTCGGCGGCCGATCATCCCCGCTTCATCGGTGGCCACCCCATGGCCGGGTCGGAGCAGATCGGGTTGCGTGGCGCCGCCCCGGATCTCTTCGAGGGCGCGGTGTGGGTGCTGACGCCCACCAGTGCCACGGACCTGAGTGCATTCGAGCGGCTCCGAGGGGTGGTGACCGAGCTCGGGGCCGATGTCCTCGTCCTCACGGCGGACGACCACGATCGCCTCGTCGCCGTCGTCTCCCACGTGCCGCACCTGGTCGCCGCCACCCTGATGAACGCCGCCACCACCGGGGCCGAGCAGAACGGGGCGCTGCTCCGGTTGGCCGCAGGGGGCTTCCGGGACATGACGCGCGTGGCCGCTGGGCATCCGGGCATCTGGCCCGATATCTGCGCGGAGAACGCCGGGCCCATCGTCGACGTACTCGAGGCGCTGCTGGCGGAGCTGGGCGTCATGCGCGACCGGGTCGCCGGCCGCGACCGGGAGTCCATCCTCGGGGTGCTCCAACGGGCCAGCCTGGCCCGGCGCAACCTCCCGGCGCGCATCGTGCGTCCGGACAACCTCTCCGAGCTCCGCATCCCCGTACCCGACCGCCGCGGCGTGCTGGCGGAGATCACGTCACTGGCCGCCGACGGCGACATCAGCATTTACGACATCGAGATCGCCCACTCGGCCGAGGGTCCCCGCGGCGTCCTGATCCTCGTCGTGGACGCCGCCGAGGCGGAGCGGCTGCGCGACGCCATCGAGGCACAGGGCTATCACTGCCGGGCGGAGCGGCTCTCGTGACGGCCCCCCGCATCCTGGTGGTGCAGGGGGGCGTGGCCTGCCGCGGCTCGGTCCGGACACCGGGCGAGAAGTCGATCTCGCACCGCGCCGTCCTCTTCGCGGCGTTGGCCGAGGGCACCTCCGCCATCTACGGGCTCTCCGACGGAGCCGACGTGGCCGCCACCTTGGCCGCAGTCGAGGCGATGGGAGCGCAAGTCGAACGGGCATCCGACGGCAGTGTGCGCATCCGGGGCGGGCGGAGCCGCCTCCACCAGCCGGACCATCCGCTGGACTGCGGAAACTCGGGAACATCCATGCGACTGCTGGCGGGGGTTGTCGCCGGGTTCGCCTGGGAGACCACATTGCTCGGGGACGAGTCGCTCTCGGCGCGGCCCATGGACCGGGTGGCCGAGCCGCTGGCGCGCATGGGGGCGACGGTGGAGGGCCGGGGCGACGACTGCCGCCCCCCGCTCCGTGTGCGCGGCGGCGCATTGCAGGGCATCGACTGGACGACCGAGGTAGCGAGCGCCCAGGTGAAGTCGGCCATTCTTCTGGCCGGCCTGGCCGCGGTGGGGCCGACCGTCGTCCGCGAGGCCGTGACCACGCGCGCCCACACCGAGGAGATGTTGGCCGAGGCCGGGGTCCGCCTGTCCGTCGAGCCGTGGGGAGACGGTCGCGTCGTGACCCTGCATCCCTCCGCTTTGCTCCCGGTCACCCCCCGACACGTCCCGGGCGACCCTTCGGCGTCGGCCTTCTTCGTGGTGGCCGGTTGCGTGGTGCCCGACAGCCGGGTCGAGGTGGAAGGGATCTATCGGGGGCCCGCCCGCCTGGGCTACATCTCGGTCCTCCAGCGCATGGGGGCCCAGGTGACGGTCACACCGGCCCCCGACGGCACCGCCACCATCACGGCCACCTCCGCCGCCCGACCCCACGACACTCTCACGGCCACCACCGTCGCCGCCGCCGAGATCCCCTCCCTCGACGAGATCCCTGCCTTGGCCGTGGCCGCAGCGATGGCGCGGGGGACCACCGTCTTCTCCGACGTCGGCGAGCTGCGGGTCAAGGAGGTCGACCGCCTGGCGGCGGTGGTCGCCATGGTCCAGGCGTTCGGCGCCACGGCGCACGTCGAGGGAGACACGCTGTCGATCACCGGCGCCGCCGCACTCCACGGCGCCCGCTTCGACAGCCAGGGTGATCACCGCATGGCGATGGCTGCCGCCGTGGCTGCGCTCGCCGCGGTCCCCGGCGAGCGCAGCCTCATCACCGGCTTCGGTGCCGTCGAGACCAGCTACCCCCGATTTGCCGATGACCTGGCGCACCTCACCGGGGACGACCCGCTGGCGCCCCGGGCTCTCGTCATCGCCATCGACGGGCCGGCCGGGGCGGGCAAGTCGACCGTTTCGAAGGCGGTGGCGGCACATCTCGGCCTGGACCGGCTCGACACCGGCGCCATGTACCGCTCTGTCGCCGCCCGTGCGCTGGCCCTGGACATTCCCCCGGACGATCACGACGCCGTGGCTGCGCTGGCGGCAGGTGCCGAAATCGAAGTGGGCGCTCGGGTCGTCATCGACGGACATGATGTGACCGGCGTCATCCGCTCTCCAGAGGTGGGGAGGGCGGTCTCCGACGTGGCGGCGAATGCGGACGTGCGGTCGGCATTGGTGCTGCGCCAGCGAGCCTGGGCGAAGGCCCACGGCGGAGGAGTGGTCGAAGGGCGGGACATCGGCAGTGTCGTGTTCCCCCACGCCCAGGTCAAGGTCTACCTGACGGCGTCGCCCGAAGAACGGGCTCGGCGCCGCCGCGATGAATCGCCCGCCGGCGTGGCCCGCCGCGACCGCATCGATTCGACCAGGGCCGCGTCACCCCTGGCCGAGGCCGACGACGCCCACCGTCTCGATACGACGGGGCGCAGCGTGCAGGATGTAGTCGAGGAGGTGCTGTCATGGCTCTGACCACGCCGGAACCCAAGCCGGATGCACATGCACACGCCGGGCCGGCGCCGGCGCCGGGGAGGCATCAGGAGTTCGCCATCGAACCCACGCGCAAGGTCGGCTATCGCGTCTTGCGCGCCATCTTCACGGTGTTGCTGGGCGTATGGTTCCGGCCCCGGGTGGTGGGCAAAGAGAACGTGCCCGCCACCGGCCCCGTGATCCTGGCGCCCGTCCACCGGTCGTTCGCCGATTTCGGATTCACCGCGTTCTGCACCAAGCGCAAGCTCTTCTTCATGGCAAAGGACTCCCTGTGGAAGAACAAGTGGCTGGGACGCCTGCTCCTGTACGTGGGCGCTTTCCCCGTGCATCGTGAGTCGGCGGATCGCGAAGCACTGCAGCGGGCAGAGGCGGTCCTCAACCGCGGCCAGTGTCTCGTGCTCTTCCCCGAGGGTACCCGTCGCGAGGGCGCCGCGATCGAGAACCTCATGGAGGGCGCGGCCTTCCTCTCCGCCCGCACCGGCGCGCCGATCGTTCCCATCGGCATCGGCGGTTCGGACCTGTCGATGCCCAAGGGGAGCGTCATCCCCAAACCACTTACGATTCAGGTGGTGATCGGCCCGGCACTCCCTCCGCCGGCCCGCACGGGAGGCGGACGGGTGTCCCGTTCGGCCGTGCACGCATCCACCGAGGATCTGGTCGCATCACTGCAAGCGGTCTACGACGTGTCCAAACGGAAGACAGGGCGGTACTAGGTATGTGCGGGATTGTCGGATGTGTCGGCTACCGGGACTCCGTGCCCATGGTGCTGGACGGCCTGGCTCGCCTCGAATACCGGGGCTACGACTCGGCCGGCATGGCCGTCATCGACGAGGGGATCCTCAAGATCCATCGGGTGAAGGGGAAGATCGCCGAATTGCGCTCGACCACGCCGGCGGACTTCTCCGGGGGGATCGGGATCGGCCACACCCGATGGGCGACACACGGCGTCCCCAACGTCCCGAACGCCCATCCGCACACCGACCCGACCGGGCGCATCGCGCTCGTGCACAACGGGATCATCGACAACGCGCAGGCGATAAAGGACTCTCTCCTCGCGCAGGGGCATCTGTTCAGTTCCGACACCGACAGCGAGGTGCTGGCCCACCTCATCGCCCTCTCCAATGCCCCGACGCTGGCCGAGGCGGTACGGGAGGCTCTCGGGGCGATCGAGGGGACGTACGGCATTGCGGTGATCGATCTTTTGAACCCGACGCAGATTGTGGCCGCCCGCAACGGGAGCCCGGTCGTGATCGGTATCGGCGAAGACGAGCACTTCGTGGCCTCCGACGTGAGCGCCCTCATCCGCTACACCCAGCAGATTTCCTACCTCGACGACGGCGAGATCGCCATCCTCGAACGGGACCAGTTCCGCACGATCAGCATCGAGGGGACGGAGCGGACCAAGGGCGTCGAGACGATCGATTGGAGCGCCGCCACCTATGAGAAGGGTGAGCACGAGCACTATCTGCGCAAGGAGATCTTCGAGCAGCCCGAGTCCGTGCAGCGCACCCTGTCGGGTCGTCTCGAGGCACGATTCGCCACGGCGCACCTCGGCGGCATCGATCTCACCGCGCAGGAGATACTGCGGACGCGCCGTGTCCAGATTCTCGGGTGCGGCTCGGCGTACTACGCCGGGATAGCAGGGGCGCAGTTGATCGAGCGCATCGCACGGATACCCGCAGACGCCGAGCCGGCCTCGGAGTTCCGCTACCGCAATCCCATCATTGAGGCCGACACGGTCTATGTCGCGGTGAGCCAGTCCGGTGAGACGCTCGACACCCTGCGCGCCGTCCAGGAGATCCGGCGCAAGGGTGGCACGGTCCTCGGCGTGGTCAACGTGGTCGGTTCGAGCATCGCCCGCGAGTGCGGTCGTGGGATCTATCTCCACGCCGGTCCGGAGATCTCCGTCACCTCCTCCAAGTCCTTCACTTCCACCGTGACGGCCTTTGCCCTTCTGGCCCTCCACCTCGGCCGGATACGCGACCTGGGGCAGGGCGACGGCGGACGACTCATCTCGTCCCTCCAATCCCTCCCGGCCGCCCTGGCGGGCGCGCTGGAGAACGAGGGGCGCGCCATGGAGGTGGCGGCGCGCTATCGCGACATGACGAGTGCCTTCTTCGTGGGACGCGTCCGGGGGTTCCCCGTGGCCGCGGAGGCCGCCCAGAAGCTCAAAGAAGTCTCCTACATTCATGCGGAGGCCTATCCGGCTTCGGAGTTGAAACACGGCCCGCTCGCGCTCATCTGCCCGGAGCTTCCGACGTTCGTGATAATCCCTGACGACGAGCTCTTCGATAAGAACATCGCCACCATCCGCGAGGTCCAGTCCCGCGGCGGCCCGGTGGTTGCCATCGGGCATTCCGAGTCCCTCTACGACTACGCGGACGAAGCCATCCTGGTGCCCAAGCTCGAGGCGGAGATCGACCCGATCGTCCTCAACGTGCCGCTCCAGCTGCTGGCTTACCACGCCGCCCTGCTGCGGGGCGTCGACATCGACCAGCCCCGCAACCTGGCCAAGAGCGTTACCGTCGAGTAACGGCATGGCCCATCCGTGGGGGAGCGCTCTAAGCTCGCCGCGGACGAACGAGGAGGCGGCACGTGGCTGAGATCGTCATCGTGGGCGGTGGGATCGTAGGGATGGGGCTCGGCATGTTGCTCGCCCGGGACGAGCACGCCGTCACCATTCTCGAACGCGACGGACAGGCAAGCCCCACCGAGCCCGAAGAGGCCTGGGACAGCTGGAAGCGAAAGGGTGTCAACCAGTTCCGCCTACCCCACGTCTTCCTGAGCCGCTACCGCGAGATCCTCGAACGTGAGTTGCCCGACGTGGCCAAGGCCATCGAGCGCGACGGCGCCCTGCGCTTCAACCCGATCCGCGACGCGCCCGATGCGTTCACGGGCGGGCCCCGCCCGGGGGACGAGCGTTTCGAGATGTTGACCGGCCGCCGCGCCGTCGTGGAACGATCGGTGGCGTCGGTAGCCGACGAGACGCACGGTCTCAGCGTGCGCAGGGGAGTGGCCGTCGAAGGCCTCATCGGTGGGGCCGAGGTGCTCGCCGGGATACCCCACGTGGTCGGGGTGCGCACGTCGGGCGACGAGGAGATCCGGGCCGACCTGGTCGTCGACTGCAGCGGGCGGCGATCCGCGCTCCCGGACTGGCTGGAGGCGCTCGGCGCCCGCCGTCCGCACGACGAGGTCGACGACAGCGGGTTCATCTACTTCGGGCGGCACTTCCGCTCCCGTGACGGCCAGCTGCCGTTCGCCCTCGGACCTCCGATCCAGGCATACGGCTCCATCAGCACAGTCACCCTGCCGGCCGATAACGACGTCTGGGCGCTGACCCTGGTCGCCCGCGCCGGGGACAAGGCCCTACTCGGACTGAAGGACCTGGCGCGGTGGGAGAACGCCGTGCGGTCGCTACCAACGGTGGCCCACTGGCTCGATGGCGATCCGATAGAGGACAGGATCGTGACGATTTCCAAGATCGAGGACCGCCACCGCGACCTCCGGCCGGACGGGGAGCCGGTGGCCACCGGGCTTCTGGTGGCCGCCGACGCGTGGAGTTGCACCAACCCGTCTCTCGGGCGTGGGGCTTCCATCGGCATGCTCCACGCCCAGGCCCTGCGCGACACCCTCCGGCAGACGGGCCCCGAGCACCCGGCCGAACTCTCCGAGGCCTTCGCCGCGGCCACCACGGCCAGCGTGGAGCCGTGGTACCAGGCCACGCTTTCCTTCGACCGTCATCGCCTGGCCGAAATGGCGGCAATCGCCGCGGGCGCCCCCTACGAACCGGACGATCCGGCCTACGAAATGAGCCGGGCGCTCGCCTTCGCAAGCGGGCGCGACCCCGATTGTCTGCGCGGAAACGCGGACATCGGCGTCGTGCTCGAGCTGCCCGAAGCCGTTCTCTCCCGTCCGGGGATGGTCGAGAAGGTGATCGAGCACGGAGCCGGATGGCGCGACGAGCCGGCGATCGGACCGACCCGCGCCGAACTGGTCGCCATGGCCAACGCCTGAACATGCACACGAGAACCGGAGACGTCTGATGCGTGCTGACAACGATGGGGTGGGGATCGCCTACGAGGTGACCGGTGACGGTCGACCGGTCGTGCTCCTGCACGGCTTTCCCGATTCGGGCCGCTTGTGGCGCCATCAGGTACCCGCCCTGGCCGATGCGGGCTTCAAGGTCATCGTCCCCGACATGCGGGGCTACGGCTCCTCGGACAAGCCGGCCGAGACAGAGGCGTACAACATCCTGTACCTGGTGGCCGACGTGGGCGCGGTGCTCGACGACGCGGGCGTGGACCAGGCCCACATGGTCGGCCACGACTGGGGAGCGGCCGTGGCGTGGGCGTTGGCCGCGGTCGCGCCCGAACGGGTCGACCACCTCGCCGCGCTGTCGGTCGGTCATCCCTCCAGCTTCCGCGCCGATGGCTACGAGCAGCACGAGAAGTCGTGGTACATGCTGCTCTTCCAGTTTGTCGACATCGCCGAGCATTGGCTCTCCGATGATGACTGGGCCAACTTCCGGACGTGGGCCCATCACCCCGATGCGGACGCCGTCATCGCCGACCTGCAGGCAAACGGTTCGCTTACTCCCGGACTCAACTGGTACCGCGCCAATATTCCACCGGAGTCCTACATTGCGCCGCCACTCGTCCTCCCTCCGATCCAGGCACCCACCATGGGCGTGTGGAGCAGCGGGGACATGGCATTGACAGAGGGGCAGATGACCCGTTCGCGGGACCACGTCGCCGGATCCTGGCGCTATGAGCGGCTCGACGGCCCGGACCACTGGATGCAGCTCGAGGCGCCAGACGCCGTCAACCGCCTCCTCTTGGACTTCCTTCCCGTCTGAGGGCAGGAGACCACCGCCGGCCGCCCCGTCTCCGCGCCGCTCGGGGTGCTTCGGCCGCCCGGGGACAAATGGCCCCGTCAAGACCGTCCCCTAGGCTCGGCCGCATGGCCCCCCTCGACCTGACGCCGCTGCTTCGTTCAGCCCTGCTCGAACTGCCCGACGCCGTGCCGGCGGCCATCCAAAGCGTGGCCGTGGATGTGGGGGCATCCGATGTCGTCGTCTATCTGGTCGACTTCGGGCAGCTCTACCTCGAGCCTCTGGGCAACTATGCGGCGCACGCCGAACTGCCGCAACGAGAAGTCGTCGCCTCCACGATGGCGGGACGCGCCTTTCTCACGCAGGGGACCGTCACGGCCGAACGGGCCGACGGTGTGCGTGTGTGGGTCCCGATCCGTGAAGGATCCGATCGGACCGGGGTGCTCGCGCTCACGCTGCCCGACGGCAATCCCGACCGGATCAGCGCATGCGAGGACCTGGGCCTCCTGGCGGGATTCCTCATCGCCATCAACGCACGGGTGAGCGACGTCTTCAACCTGCATCGACGGCGCAAGGCAATGACGCTCGCGGCCAGCATGCAGTGGGATCTCCTCCCTCCCATCGTCTTTCGATCCGGTGCGGTGACCGTGGCGGGGATGCTCGAGCCCGCCTACGAGGTAGGTGGCGACTGTTTCGACTACGCCATCAACTGGCCCACGCTCGACATCGCCATGATGGATTCGATGGGGCATGGTTTGAACTCAGCCATCCTGTCCGGGTTGGCCGTGGGCTGCTATCGCCACGACCGGCGTCACGGGCGCACGCTTTTGGCCATGCACCAGGAGCTCGACACGACGATCAAGAGGCACCTCGGCGGATCCGGGTTCGTCACCGGTCAGCTGGCCCAGCTCAACGTGGAGACCGGGAGATTGCGCTGGACCAATGCCGGCCACCCCTTACCCCTCCTCATCCGGGGCGGCCGTGTCATCGGTGATCTCTCCTGCCCTCCCACTTTGCCCTGGGGGATCGGACGCAACGGAGGCATGCCGCACATAGCGGAGGACTCGCTCGAGCCGGGGGACGGTCTTCTCTTCTATACCGACGGGGCGATCGAGGGGAGAGCCAGCACGGGGGGAGGCTTCGGGCTCGATCGCTTGACCGATCTCGTCGGGCAGACAGCATCGGAGCAACGCTCGGCGGAGGAGATCGTGCGACGTCTCGGCAAGGCGATTGTTGACTATCACAAGCAGCGGCTCGATGACGATGCCACGCTGTTGCTCGTGCAGTGGAGTGGACCGGCAAAAGACGCGTCGTCACACGCGCGAGGCGAAGGCATATCGCGACATGTTCGTAACTTCTCCGTCGTGCGGGATACTTGAATTCGCCGGGAGCCAATCATACTGTTAGCTGCAGTTGGGGTATCTGCAGTCGGGCAGTCACCGAACGTGTGGATACTCTTCGCGTTCTTGAGGTGATGACCATGACGTTACGGATGCCAATGTCGGCGGGCGATCTGCACATCGAGTCCTCCCAGACCGCGGAGAGAACGGTCGTCACCTTGCGTGGCCACCTCGACACCGCAACGGCACCCCAGCTGTACCAAGAGTTCGCGGAACTGTCACGGCTCGGCATCAGCCGTGTCGACGTCGACCTTGCCCACGTGGAGTTCATGGACTCGAGCGGTCTTTCCGTGCTGGTGGCGGAACACCGGCGGACGAAGCACGATGGGGGCGGCCTCGTCATCCTCTCGCCGAATCGGCGGGTCATCCGTCTCTTCCAGCTCAACGGCCTCATGTCGTACCTGGTCGTCGAGCCGCCCATGAGCGTCTAGGGCCTACGTCGGCCCGCCGTTTCCTCGTCCCACCGTTCGCTCCACGATCTCCTCGGCGATGTCCCTCACCTTGCGGTTCTCCCGCTGCGAAGCGCTGGCCAGCATTCCAAACGCGGCATCGGGCGAGCGACCACCGACCGCCATCAGAATGCCGACGGCCCGCCCGATGGTCTCCCTCGATTCGATCGCTTGCGTGAGGTTCTCCCCGAGTTGACGCGAATCCCAGTACACCTGCGCATTGGCGAGCGCAATGGAAGCTTGACCAGCGAAGAGGGTCGCCGATTCCTCGTGCGTGTCGGTGAACGATGCAGGCGTCTTTGCATAGAGGTTCAATGCGCCCAATGGGCGCCCGCGAGCGGCCAGAGGCAGCGAGAGGGTCGAGGCGATGCCGTGCGCGGCGGCAGCCGCGGCGAAATCGGGCCACCGCGTGTCGTCGGTCGTCGAGTCGATCCGGTAGATCCGCTGATCCCGGAAGGCGTACATGCACGGCCCTTCGCCCGACCGGTACTGGGTGGCGTCGATCTCCGGAGCATCCGCATGAGTGAACACGCCGGTGCTCGGCCTGCCCTCGACGATCATGGTGATCCCGGCATACGTTGCCGGCGTGATGGCGCACGCCAGCTCGCTCACCCGGTGCAGTGTGTCCCCAAGGGTGCCCTCGTCTACAAAGAACTGCGTGAGCGCGCGCACGCCCTCGCGAACGGCATCCTCTTCATCCTGCATGTAGCTCTTTCCAGATCCTGAGAACTACAGGCGCGCCCCCGCTTTCGGAGGAGGTTCAGTCGACTCAGCTGAACGGAGAGCTTACCCTGACCCGGCCGCAGTCGGACTCGACCCATCCACTCGCGCCCCGGCCCGAAGCGGTATGTTCTTTACTCGGATGAAAGGGTTAGCTCGTGTCGGCGACGGATAGGCAGTCTCCCGTTATTTGGCGGTGCGCACGTTGCGGTGGATTGATTCACCCCTCCAGTGAGCGCACCCCGGCCGCGTGGTGTTCTCGGTGCGGGCAGGTGGCCGAGGCGATCCGCGACGGGGGATAGAAAGTCCTGCATGCGAGCCGTCCCGCTTGCCCGGCGCGGCGGGGTGGCAGCGCGGCCGACGTGGAGCGACGCAGAGCGTTACGGCTTCAGGCGGCGTTGACGAACACGAGAGCCACGAAGCCCAACCCGATCGCAGCGTACGCGGCCATGCTTTTTCGCTTGCGCGATGCCTGCTCGATCTCTCCCAGGCGTCGCCGTACCCCCTCGCCGTCCGGCGCCGATGTGGAGCCGAGGAAGGTGCGTGGCACCGGCGATGCGGTGCCGGTCCGCCGCTGGCCGACAGTCGCCTGGAGCACCATCGCGAAAGCGTAACGACCGAAGATTGTGACCCGCTGTGGCCCAGCACGGAGTTTCGTTGCCGTTTCCGTTCCGATTCCGTTGCCGTTGCCGTTGCCGTTGCCGTTGCCGTTGCCGTTGCCGTTGCCGTTGCCGTTGACCGCGCACCTCAGCGTTCGGGCAGGAGCACGTGGGGATTCAAGATGCCGGCGGGGTCGAGCGCGGCCTTGATGCTGCGAAAAGCCCCGATCTCGGACTCACTTCGATTGAGGTGGAGCCAGGGTCGTTTCGCGGTACCGATACCGTGCTCGGCGCTGATGCTCCCGCCATGATCGGCCGCGAACACGAGTACCCGCTCGTCCACCGTCTCGTCGTCGGGATCGACTCCCGTCACGTTCACGTGGACATTGCCGTCGGCCACATGACCGAACAGCCAGGCGGTCGCGGCCGGATCGGCGTCATGGACGACGTCTGGCACCTGCTCGATGAACGGCGCCAGTGCCGCCGTCGGGAGCGTGACGTCGAGCTTGTGGGGCGCGCCGAGTGTGTTGATGGCCTCCGAATGCCCTTCCCGGTAGCGCCAGAGCTGCGCCATCCGGGTGGGATCGGTGGCCACCACGGCATCAGCGCTGTCGACCGCCGCTTCGAGCACCTCGGCCAGGAGCGGCAGCGGGTCCCGCTGCCCGGCCACTTCGACCAGAAGGTACGCCGTGTGGCTATCGGCAAACGGGCGCCGTGCCTGCGTGACGCGACAGACCAGGGCCAGTCCCGACTCGAGGAAGAACTCGAGTGACTGCACATCGGGCAGCGCCCGGCGTAGGAGGAACCCGGCGTCAAGCGCAGCCTGGACCGAGGAGAAGGCGAGGAGGGCCACGACCTTCTCGGGACTGGGCGGCACCAGGCGCAGGCGCGCCGCCGTGACCACACCGAGCGTGCCCTCGCTGCCACAGAGCAGGGCGCCGAGGTCGTAGCCGGTGTTGTCCTTCAGCAGCCCGCCGAGGTGCGAAACGGTGGCGCCGGTGCCGAGTACCGCCTCGGTGCCCAGCAACTGCGCCCGCGTGGCTCCGTGGCGAAGCACCTGGAGGCCCCCGGCGTTGGTGGCGACGGTGCCCCCGACCGTTGCACTGTCGCGGCTGCCCAGATCCACGCCGTACACCCATCCGGCGGTACGGGCGGCAGCCTGGATCTGGGCGATGGACGTTCCCGCGCCGGCCGTGAGTTGCCCACCCTGCTCATCGACGTCGGCAATCCACGAAAGGCGTCGCAGGCTCACGATCACCTCACCGTGGAGCGGCACCCCGCCGCCGACCAGCCCCGTATTCCCTCCCT
>Ga0302181_10002461_pt1 | contig 13100 bp, 11 predicted proteins | sample I_Palsa_E3_3_FD_198786 | JGI IMG/M metagenome (GOLD analysis project Ga0302181, IMG submission 198786) | Peat permafrost microbial communities from Stordalen Mire near Abisko, Sweden - I_Palsa_E3_3 | ecosystem: Environmental > Terrestrial > Soil > Palsa > Peat permafrost | place: Sweden... | reverse complement strand
ATTATCGGCTTCGTCGCCGGGATCGCCATTCTCTGGACGATCGGCATCGTCGTCGTCATAATCGGCGTGATCCTGGCGCTCCTGGGTATGGCCGGCCACGCAGTCGGCGGACGCAGACACTACTTCTAATCGCTCGCCGGGACCGTGTCCGCCTTATTTACCGGAACTCGTCGTGAAAATGCTCATCGTGGGCGCGGGCGTCATCGGAACTGTCTACGGCGCCCATATCGCGGCCGCCGGAAACCAGGTCTCGGTGCTGAGCCACGGCCGCAGGACCGGTGAAGTGGCCGGGGCAGGCCTGCGTGCCCGCGATGTACTCGGCGGCGGGCGCGTCGACGCCGCCGCCGAGGTGGTGCAGGACGCCGGCGGGGACTACGACGTCGTCCTGGTCGCGGTCCGGCGTGATCAGCTAGCCTCGGCCTGCGCCGGGCTCGCGGTCCTGGCCAGGAAGCCCGCCGTGGTCTTCTTCGGCAACAACCCGGAGGGCCGGCTAGCTATCCCCGGCGACCTGCCCGGCGATGTCTACCTCGGGTTCCCCGGCGTCGGCGGCGTGATGGCCGGCGGGACCGCCGACTACGTCCGCATCCGGCCGCAGCCCACGGTTTTGCCTGCGGCCGCCGATCCCCGGCTGGCTGCGCTGGAAGCGATCCTGTCCGATCGTGGTTTCGCTGTCCAGCGGGTCACCGACATGGACGGGTGGCTCGCCTACCACGCCGCCTTCGTCGCGTGCGTCGCGGCGGCCCTGGTCCGCTGCGGGACCGACCCCGTCCGCCTGGCCGCGGACCGCGCGACCCTCACCCTTATGTGCCGGGCCATCACCGGCGCCTTCGCCGGCCTGCGCGCTGACGGCGTAGCCGGACTCCCGCGGAACCTCGCCGTCCTGCACAGTCCGCTGCTCAGGGCGGTGGCCGTGCGGTACTGGGCCCGGACCATGCGCTCGCCCACGGGCGAGCTGTGGTTCGCCGCGCACACCCGGCACGCCGGCGCAGAAATGCGGGCTCTGGGCGACGACATGGCCGCCCGGATCACGGATTCACCCGCCCTGACGGAGCTGCTCGGCCCAACCGGGAGTCCCGCGTCGCCTGCGCCTTGACAGCCCGCCCGGCATTCGCCTGTCTAGCAGCTGAACACTTTCAGCTTGAATAGCTGGTACCGAATAATCGCGAATTTTAGTGGTACGTTGATTTAGTCGCTCCGGACCTCGGTGGCTTATGGCGCTTGCTGACTGCAAGGCCCCCCGAGATGTCCGGAGATTTTTTATGGTGGGACTCGCCGGCACCCTCGCGCATCGGCCCACCAGCCGGAAATGAGAAAATAGACATGGCCAAGTACGGCGCCACCCGAACCGGCGTCCGGCTCGGCGCCGCCGCCATCGCGCTCGGCGCCCTGGTCGCAGGCGCCCTTACGGCTACTGCGAGCGCGGCCCCGGCGGCATCGCGGAGCCCGGGCGCTGGCCTGGTCGTCACCACCACAGGGGGAACACTCCGCGGCGCAACCGCAGGCCCGGCGGATGAGTTCCTCGGCATCCCCTACGCCGCTCCGCCGGTGGGCCCGCTGCGCTGGCGTCCGCCGCAACCCGCAGCCCGCTGGACCGGCATCCGCGACGCCATGGCGTTCGCGCCGCACTGCCCGCAACCGCCCTCGGGGTTCGGCGTGGCTAGCACGTCTGAGAACTGCCTCTACCTGAACGTCTACACCCCGGCGGGCGCCACGGCCGGCGCGCGCAACCTGCCGGTCATGGTGTGGATCCACGGCGGCGCCTTCATCGCAGGCGAGAGCGATGACTACAACCCCGCCGGGCTGGTCGGGCACGGCGTGATCGTCGTCACCATCAACTACCGTCTCGGCGCGCTCGGTTTCCTCGCCGACGCGGCGCTGGCCAGCCACCCGGGCGGGTCATCCGGTGACTACGGGCTGATGGACCAGCAGGCGGCGCTGCGCTGGGTGCAGGCCAATATCCGCCAGTTCGGCGGCAACCCGCGCAACGTGACCCTATCCGGTGAATCTTCCGGCGGGCTCAGCGTCCTGTCCCAGCTCGTCTCTCCTGGCGCCCGCGGCCTGTTCGCCCGGGCCATCGTGGAAAGCGGGACCTATGACCTGACCCAGGCCACGCTAACCACCGCCGAGACCGCGGGCCAGGCCTTCGCCGCCAAGGTCGGCTGCGCCAGCCAGACCGCGGCCTGCCTGCGCGCCCTGCCGGTCTCGACCATCGTGGACAACGAGGACTTCGCCGGCTATCAGCCCGACATCGACGGCAAGGTTCTCACCCAGTCGATCGGACCCGCACTGGCCAGCGGCCAGTTCAACCGCGTGCCGGTGATCAACGGGACCAACCGCGACGAGTGGCGGCTGTTCGTCGCCCAGGAACAACTGGACGGCGCCCCGCCGGTCACCGCGACCAACTACCAGGCCAGCATCGCGGGCCTGCTCGGCGTCTCCGCTACGGCCGCAAAAGCCATCGCGGCCGAGTACCCGCTCAGCGCCTATTCCAGCCCCCCGGTCGCGCTCGGCGCGGTCGGCACCGACGAGATCTTCGCCTGCCCGGCACTGACCGTCGATGAATCATTGTCGAAATACGTGCCGACGTATGCGTACGAGTTCAATGACCGCAACGCTCCGGAACGTTACCTGGCACCGGTCGGCTTCCCCTACGGGGCGGCACACGAGTCCGAGGTCCAGTACCTGTTCAGCCTCGCGAACACCCCGTTCCCCGGCGTGCTCACCCCAGCGCAGCAGCAACTGGCCGCGGCCATGAGACAGTACTGGACGAACCTGGCCAAGACCGGATCCCCCAACTCGCTCGCCGACCCGTGGTGGCCCCGCTTCGACAGCACCAGCCAGCAGATGCTGTCCCTGGTCCCGCCCCGGCCGGGCGTCGAGACTGGCTTCGCCGCCGAACACCACTGCGCATTCTGGGCCCTCGCCAGCTAGCCCTTCACCCTGCTAAGGAAGGACCGAACGTGACTGTGGATCCGCGGATATCGAACGTGTGGATGGTCGGCGGCGGCATCGCCAGCATGGCGGCGGCGGCGTTCCTGATCCGGGATGCCGGTGTGCCGGGGGAGAACATCCACATCCTGGAGACGCTGGACGTGCCGGGCGGCTCGCTGGATGGCGCCGAGTCGCCGGTCGGCGCCGGTTACGTCACGCGCGGCGGGCGGATGCTGGAAGACGAGGCGTACCGCTGCCTGTGGAACCTGCTCGACACCATCCCGGACCGCGACGACCCCAGCAAGTCGGCGCGGCAAGGCATCATCGACTTCAACCACCGGGTAACGACCCACGCTCATGCGCGGCTCATTGATTCCGGCCACGAGATCCTCGACGCGGCCGCGTACGGGTTCAGCACCCGCGATCGGATAGAGCTGACGCGGCTGCTCGCGCTGTCCGAGCACGCGCTCGGCGCCCGCCGGATCGATGAGATGTTCTCCCGGCATTTCTTCGAGACCAACTTCTGGCAGATGTGGCGGACCACGTTCGCGTTCCAGAACTGGCACAGCGCGATCGAACTGCGCCGTTACTTCATCAGGTTCGTCCAGGAGTTCCCGCGCATCCACACGCTGTCCGGGGTCCGCCGCACCGTGTACAACCAGTACGACTCGATCGTGGTGCCGCTGCAGGAGTGGATGCTGGCGAAAAACGTCGACGTGCGCTTCGGCGCAACGGCCACCGACGCCGACTTCGCCGACGAAAGCGGCCACCGCCGCGCGGTCAAGCTGTATTACACCGAGAAAGGCGAAGGCAGGGAACTCGACCTTGGCGAGAACGACTACCTGTTCATGACGCTCGGATCGATCACGGCCGACTCGTCCTACGGCGGCCGGACGTCGGTGCCGGAGCTGATCCGCGACCGGCGGGATGGCGGCTGGGCGTTCTGGGACACGATCGCCCGCAAGGCCCCCGACTTCGGGCGGCCAAGCACGTTCTACGGAAACATCGACGAGAACAAGTGGGAGTCGTTCACCCTCACTCTGCGAGGCCGCACGCTGCTGGACCGGATCATCAAGTACTCAGGCGACGAACCGGGCACCGGAGCCCTGATGACGTGGGTCGACTCCGGCTGGCTGATGTCGATCGTCGTTCCCTACCAGCCGCACTTCCCCGCCATGCCCGAAGACACCTACACCCTGTGGGGTTACGGGCTGCTCATCGATGACGACGGCGACTACGTCAAGAAGAAGATGTCGCAGGCGACCGGCGAGGAGATCCTCACCGAGCTCATCGGCCAGCTCGGCTTCGACGACATCGGTGAGGAGGTGCTGAAGTCAACGGATGTGACGACGGTCATGATGCCGTACGCATCGGCGGTATTCAGCCGTCGCAACCCGGCGGACCGGCCCAAAGTGCTTCCCGATCGCGCCGCGAACTTCGCCTTCCTCGGTCAGTTCACCGACCTGCCCGAGGACGTCGTCTTCACCGTCGAGTACTCCGTCCACGGCGCGATGCACGCCGTCTACCGCCTCTTCGGCATCGACAAGGCCATTCCGCCGATCTACCACGGCCTCCTGGACCCCAAGGTCGGCCTGAAGGCACTTGAGTCCGCGTTCAGGTAATCGTGCTAATTGCCGGGAGGCTGCGGCCGCCGGTGACGGACTATTGCCTTGCGGCACTCGTCCGCCAGGAGCAGCGCGAGGCCGAAGCCGACGAGCATGAGCCAGTCCCACACGGTGAGGCCGGCGGTGCCGAAGACACTCTGCAGGACGGGGACGTAGCTGATGCAGCTGACCAGGGCGATGCCGAATGCTCCGGCGAACAGGAGCCTGGAGTTGGTGAATATGCCGATGGTGAGGATGCTCTGGTCCTCGCTTCGGACGGTGAGTGAGTTGAAGAACTGGCTCACGACGATCCCCACCTGGGTCATGGTGCGTGCTTCCCGGTAGACGGGGTTGGCCGCGGCGAAGTGGCCGAAGCCGAGGTGGGCGGAGTGGATGCGCCAGAAGAACGCGAAGCACACGCCGGCGGCCTGGATCGCGCCGAGGAACAGAAACCGCCTGAGGACCGGACCGGACAGCAGCCGTTCGTTGACGGGCCGGGGCGGGCGGGTCATGACGCCGGCATCTGGTGGTTCGGCACCCAGCGCCAGGGAGGGCAGGATATCGGAGCCGAGGTCGATGCTGAGCACCTGCAGGGCGCTCAGCGGTACCAGGGGGAAGGCGATAGCGGCGGCGAGAAGGATCGGGGCGAGCTCGGAAATGTTGTGGCTGAAGATGTAGATGATGAACTTGCGTATGTTGTCGTAAACGGAGCGGCCGAGTTCGACCGAGGCGACGATGGAGGCGAAGGAGTCATCAAGCAGCACCATGACCGCTGCTTCGCGGGCCACGTCGGTCCCGGTGACGCCCATGGCCACGCCGATGTCAGCCTGCTTGAGCGCGGGGGCATCGTTGACGCCGTCTCCGGTCGCGGCGACGATCTCGCCGAGGTGCTGGAAGGCAGCGACGATGCGCTGCTTGTGCTCGGGCCGGACCCGGGCGAACACCATCTCGGGATGGGAGGTGAGCTCGTCGGTGAGCTGTGCGGCGCTCATCGCCTCGAGCTGCTGACCGCTGACCACGCCGGGGTGGGGACCGGTGACGATGCCGACGCGCCGGGCGATGGCTTCGGCGGTTACCCCGTAGTCGCCTGTGACCATCGCGATCCGGATTCCGGCCTTGCGGCAGGCGGCCACGGCGTCGATGACGCCGGGGCGGGGCGGGTCCATCATGGCCACCAGGCCCAGCAGGGTCAGGCCGTGTTCCGCGAGGTCCTGGTCGGGATGGTCGGTGTCGAGGTGCCGGCGGGCGACGGCGAGGACCCGGAGTGCCTCGCCGGCCAGCTGGTCGTTGGCGTCGGTCACCTGGCGCCGGTAGTCCTCGGTGAGCGGGACGTCGGCGCCCGCCCAGGAGACGGTGTCGCACCGGCCGAGAAGCTCCTGCGGTGAGCCCTTGACGTAGCTGACGCACCCAGTCGGGGTGCGGTGCAGGGTCGTCATCAGCTTGCGCTCGTGGTCGAAGGGGAACTCGCCGATGCGCGGTGCCGTGGTGTCAGCGGCGGCGGTGTCGACGCCCGCCTTGGCGGCGGCGACGATGATGGCACCCTCGGTGGTGTCCCCGAGGATGCGCCAGTCCAGCTGGTGAGCCGGGTCAGGCTCGAGCAGCCGGGCGTCGCAGCATTGCGCGCCGACCCGGAGCAGCTCGGTGACCTGGTCCGGGTCGCTGACGGCGCCTTCCGGCTGGTAGCCGACCCCGGAGACCGAGTGACGGCGCCCCGACTCCCACAGGGCGGTGACCGTCATCTCGGCCTTGGTCAGGGTCCCGGTCTTGTCCGTGCAGATGACGGTCGTCGACCCGAGCGTCTCGACCGCTGCGAGCCGCTTGATCAGGGCATGACGAGCGGCCATCCGTCGCACCGCTATGGCCAGGGACACCGACAGGGTGGCGGGCATTCCCTCGGGCACCAGCGCCACCATGACGCCCAGGGCGAACACGAAGCTGTCAACCAGCCCGGCAGAGGTCGTGGCGGCGCGCAGCCCGAAGACGAGTGCGGCCAGCGCCACGGCCACCGCCGACACCTGCCTGGCCATCCGGTTGACCTTGCGCTGCAGTGGGCTGGCGACCTCGGTGACCTGGGCGGTCAGCTGGTAAATCTGGCCGAATTGCGTGTCGGCTCCGGTGGCGAACGCGACCGCCGTGGCGGTCCCCTCGACCACGGACGTGCCCATGAAGACCAGGTTGGCGGCGTCCAAGGTCGCCGTACCGGCCGGGGCCGCTTCAGCTGTCCGGTGCACCGGTGCGCTCTCACCGGTGAGGGCGACGTCATCGACAGTCAGGTCGTGCGCCTCGACCAGGCGCCCGTCGCAGCAGATATCGTCGCCGGCTTCGAGGATGAACACGTCGCCCCGGACAATGCCGCGCGCGGGAATGTCGGCCAGGGCGCCGTCCCGCCGCACTCTGGCCGTGTGCGGCACCAGTGCCTGGAGCGCTTCGGATGTCTTCTCGGCCGAGTACTCCTGGAAGAACCCGATCGCGGCGTTGAGCAGGACCACAGCCAGGATCGCGACGGCCAGCTCCAGGTTCCCGGTATCACGGGGTGACTGGATCAGGTAGGAGGCGAACGTAAGGACCGAGGCGCCCATGAGTACGAAAGCGAACAAGTTGGCGAACTGCGCGAGCACCTTCCTGATGAGCGGCGGCCGCTTGGCCGCGGGCAGTTCGTTAGGGCCGAGCGCCGCGAGCCGGGATGCCGCCGTCGCCGCGGCCAGTCCCTGCGGGGAGCTTTCCAGCCCTTCGAAGACCCCCGCAGGCGACTGGGCGGAGATGCTGCTCGCAGTCGCACGCCGTGCGGGGAGATCCGGCCCATGCAGGCTGGCTGCCGGGGCCGGGGCTTCTGCTGTCACGTCTGACGACGGCAATCCAGCATGAAAAGCTCCGGGCATGTCGATGGATTTCAGCCACGAGCGCTATGACCACCGAGGTCCGGAGCGGCAGTGCCAGGTTAGCACGGACAAGTTTCGCCTCTCCCGAGGCGAGATGAACACCCGGGTCCGTCGTAGACGTAGGGTCCGGACCGGCCGGGGAACCAGGGGCACCGTGGTAGAACCGGTAAGCTACGCGGCCGCGAGCCGAGCACCGGCATGACCGGATCAGGCGAACGGGTTCTCGACCCGGACGCCGCGGATGACCTGGGTGGCGTTCAGGTCCTCTGACAAGACGCGCTCGCATCCAGCACGACTGGCGGCCTCGATGATGAGGGCGTCCCAGAAGGCAAGCTGGACTAGGCGCGATGTGTCGACTGCGGCGAGGACGAGTGGCGCATCCACCCCCACGACGTCTAGCTTCGTCAGGCCGCGTACCGCCCGGGCCGCGCGCTCCTCGCTGAGCGGGGTCTTGAGCTTGCGGGTGGTCACCACGTAGAACTCCTGGAGGACCTGCGTGCTCAGGACGAGGTCCTGCGGACGAGCCGAGAGCACTTCAATAGCCCGCTCATGCTTGGCCTTCTCGGCGGGGCTCTCGTCAACCGAGTAGACGAGGACGTTGCTGTCGAGGAACGTCTTACCGGTCATACAGCTCCTCCCTGGTCCACGAGCGGCCCTCCACGTCACTTGCCGCCCCGGCGCCCTTGGTGGCCGCGAAAAATTCCGCTACCCCTTCGGCGGCGGTAGAACGGCCGGCCAGTTGGGTGAGATACTCCCGTACCAGGGCGTTGACCGAGGTTCCCCGCTCCAGGGCCTTAATACGAGCCATCCTGAGGGTGTCCTCATCAACGGTCAGCGTAAGGTTGGTCACCACGCACCTCCATCACACATAATAAGTGTAAAACTTATCCCGTGCATGCATCGGGGCGGGCACCGTCAAGGTGCACCTGACGCGCCCCGCCGGGGGCGGCGCGCTGCCTGGCGGGTCTAGCGCGGGTCTGGAGCCCGGCCGGGGCTGGCGGGGCGGCTGCCCGGTGCCAGCCGGCCGCGGTGGCTTGCTGTCGGCCAGGCTGTTGAGGGTTTCGGCGCGGTCGACGAAGGCGACCATGGTGTCGGTCAGCTCGACGAAGGTTTCTGACAGCAGCTGTCCGTCCATCTCCGCTCGCCCTCTCAGGGATCAGTAAGAAGTCCCCCGAGGCCAGACGGTAATCGTCAGCCACGAGTGTCTTCTCGATCTGGTCAAGCGCGCGTCTTCCCCTTGGAACCGTCGGACTGAGCGCACGGCGGCTGATGGCGCGCATCGCGGCGCGCTCGTCTCCCGTTGTCCCGCCCCAGATACCGTCCTGCATGGTCTCCAGGGCGTAGGACAAGCAGTCCACGCGGACCTTGCAGCGGGCGCAGACCGCCTTAGCGGAGTTAACCTGCTCCAGCACCCGGCCTGAACAAGCAGTTTTCTGGCCAGCAGCTAGCCTGCGTCCACCACGCCCCGCCGCGCAGGCGACGACGGGGTAACTCTGGGCTGCACTAGGCACTTTCCCCAGGGACCGGCGTCCGGCCAGCCGGGCGGGAGGGTTTGTCCTGGGGGATGGCGCGGCCTCTGTGACGAAGCTGGCGTAGCTGCCCGAACAGCAGCCCGACGATCCACAGTACCCAGGCGTCGGTGGTGGCGAAGAAGACCGGGATCGACAACCCGAAGCCGAGCATCACGCTTCCGGACCGCCAGGCCATATCGGTCACGGCCGGCCGTGGGGCGTCGGGCGCCAGCTGGCGTGAGATTATGTGCTGCAGCATGGCGAAGAACGCCGCGGATTCCAGCACCTGTATGAGCGCGTAGAAGCCGAATCGCAAGGAATGGGTATCGAGGGTCTCGGGCCCGCTGGAGGCGAGCAGCTTGGTCGCGAACGGGTTGATGATGATGGCCAGGAGCCACACGGTGTTAATGTCCCGCAGCCGCTTGTCGGCCCGCTTGAGATAACGGAAGATGTTGTGATGATTGGTCCACATCGCGGCGATCACCGCGAAGCTGATCAGGAACGCCGCGTAGTGGCCGTCGTTGTGCCGGACCGAAGACCAGAACGCATGGACGGTGTTCCCTTCGGGCACCGGCAGGTCGATAGCCAGCAACGTGATGGCGATGGCGACGACGGCGTCGGAAAAGAACGCCAGCCGGTCAACGGCACGCGTTTCGTACTCCGGTTCATTCTCTGACACAAGCGGTTATCTCCTGCCCGCTCAGATCCTGATGCCGGGCCGGTGCTGCGGGCCGCGGGGCCCGAAGTTGAGGTTTGCCGACCCCAGGCCCGACTCGATAAGCACGTTGGGGGTGTCGGTGGGATCCATGATCAGCTCAAGGAAGATCATGCTGTCGTGCGGGGCGGCGAGCGCCTCTTTGAGATCGGCCAGCGTAGATACGGTGAACGACCTGGCCTTCGCGCCCGGGCAGAACACCTGCGGCAGCTCCGTGTAAGCCCGTCCTGTGGCCGTCATACTCGGCGTGCATTGTCGTTTTACGAAAAAAATGGGCCCTGCCGTGCCACCGCGAATTTCGCGGGGCACCATGCCAGGGTCCGGAGCAACTCTTTTAACAGTACGCGCCTTTTGCTTGCCTGGGAAATTACGCTGCGCGGCAAATCCGGCCGTGCGTGCCCGGGGACTTTCTGTGTTAGTTTGTGGTTAGTTGCTCCGGACCCCGGTGGCTCAGGATGCTCGCTGACGCGAGTGCCGCCGAGACGTCTCCGGGGCTTTTTTTGTGCCGGCCGTGAGCTGGCGATTTCCCCCGCCCGGCGTGACAGCCCTGTGCGCAGGGTGGCAGGCGCAGGTGCATGAGCAAGATGCGACTAGGGCAAGACTACAGAAGGAATCACCATGGCACCGCTGAACGGAACGAAGTACCGCGCCATCATCGATACCCACCGGCACCCGGTCGGGGCCACGCTCCGGGACAAGATGGCCGAGGCAGGCCTGTTCGACCCGAAGAAGCCACTCCCGCAGGCCAACGCTCAGGACTTCTTCGCTACCCGGGATTTTCTCGATCTGGACTACGGCGTGTCCCAGCAGCGCGAGGGCGGCATCACCCTCAGCATCGCCAGCAACGGCGGCGAGGTGGACTGGATTAAGGGCCTGCTGAAGGTCAGCACGGTCGATGCGCTGAAGTTCCTGCACGACGAGGACCTGGAGATCAAGGACCGCTTTCCCGGCGAGTTCGAGATGATGGCCAACGCGCACGCGCTCGAAGAGAGCTGCCGGCCGATCGTCGAGGAGATGATCAGCAAGGGCGGCGCCAAGGCGATCGCGGTGTCCTCCAGCTACGGCGACGGCACCGACCGCGTCTTCCTCGACAGCCCCAAGGCCGAATGGCTGTGGGAGTACGCGGAGGCGAACGACCTCGTGGTCCACGTCCACCCGCCCATGGTGGCGCTCGGGCATGAGTCGCTCATGCAGTACCGCCTCAACGAGGCACTAGGCCGTCCCTTCGATTCGACCGTCACCGCCGGCCGGATGATCGGCTCAGGCGTGTTCGACCGCCACCCGAAGCTCCAGGTGCTGATCGTTCACATGGGCGGCGGGCTCACGTCGACCATCGGGCGCCTCGATTTCAACTGGCACCTCAACTACAACGGGATCGCCAACCCGCCGGCCGGCAAGCCGTACACGAACAAGCGGAAGCCATCGGAGTACTGCAAGACCAACCTCCTAGTCGACGGCATGGGTTTCAGTGCACTTGCGTTCCGAGCCGCGGTTGAGATGTGCGGCGTGGACCGGGTCGTGTTCGGCACCGATTACGGTGCCGTGCCCTACGGCATCAAAGATCATGTGCAGATCGTCGAAGACGTGCTCCCGAGCCAGGCCGACCGCGACCTGGTGTTCTGGAAGACCAGCAACAGGATCTTCCGCCTCGGTCTAGCCGATAACGATCCCGTCGCCAGCACCCTCGTCACCGTTTAAATCTTCCGCCGAAAGGCCTGGCGGACGCGGTAGAGCGGCACATATCCGCGCAGCAGGATCTGAGCAGAGCCGGGCTTCGCGCGAAGCCCGGCTCTCGGCGCTCAGTCGAGCACCAGTGCCCACCATCTCGTGTCCCGGCCGCCACGATGGGTGACGGCCCGAACGGCGGTATCACGCGGTGTCGTCGCGCGGTGGAGTGCGGGGCGCGGTCTGGTGACCGCGGGCGGTGAATGCGTTGTCGCGGACCTCGCGGATCGTCTCGTCGAGGTGCCCGACCGCCGCGTCGATCCGCTCCCTGGCCGCGTCCGCGGGCAGCAGGTCCATGGCCACGTTCAGGCTGAGTCCGACGTGGAAGAGGCCGGTGACGACGGTGTCCAGCAGTTCCAGGCTCCGGTGCGCCTGCTCAGCCGGGGGGACGGCAGCCCGGTTCCCGTCCGGCGGCCCGGCGGCCACGGCCGCTTCCAGGGACGGGTAGATGGAGACCAGCCCGTCGAGACCGCCGAGGCTGAGCATTCGCCAGGTGATCCGGGCGGCGACCACCAGCCGCAGCTTGGCGCCGCTGATGACGGCCCGCTGGCAGGCGCGGACCACGGCATCCGCCCCCGCGTGATCACACGAGATCGTCGTGCTCATGTCCGCGATCACGGTCTCAGCGCCGCGGTTGATGACCGACAGCAGTTCCTCGCGGATCTGCCCGGCGTTAGACCCGCCGATATGCTCGGGCAGCGTCACAACCGCCTGCCGGCCGGTCCACCGCACCGGGTAGCTGTCCTTAAGCACGGCAGAATGCTCGGGGCGAGCTGCGGGTGAGGCAGCTGCTCCGGTCGCGAAATGCGCAGTTGAGGGCCGACGCACCACTGAGGCACCTTTGGTCCGATCCGGCCATGATCGATCGTGCCGCCGGGGTCCGGGGCGACGCGGCTGCCCGCACCTTCTTGATGGCCTGGTGCAGGACGCTTGCCAATATTAGACTTTTCTCCATAATACGCCTCTGCCGCGATCTTGGATAGCCGCAGCCGCATTGTCTCATTCTCTGCACCGCCATATTGAGTTCCCGGATCCCAGCCCAAATCACAGTGACTGCAAATGTCCCGAAGATCGGCTCAGCCTTAAATTCAAAAAATCATGATTCCGAACGGGCCGTGGTGACAGCCCGTCGGCAAACTCATTCGCCCGCCGGAGACGAACGAACGTGGCTGTTCCCGTCCGGCTGCCCTGCCTTACTGCCGGTGCGCCTAGCTCGCGGCGGATCCGTTGGCGGCCGGTGCCGGCGGCGGGATTCGGTCGGCGAAGGGGAGCGGCTGCGGGCCGGCGGCGGCCTTTTCGCGGGCCAGGAAGGCGCCGAGTTCGGCGATCGTGGTCATCAGGGGGGCGGGGAACACCACGGTGGTGTTCTTGTCGACGCCGATTTCGACCAGGCTCTGCAGGTTACGCAGCTGCAGCGCCAGGGGGTGGGCCATCATGGTGTCGGAGGCCTCGCCGAGGGCGGCGGCGGCCAGGGATTCCCCTTCGGCGTTGATGATCTTGGCGCGCTTTTCCCGTTCGGCTTCGGCTTGCTTGGCCATCGCGCGCTTCATGGTGTCGGGCAGCTGGATGTCCTTGAGCTCCACCAACGTGACCTCCACGCCCCAGTCCACGGTGGTGACGTCGAGGATCTTGCGGATGTCCAGGTTGATCTTGTCGGTCTCGGACAGGGTCTGGTCCAGGGTGTGCTGGCCGACGACCTTGCGCAGGGTGGTCTGGGCGATCTGGTCGATGGCGG
>Ga0302181_10002460_pt1 | contig 13104 bp, 13 predicted proteins | sample I_Palsa_E3_3_FD_198786 | JGI IMG/M metagenome (GOLD analysis project Ga0302181, IMG submission 198786) | Peat permafrost microbial communities from Stordalen Mire near Abisko, Sweden - I_Palsa_E3_3 | ecosystem: Environmental > Terrestrial > Soil > Palsa > Peat permafrost | place: Sweden... | reverse complement strand
CCGCGTCGTCAAGGGTGCCGGCGTAGGGCCCGACGACCTGGACGTGGTGGCCGGGCCCGAGCGCGTCGCTCATGGCGAACACCGACCGTTCGCTGCGCAGGTAGGCGTCCCGCTCGGCGCCGGTCGCCGACCAGCCGCGCAGCGCCTCGATCTCGACCACCCGCATCCCGTACTGGCCGAGCACTGACCGCAGGTCGGCGTCGCTCGCACCCTCGGTCCGCAGCCGTTCGTACTCGCCGACGTACAACCCCATCGCGGCGAATCCGGCCTCGGCGGCGGCTCGCACCCGCTCCTCGAACGGGCGGAACCGACCGAGGCTGAAGTGGCTGAGGATCAGGTCGTCCGGGCCCAGGTCGGCGTATCCGGGCAGGGCGGCGAGCGCGTCCGCGGCGGCGCTCACCGGTCCGCGCCGGCCGGGATACCGCTGTGTCCCCCCTCACGGACCAGGTCGCGCCGGTGCGCCCACCGGCCGTGCTCGCCCGGGGCGACATTTTCCTTGGACCCGGTGGTCAGCCCGCCGTCGACAACCAGGACGTGCCCGCTGACGAAGCCGGCGTCGTCGCTGGCCAGCCACAAGGCGGCGTGCGCGATGTCGTCGGCCACGCCAATCCGGCCGCGTAGCGGGGTCCGGGTCGCGAACGCCTCCCGGGCCTCGTCCATGGCGTCGGGGTCGCCGACGATGGTCGCCGCGTTCATCGGGGTGAGGATCTTGCCCGGGGCGATCGCGTTCACCCGGATCGACCAGGCGCCGAGTTCGGCGGCGACGTTCTTGGTCAACGCGATGACCGCGCCCTTGGCCGCGCCGTAGACGTGCGGGCCGAGCCCGCCTTGCAGCCCGCCGATGCTGGTGGTGTTCAGGATTACCCCGCTGTGCTGCGGCTTCATGACGCGGGCGGCGTGCTTGAGGCCGAGAAACACCGACCGCAGCAGCACGGCCATGGTGAACTCATACTCCTCGAGCGGGATCTCGTCGATCCCGCCGTGCGCGCCGATGATCCCGGCGTTGTTGAACATGCAGTCCAGCCGGCCGAACTCGCCGACCGCCGTGTCCACGGCCCGCGCGACGTCCGGCTCGGCCGTCACGTCACAGTGCAGGTAGCGGCACCGGTCGCCGAGCTCGGCGGCGACCTGCTGCCCCCGGTCGTCCTGGATGTCGGTGAGGAGCACGCTGGCGCCCTCGGCGTGCATCAGCCGGGCGGTGGCCTCGCCCAGCCCGCTCGCGGCGCCGGTGACGACGGCGACCTTGCCCGAAATCCGTCCTGCCACGGCTCTTCCTCCGACCGTCGGTACTGCCGCACGACCGCGACTATCTTGTCACGGACTACAATAACCATTGGCCTCGGCGAGGAACAGGAGCAGCCAGTGAACGACGCAAGAACCCGCCCGTTTCGGTTCTCGGTCCAGGCGTTCGAGGCTGAGTCGGGGCCGCAGTGGACCGGTCTGGCCCGCCGGGCCGAGGATCTCGGTTACTCGACCCTGTTCACCACCGACCACTACTTCGGACCGGGGGACATCTCGGACGCATCCGGGCATCGCCCGGTCGACGTCGCGCCGCTGACCGGGATGATGGCGGCCGCGATGGCGACGACCGAGCTGCGCGTGGGCTGCCGCGTGTTCTGCGTCGACTATCACCATCCGGTCGTACTGGCCAAGGAGCTCGCGACGATGGACATGCTCTCGCAGGGACGCGTGGAGGCCGGGTTGGGCGCCGGCTGGGTGAGCGCCGAATACGAAGGGCTCGGCATCGCGATGGACCGCCCCGGCGTGCGGATCGAGCGGCTGGCGGAAACCGTGGAGTTGCTCAAGGCGCAGTGGGCTGGCGAGCCGCTCGCGATCAAGGGCACGTACGTCCGGGCGTCCGGCTTCGCCGGGCGGCCGCGGCCGGTGCAGCAGCCGCACCCCCCGATCCTCATCGGCGGCGGCGCCCCTCGGGTGCTGAAGCTGGCCGGCCGGCTGGCCGACATCGTGAGCATCAACTTCAACAACGCGGCCGGGAAGCTCGGGACGGACAGCGTGGCGAGCTCGACCCAGGAGGCGACCGCGGAGAAGATCGGCTGGATCCGGGAGGGCGCGGGCGACCGATTCGGCGACATCGAGCTCGAGCTCGCGGCCTACTTCATCGCGATCAGCGAGGATCCCGCGGACGCGGTGGCCGCGATGGCTCAGCGCTTCGGCGTCCCGGCGGAGGTGCTGGCCGAGCATCCGCACGCTCTGATTGGCTCGGTCCCCGAGATCTGCGACAAGCTCGAGCAACGCCGCAGCGAACTCGGCGTCAGCTATATCAACGTCGCGCAACGCTCGATGGACGTGTTCGCGCCGGTCGTGGCCCGGCTCGCGGGCAACTGACCGCGTCCGGCGCGGTCAGTTGGGTTGGCTGGCCGCCATTCCCGCGCGGTAGGCGAAGGTGATGATCGGTCCGAGGGTGCCGCCCGCGCCGCCGTAGGCCATGCCGGTCGGGGCGGCTGCGACGTTCCCGGCGGCGAACAGCCCGGCAATGACCTGGCCCCGGGTGTCGAGCACCCGCCCTTGCAGGTCGGTGCGCGGGCCGCCGCTGGTGCCGAGGGTTCCGCTGCGCACCTGCACCGCGTAGTACGGCGGCTCGTCGATCGGGCCGAGCGTGGCCTGCACCCGCGGCCGCGCCGCGGCGTCGCCGCTCCACAGGTCATAGGCGCTGCGACCACGGTGAAAGTCCGGATCGTCGCCGGATTCGACGTTCGCGTTCCACCTCGTGACGGTCTGGGTCAGCGCGTCGGCCGGCACGCCGATCGCGGCGGCGAGCTTACCGAGGCTGCCTGCCTGGGTCATCCACGCCGGGGCCTGGCCCGCGGGAGGCACAGCGCGGAACCCGTAACGGGCCAGGTACCCAGCGTCGAACACGAGCCAGCACGGCAGGTTGACGTAATCGAAACGCATGGCATCAAGCTGGTGCAGGGCACCGCCGAGACCGTTGTAGTTCGCGGCCTCGTTGGTAAAGCGCCGGCCGAGCTTGTTGACGATTATGGAGCGGGGCAGCGTCCGCTCCCGGTTCAGCAGGGTGGCGCGCTGGCGGCCGAACGCGACATCGCCGGGGATCTCGATGACCGGCACCCACCAGGCCTGCGGCATGTTGTCCAGCGCGGCCCCGGCGCGCATGGCGATCAGCAGGCCGTCGCCGACGTTGGCCGGCACCGACGCCGGCGAGGTCATCGGCCCGCGCAAGAAGCCGCGGACGAGCTCGGGATCCCACTCGAATCCGCCGGTCGCCAGGACCACGCCGCGGGTGGCGCGGACGACGACCGCACCACCCGGTTGTTCGACGACGACGCCGGCCACCCGCCCGTCGTCGATGACGACGTCCTGCGCGCGGCTGGCGGGGACCGGTTCGACCGCGCGGTCGAGGCAGGCCTTGAGCAGCGGGCCGACCAGCGCGGCCCCGCAGCCGCGAAGATCCTCGGCCTCCCGGCGCGCCTGGACCTGCTGGTCGAGGTGCCCGGTACCGCCGCCCAAGGTCGTGTCACTGAGCATCAGGTGCCGGTTACGGTGGCCGGCCACCACCCGGTCCGCCCAGTCGGCAAGCTGCCGGAATGAGAACAGCTCGGGTTCCAGTGTCCGTCCGCCGCCGGGCTTGCCGCCGGGTCGTTCCGGGTGATAATCGGGGTAGCCCGACACCATCTTCATCCGCAGCCCGGCGGCCGACTCCAGCCACCGGAACACGCGCGGCCCGTCGTCCACGAACGCCTCGGCGAATCCCGGGCGGATGTGCCCGAACGACAGCGATGCGAGGTACCGTAGCGCGTCGTCCCTGCTGTCGGCGATCCCGCTGGCCGCCATCTGCGCGTTGCATGGCACCCAGCATCCCCCGCCCGAGATCGCCGTCGTGCCGCCGACGCGATCGGTCTTCTCGAACAGCCCGACCGACGCGCCCTGCTCGGCCGCGGCCAAGGCCGCCACCAGCCCGGCCGCGCCGGTGCCGAGGACGACGACGTCGAACCGTGGCGGCCCGGCCGGCGCGGCGGTCACGACGCCAGCACCGCGCGCACCAGGTCACGCGCCTGGCGGGTCGCGAACGACAGCCGCCGCGGCGCGTACGCGTCGCCCAGCAGGTGTACCGCCTGGTGCCGGGTCCGCAGCTCGTGGTAGAGCCTGTCCTCGGAGACCGATCCGCAGGCCAGTACCACGGTGTCGGCGCCGTCGAGCGTCCAGCGCCGGTTGCTGTAGGAGTGTGACAGCTCGACCGTGCCGGGCCGGAACGCGACAGCGCGCGCCATCGGCACCAGGCGCACGCCTTGCGCATCCAGCCGGGCCAGCACCGACCCGATGGAGTACTTGCCGACCTGCGGGGACGGCGCGGGCGACTGGTAGACCAGGGTCACCTGGTGGCCGGCCCCGGCCAGGTGATCAGCCACGGCGAGCGGCGCGGCACGGTCGTCTTCGGACACCACCATCACCCCGTCGTCGGGCGGCACGCCGCCGGTCAGCGCGGCCACCGAGCTGATCACGTGCGGCAGGTCCACGCCGGGAACGTCCGGGACGCGGGGCCGGGCGCCGGTGGCCACCACGACCACCCCCGCGTCCCGGCTCAGCACGTCGTCCGCGCTCGCCTCGACGCCGAACTCGACGGTGACCCCAAGCTGCGCCAGCCGGCGCCACTGCCAGTCGATCCAGTCCGCGTACTGGTGATTCATCCGGGCCAGCGCGGCGACGGCGAGCTGCCCGCCGATCCGGTCCGAGCGTTCGAGCAGCGTCACGCGATGGCCGAGCTCGGCGGCGAGCGCGGCCGCCTCGGTCCCGGCCGGGCCCGCCCCGACCACCAGCACCTCGCGGACCGCACCCGCCCGGGACGCCGGCCCCTCGAACTCCCGGCCCGCGTCCGGGTTGACGGAGCAGGCGAACGGCAATCCCTCGCCGGAGCGGCGGTTGATGCAGTCGTTGACCGCGATGCACGGGCGGATGTCGGCGCGATGGCCCGCGCGGGTCTTCTCGACCAGCAGCGGGTCCGCGATCAGGGCCCGGGCCATCCCGACCAGGTCGGCCTGCCCGGCCGCCAGGATGGCCTCGGCGACCTGCGGATGGACCACGCGGCCCGCGTAGACGGCCGGGAGGTGGGTGGCGGCCTTGGCCCGGCCGGCCAGCGCGGCCCACTCCCCCTCGGCGTGCATCCCGATCGGCACGTAGCTCGGCGAGCCCCAGTTGTTGCCGATGTCGAAGCTGAAGTAGTCGACGGTGCCGTCCGCGGTGAAGGCCGAGACGAAGGCGGCGCACTCCTCCACGTCATAGCCGCCGTCGATCCTCTCGTCCAGGCACAGGCGCAGGCCCAGGGTGATGGGCCGGGCGACGTGGCTGCGGATCGCCTCGCACACCTCGCGCACGATCCGGCGGCGCCCCTCGATGCCGCCGCCGTACCGGTCATCGCGCCGGTTGGTCCGCGGCGACAAGAACCACTGCAGCACGTCGTCGTGATTGCTGTGCAGTTCGATCGCGTCGGCGCCCGCTTGCGCGGCGAGCGCCGCCGAAGCCCCGTACTCACGGACCAGCCACGCGATCTCGTCGAGGTCGAGCTGGTGCGGGATGGCGTGGTCGAGATGGCCGGACAGGGTCTGCGACGGCGCGATCGGCATGCCGCCCTGCAGCACCATCTGCACGGTTCCGAAGCCACCGGCGGCGTGCAGCCGGTCCATGTACCGCCCCATCCGGTCGACGAAGGCCGGATGCCGGAAGAAACCGTCGGCGTTCGCCCCGATGCCGCTCGGTTCGAACCCCGGGATGAGCGGGTTGCGGACGAACACCGGGCCGCCGCCCACCCATTGCATGCCGCCCTGCACCCGGGCCAGCCAGTAGCGGCACATCCGGTCGAACTGCTCCTCGGTACCGAGCAGCGCGCCGCCGCCCCCGCTGTGCGGCGGGACCACGAGCCGGTGGCCGAGCGACATGGTGCCGACCCGGATCGGCGAGAAGATACGCTCCGAGACAATGGTCATCGTGCTCCCTGGCTGACGAAGCCCGAACCGGGCCGGATGCCGGTTGCCGATCTGGGTAGCGGCCTGCTCACCATAGTCTCGCCCGACCTGGTGACTTGAATCGATAATGGTGCTGGCCGGGTCGGCCGCAGGGAGGAGGTGCCGGGTCATGTCGGGCAGCCAGGTATTCACGTCCAGACTGAAGGGCCGTCCGCTGCTGGACAGCGAGGGCCTGACCATCGGCCGGATCCGCGACGTCGTGATCCTGCCCGGCGCCGCGAAGGAACCGCCCCGGGCGCTGGGCCTGGTCGTGACGTTGCAGCGGCGCCGCATCTTCGTCAACCTCGGGCAGATCGTGGAGATCTCCGTCGAAGGCGCCCACCTGAAGGGAGGTTCGGTCGACCTGGACCGCTTCACCCGCCGGTCTGGGGAGATCCTGGCCTCGGAGCTGTACGGGCAGCACGTCACGGACGGAAGCGTCGTGGACGTGGCCATCTCTCCGAGCGAGCAGCAGCGGATCGGCTGGGAGGTCTCCGAGCTGGCCATCTCGCGGGGCCGGAGCCTGCTGCACCGCGGCCCGGAGATCGTGCCCTGGGACCAGTACCCCGAGCTGTTCAAGACCGACCCGCTGACCGAGCAGCTGGCTGAGCTTCGTGAACTGCAGCCGGCCGACCTGGCCACCGCCGTCGAGGGCCTGCCGCCCAGCCGCCGCGACCAGATCGCGGCGGGCCTGGACGACGAGCAACTGGCCGACCTGCTGGAGGAGATGCCCGAAAAGGACCAGGTCCGGCTGCTGGCCAGCCTCGGGCTGGAACGCAGCGCCGATGTGGTGGAAGAGATGCAGCCGGACGATGCCGCGGACCTGCTCGCGGAGATGTCGCCCGAGCAGCGCGAACGGCTGCTGGCCGCGATGGAGTCGGGTCAGGCCGCGGACCTGCGGCGGCTGCTGCGGTACAACCCGACGACGGCGGGCGGGCTGATGACGTCCGAGCCTCTCATCGTTACCCCGGACATGTCGGTCGCCGAGGTGCTGGCCCGGATCAGGGACCCCGACATGCCGATCACCGCGGCCGCGCAAGTGTACGTGTGCGAGCCGCCGATGGTGACGCCGACCGGCCGCTACCTCGGCACCGTGGGGTTCCAGCGGCTGCTGCGCCGGGCCCCGTCCATCCTGGTCGGCGAGTGTATCGAGGCGCGTGTCTTCGTCCGGCCGGACCTGCCCGAACGCGACCTGGCGGCCCGGATCGCGGCCTACAACCTGGTCAGCGTGGCGGTATGCGACGAGGACGGCCACCTGGTCGGCGCGGTGACCGTCGACGATGTGCTCGACCACCTGCTGCCCGCGGACTGGCGAAAGAAGGGAGCCTGAGATGTCAAGGATTTCCCTGCGCCGACTCAGCGACCGAGCCGACCTGTCCGTTCCGCGCGGCTCCCCGCAGATGGGCGCGCGCTATGACGCCGACGCGTTCGGGCGGTTCGCGGAGGGGATGGCGCGGTTCCTCGGCACCGGGCGATTCATCGTCGGCCAAACCGTGCTCGTGGTCGTCTGGATCATCCTCAATACCCTGGGCCTCATCAAGCACTGGGATCCGTACCCGTTCATCCTGCTCAACCTGGCCTTCTCGACCCAGGCGGCCTACGCCGCGCCGCTGATCCTGCTGGCCCAGAACCGGCAGGATGACCGCGACCGGGCCAACATCGAGCGGGACCGGGAGGTGGCGGCGCGGACCCAGGCCGACACCGAGTTCCTGGCCCGCGAGATCGCCGCCGTCCGGCTGGCGCTGGCGGACGTGGTGACCACGCAGGACCTGGAGGATTCGCTGGCCAAACTGACCAAGCTGATCGCCGACCAGTCGCCTCAGGTCCCGCCCAGGCTCCAGTTGGCGCCGGACGGCCAGCCGCCGCCGGACGGCCAGCCGGGTGCCGCTCCCGTACCGGACAGCTAGGACACGCCTTCGCGGACCGCGGCGGCGGTGAGGGAGCGGGCGGTGCGGACGGCGCTGGCCACGGCCTCGGCTGGGGGCAGCCCGCACAGATCGGTGAGGACGAACAGGGCCTCGGCGCTCATGACCACGGCCAGGCTCCGCTTGAGCTGGGCCAGTGCCTCGGGGTCGGTCCCGGCCAGCGGGGCGAGGGCGTGATCGATGAACGCGAACCGGTGCCCGGGCCGCTGGGCCGCGATGCCGGGCCTGGTGACGGACGCCGCGATCATGGCCCGGACCGCGCTCTGCCGGGCCCAGATCCCGTTGAACAGCACCTCGGCGGCGTAGCCGACCCGCTCCACCGGGTCGGCACTGTCCGCGACCGGCGCCAGCGCCTCGGCGGGGTCGGGCCACACCCCCGCATCCGATTCCAGCAGCAACGAGACCAGATCAGGGAAGTACCGGTAGGCGGTGGCCTCGGACACCAGCGCGGCCCGGGCCACCGACGGCATGGTGATCTCCGCGCCGTCGCGGGCCAGGTCCGCCGCGGCCCGGACGATGGCGGCACGGGTGCGGGCCTTCTGATTCACACGGCCGGTGCGCGCGGGGCTCGGTTCGGCTTCGACCTGGCTCACGCGGGCCGTGCGGGCTAGGCCCGGTTCACCGGCGACGCTGGTCCGCGTGGTCATACTTCCACGATACGTAGCTTGCTCTCATTAGGCAAGTCGTCACTCTTTATGAGAGTTGACTTGTATTACGAGAGCTCGTCGTCTAGCATCGCTGGTGATAGCTCACTCTTACGAAGGAGTCGTAACAGATGACGACCGAGGCACGCACCACCGTGATGACCGTAACCGTCGACGGCGTCGGACCGGTGCCGGTGACCCTGACCGAGCGCGGCGACGGGCGTCCTTTCCTGCTGCTGCACGGCGGGGCCGGACCGCAGTCGGTGGACGGATTCGCCGACCTGCTGGCCACGCAGGAGCCGGCCCGGGTGCTTACTCCCACCCACCCCGGGTTCGGCGGTACGCCGCGCCCCGACGGGCTGGACAGCATGCGGTCCCTGGCCCGGGTGTACACCGGGCTGCTCGACGAGCTCGGGCTGACCGGGGTGACCGTGATCGGTAACTCCATCGGCGGCTGGGTCGCGGCCGAGATCGCACTGCTGGGCAGCCCGCGGGTGAGCGGCGTGGTCCTGGTCGACGCGGCCGGCCTGGTGCTCAGCGACTACCCCGCGCCGGATTTCTTCTCGATGACCATGGACCAGGTGGCCGACCTGAGCTACTACCGCCCGGACGCCTTCCGGCTGGACCTGGACCACCTGCCCGACCAGGTGAAGGCGTTGATGGCGGGCAACCGGGCGGCGCTGGCGGTCTACGGCGGGCCGGCCATGGCCGACCCCGGGCTGCTGGACCGCCTGCCGGACGTCACCGTCCCGGTGCTGGTCATCTGGGGCGAGGCCGACCGGATGATCCCGGTCGCGCACGGCCAGGCCTACGCCAAGGCCATCCCGGGCGCCCGGTTCGTGCTCATCCCCGAGGCCGGGCACCTGCCCCAGCTCGAGACGCCCGCCCGGTTGCTGGCCGTGATCTGGGACTTCGCCGAGACCACCGCGAGCTGACGAGATCTGGAGACAATGCGTCATGGCTGAGATTTCCATCGTGGGCCCGGCGGATGGCGAGCCGGCGCTGTCCGGCCCGGCCACCGTGCGGATCATCGAGGACGGGAGCACCACCTCACACCGGCTGGGGATGGCCGAGATCGTGCTGGCCCCGCACACCAGCGGGCCGCCGCAGCACCGGCACGCGCAGCACGACGAGGGCTTCTACGTGGTCTCCGGCACGGTCAGGTTCACCAGCGGCGAGAAGTCCTTCGACGCGCCACCCCGGACCCTGGTCATGGTCCCGCCCGGCGCGCCGCACACGTTCGCCAACCAGGGCGAGGAGCCGGCCGTCATCCTCAACACGTTCACCCCGGACCTGTACGTGCAGTACTTCCGTGACCTGCGCGAGATGACCGCCGACGGCCAGCCGCCGTCGGCGGAGCTGATCACCGACCTGATGACCCGGTACGCCACCGAGCCCGCTACCGCCGCGGGCGGTTAACCCGGGCCCGGCTGGGGAGGGAAGCGGCCGGGAGGTCACATTGACAGGGGACGGCGACAGCGCGAGCCGGGTAGCCATGCCCGCCACCTGGCAGGACTGGCAGCGGTGGGTTCAGGACGTGGACTGGTCGGACTGGCGCGGCTGGCTGGCCCGAATCGCCGCCACCGACTGGGGCGGCGGGACGGTGCCCGCCGTGCCGTGGGAGCAGGCGCCCGCGGCGGGCCAGATCTCGCTGGCCTTCCGGGCCTTCGCCGAGGACGAACCCGGCGCGGCGATCCGCGACCACCTGGCCGCGGCGTGGCCGGCGTTCGGGCGGTGGTGGCGGCAGGGCGCGAATGAGCGCCCGACCACGGCGCAGGCCCGGGCCGCGCTCGAGGAGCACATGCCCGAACTCGTCCCGGCCTGGCAACAGCTGACCGCGATGATCGGGGACGCTGACGCGGGCGCGGCCCTGGCGCTGTGGAACCCGCCGCCCTTCCTCACCGGGTGCTCGCAGGCGGCGGTCCTGGACGGCGGGCCCGCGCTGATCCGCAACTACGACTGGGACTACCGGCTGTTCGATGCGGTGGTGGCTCGCACCGGGTACGCCGGGCGGCGGGTGCTCGGCATGCTGGACTGCCTGTGGGGCCTGCTGGACGGGGTGAACGACGCGGGCCTGGCCGTTTCGCTGACGTTCGGCGGACGGCCGCAGGTCGGCGAGGGGTTCGGGATCCCGCTGGTGATCCGGTACGTGCTGGAGACCTGCGCCGACGCCGAGCAGGCCGTGGCGGCGCTGCGCCGGATCCCGGTGCACATGTCGTACAACGTCACCGTGCTGGACGCCGCCGGGCAGCGGGCCACCGTGTACCTGGCGCCGGACCGGCCGGCCCGGGTCACCGACCTGGCCGTGACCACCAACCATCAGGGCCGGGTGGAATGGGAGCCCTACGCCGCGGCGATCCGCAGCGTCGAGCGTCAAGAGCACCTGGAGCACCTGCTCGCCGAGCATGCCGACGCGGCCGCCGTGGTGGCCGCGTGCCTGCGGTCCCCGCTGTACGCGACCCGCTTTCACGAAGGCTTCGGGACCTTGTACACCGCCGAGTACCGGCCCGCCGAGGGCGTCGCGCGCTACTACTGGCCGGGCCGGGCCTGGGCGCAGTCGCTGGACGCGTTCGACTCAGGCGGCATCGAGATCGGCCTGGGCACGCCCTGAACGGGACTGTTCGGTTAGGAGGCCGGACCGTGGTACCACAGGCCGTTCGGCATAATTGAACTTCTTACCGAACGGGCCGTGGTGCACCTTCCCCGGTCAGGCCTGGCGCCGCCGCCAGACGGCCACCGCGCCGACGACCACGAGGCCGGCCGCCACCGCGAGCGGCCAGCGGCGCTGGCTTCGCCGCGCCCGGCCGGGCAGGGCGGTGAGCTCGGCCTTGACCTCGGCCGCCCGGGCCTGCGCGTTGGCCTTCACCTCGGCGGCTTTGCCCCGGGCCCGGGCCTTGACATCGGCCTTGGCGGCCAGTTCTTCCACGGTCGCGCCGAGTCGCGCCCGGGTCTGCTCGATCTCCTGCTCGATCTCCTGGCGGATTTCGGGTGTGCTCATGGGTGCGTCCTGTTCTTGATGTCGTGCCTGATTTCGTCAACATCGGCCTTGACGCTGGCCACGGTGCGCTCGGGCACTGCAGGTGTGGCCTTTTGCAGCCGCCCCTTGCCGATGAGCGCGGCGCAGCCGGCGGCGGCGAGCAACGCCGCGCCGACGATGAGCGCGGCCAGCCACGCCGCCAGCGCGCCGGCCAGGGCGATGATCGCGCACGCCAGCAGGCAGCCCACGCCGTAGACGGCCACCACGCCGCTGGCCCCGAACATCCCCGCGCCGAGCGCGGCCTGCTTGCCCTTGCTGGTCATTTCTAGCTTGGCCAGCTTGAGCTCGTCGCGGATGAGCACGCTGACCTGTTCGGACATCATCTTGACGAGTTCCCCCGTCGAGTGCTCCTGCTCCTGGTCATAGGATTCCACGTTTGCGGGTCCCCTCCGTCCGCTCCGTCCGCTCCGGTGCTCCGTGCTCCGGGTTAGTTCCGGGCGCGTACCCGGAGTGCGGTCGGGCTAACGTGCCGGGGCGGGAAAACTCGGCACGTCGCGGCGCCTATGGTGCGGAAGGACACCGGGTAGGTCACGCGTTGGGCGCGATGGCCTTGATGGGAAGCGGCGGGCATTTATGGCCGGCCGCGATCGCGTCCCGCAGGTCGGCGATGACCTTACCTGGCTCGGCCTTGATCGTACTGGGCAGCCAGTGCAGCATGTGGATCCCGGCCGCTTCCATCCGGTTATGGCGCATGGTGGTCTCCGCGTAGTCCCTCGCTCTCATGTGGTACTCGCGGGAGTCCACTTCGCCCGCGACCCCCGCGCGCCCGAACCATGCGTCGGGACGGCCGAGGAAGATGCCGTCGAGGGTGTACAGGTCCGGGTTGTACATCGGCTTCTCCAGGTCCGAGCGGTCGATCAGGCGCTTCAGGTCAGCTTCGGCCACAGACCGGATGCCCTCGCTGACCTCGGCAAGGGCCACCCGGTACCAGCGTCTGCCCCCGGACGGGCCCTCGTTGAGTTCTCGGACGAGTTCCTCGAGCGTGCAGCGACCGCACTGGACGGCTTCGCAGACCAGCGCCTGTACGTCGGTGAAGCGGGTCATCGCGCGTGCGGCGTCGGCGACGGCACGGGCTGGAGATGTGAACCGGATCGGACCGGTGGTGTACAGATCTTCCGGCATCCGGGTCGTGCGGCGGATCTGGACGTACCCGATGCTTTTCCGGCGGCTTTCCGCCGGGACCAGCACGTCGAGGAGGTTCAGGCCTGCGCACCGCAGGTTGTGCCGACGGACGGCGACAGATCCGGTGATCACGCTCTGCGGGCCGGCGTACAGCAGGGCCGCGAGCTCCCGCTGATCCGGCGTGGCGGTCCCGGTCACGGTGAGATACACCGCGGGCAAGATCTGCCGCCACGGGCCATCAGGCCGGAGCCTGTACTCGATGGTGCCGCGGGTCATGCCGCACTCGAGCGCCTGGTTCCTCGAGACGACGTCGTATTGGCACCGCAATATGCGCGCGAGCTGCTCGCGGTCATATCCCGAGAGGGTTGGCATGCTCGCAATATGTCACGCGGGTCCGACAA